>SDBT01013496.1_pt1 | contig 13085 bp, 26 predicted proteins | sample 2277101 | NCBI WGS metagenome assembly SDBT01 (sample SAMN10404973, study PRJNA504765) | marine sediment metagenome | isolation source: marine sediment core GS10_PC15, 103 cmbsf | place: Arctic Ocean: Southern Knipovich Ridge | collected 2010 | reverse complement strand
AATTACCTTAATGTCGCGGCCCCCTTCTAAATGTCGAATTTCTGTTAAAGCCTGTTGGACCAAATCTATATTTCTTTTGCTAGTTATCGCTGCAAGAAAAGATACATCATCAAATATCAAAATGTGATTAGTAGGTTTCAAACTTGCAATAGTTTCTTTAAAATTCAATAGCTCGTTTTTAGTGAATTTTTTAACCTCAAAATGAATATTTGATTCTGTATGTATTACATGAGCTATTGCTTCCGCCATCGTTGTTTTGCCCGTATGGGTTTCTCCAATGATACCTACCCTTACAGCATCAGAATCCTTCGAAACCTCAATGATCTCTTTTATGGCTGCTATGAAACTATGATTCCTTATCATGTTCACTCCCTTCCATTTCATAACTTTAGGTAAATTTCTGCCTGGAAGTTTAGGTCTTTCATCTATTACTACTTCTTGAGTTTTCAATCTTCTTCACCCCCATCCAAAATTGCTTCATCTTCATAATAGTCAGATTCCTTCTGCCAGTTGTCATCTCGGAATTGGGCCATTCTTTCTTCTAACTCATTTAGTATCATCCAGTACCAAACACTAAACTTCCTGAAGTATCTGTTCCTTGAGATAAGCCCATCTTTCTGCGCGGGGGGGTGAGGCACTACATGAATAAAGAAAGGTTCCTTGGGTACTTGTTTAATTAACTCGTTTCTATCAAATAGATTAGTTACATCACATTTAGGACATTTCCATATTTCTTCCGTTTCTGTGTTTGTTACAAATTGTTCAATCGTTGGAACTAAAACTTTTGTTTTAGGTATTTCATTATAATCAAATTGTTCTAAGCATTTCGGACATGGTAAAAGCATCTTTTTTTGTGTCTTTTTCTCGTACTCTATGTCAGAAATTGTTACTCGATATTTATTTGGCAATAATGCGTTTAATGCGTAGATTGATCCAATACATAAGCCATAATTCTTACTTTTGTAATTTGTTATGGCCTCGCGCCTATACATTACAAATGCTGTATTAATATCGGGCAAGCGCGCTTGAGGCATATACACACAACCTCGCGTTATATATAAAAGGATTTTTAGTATAGATAGATAGGAGTAACTATCTTACCCCTAGGGGTGGGGGTATTGGTAAATTTTAGGCATGATTTTATTCTATTGTATATACTTACTAAAAACTACAATAGACATTATACTATCATACCCCTAGGGGGGGGGGGTATTGGTTAAATCATATCTTAAAATTAAACTGATCCTGAAATTATGACTTAAGAAAATTTCACATTCTAATAAAGTCATGTCATGTTTTATGACGTGTCTTTATATCATACTCCTAGAGGGGGGGGTGTAATCTAATTTTAACATTCTATGTTACTAACTTTAAAAGTTAATTTGTTTTAACTAACTTTTATATCAAAGTAAAAGAATCTATTGTCATGGCTAATAACCAAGAAGTAAAAATGGGTGATTACCTACAATCTGAAAAATCAGAAGATAGGCCGCTATACGTCAAAAGTCAAAATTTTAGACATGGCGTTATAATGCGTTATCCTGATGAGCCGCCAACAGATAAACAACTTAAGTATATTCTTAAGTTGAAAAAATTAAATGGTTTATCTAGGCAGGTAAAAATTCCTAAGAATAGGAAGCACGCCTCATTAATTATCGAGGCTATATTGAGGGGTGATTTTTAACGGCCCTCTATCATACACACGCCGAGAAGTTAAAGCCTGAAGTCTTAACCGCAAAGTTCACAAAAAAGCAACTCACCACGGTTTTAAGAATGATGGAAAATTGTAGCCAATTAAGACAAGGATCAGCTATACGATCCTTTTTTGATTGTATGTTACCTGATAACTTTGAACGCCGAGAAGATACAAACAATCCAGTAACATATTCCAGGAATGGGATCGAGAAAAGTTTTAACCCCTCAATAATTTTGGAGAAGAGTGAAGAACTACCAAGCACAAAAGAAAATTTGGACCTAGAAGAAGCTAAGGAGAGCGGCGAAATATGACCGCACAACAAACAGATCGAGAAATAGCGGCGGGCCTTATGGAGATTAAAATGCTTCAGATGTTTTTGAATAGCCCGCGCCGATTAGGAATGACAGATCAACAACAAAAAAACGTAGTAGCAAAAATCGAGAACGTCATAAACGATCCGAACGCTCAAAACACATTAGACAAAATAGAGCAAGAAGTAAAAGAAAAGAGGGCCGCAAAAATTGAATGACGACTATGAGCTTTTTGTTTGGGATGGATCAACACACCATTACTCAAATAGAATGAAAAGCATAGATAAAAAATTGCCCCCCGTCGCAACACTCGAACGCGGCCCCGATTCAATAAGGACTTATTGGAACAACAAAGCAAAGCATGAAGGCGAAAGGAGAAAAAACCAATGAACCGATTAATTTTTACAATCGGTACATACCATTATTTACTAGAGTTTAGACACTTAGTAAATGATGTATTTACCACGGGGGTTTTAATCGCATGATCTGTTATGAATGTGATAACTGGAATCATATAGACTGTGTTAGGACCAAACCAAAAAGCAAAGTAAAATGTGATTGCAAAAAAGGAAGGTGTGAAAAACTTTGAACGATCCATTAAAAAAATACTTGGGCCTGTTTGATTGTATGGACCTCACGAAAATAAATCGCTTCGTGGTGATTCATGGTGAATCAACATACAATAAAACACCCTACAAAGTATTTTTTGACGAGGATTTAAGAGGGCATTTATTCAATCGTGCGGGTATGATTGAATTAATAAAAAGATTAGGAGCTGTTAAACGTGCCTAACTTCGAAGATTCAAAATCTGAAGCCTTCTTAGAACTGATAAGCGGTACATACAAAAAAGAACAAATCGCTTTATTGGATTACTTGATGAATGAATGGGCCGCCAATGGAAAACACCTAACAGATTTAGCGCATGATATTGATTCATGGCACGGCCTAAATGATAAAGAACTTCGCGCGGTATTTCACGACATGGAAATACTAGCAGCAATACACGAAAAAGAAAGTGAAGATAACTTTAAGAACTTCACTCACTAACTTTTTTTATGGATTATTTACAATCCACGGAAAATTATATTAATCCTAGTCAATTTCAAATAATACTTAAAGCCATTCCAGGATTAAAAATTCGTAAATGGTATGATTACGATATAGTTATGTTATTTAAAATCCAATATGAATGTGCATTAAGACCAAGTGAGGGAATAAAATTAAGTAAAGAGGATTTTAACATTAAGGATCGTATCATATACCTAGGTAAAACTAAAACAATTAAGGGTGATAAGGTAGTTATCCCTAAAAATTTTGTTAGTGAACTAGAAAATTATCTAAATGAAAAAACCCCAGGTAGATTATTTCCTAAGCTAACTTATCACACTTACAGTTATTGGCTTTACAAACTAGGAAAAATACTGCAAATTAAAGCCTGGATTACACCACAATTAGAAAGCGGAGAAAAAACATTAGGCCATATCTTCAGGAAGTCGAAAGGTAAAGACCTACTAAAAGAAATAGGATTAAATGACCTAGATATAATCGCGCGGCATTTAAGACATAAAAAACCCTCGATAACTTTCGATTCATATCTTAAAGCTTCTACTGAAGCAGTTAAACAAAGAATCTAACATTTATCATATTCATACAAACAGTTTTCTTTAACGTATTTTAAAAATTCATCATGTAACCACTTAGAAGAAGTTGTTATATCATGTTTGGTTAAGTTGGCATAGATGATCTTTGTTTGATTGAATAAGGTATAGGTAGGGTGGCAATCATGGCGCATAAATTCGATAGTATCTCCCAATAAAAATATCCAGTTTTCCGCAGTAATTACAGCGTTACGGCAATCATCAATGTAACGGCCCTCACCCATTATTCTAGTATTATCCACAACCTTATAATTTACTGGATATGTTTTTAGTTGGCTCTCAATTACAATCATGCCTAACTGTTTGCTTGTTTGTAAATCAGGATCTATGAAAAGAAAAGTTTGATTTTTGAACGCATAATAATTATAACTTTTTTCCATTGGGGCTTTTTCCCTTTGTAACATATTATGTTTATAGACAAAGCCCCCTGAAACTTCTTTGTTTGAAGTATCGGGAAAGATAGCCATTATTGCTTCGTATGTGGGGCAATTAGTTGTGCTGTTAATTGGCGCGTATCTATGAATATTATAACAAGTTTTAGAGATTTGAATACCAAAATCTAAATCCCTGGGTGGTAAAACATAATCTCGATCCTGTGTTACAATATCCATATAGGTTTTATTTTCAAAGATGTTTGTATAATTCACATTAGAATAATTAATAGCAGCTTCGGCCTGAAAATTATTTTGGCTAATAATTAACGAAGTAGGTAATAATGCGTAAAGGCCGAAGCATACTATCAAAAATCCTAGGAGTAAATAAGTATTCATAAACTAAAATCTCTATCATTCCCATTACCCATTATACTATAAGGATCGCTATCCTTTGTTTTTCTTCTTGATTCTTTTCTAACCTTAACATATTTCCATTTAGTTTTTACCTTTTTAATTTGCCTGTTAGAATCACCTGTTAATACATCAAAGTTATGATCTACACCTGAAGCTTTATTCAAACCCCCTGTTATTTTGTTCATACTTGCATCACTACCGCCCTCGAAATGTAATTGGCTCATTCCGTTAGAGAACTGATCCATTATCTTTTTGAATTTATTAAATCCCTTTGATAGTTTTGCTTTACGGGCGGCCCTAACTTGAGGTGGCGCGCGTGTAAGTATGGACCTTATCTTTTCTTTCCAGGTTTTATGATTAACTAAAATAACTTCATAGATTGATCCTAATTCTTCCTGGATTTCAAAACTAAATCCTTTCCATTCTTTAACCGTATAAAATAATCGTTCGCGGCGTTCACCGTTAGTATAACAATTAAGACAAATCTTTTGTTTGTTCTTTCTGAAATATAGATTATTACAGCTTCTACAAATCATTTCTTAGTACCCCAAATCATACCTATACTTCTTGTTTGGCGGGTATGCACATTCCATATGCCTTAACCCATCAAGACCACCGACATAAGCCCCATTAAGATCAATTAGTTTTTTACAATCCTGGCATTTTCGGTTATAACTACCAAATAATCTATTGTAAATATTTGTTAGAAAAATCATTTTCGTTCTCTCCTCTCTTTACATATCATACACTCATCATAACCTTCATACCCATAAATTACCTCAACCCAAAAATGCTTACAGTTCATTACGGATCACCCAGAGAGTTTAAGCCTTCAATATCCATATCTAACAAACCCATTTTCTTTAATCTTCTTTTAATTAATATGCGTTCTAACCACATTAACATTATGGAATACTTTCCTGCATACCTATACTTTCTTGTAATTCAATTTTATAATGAATACCTTCAGGGGGTATGAACATTTCCGCGCCGATTGCCTCATTTCCAATTAACCCCAGGTAACTTAACCCAATCATAACCGCAGCCGTACAAACAAAAATACCTAAGCCGATTGTTATACCTAACATAATAGGGCCTTGAGTAAATGATTTTTCTTTAGGTTTATTTTTTCTCAATTTTTCTCCCTTGATAAAAATAATACCCATTCTTATTTGTAATATAATGGCCCTTCTTTCTTAGAATACTAACAAATGTCTTAATACTTTTCTTATCAAGTGCTGAAGAAAAATCCATTAGTTCATAAGCTGAAACTTGTTTTTTAGTTCTAAGCAATCTAAGGATCAATTTTATCTTCGTATCTTTGAATGATCCGCGCCTTTTAATATAACAATCGTGATTCTTTTCTTTAATTCTTAATTCTTTATGAAACATACAATAAACTCTTGTGATACTATTATCAACATCATTTAAGATTCGTTGGCATCCAGGATAACCACAGGGCCAAACTTTAATCCTACTACTAACTCCTTTAGTAGCTTCACCCGCTTTATGTTGTAGGCTAAGCCATGAACCTTTCAAATGAAAAGACCTAACCCACCGAGTATATCATTTAGAACAGGACTAAAGAAATATCCCGCGCCGATCCCGATAATAATACCTAGTATCATAGGAAAAAAAAACATTATAATTTCATATCCCACATACAATAATTTCCTTTTTCTAATTCAAAAGGAAGTAATTTACATTTACATTTCTTACAAAATTTTCTCATTAGATTAAATCTTAATCTCCATTTTAATAATAGTCCTTTGTAATTCTTCAATTTCCATCTCAGTAAATCTTATTAATTCTGCTTTTGCTTTGATTCTTTCCTTCAATTTTGCTACTGCTTTAGGTATATCTTCAGGATCTATCATATTAATTCCTCATCTAATAACTCAATAGCCTTTTCAGTTATCCAGGATTCACTTCGATCCTTTCTTTTTGCTAGCCTTTCAACTTTTAGTTTGGCCTTTGCATCTATTGTAACTGAAAACCATCTAGGTTTTTCCATTAGTTCTCCCTAGATACAAATCAAATCTTATTACTTGTTCTTGATTCATTCTTTCTAATAATTCCCCTTCTAAATCATAGATTCGACAACGATAACCCATTGATTCTATTTTATCTAGTTTTTTAAGATTCATTTTTCTTTTCCTGTGGCTTCTTGAAGAATAATCTCCATGTAACTAATAAAATAATACTAGCAGCAACTAAAGCAAAAGCAATATTAGTATAATCAATCATTTATTTCACCTTCTTTATTAACAAATTGCACAAAGGCATTAGACATTTCTACCATTCTTTTATGAGCGCGAATGTGTGTGAGGGCTGCGGCATGGCGGGCAGCGACAAATTTACAACCCTCAACACTACATTCGTATCTCATGCGTTATAATACGTTACTTTACGTTATAAGTCTTACTAATAAAACGAATATCGTTAAAAAAAAGGAAGGGGGTATAATCTATTTAGATTTATACTCGTCTTTAGGTACGATTGCATCATTACCTTTAATGAATTTGGTAGTAACCTCTATGGTTTTACCTATCCATCCATTAGAAGATTTGCCGTGATGATGCACTAAGTAATTAATCATTGGTTGATTCAATGATATGTCTTTGTCGTGAGTTTCCCCACTTGCAGATACACTTACTTTGCATTGTGGCTTCATGCCCCAATCCGTACTTACATCTTTCGCTTCTGTTAGAAGCACAATCTTAACGCCATCTACTCCTTTAATATCTGACGCTGAAAGAAAGTTCGATTTGACTATTTCGTAATTGGCTATTTTATTTCACCTCACTCTTATCTAAAATAAGGTAAGTGATATTAATTCTTTTTTGTGTAAATTCTTTAAGGTTTTTAGCTCTTCTCCAAAACTTTTGACGACATGAATTAGAGCAAACATGGTGTTTCCAGGATTCATATCTTAATGGGATTACACTTCTACATACAATACATAACATTCGTGTACCATCTTACCTTGATCCTTGGCTTCTTATCGGGCCTAACATTAATCGCAAAAACACCAAAGCCGTGCTTGTTATGTAGAAATTCATCAATTCGTTTTTGTTCGGGCCACGCGTTAGTTTTGATTTGAAAAAAACAAAGGCTACCATCAATAAAACATAAGCCGTCAAAAAGATTAAAGAAATCCTTAGCGAGATAATACCCCGAAGTATTCCAAAATCTTGAATTACGCCTGTAATGTTCCTTAAAATAAACTTCACTTCCTTTCAACTCCTTTAAGATATAATTGCGGGCCTCTTTGTTTGAAGCATACATTCTTTTTCTTCGGTCCATTCATACCTCTAACTTCTTTTGTACCTTATTATGAAAAAATGCGGGTATGTTTCTCTTAGCAGTATAAAGAATCCAGGGCCTAAGAAATAGTTTATCTTTTACTGAGGTCCATAAAATTTTTCTTTTAAAACCTCTAAAGTTTGGCGCAAGTTTAGGAGTAGATAATAAGAAATATTTTGAGCAGCAATCCTTTAATTTTATCAGCCAAAAGAATCTATTGAATAAAGAGAATGGTGGATCACAAACAACACATTCAAAAACCCCAGGTCTAAAAGGTGAGTGCCTTAAATCGCATACAATATCAGGTTTAAGACTTGGTAGAATATCGGCCCTCACATCTCCTAAAGTAGATTTGCCACATGGAAAATTTAAGGTATAAAGATTATTTGCAAAATCTTTTAGATGATTATCCATATTTCGCCCCCAACTCCAATTCGTTTGATAAACATCTATTTGCTTAATCTTCATGGTCTTTCCATATCCCTCTATTTTTCTTATGATCCGTGTATGGTATATCCCCTACGATAGTAAATCCTTCAGGTAGTTCTATTTCTTCATATTTGATTCGCTTCATAAGGTAGGCCGCGAAATCCTTTTCATATTCAGAAATCATTATCGGCGGTTCCAAGAATAACTAATTGCTGTAGGTTTAAACCCTAGGGATTTAATCAAACGTTGTGAAAAGGGATTATTATTATCAATCAAGGCCCAATAATATTTTCTCTTTACCTTCTGCATTAATAATATAACTGCTTTTTTTCCTATTCCCTTATTTTGCCATCCAGGCAGAATAAGATAGCCAATTTCATTCCTAGTTGTGATTAAAACATAGCCTACAAATTCAGCATGAATTTTAATTAGGAAAGCTTTAGAACTTAAACGCCATCTATCATAGAAATTATTATAAGTCATTTTTCTATACTGACTGAACATTCGCCAAACCTTCTCAAATAAAAAATCAGTTTCAGCCAATACTAAAATCAAAGTTTACTCCCGCAAAAATTACAGTGTTTTCTAAGAATAAAGTTATTTTTCTCACATCTAGAACAAAGTTTAGTTTTCATTATTAATTCCCCTTATCCACAATATCAAATTTCATTAATGTCTTATAACAGAATTTTTTAAATCTAAATATTTTAGAGTCAGCTCGTTTATACCGTTTCATCCATTTTGGATTGTTATCCATAATCCATTGTCGCGGTAATAAACCAATAAAATAATCTAACCATTTAATATTTTTTATCAAGTAAAAATCAGGATCTAAATATTTAACGATTGCCTTTCCGTGTTTTATATCCCATTCTTTTTTCTTTTCTTTATTTGTTATAACCCATTCAGGTTTTTGAAAGACTATTTTTTTAAAACTCTTTTCGGGGCCTGCTTTGTATATTACCCCCTCACCTTGATTATGGATATGAGGCTTTGCCATAATTTTTTCATATTTGAAGCCTTGTGATTCAATAAATTGCCGTAGGAATAAATCTGTATATCGCTGCATATAATCATCATCTAATCTAAAATTCTCTAATGTTTCAGTACGAATTAAATGGCACATATCCCCCGACCTAGAATTAGTATTCAGTTTTTCTGTATCGTTTCTATAAAAATGATAAGCCAATATTCTATTCGCACTTTCCCCCACATCAATTAAGCCTTTTTTCGTCATAGAATCAAACCATCCTTTTGTTAGAACAATATCTGAATCAATAATGGCTAACCATTTTGTTTTTACTTTCCCTATTAAAAATTCTAAACACTTACTAGTTGTACGAATTTCAGGTTTTTCATACAACTCAACTTTAGGATATTCTTTTAGGATAGAAATTGTTTTATCTTTAGAGCCGCCATCACAAACTATTAAATGATTAACGGGTATCTCTCGGAAGATTGAATTTAATGAATCTTTAAGAAAACTTTCTGAATCTAAAGTCAGCATCAAAACATCTATTGGCTCTTTAGTTAGTGCCATTATTGATCCGCCGCCAATGCTCTTTTACAATCCCGCGCTTCATCAAAACTATGCCTGGTTAAACGCCTATCACATATCGGACATTTACTATCAGGATTCGTTGTTCTTAGGTGAACCATCTTTACCACTTAGAACATATTTTAGAATGATTATTTGACCTTTTATGATTGGAAATTCTGACTGATCACAATGTTCTAATCGTGATCTTAACATGGCTAATTGCCGCGCGGCTTCATCGGGGCTAATCAAGATAATACCACCAAATATTTATCAAATTCTTCTTGATCAAACCAATCCTCTAAAGGTATAGAATCTAAACCAAAAACTCTCTTAGGTAAATTCCAGGTAATTTTCCATAAATCTTCGTGAATATGAGCTTCTCCCGTTGTGCCTTTTGGAACGCCTGAAAATTCATGGTTAGTTTTAATCCTCATAAGTGTAATTCCGTTAATCTATCGTTATGAATCCCTTGGACCATTTGAAGAATCAAATCTATCTTCCTAAATTCTTCGAGAGTAACAAAGGTTGAATAGAATTTTCTCCATATTTCTTTAGAATCAAAAACCCTAGGAGAGAAATTAAAATCATCTATCGTCATTTCATCCGTCTTACAATATTGCTGCATGAAATCATTAAGCACTCTAGTCATGTTTGATCCTTTTTCTTGGCATTTTCCTTTGAAGTTTATCTTTAATTCTTCGTTATTGACGTTTAGATAAAGAGGTTCCATTAAGGATTATCAGCCTGCCATTTTTCTTTTATTCTTTTTTGACACCAACAATCAGGATCTAGATAGTTTTGTAGGTGTCTTTTTCTATAATCACATTCGTCAGTGTGTCTCATATTATTATAATTATATATATATGGTATTATATATATATATCTTGAAAATGAAATACATAATATAGCAAAGTAAAAGAAACCTCAATCCCCTATAGTTCAAACACTCTATCTTCAATGTTTCGCATTTTTCTTTTACGTTTTAACCCTAACTTCTTTTTACTTCGTGTGCCTTTTGTACCTGAAAATTTACCCAAAGGCTTCTTCAATCCTGGTTTTATGGTGTGCAGGCTTGCCGCCTTTTCTTTTATTACGCCCTTTTATTGTGCGCTTTACAATTTCATCTCCTAAAATTTCAATAACCATTATAATTTACTCACCTTTTCAACGAAAAAAGATCCCAATAATCCTATTATTCCTAGCGTTCCTAAATAAGTTATTGTCATTTCTAAAGTCATATCCTGGCTATCTGTGCTATCTTAGAAGTTCTTTCTCTCTTAATTTTCTTGGCTATGGATCGGGCTTTACTAAATCGTGCGCGGCCTGAAATTTTCTTAGTTCCTTTTTCATCATCAATCAATCCCTTTCTACTTTTTGCAGCCCGTAATTCTTTACTTACAATTCTACTTATTCCTATTCGGCCCGTTCTAATATCTTCCTTAACAGTTCTAAAGGATCTTATATCTGAAATCAAAGTATTGCCTAGAAAATCAACTCTTCGCTTTCTTTCTACGGGCTTTGATATTTTTACTATCGCCCCTAGGTTTATCAAAGGCGGCCTAACTCCTATGTTTTCAGTTCTTAAAACTCCTGGTCCTTTTCCTGTTATGTGTCCTATCGATCCACCACTACCGCCGCCCGTCAAACCTGGTATGCCTTCACCTGGCGGAACTTTAATTCCTGGTGAACCTGGGATTCCTGGTGAACCTGGCTTACCTGTTAGCTTTCCTAATGAAAATTTACTTATTGAAGGCGCGCTAGCTGCGGGCCTTCTTAATCTTCCAGGACTTGAAGGGCTACTTCCTACTTTTGAACCCACTCTACCTAATCCTAAACTAGAAGAAACACTTGAAGAAATAATTCCTTTACTAAGAGGAGAAACTATATTTTTACTTTCTAATGGATTACTAACAGATTTACTTTTAATGGATTTAGAAGTTGGTTTTGTTATTGATTTTATTGCAAGATTTGAAGTTATAAGAAATTCCTTATCTCCTTTGAGAACTGTTAAGGGGTTAGTAGTTGATACACTTTCAGGAACTATCTTAGCTTTAGGGGTTAGTTTTACTTCTACTAATTTACTACCGAACTGTTTAGCGAATGATTTATCCTTTGTTACAAATAAACCACCGTGTTCTTTATCGATCTTAATTCCCTTTCCAATTAATGATTCAGGATCATCCGTGCCATGAAAGAATCTTGTTGTTGGGGCTTGACTTGGAATAAGATCAGGGGCTTCTTTTATAATTCCCTCTATTCCTTTTGAAAGGGGAGAGGATGAACTTTTACTAATTGCTTTTTCTACTGGCAACACACCAAAATCTATTTCTTCTAATAAACTCTCTAACCTTAATCCTATTTCTTTTGTTCTTTTACCTTCTTTTAGAAACCCCGCCGCGATAAGATTGTCCGCTATCTGTGGGGCATCTTGCCCGATTAATTTCGCATCATGTTTTAATCCAAACTCGGCGGGGCCGATCCCAAACCCTGAAGGCGTTTTAAGTCTTTCATCAAATCCTGGTTTAAGAAATCTTAGCCTTTGTGTTTCTTGTTTTGCCTTTGTTGATTTTGGTCCGAAAAGTCCTAATCCTGCTCTTAATCTATTTAATGCGTTTTCTTCTATTGTTACAAACTCGGCTGTTTTTTTAGAGCCTTTTTCTACGAGAACATTTACACTTCTTTCTATCTTAATATCAAAAGGAAATTTAGAAGTTCCGCCTAAACTACCGCCCGTTGCTGCATCTCGTTTAGTTAGAATATTTAAAACCGTTTCACCCTCTTTCTTTAATTTTATATTAGTACCCGCCTTGACAAATTTCCCTTTTGTTACTCCTTCAAAAATTCCAAAGCTTTTATCCTGAAAGCGTTTAGCTCGAAACGTACCAAATATTTTATCACCAAAATCTTCATCTAAATCCTTTGTAGTTTTTTCTCTTAGGCTTTTCAAATTAGCCAATGGATCTTTATTTTGTCGTGCTAAAAATTTAGATTCTAACTGTATTGTTTCGGCAAATGAGCCTTTTGTTTTTGGGGCTATTGGTAAAATTTGTGTTAGTAGTGCTTTAGATTCTGCGCCCGCCGCTACTGTTGATAATGGAGTTTCAGGTAATACATCTACTTTTTTTCTAATTTTATCAGGTACTTTTTTAGCAGAAAATTCTATAAGGCCCGCAAGTTCTGTTTTTAGTGCTACAATTTCCTTATCACGGGGTAAAGCTTTACCCGCGCCCCGAAGTATATCTTGGGTTTGTGGGCTAGTTAGTATCTTTGTGCTAAACTTACCCCCCGATGAAAATTCTAAACTTTCTCCTACGGCTGTAATATCTTTGAGTGCTGATTTTTCTAAAACCCCAGGT
>SDBT01013495.1_pt1 | contig 13085 bp, 22 predicted proteins | sample 2277101 | NCBI WGS metagenome assembly SDBT01 (sample SAMN10404973, study PRJNA504765) | marine sediment metagenome | isolation source: marine sediment core GS10_PC15, 103 cmbsf | place: Arctic Ocean: Southern Knipovich Ridge | collected 2010 | reverse complement strand
ACCCACATTTACGGCACTTAAATCCCTCATTACCACAAGAAATATCAGACGAACTACAGTTTGGGCATTTTTTTGGGTATCCATGCATAAAAATCACTCAGTTAATTACTTTTTAACCCCTATATCATCTATTTGGCATAGATGATTCGCTCTATTTCTAAAATTTAAACACTCATAATATTCTTCTCGGTCGATAATCAAACCATTCTTGATTTTTTTGGTTTCAACAAGCTTTGTTCCCCTGACACCATTTGCACCTTTACATGAACCAAAAATCAAACAATACCCAAACTCGCACTTGTAGGTCTTAAGCACTGGCTTCATTCGCTCAAACATTTCTTTTCCTCCTTCGCCAACAAACGCTTCATATCATTTTCTAAATGTTGTAATGCCCAATTCCTATGATACTTTTGCATCTTTGTTAGTGTTGGGTCTAACTCTATTATTTCGTGTTGTTCTTTAATCTTTTTCAAAACCTCTGCTTGCTTTGCCGACAAAGCCTTTCTAATTACCTTCCTAACTTCTTTCTCTATTTCCTTTGTTGGAATATCAAGACTATCACAGTCCCCCGCTTCCGATAGCCAATCTGCAAACAAACTCTCTTCCAAAACCTGCTCCGCCAAAGTCATTTATTCACCTCTTTTCGTTTGTTTAGTAAAAGAAATGCAAGCAGTATAAATATTATTGCAGGAAGAAAAGCACCACTTACAAGCAAGCCTATTCCTATACAAACTAAAAATAAACCTAAATATTTTATACTATTTTTTTTATTCATTTCATCACCGAAAAATCAAGCACCCAAACTTCGGGATTTTTTTTAGGAACAGTAGAACAAACAATGTCTTTACCTTTACGTTTAGCTTCTCTGTTGTAATCAATTTTGCAAACTTTACAGAATGCAGTTAGAAAAAGCATTTTTGCAGGATATTCTCCACCACCAAATCCTTCTTTTTTTGCATCTTCTTCTGAAATGTCAAGAAGCCGTTCTTTTTTAATTCCTGTAATTTTAATCCGAAGTGATTTATATCCTACTTTGCATTTGTGTTTTCCAAAAGAAGTGAAGTAATCTTTACACTCTGCTATTTCTTTGCATTTTAGACAGTACCATAGTCCTGCTTTTCCTCTGCCAAGCTGTACTGAAAGGTCTCGCCCAACCTGCCAATGGAGTTTATCTCCTCTATCAACAGTTGGAAGTATATACATTACTGTTCTTTTTAGCAATTCATTTATTTCAAGACCGCCAGCTTCTCTATAATAATCGCCCTTTTTTACAAGCCTTCGTGTTTGACACTTAGTTCCGTCAAGAATCATTTCAGCAACAGGACGCGGATAAATATCAGAAAAAATCATGCCTCATCCACTTCCAATAGTTTTGGGTTTTCATAAATGTTTCCAATGACTTTAAGTTCTTTCCAAGAAAACAACCTACCCATTTCATCATAAAATCCTTTTCCAGCAGGATAAAATCTTGCTTCTTTTTCGTTCCATTTTATTTCGCCTAAATGTATTTGTTCATTATAAGCCTTTACCCAATCTTTGCCCAGAGCTTGTTTCATTGTTGAGCCTTCTTTTCTTTCAAGTTCAATAAACCTTACTATGTCTCCTTCGTAGATTTCTTTTCCGTTATTATCCTTCAAGCCAGTAAACCACACAACATCAAATTGTTCTGAATCCATAAGACTTTCCTTAAAACCAACTGACCAATATAGTTCATTGTTTCCACTAATGTGAACATTACAAGGACTTAAAAATTTGTTATTTTTTTTATCCCATGCTCTAAACTTTATTTCTCTCAATTAAATCCCTCCTTTTTTGGTTTTTTCTTTTACTATCCAAGTCAATTACATTTAAACCATCAAAATTTTCAGCGTAGTTGCAAACAAACAACGCAGTGCATTCACTTCCAGGTTTTCTATGCTTACATAAGTATTGTCCAATCCAGCTTTTTCCACAAAACATTCAGTTCTCCTCCTTAAGCGATTTGTCTATTTTTTCTTTCAATTTCAACAAGTCTTTTTCAGAAAGCGGACACAAAATAAAACCCACATAAGTATTATTTACTATTTCATTGGTTTCAAAATAAATCTGATATGTAGTCTCGGTTTCCCAAATTTCTTTCTCAACTCTAAAGTTCAATTAAACCCCTCCTTTTTTTCAATTATTCCAAAAAACCCAAGACACAACGAAGCAACATAGCCACTGTATTCTGGATTTAAAATATAAATGTTTTCAACCGTCTTAACTTTAGTAATCAAATTCCATTCAATAAGCTTCTCCAATCTTTGATGTACAAAAATTCGAGAAACCCAAACAAGGCCCTGGCTCTGGCAATATAATTTAAGCTTGCCTCTCAACTCGCTTGACATAAGCTCCTTTCTTTCAGAAGAAACAAGCGCCTTCAGAATAAGAAAATCCATCCAATTAAGCTTCAGGTTTTTTATCATTTCTCCCATTGCGTTCCGCTCCTAATAGTTTGCTAAACTGAACATCTGAAATTTTAAAATTAACATCCTCATGCCTAATAGTCTTAATTCGGATATGCAAGCCATTGATTTCTACAATAGTTCCGGTAAAAATCATGGAATTAGCTAATTCAAATGTTCGCTTTTCGCCAACTTCATACATTTCGTTTCATTCCTGAGCTTAAAAAGCCCATTATTACTGCGCCTTTGATGTTTATAAATCTGCCTGTTTCGTGTTAAGCGTGTAATTAATCCTTACACCCCCCACAGACACCACACTTCCGCTATTGTAAAAAAATTGTTTTAAAAAAATAGAAATAAAAAAATAGTTTTTAAAAAAATAGAAATTCCATTCTAATACTACTTTTCTTATTAATATACTTTCTCTTAACAACACTGTAAAGCAATCACTTAACACTTAAAAAAGTCAATTGGCTTGTATTGCTTGTTTTACTGCTTGTTTGCCAATTTTCATCAAGGGAAGCTGTATAAGGATTAATTAAACGCTTAACAACTTGTAAAGCAATCGCTTACACTTTAATAAGATTGAGTGCCGCAGGAGGAAAACCAGAAAAACCTACGGCACATATAATGGATAAAGTATCCATAACGCAACTCGCTCCTGGGCCGCTTCTTACCCAGTCTATCCACCCCGACCAAGCTTGTGCATTGAATAAACAATACATTTATTGTATTTAAACCTTTCGTTATCTGTCGAAAAGAAGATATTAAATCACAATTTAACAAAACACTCGTTTTTCCAAACTGTGATTTAATATATAAATTATTTTTTTATTTCTACTTTAAGACCAAGTGCTTTAGCTGCTACAAATCCTATAGCTGCTACTACAACTATTGCAATAACAAGTGTTCCAACATCCATAGAGCCAGCTGTCTTAATTGCTGCAGCTGTTGAATCTATAATTACACTAAATAAGCTCATATACTCCACCTCCTTTTTCGTTTTCAAAGTTTTCAATAGCCTTTCGGCTTAAAGAAATGTAAGTCAACCAGTAAAATTTATAAGTCATAGTAGACTTCCAAAAAAGTTTAGTGGTTTTTGAAATCACCTAAGACGGTTTTTTCTCCAGTTGTTCATAAACTGAATGATTGCTTTTACACTAAGCGTAACTCCACCTGAAGCACCCAAAGTGACTGTCAAATCAGGGCATTGGGCCACAAATTGAACCAAAACAACTGTTAATGCACCGCATCCTAAAGCTACTGCTCCTGCTGCTCCATCTTTGATTGTTTTCCAAAGTCCATATCTTGCGTCATAACTCATACTATTGCCTCCATGCGCCCTGAGCAGGCTTTGAACCTGCTCACTTCCCAGGAAGTTCAGGGCATTAAAATAATCTGGCTTTCAAAGCCTCCCATAAAACATTTATAACAATTGTTCCGCCTACTACGATTCCAATAGCATACATCTTAAAGTTTTCAAGTGACTTAAGCCGATTGTTATAGTCCTCAACTTTCTCAAGACGCTTTTCAATCGAATCAACCTTGGCAACCATAAATCCCTTAAACTCGTGCATGCTGAACTCTCTGCCGAGAGCCGTATGCTCGCCATTTATTCCAAGCGATTTTTTACTCGGAACATCCATCTAACCACAACATGTTAAAATCTCTCCATTGAACTATTTAAGCTTTCGCTTTATTCGATTTTTCCTTAAATACTTTGCCCTCTGAGTTTTTCAAATCAGAAAACTCTTTGGCTGACTGAGCCCTAACTGCCTCTTGCTTTTTTAGCTGTTCTCTAATATTTCTAATGTATTTTGGTTCTCCGTTTACTAACTCCTTCCAGCCTTCACCCAACGGAAAAGTAAAACCTTTCTCTTCACCGTCTGACGAAACAAGAACGCTAAATCCCATTCCGACTTGTTTAATTCTTAAAACTTTTACATCCATTTAGTTACCTCCTAATGGCTATGTCCTGAATCTGAAACATCTGCTGTATTACTTGCTGAATTTCCTGAAACTCCTGGCTGAGTATTTGACGAATTTCCTGAAACACCCGGCTGAGTATTTGACGAATTTCCACTTACTCCAAACGAAGAAATCGAATGAGTATGTGTTGAAATTGTTTGAATTGAACCAGTACAAGTTATACTATAATTATTATAAAAAGTTGTTTTGAATTGAATACTTATTGTTCTATTGGCTTGATTACCTGGCAAAACACCAAAAATAGAATTCCAATTTATCAAAAAACCATCTCCATCATGAATATCAACAATACCAATAGCATAATATGTTGTACCATTATAAATTCTTACATCTGCTGTTTCATCACCTGCAGTTTCATTAGAAGCAACATTCCCAAATACCAGTGAAAATTGCCCAACAGTATTAGGCGCAGTTAATGTAAGAACGGTGGTATAGGTACTTGTATTACAATCTTCAGTATTTCCACTACTTGTATCTTCATCTCGTGAAGGAGTACTATTTGCTGCCGATGTTGTCGAATCTGCTGCATAACTTCCATCTGAGTGCAAATGGTTATCAGCTCCATAGGTTCCATCTGAATGCAAATGATTGTCTGCTCCATAGGTTCCGTCTGCATGAAGGTGTCCACCATCTGATACGTTTCCGGTACCATCATCACTTGGTTGAGTCATGGCTCCTGCTTCTCTCTGAGCTCTTTCAAAAGCAGCATCACGAGTATATTTAGTTTCAGCCTTTTCTCGTTCTCCTGTTCCACGAACCTCAAAAAACAAACTTGTTCTTCCAGGAATTGAAACACGTCTATATTTTACAATTCTTAAATCAGTCCCAGTTACTCCAATATTTGAAGCAACCAACGTAATTTCATCACCAACAGTAAAAGAAAAAAATGGATCCATTACTTCAAAAGCATAAGAATACCTTGTAGTTCCATGGATTGCCAAAAGTTTTGTGGCCTTGTCTCCACATTCAGTATCAGAATCAAGCGACTTATCAACAACAGTCATCTCTGCATCTCCTTGACTAAAACCTGCACTGTCCGTTCCGCTTACCTGATTTGCACCAAAACCTTTTCCAATAACGGTTACTTTTTTAATAGTCGATTGGTCATCTTCTTCATTTGAAACATTTCTCACATCTATTCCGTCAGTAAGAACTGCAATAGGCGAAGCACTTCCTTTGTGGTCCTCAATATCAAGCTCATCGTTGGCATCATCAAAACTCCAATCTTGACCAGTCAATTCAGTTAGTTTTGTCAAAGCATTCAAAGTACTTTCATTTAAGTCAGTCCTAAAATTATTTACTGTTTGGTTTTCAATCGTTCCGTTTGAAATACTCGGCACTTTTGAAAGCAAATTATTAGTGTCAGAATTTGCCACTCCTGTTGTTGTTGTTGCACTAAAAGACTGAAGTGAACACATTGCCTGGCTCATCTTCTTTTCTCCAAAACCCATTCCTTCAAGTCTTAAAGCTCCAGTCGAAGTGTGTGTTCTTTTTAAAATAATTCCTTTGACTTCGAGAGTTTCATTAAAATAAAGCTCAACTGTTTTGTTTAAAGCAAAATCTGTTCGATAATCCGAACCACTTGCATCAACAACTATATCAAAATATCTTATTCCATTCAAAGGCCCTTCCCAACTTGCTTTAGTATAAGCCCTTATTGTTTCATAAACACCTGAAGAAATTTCAACATCTACTCGTACAAGACTCAATTAATCACCCAATATTGCTTACGTTATAAGTTGCTATAATATTTGCTGTGTTATTATTTCCAGTCAGTTTAATAGAAAACGCTTGGTTTGAACCTCCGGCATTAACCCAAGGTACAGCTTCTCCAAAAATTCTTACGTTACCTGTCTTTGTTCCTGAAACAGTCGGATACGCAGGACGCATTTCTTTAAAAGTTCCACGAGTTCCCTGAGCTGCGTAATTAAAAATATCAATCAGTAGAGTAGAACCTGAAGCAAGCGTTCCAGTCCACTCTATTTTATGAGGACTTGTATCGTAATCGCTTGTATCTCCAATCTCAATCTTAGTAATGTTGTTTCCTGCAGCATTTTCAATACTCCACCCAACCATTGCTGGCGCATTTCCACCGTTTGTAAAGTTTCCAGAAGAACCACCAGTTGCATCATTCAACGTTGTTTTTGTTGCGTTTGATATAGCAATAGTATAAGTCGAAGCAGTTCCAGCTAAAGCAAAAGGAGTAACGCAATCAAGAGCCGCCACGTAGTCAATAAAATTCGTTCTTCCGCCCTTGTAGTTATGTCCAACCTCTTTTCCTTTTACATTAAAATAGCTCGTGGCACTAATCCAAAAACGCTTTACGTTGTTTGAATAAATTACAGCCGCAAGATTATTAAGATTGGTTAACTTGCTTGCTCCAAAAACTTCGCCTGTTAAAATAATTCGTCTAAGTGCAACTCCTTCTGCTCCCAAAAAGACATGATTCTGTCCATAAGGAATGTTATAATTTGTGTCATTATTTGAAAACGGAATGTTTATTATTTTCGGATTTACTTGAAAAGAAAAATCAGCATTTGCATAAGTCTGACCTGTTGTTCCAATCTTCATTGTCGCCATCAAATCACCACGGGCTAATATTAACCAATTTCATTAACTGGTTTGTAATTGCTTCTGTATCAAAAAACTTTTCAATCAAAGAAGTCATTCCTGCATCAGGTCCTTGAGTAATACCTGTCTTAAGCGGTTCAAACAAAAAGTTAAGTGGCCCTCCTTGACCAAGCAATGCTTCTGCTCCAAAATATCCTGCAGCTCCACCGGCTAAAATTGTACCACCTGCTACCGCACCTGTTGCTCCTGCAGCCATTCCTCCTGCAGTTAATCCAATCGCTCCAAGTAAACCTGTTACTGAAAGAGCATCTCTTAAAGTAGTTGCTCCGCCTGGCATAATTGTATCATCTCTTACTTCAGGTGGCAATAGTGTATTAAACAAATTTCCAGAAGCAGTATTGAGTTCATCAAGTTTTGTAAAGGCAGTTCCGAACATATCTATAGCTCCTTGTAAAGCACTTCCAAAAGAAGTTATTGCTCCACGGCCTTCTTCACTTCCAAGCCAATCAACAAATCCTCTAAACGATTCACTTACGCTTTCAAAAACTGGCTTGAGTTCTTCTCCAAGAATACGTGAAAGAAGTAAAAAATCAGCTTGCATTCGAGCCATAACCGGTGCAATTGCAGGACTCATAGCAGCTATTCCCAAAATAGTAGTTCCAAGAGTGGCTCCTATTTTAGCCAAAGGACCAGCTATTCCTGAAATAGTAGAACCCATTCGCTTCAAGTCACCAAAAGCCGACCTTGATGCGTTTCTTGCTTCATCAAGACCTTGTTTTAGTTGACTTAAGCCATGCTTGACACTTTCTATATCTATACTCCCTACAATTTCAACTGTTCCTGCAACTACCATTTTATCTCATCCTCGCAATATTCTCCAACTCTAACTTCTTCTTTCTCAAATAACGGTCATTGTTTTCTGCAACCAAATGCCAAATCATTTTTTCTTTTGCACTCATCTTCTCTTGTTCTTTTAAAGAAATTCCAATCTTCAACATATTAAACTTTTTCAAGATTGCAGTCGCTTCAGGCAAGTAAATTGTTTCCTGTCCTACGATTGCATCTTGTAATTTTTTGCCACATCAGCACTCACTGAATTTATCTTGTTAATTGCATTAATCAAAGGAATCCTAACTTTTGCCTTTAATTTGTTTAACATTTCTCCTTTCGCTACAGGATCAAGGTCTTTGAAAGCCTTATCGTTTACTCCGCCATAAGGCGCATCAACTACTGCAATTCCAAGCCAGGCTTTATTTCTTTTACCTATATCCAACTCAAGGTTTCCGTCCTTGTTTAGAGTAATATAGTCGTTACTGATTTTGTCATACTCTTCTCCTGTAAATTCTTTGATTAAGAAAACCTTTCCGTCTATCTCAACCTTGACTGGTTCTTCATTTATGAAATCTTCGTTTCCCATTAAACTCCTCCTTAGGTTTTTACAACCGTCTCGTAATCTGTAAGTGTATCTTTTGCCACAAACGCACAAGAATTAATGTCAATGTTTAGTGTGACATCATTTGGGCCTTCTAAGTTCGTTGGGTCTGGCGGTGTTTGCAAATAAGCTCCTGTGAACGTCACTGTCAAATTATCGTTTGTTGCTCTTTGGAATACCAAAGTGTTTGTGCTTGCCAAAACATCTGCTGAATCAAACATATCCCAAAACGTATCGTCAACATAATGCGCAACTGCTGTAAGAGAAAATTCTCTAACATTCGGAACACCTTGTTCTCTGAGCCTTCCAAGTGCCTGTCTCGAATACCTTCCGTCTGTCAGATTATTATTTATCGTAAACGTTCCACTTTTGAGATAACTAACCGAACTTCCTTCAAGCGTCAGAGTAGTAAACCTTGGTTTGAATCCTTCAGTTGCATAAGGCGTAAGTGATGTTGTACTCGTGCTGTTGTTTGCATCCTCTGCAACTATATCAACCGAAGCTTCTACAAAATTCCCCGGACTTGACGAATCCCAACTAAGAGAATAACTATTTACCTGACATCCTTCATAAGTCCTTACTCGGTCTGTTGTTGCCTGAATTGCTCTTTCTAAAGTAAAAGACATCAATCCAGCTTGCGTGTTTGTAAACGTGTGAGTTGTTGGACCAGTACTTGTATCTGTCACGTCACTTGATTGTTTTAACAAAACATACTTCAAAAACTGCCAATTTTGTGGAATGTAAGTCAAAACTCCTCCAAACATTTCCTGTCCTTGTTCTCTAACAGGTACATCTATTACCTCAGTACCTGCTCCCAAAACCTTCGTAAAATTTTGGTTATCTTTATTTGGATCAAACCTTGCATTTCTACCAAAAGCTTCAAGCAAAGTTCCAGCTGAACCATAAGTTCCTTCTATATCAGAATAAGAAATTTGTTCTTTCTTTCCCTGCATCAATTCAATAACTGCCATTTTAAATCCTCCTAATGACCTAAATCAATTCCGTTAAGTGTAATTTCCTGCTTATGCCGGAACGTGTGTGTTGCTTCTTCAAAAGGCATCTGCCCAAAAGCAGCTCCAACATAATCGTAAAGTTTGGGATATAAGTCATTGATGTTATCAGCAAACGCTTCTTTGACTTTCTCTCCAAGATAATCTGCGAGCTTTTGTTCAGTATAAAACTCGCTTGAAATGGTTTTTTTATATCCTTCTTTTGTCCAACAATCTATTTGAAAATGCGCCATGTCAATCAGTTCAGCTGTAGCAGGCCCTGCTCGATCGCTTGTCATATTAATCAACTGAACGCTGATTCTTGGAAAATTAGAAGCACCCATTTCTGCAATCGGCATTCCTGGATAAATCCAATCACTTCCAGAAATAGCAGTTGAATAATTTACAATCACTTCATCATCTTCAGTTACACCAATTAGTTGCGTAATATTTGGTGCTTTTAAATCAATAGTATATTCTTGCCATTTCTTTTGAGCAACAGCAGCAACAGTAACCGAAGTAATTGCTCTAACCAAATGCGTTCCTGTTGTAGGTGTTAAGGTAAAAACAGTTTGTCCAGAGGTTGCAGTAAAAGTATCAGAATCAGCTGTATAACGAGCTCGTGGATCTGTAAGCCTTGCTTTCAGAAATTCTACAAGTATATCTTCCGGCTTTGACAATGTAGCCATTATTTTTACCTCTTGGATTTTCACGCCAGGTCTTCCCGGCAACACGCTAAGCGCAATAATAAAATGCTTTCAAACTATTTAAAGTTTGTGTTTTTAGGTAAGTTACCTAAGATTACAAAATAAGTAATCAAGACCTATAATAACAACTTATGTTGAAATGTAGGTAACTACATAGGTAACGAAATAGGCTATAAATAGGCTATAAATAGGCTATAAATAGGCAATACTTAGAAATACTTTTCAAGTATTTTAAAGTATTTGTAGTACTTTACTTCAATTTGTATTTTTTTAAGATTCTTGGCAAATCAACTCTTAGAGCAATATCCCTCGCAGGTCTAAGGAATGGTTGAGCTCTCATCCTTGAAGTTCCGAACTCAACAAAAGCTCCATATTTTACAGAATCCGAAACAGTTATTTTAGTTGCTGGCTTTTTTGGATGTACATGAATACCAAATCTAAGTAAACCTGTGTCAACTGGCACAATACGCTTAGCATGACGTTCTACTGAGTACATTACTTCAAGCAAAGCCTTCTTTAGCCTTTCAATCAACTCTTGGCTTTTAGCAACCTCGTTGAAGTTAGTCTCCATTTTCAATTCAAGCTTAACCATTGTCAATCTCTCGTAAAACAAGTTTTCTAAAGACCTCTATGTTGCTTCCTGCATACTTTCCAATTATTGTTTCGATTTCATAAATCTGTCCGTCTGTTCGTGTAAGAGTATCTCCCACAGTTGGCGTACTTGAACCACCACCACTCAAGTCATAAGATGGCTTTGCATAAGCCTTCATGTGACCAGTGATAGCAATTCCTTTGGCTTGTATGTCTTTGTCTTTTTCAGTAATCGGCTGAATCAACAACGAAATTGTTTCGCTGAATGTTTCACTCGAAGCAGAAGCTCTTCCGAACTCGTCTTTAGTTTGGCTTGTTCTTGTCCAGGTAACATCTTCACTCATAGGAATGTCCTCCATAATTGTTGCAAAATCTGTTTGCTTTTGTGTATCAAAAAAATTATCTGCTAAAATTGTAGCAAAATCTGTTTGAAAACTTGTAAGCGTTGCATTAGTTAAAACAACATCTACAGTAAAGGTTTTCGTAATAGTTCCTTTCAGCATTCCATCAACTGTAAATGTTTTCGTAAAAGTATCCTGTAAGCAAGCGTCTGCTGTAAAAGTTTTTAAAACAGTTCCAAACAAAATAGCATCAGCAGTAAATGTCTTTGTAAACGTAGCTTGTAAGTAGGCATCTGTTGTAAATGTTTTCGTGAAAGTGTCCTGTAGGCAAGCATCTACAGTAAAGGTTTTTGTAAAAGTATCTTGTAAACAAGTGTCAGCAGTAAACGTTTTTGTAAGTCCTTCTGCTTTCAAATAAGCATCTACGGTAAAAGTTTTTAAAATAGTTCCCTTCAAAATACTGTCCGCAGTAAATGTTTTTGTTCCAACTGTTACAATAACTACATCTACAGTAAACGTTTTTGTGAGTCCTTCTGCTTGCAAACAAGAATCAACAGTAAATGTTTTTGTAAGTCCTTCTGCTTTCAAATAAGCATCAGCCGTGAATGTTTTTGTTTTAGTAACTTGCAAATATCCATCAGTAGTAAATGTTTTCGTAAACCTATTAACAAGATGTGCATCAGCTGTAAAAGTCTTTGTTACAACAGAAACAGGTGCTTCTTCTGCTCCAAAAGTTTGCAAAGCATCTGTTTCTGAAAGATAAAACAATTCTGCTTCAGACAAAGATAAAGAATAATTTATAAACACCTTAACTTCGTCTATACTTCCATCTAAATAAGCTCCAGTGTGATGATATGAAGCTAAATAAAAGTCAGAGCCACCAGTAGCAGCTGGAAGTGTTGCCAGAACATTATCATTGCTTCCACCGTCAGTTAATGAACCATTGACATAAAAACGCATTTCATTATTGCCTGCATCATAAGTTACTACAAGATGAAACCAAGTATCGGCAGCCCAAGAAGTTTTATTTGAAATAATTACTTCTTCACCAGTTCCATCATGACCAACAAACCTCAAACTTCCAGCTGTATCTGCACGCAAAAACCAGTAGCCGCCAGCATTTATTTTGCTGACAAGATACGCATCATTACCCATAGTTGCTTGCCATAGATCATCAAAATTTACCCAAAGCGAAACAGATAAATTTGAGATAGCTCCATCACAAAAAGTACCATGATAGTCATCTGAATTTGTTTCATAATGTGTAGCACCATTTACTTGTCCTGTTGAAGTTGTAGGCACATTAGTAACAGAAAGATCAATATTATTACTCGTACTATCTACTGAAGCTCCACCTTCTTTCTGATGCCAAACGGCTGAATAAGCAGCTGGATATGTTCCAGATTCATCCTGTCCATCTACAGCACTACCATACCCATAATACATATAAATAAAAATATCCGAGGTAGAGTCAAAGGTTTCAGTTACCTTAACCCAAGCAATCATGTCATCGGTTGTGTGATTGAATAATTCAAAATGGTATTTTAATTCTGTTTCTTCATCAGAAGAAGTAAAACGCACATCTTCTCCATCTGTTTTTACATGACTCCAAAAATCTGAATCAGCCGAAGTTCGCTTAATCATTATGGCATGATCAGCAGTAACATTTGCAGTTAAATTAGTAGTGCTTAAAGTAATTTTTTTACGATAACTATAGTTCGTCAACCAAGCCATTACTTTTCACACTCCAACAAATTCGGAGCCCTAAACATTCTATCACCTTTCCATTTGCCAGCCATAATAACACTACCATCTTCAAACAAATAAGAAATAGCTTGCTGTCCATCTTTCTGCCAACCAATTAAATAAACATGATTTACTTCAGTTAGCTTTTGAAAAACTCTGCGTCTAAAAATAAGCCTCTGGCCTGATTCAAGAATAAGTGAAAAGAAAACCTTTCCTTCTTTGAGTAATTGAAACTGCGAAAGCTTTTCTCGATTTATGTTTTCGTAACCGTTAGGTTTTCCTTGACCATTGTATTG
>SDBT01013494.1_pt1 | contig 13085 bp, 13 predicted proteins | sample 2277101 | NCBI WGS metagenome assembly SDBT01 (sample SAMN10404973, study PRJNA504765) | marine sediment metagenome | isolation source: marine sediment core GS10_PC15, 103 cmbsf | place: Arctic Ocean: Southern Knipovich Ridge | collected 2010 | reverse complement strand
TAATCGGATTAGCAGTAATCGGGGGTATTGCCGGAGCGGCAGTTTTAATTATCCTTAAAGTTAAAAAGGGTACGAGCAAAAAAGAGAAAGAGCGAATAGAAGGACTCTTGGGATCAAAAACAATTTATATTAGCTAAATTGTCCAGCCCTTGGATCTTCTCAATGTAGTTTCCATCACCATCAGGAGAGGTACAAAATTCCAAATGTTCCAAATTTGTCAAATGTTCAAGTCCTTCAATTTCTTTGATGGAATTTCCCCCCAACTGTAAAGTATGGAGATTAGTAAGGTTATCCAGTCCTTTTATCTTGGAGATTTGATTATGTTCTAAATTTAACACTTTCAACTTTTCAAGTGTATCTAATCCCTTAATATCCTTGATTTTATTAACAGACAAATCTAGCTCTTTCAAGTTTGTGAGGTTCTCGAGTTTTTCTATTTCAGAAATTCCCGCATTGATCAAATATAAATGTTCGAGATCTTTAAGATTTTCAAGCCCTTTGAGCTCAGAAATTTTTTCTATAGATTCATCTTCTAAAAATAGGGAATTCTCTTCTAAGTAATATTTTTTAGATTTAAATGTTATATACTTCATTTTTTTCTATGTTATAATATAAATTTTAGTTTATAAATCAATTGGGATTAATAGATTAGTGAAGATGAGTAGTATCTAACGATTTAATATTCTCTCTTCTCTACATTTGGATTCAATTATTTTTTTTTCATCTTCGCAAACTCAAACGCATAATGTGACGTAGATCGATCTAATGGATTAATAACCTTATCATATTGACTCCGAACTTTCGAGGACTTTTCTATTTCACTTTCAATAAACTGAGTGTCAAAATCTTTGTTTTTAATTATTTTCCAAAGAAATGATTCAACGAATTTTTGAGAGCCAAACTTTTTTAAAATTAAAAGATAGCCTTCAGAATCAATGTGTTTAGTGAAAAATCCTAGATGCTCGCATAAATCTATTTTATAATCAATATCATCTGTTTTTCCTTGTAAAGTTGCGATATCATTGATAAGTCTACCAAATTTTTCCCCCAATTCGATTTGTTCTAAATCTTCTAATTTTTCAACTAACTTTTTTAGAAAACTTCTTTTTATTATAATTAAATCGCGATTATTTAAGGATTGAATTGAATCACCATCTAAAATCAAATATTTAGCCATTTCTAAATAATTTCGTATAAGTTTTGCTTTGGTTATTCCTTTTTTATTTTTAATTTTAGTTAAAGCTTGATCTAACTCACTATCAATTCTTACGGTTAGAACACTAGTTTTATCTTTGATTTCGGTATTTTTTATTTTACTCATATTTTTGTACACAACTTTCTGGTAATTTTTGTAATCATAATTAATCAAATTACTTCATATTAATTAAATGGTGACAATTGAATTTAAATGATAAGGTTAGATAATCAAAATTAGATTATTTTTTTTTAATTTTGAATAAGTCTAAGGGATTATAGAATCCCTCTAATCCTTTTATTTGTTATCTTGTTTTACCTATTAGATATTTATTATAGATGATTAGAATTTATTATAATTCTTTTCTTTGCTTTAGAATTTCAAATATTTTTTTTGATTAATCAGTTATTACTTTTTAATTTCTTATTTTTAATTCTTAATGTTCAGAATTATGAGATTATTGAAAGCATTTAATAGTTATGAATGAATTAATAAAATTGAATAATGTTTATAATTAGCTTTAAAAATCTTTACGTCAACTAAATAAAATTTAATTAATATCTCCAATTTTGATTTATCTCTTATTATATAGCTTATTTGGTATGATATTTCAGAATTATAATAGGATAAAGTAGTAAGGAAAATATAAATAAAGTATTATTTATTTAAAAGAGTATTTGTTTGAATAAATTAGTCCTATTAGAAAAGATTCCGGAAGCCCCATTCTAGCATGATTAGGGCGCTATAGATCCTTGCTGTAGAATTGGAAAAGAATGGGAGAAAGTGCATTCAAATCAAAATTACTCTGGTGTCAAACTACTACAAATGAATAAAATCTATTCATCTATTGATTTATATTACATTTGATATATTTTCCCAAATCCCAAGAAAAGTTAAAAGTGTTGTTTTATATATTTATTTCGTTAAGTTGTCAAATGTAACAGCATATTTTAGATAGTATTAGGTATAGGATAAATTATGGAATTAACTGAAAATGATATATTGGAAGTAAATTTATTAAATGGAATAGAATCTATTAAAATTAACACTGACGAGCAAATTGAGCAGATTGTAAAAGCCCTTTCTAGTCAAACAAGACGAAATATTCTTAAACAGATTCAGTTGGTACCTGAAACTGGTTTGGACGTTTCGAGAATAGCATCAAAGCTGGAAATGACTGAAGCTAATATTTCTGCCCAAATTAAAAAGTTAGAAAAAGCTGGTCTAATTAAATGTGATTACAGTTCAGGTCAGCATGGAATTAGAAAAATTAGCAAATTAAAATACGAAAAGTTAACAATTGCATTTTAATGGGTTTTATCCGATTTAATGTTCTAATAGGATACAATTAAAATTGCAAAGTTTGTGAAATCCGGGCAAAATATGAGAAATAATAGTTCTATAGTAAAGTTCTAGTTTTATTTAGAATTCAATATTAAGTTATTCAAAAGTTATTCTTGTTATTAAAACACAAGAAAAAAAATAATCTAAATAGTGTTTTTAATTATTTAACTTAGAATATAATTATTTAATATACAAATTATACTAATTTTAGTAATTGCTATAGTAGTAAAATGAGAGATACAATTTTCTTAGAGGTCCCAGGCCGTATATGCATATTGGGAGACAAGGTGGATTTATTAGGGAAACCAGTTATTGCAATGGCAATTAATTTAATGATGAGAATGAATTACAGGCTAACATCTGATGGTACAATAGAGTTTTATAGTCATGATACTAAAGAAAGGGTAAAATTTAAATTAGGGGAGTCTCCTCCTCTTGATATAGACTTAAATTACTGGAGCGTTCTTTATGAACGATTAAAAAATAGGATCAATAAAGGATTTTATATGGATGTAGAATCTGACATTCCTATAGGTTGTGGTTTGTCAACATCAGCAGCAGTATCTGTAGGGTTTCTGAGAGTGTTAAATGAAGCATTTGATTTGAATCTTCAAAATTCGGATATTGCTGAGCTTGCATATTTAGGTGAAAACCACGATTTAGGTATACAATGCGGAAGGATGGATCAATACAGTATTGCTTATGGGGGGGTAACTTATATTCATACAGATGAAAATCCTAGGGTTGAGATGCTTGATATTAAGGAATTACCAATTGTAGTAGGGGATTCCATGGAGGAGAGAAAAGCAGCCTCAGTTTTAAATAGGATAAAAAGACAGATAAAGGAAAAAGATCCATCAACTTTAGAAGCTTTTAAAGTAGTAGAGGATTGCGTATATCTAGGAAAAGAGGCATTGTTAAAAGGTGATTTTAAAAAATTAGGGGAATTAATGAATACGCAACAGGAGCAAGAAATAATTTTAGAAGCAGCGACCAGTAAAATACTAAGTCTTTGCGAATCAGCTATAGGTGCAGGAGCCTTAGGAGCAAAGCAGATGGGTGCTGGAGGAGGTGGATGTATGTTGGCAATTTGTCCTGGAAAACAAGAACAGGTAGCGCAAGCCATTGAAGATGCAGGGGGAAGAGCGTGGATTTTTAATATTTATAATTATTAAATTAATAAAACTTTTGAATTGTCATTGCTAAAAAATAAAGGTGATAAATCGTCTTGAAAGCGGTAATCCTTTGTGCAGGTTATGGAAATAGGATGAAGCCATATACAGATACCTATCAAAAAACAATGTTACCGCTTCACGGTAAACCCTTATTAGAATATCTTATAAAGGGTATTGCATTTGCGGGTATTCGAGAATTTATAATAGTAGTTGGATATAGAAAAGAGCAAATTATTGATTATTTTAAAGACGGAAAGAATTGGGATGTTAATATTGAATATATTGAGCAAAAAAAGTTAGATGGTACTGGAGGAGCCCTGTTATTATGTGAGAAATCATTAAACAAGGACCATTTTTTTCTCACATGGGGGGACACATTAGTGACTTATAAGATTTATAGGGATGTATATGAAGCGTATGAGGATGACAGGGAGAACTTTGTACTAGTTTCAAATTACGTAGATGATCCTTATAGAGGTGCTGCCATTTATTGTGAAGGAAATTACTGTCTGGATATTATTGAAAAACCTCTAAAAGGAACATCTAATTCAAATCTTAATAATACGGGCATATTTATACTAGCAAATGAAATATTTGAATTATTAAAATCCCAAAAGCCTTCTGAACGTGGTGAAATTGAAGTACCAGTAGCAGTGCGGACAGGAATTAAAGAAAGAAACTGGAGATTCCGTGTTATACAAATAGGAAGAACTCAATTCATGGGGGATTTTGGAAATATTGATGACTATAGCAAATATAAAAAAGAAGATAATTGGCTTCAATTGCTGTAATTGGTCTTACTGGTTCTAGGTTAAATACCTACTATACACTCTTTAAGATATAACTTCATAAAATATCTTTCGATGCTACAATAGTCGAACTTTTGTTCATATGTCAAATCAGGACAACTATTTAAAATGGAACGAATTCTATTGAGCATTAAAAGATAATTGTTTTTGTCAAAGCACGATTTTTCAGCCAGTAGGAATTCCGAATTATCTTTAACATCATACTTCAAGGCATTATTTCCTGAAAAAATGATATCTGTAAAATTTTTTTCAGGAATCTGTAAAGATAAGTTAATAAGAGTTGAAAAGTACTTATAGGAGTCTTTATAATTTTTATGAGAGAAAAACAATAAGACGAGTTCAGATATAAAATTAAATTTACACTTTTGTCCTTGGTTTTTGTCCAATTTAAACAAGGTTTGAATTGGCAGGTCTGTTGTAGTAAAATTATAATTAGTTCTAACTACGCCTGAACTCATTTTTCAAATTGGGGTAAATTTATATTTTAATTAAAACTGTAAACAATTCTATTTATAAAAAATGAGGGGGCTAATTTATTGTTAAACTTTCAGGTGTTGTATATCAACTGATTAATAAGCGATTTAAAAAAATTGGTTTATGTCCAAAATTTTGCACATGAAACTAATTAAGATTTTGTAAGTTAGTAAGTTAATCGCCAAGATTAATAATGTTTTATTCTTGGAGCGGTAATTTCAAGGAAGTGGGAATAAGTAGATCTTTAATTCCGTTTTTTTTTGATTGCTTTTTCATTTGTTTAAGCTCTTCAGAAATAATTCTATGGGTAATACCTTCATTATGGAGCATACCAGCGCCGCCTTTAAGCCCTTGTTTAACTAATCGGTGCAAGCTGGTAAACATCCAATTAAATTTTCCGAATGGATTAAGATATTCTTTAGCTTTGGACATTAACCAGTCCCCATCAAAATAATATGATGCGTATGCTTCAGCTACTAATTTCCACATGTCAATAAATGTCAATTGATCTGTGTGCATCATAGGATAAAACAAATTATAATACTTGTAATTGTTGGTTTCGACCATTCCCTTAGATTTCATCTCATCGAAAAATTCTGTACCAGGAAAAGCAGTTATTGGTGTGAACTGAACACAATCCATATCTAAAGATTTTGCAAATTGAATATTCTGGCGAACCATAGTCACAGTTTCACCAGGAAATCCAATTATCATTCCCCCAAAAACCGAGATTCCTCTATTTCTTAACATAGTTACAACTTTTTGTACCATTTGGGGTGTAGTATTTTTTTTATTCATTGCATCTAAACTTTGCTGATGAACTGATTCAATACCCAGAAAAACTTGTCTAAAGTTTGCTTTTTCTAAAAGATCAATAAGCCAGGGATTACGATATAATGTATCTACGCGTGATTGGCAACTAAAGAGTACTTTCCTATTAACCCCTGAACGAATAATTGTCTCTAATATTTTTTTTGTCCGTTTCACATTAATAGTAAAATTGTCTTCACAAAAGAAGATAAAATCATTGCGCCAATCACAAGCGTATATCTCTTGCATTATTCTTTTTACACTTTTAGTACGATATGTGATATGTTGAGTTGGGTCCTTCCACATTTTAATAATACAACAGAATTTGCAATTATGGGGACATCCTCTCGAGGTTTCCAGAGTAGTTATTCGAGCACCCAAATTCATATACACTTTACTTTTTAGAAGGTCTCGTCGAGGTAAGGGAAAGTTATCTAAATTACGTTCTAATTGGCGATCATTATTGTGAATAACTTGTCCATTACTATTTTTGTACGATAATCCATCTATATCTTTTATATTTCGCTTATTATTATTTTTATCAAGGAAGTCTATCAATTCTTTGAATGTATGCTCTCCTTCACCACGGACCGCATAATCTATAGCATCATGCTTCGCTACATAATCAGGCGCTAATGTAGGATGATATCCTCCAATCACTGTAGTACATCCTTGTTCCCTAGCCATTTCAGCTACATCAAATGCATTAAAAATTTGAGGCGTCATACTTGTAATTGCTACTACATCAGAACGATTTAATTCTCTTCGAACTTTCTTGTCGCTATGTTTTTCGACTTTAAAATCATATAATCGTGCATCATGGTTGGGAACCATGGCTGCCAGAGAAATTAGACTCAATGGGGGGTCTATAATAATTGCATCCAATCCAGATAAGAGTCGGGAAGGATTTACATAAAGAATTCTCATTAATAATGTTCTCGTTAATTAAGTTTTAGTTTAGGTTTTATATTATTCTCAAAAAAAAAAATCAAAATATTAGAAAATAACACTTATTGCTAAGTTGAATATTAGTTAGAATATTTTTTTACTAATAAAGATAATCCTTTAAGGCTATAACATGAAAATAGAAGGAATATTTTAAAGAAATGAGGAAATTAACGTGTTTTTAATTTTTTCGAAATGTCCTAGATGCACTTTTAAAAGATCATTGAGTGTGTCAGTTAATCCTACTTTTTCAATTTTTTTTGTAATTTGAAAATAGGGACTTTCTTCTAATTTTTTAACTAGATTTTTGTTTTCCCGAATGTCGGGTTTTTCAGATAACAGATATTCAATAGAATTAATTTGTTCGTATACGAGCATTCTTTGAAGCATGCTTAATAACATAGTGTCAAAAGTAACTCGTAATATAACCTCTTTATCAAAATAGACTTTTTCAGGAAATAGGTATTCCTTAAGAAGGTTTATTGACTGTTTAAAGAGATCAATTGAATCATATCCTAGTTTTTTAATCTTTTCAGCATATTTGGGATCTCTAGAAACTTCAAGACAAATCACTGAAAGAGTTTGATATTCGGCTATAAAATGGATAAATCTTGCTCTGGAATTTAGCATCGTTTCATTTGATACTTCCTCATCCATGATTTCTCCTAAATTATTGAGAGATTTCCTAAAATAATCGGCAATATCATAGAATTTGTTTGCAGCAGCTTTATATTCTTTATTGACTAATAAATGATGAGCTCGTTTTTCATCCTCTTCATAAATCTCATCAAATTTATTGATTTTCATTACACCTTTAAGAATTAAACGTTTACCTAAATCTTTTGTTATATGTGAACGTTCAAAAGTTTGTCCGGCTTTTAAAAGAAGAACAGAAGAAAGATTATGATATTCCTCAGGATCAACTTCATTGAAATAGTCTGAAGCTTTTTGCCAACTTTCTCCAGCAGTTTCCCAATCTTGCATCTTATTTGAAATATTTCCTAATTGTACTAATAACTTAGCTGAAATTTCGTTTAATTTTAATTCTTCTGTCTTTCTAATTATAGATTTTAGACGGTAAGTCGCTTGAATATGATTTTTAAATTGTGATATTATTTCTACAAGTCTAATATATAATTCATCGAGTTTGATATAGCTCCCATAATCGAGATAAATTTGTGCTGCCTGTTCATAAAGATTTATTGCTTGCTCACCATCACCTTTGTCAGCAGCAGTTTCAGCTTGGTCAATTAAACTCAATGCTTCGAGTTCTTTTTGGTCTTGATCAATATTATTTATCATATGAAAGCTCAATATTATTTATCATATGAAAGCAATTAAGGTTTACTCAAATTTTTCTTTGTAAGAAAATAATTGAATAATTGTTATCTCAGAGGGGATTATCTGCTCTAAAAAGTTTTATATTTTTATTGTCCATTACCTTCTTAAATTCAAAGGTTTGATAAGCAGATGTAAAGCTTTCCTTAGCATCTTCTATTGCACCATAGAAAATAAAATTAGAAAACCATGTAGCAATAAACATAATACTAGCTCTGCGATATCTAGTGTGAAATTTAATATTCAAGCGTGGAGAGGAATATTGGAAAAGAAATAAATTTGGGGCAGTACCTACAGGATATCTTAGTGAAGAGCTTATCAATTGTTGCGTTTCTAGAACGTGAGCTAAACTCTCTAAATTTATTACACCCCCATCTACCCATATTTTTTTAACTCCAATTTGATTTAATCCCTCAATTAAACTAACATTATTCGGTTGATTTTTTTTAGTTATATAATTAAACCTTTGGGTTGAGCTCATATTTTCTGAGCCTAATATTAAAATCACAATTGAATCAATGTGATATTTTTTAAGTATTTCCAGTTCTTTATTATTTTTAAGATTTGAAATAGTATTGTATATATAATTATCTGGTTTTATCCCCCTTTCATCAAGATATTCTATACCAGCAACTCTTGCGTCAAAAGTTCCACCTAACACAAAAGGAGGTTCATAATACTCGAGATAAAAGTCAAGGTATTTAATCATAGCCTTAGGAGTATCTGCGGAGATCTCAATTAACTCTGGAATTTTGTACTTTTTAGCTAGTTCTTTATGAGTATCAATCCGCTTTTTAGCTTTTTCTATACTAAATTTTTCATTATCCTTTCTATCAATAATAGTTTGACCTTGATAGAACATAGTTCCAATTAGGACAGGAGGTAATTTAAAATTTCCACGGCCTAATTTTATAGATCCATACTCATATGGAGTTATCTCATCCATTTCTAACCCAATTCTTTCTGTTACTTAATATAGATGTAGCTTTACGCTACATTTTCTACAATGGCCATTTTCTAATTTTTTAAAGCAATCTATGTGATATAACGCTTCGCATTCAGAATTTCCACATTTTACAATTTGTTGATTTTCTTCAAAAATATAATTGCATACGGGACAAGAAGTATACATCGCATCTTCACCTAATTCAGAAATATTAATCAGTTTAGCAGGAACTATATCTGTTTCTTGAGGAGTAATTTGTTTTTGAGCACTAGTTCCTGATAATGAACGTAACATTCTCGCTTGAGATACTTCGAATGGAATTTTTAACAAATAGAAGCAATGAGGACATCTAACCGTTCCTGAATCTCTTAACTTATCTTCCTTTTGAGACGCTGCCCAATCAGCCAAACAGCTTATGTGGTAAGGAGAATTACAATTGGGACAATACCTTCCAGTTAAATAGAAAGAACCTTTAGTACTCGGGTCATTCTCTTGAAAACATATAGTACATTTTTTATAATCTCCTTCTCCTCTCAATTGTTTTAATTTCAATTCTTGAGTTTCAGTTAAATCTTGAACTCTTAACAAATTTGCAGCAATTTTCTTTAAGAATTGAGGATTCTCAATTGGTAATTCTTTACTTGCCATTGCCGATTTTATATTACCTTCAGCAAAATCCTGAGCAGATTTAAGTAAAGAATGTTGATCGTTAATGTAGTAATACTTTCCTCCCGTTAAATCACATAATTGTTTTAAAATATTTAATTTATAGGTTGCACCTAATCTAAAAGCATCTATTTTTATGTTTAACCCTTGAGCAAGACGACCCATTTTTAAAGGATCAACAGCACTTTCAGTACTAATACCATCAGAGATAACTAATATTCTCGGAATATTCGCCATTATTTTCCTTAACTCTTCGATAACTACTTTAATTGAAGTAGCTAAACCTTCTCCAAGAGAAGAGCGTCCCTTAATTTGGAGAGTGTCTAAAGCGGTAGAGATCTCATCTGTAAAGTTAGTAAATCCTGTGATTTTTTCAGAATTGCTACCAAAGTTGACTAGAGCAAAAGCACTTGTACTATCTCCATTAAATCTCTCATGAATCAACTTCTTTATCGCATTTATACAACTAGATAACCGATTTGGTTTTAAATCCGTCCGATACATTGATCTCGAAGTATCTAAGCAAATTACAACGTTTTCAGATGCTCTTATAGCCACTATTTATAAACCTATTATATTTGAGCTCTTTTTTTATTTTAATGAATTCCATTAATTTATAACTATCTTTTTACCAAAATTAAAGCTTTTTATTACAATTAATTATCATTTACTTTATCTACTATATCGCTTTATTTCTTAACCATTTTAGAAAAAAGATGGTTCTGTTTTAAATTTTCTTTCATTGGAAAATAAATTATATTTAAATTATGGGAATTTATTAAATAGTTAAATATTAAAATAAAAACTTTTTTTTAGGAATATATCTAAAATAATATAAAAAAAAGGAAATTCATCATGTCTCTAAAAAATAAAGATGAAAAAATTAAAGATTTTTTCAAAAGATCTGTAATTATCAATGAAATGGATGAAGTTTTAAGCTTTAAACCAGATACTTTAATCGGTATTGACAAAATTAGTTCCGATTCTTTACGAGAAATAAACATCAGAACTATTGAGGATTTAGCTGGAAAAAATGCAGAAAACCCACCAGAAATACGAGATATATTACCCAAAATGATAACTAAATGGATCAGAATTGCTCAAGTCCTTGAAAAAGCTGTAAAAGAGCAGCTAAAAGCACAAAAGAAATTATTAATGATCGGATTAGACAATGGCGGTAAAACCTCAATTTTAGCTGTCTTGCAAGAAAAATTTTCAATAATTAAAGATTTATTGCCCACAAGGGGAGTACAACGTGAAAAATTAGATTTTTTTGGATATCCCATAATCAGTTGGGACTTAGGTGGTCAAGTTCAATATCGTGAGAAATTATACTTTAATAAACCAGAATTATATTTTAGTGACGCAGACCTTATTCTTTATGTTATTGATATTCAAGATGCTGATAGAATTGCGGAATCAGCAAATTATTTTAAATTAGTGCTAACGGCGTTAAGTGATCTCAATGAGAATCCTCCAATTTTAGTAGTTCTTAATAAAAGTGACCAAGATGTTCGCAGAACACTTCAATGGCAAAAAAGAGTAGATACTGTTAAAAATACTTTTGGTAAAGTAGGTGAAGAATGGGATGCCTTCGAAATCGACTATAGAGATACTTCAATATTTCAAAAAGAGACAATTATGCAGATGTTTAGTACTGCCTTAATGAAGATATCAGATACTTCAGAAATTGTAGAGAATATCCTTGAAGATTTTTGTGTTCAAATTGAAGGGAGAGCCTTAAGCTTGATCTCTATGGACGGATTAATTTTTGGAAGCTATACAAGAAATAAAACAGATGAGAACTTAGTAAATAATTCAGCACTTTTACTTCAAACGCTTTCAAATTTTCATAGCTCAATGGGATTAATGCGAGAAAAGCAGATTGTCCTTGAACTGCCACTAAACGGGTTTACTATCCGAGGGGAGAAGTTATTCGAATATTCTGAATTGCTTATTCCTGTGTATCTATGGCTCTTATCAGAAAAACCTGAATTACTTGAGCAAAAATTAGATTTTTTCAAAGAACAGCTATTACCACTTATCAACTTGTTCATATAAAAAATCAAAATTTACCGCTTTATGGATACGTTATCTTAATTACTCTAATTCTTTATTGACTGAAAGCAAATATTCATTACATTTATCCATCATTTCAATTGCTTTATCTAAATTTTTGACTACATTATTTAGCTTTTTATTTTCAGCTATAGTTCGCCATTTAAGAAAGTTTTCTTTATGAGTATCGTTGTGTTGGGCCCAATGTAGGCATAATTTAGATAATTTTAAGATTTCTTTATCTCTGTTTTCCATTGGTATTCCCTTTTTAGATTACATTTTAAGAATCCTTAACTTTTAAGGAAGTCTATAATGATCGGATTTACTTCGGGTTGATTTTCAAAGAATACCTTATGACCGGCACCTTCAATTACCTTTAATGTACTGTTGGGCAATTTTTCGTGTATCTGTTCGTTCGATAAAACTGGGGTAAGTGTATCTTTAGATCCAACAATGATTAATGTCTCGTTTTTAATTTGATGGAGACGATCTATTGTATCATGTTCGAACATAGCATCCGCAAGATGATTAAGATCTGTAGGGGTTGTTTGATTTTCCGTGCTATCCTTTATCAACTCGTCCGTTGTTACAATTCCATGTATTTTTTCAGTAGGTTCTTTTTCCATTTTCTTCCTGAATTTGGTGCTATGCATGAATTTCGCTAGTTGGAAAAATGCAGCTTTTGGATCAGTTTTACGCATTTCATAGATTTTAATGAGAGAATCTCTAAGCATAATTGCTCCGTCTTTATTGGGGAGCCCTGCATTAGTCGCGAATAAAACAAGTTTACCGGCGCGCTCTGGGTATTTCAAGACGAAGTTTTGAATTATCATCCCCCCCATTGACCACCCGATCAAATGGGCTTTTTCAAATTTAAGGAAGTCCATAAGCCCTTTTAAATCTTCAGCAAGAGCATCAAGAGTAAAGGCCTCTTCGGGATGGGAGCTTTCTCCACTCCCCCTTATGTCAAGAGCTATTACCTTAAAATTTTTACTTAAATCATCTATCTGGGTAATCCAAGCAGATTTATTATAGCTATATCCGTGAAGTAAAATTAAAGGTTCGCCCTCTCCATAAATTTCATACGCAATTTTTATATCATTTACATCAGCAATTGGCATAATCTTCTATCTTATTATGTTTCTATTTAAGGTTTTACTCTTTAGAAAAAGTCCTTGTTATAAAAATATGGTAAAACAACGAATAAATTATCTTATAAATAACTAAAAATAAAGAAAAAAGAAAAAAAGTAAGTAGTTTTGTTTAGGTATGGCACATTCGTTCAAGTAAAGTTGGATCAATTATATCTGTTGGCTGCCAGTTTT
>SDBT01013493.1_pt1 | contig 13085 bp, 12 predicted proteins | sample 2277101 | NCBI WGS metagenome assembly SDBT01 (sample SAMN10404973, study PRJNA504765) | marine sediment metagenome | isolation source: marine sediment core GS10_PC15, 103 cmbsf | place: Arctic Ocean: Southern Knipovich Ridge | collected 2010 | reverse complement strand
CATTTTTTCTTAGCCTCTACATATAGTGAATCTGGCCGCAATAGAGAAGCAGAACACCATTATAGGAAGGCAATAGAGCTTAAACCTGATGATACTGTAGCCCACAATAACCTAGGTCATCTTCTATCTGAAAAAGGGGATTTAGATGGTGCTATAAGAGAATATGAAATTGCATGCAGATTAGAACCTGACGAACAACTATATAAGAAAAATCTTAAAATAACAAAAAAAGAAAAAATCCAACCCATAATAGACCGAGGCTACGAATTTGCAGCAGAGAGCAAATGGGATGAGGCACTATCAGTTTACAGAGAGGCTGTTAGGTCTCAGCCTGAAGATGCAACCGCCCATTTTTTAATAGGTGCAGTTTTATTAAGAAAAAGAAGATACAGTGAAAGTGAAAAAGAACTCAAAACAGCATTAGAATATGCAAGAGAAGAATTAGAATTTACAAAAACAGAAAAAAGGGGCACTATTAGATACACAATAAAATCAATTCTATATGCACAAGGCATCCTATATTTTAGAAGGGGACTTTATGGGACAGCCGAAGAAAAATTTGCAGAAGCGGAGGCATTGCATGCTGGTAACGATTATGACATTAAATTAAAAAAATTTATAGAAGGTTCAAGTATTAACACAATTCAAGAAGGCCATACTATTTCCGAAAGATGTAAAAAAATACCAATACTTGGAAAAACAGTAGGAAAAATGGCTACTAAAGTAGATGAATTCACAATAATGTTAGAAGACTTTTTTGGATTTAGAATATGAAAAAAACGAACATCTAAGAAAAACATTGTACATTAACAACGGTAGCCCAGCAATAAAAAATATTTTTAAACTTATTGGCATAGGGCAATATTCCCTTGAAATTAATAATTTTATACAAAAATTTAAATATAACTACGATTTTTGTTTTTCTGGGATTTTATAATCATAAAATTTGGAGGTTGCTATTATGTCAAAAGAAGAAACTATAACATCTATGAGTACAGAGCACAGAAAAATTCCGCCATCAACGGAATTTAGCGAGAAGGCTTATATTAAAAGTGAAGAGGAATATAAGAAATTATATGAAGAGTCTATTAAAGATCCTCCTGCTTTTTGGGCAAAGAAAGCAGAAGAACTTCATTGGTTTAAGAAATGGAGTTCTGTTTTCAAATGGAATAAAAAAAAGGCGGAATTTACATGGTTTAAAGGTGGCAAAATAAATGTTTCTTACAATTGTCTTGACAGGCATCTTGAGAAAAATGGAGACAAGGTTGCTATAATATGGCAGGGTGAGCCTGAAGATGATGTTAAGAAATATACTTATAAGGAGCTCCACAAGGAGGTATGCAGGTTTGCTAATGTTCTTAAGAAGAATGGAATAAAGAAAGGGGATATGGTATGTATGTATCTTCCTATGGTTCCAGAATTGGTAATTGCTATGCTTGCGTGTACACGAATTGGAGCAGTACATTCTATTGTTTTTGGCGGGTTTAGTGCAGAGTCATTAAAGGACAGGATTCTGGATAGCAAATGTAAAATGCTAATAACATCAGATGGAAGTTTAAGGGCTGGCAAGGTAATACCTTTAAAGGAAACTGCAGATGAAGCACTAAAGGATGTTGATTGTATAAAATCAGTTATTGTTGTTAAAAGAGCAAATAATAAGATTAGTATGAAAAAGGGGAGAGATACTTACTGGGATGATGAGATTAATGCAGAGGATATAAGTGATGAATGTGAAGCAGAGCAAATGGATGCAGAGGATCCATTATTTATATTATATACTTCAGGAACAACAGGGAAACCAAAGGGAGTGTTGCATACAAATGGAGGATATTTATTGTATGTAACTGAGACATTTAAGTATATCTTTGATTACCATGATGGGGATATTTACTGGTGTACTGCAGATATTGGATGGATAACAGGGCATAGCTATATTGTGTATGGGCCTTTGTCAAATGCTGCAACTTCCTTAATGTTTGAGGGTGTTCCAACATATCCTAAACCAGACAGATTCTGGAGAATAGTGGAGAAATTTAAGGTTAATATTTTTTATACAGCACCAACAGCCATTAGGGCTATAGCAAGATTCGGTGAAGAGTTACCAAAAAAATGTGATTTGAGCTCTCTTAAATTACTGGGTACAGTTGGAGAGCCAATAAATCCAGAGGCATGGATGTGGTACTATAATATTATAGGCAATAAGAAATGCCCAATTGTAGATACGTGGTGGCAGACAGAGACAGGAGGTATTTTAATAACACCCTTACCTGGAGCAATGACACTTAAGCCTTCATCTGCAAGTAAGCCCTTTTTTGGTATAGAGCCAGCTGTTTTAAGGGAAGATGGAAGCGAAGCAGATGTTAATGAGGGAGGTTATTTGGTAATAAAGAAGCCATGGCCAGGCCTGATGAGGACTATTTATAGAAATCATAAGAGATTTATAGAAACTTATTGGTCAAGGTTTCCTGAAGTGTATTTTGCAGGGGATGGAGCAAGAATAGACCAAGATGGTGATTATTGGCTGATGGGAAGGATTGATGATGTTATAAACATATCAGGCCATAGAATTGGAACTGCTGAAGTTGAATCTGCTTTAGTTTCACATAAAGCTGTTGCAGAATCAGCAGTTGTGCCAATGCCTCATGAAATAAAAGGGCAGGCATTGTATGCATTTGTTACTCTAAATAAAGGAGTTGAGAAATCAGAAGATTTGGTGAAAGAGTTAAGGGGTCATGTTGCAAAGGAGATTGGACCAATAGCAAAGCCAGATAAGATACAGTTTGCAGATGCATTACCTAAAACAAGGTCAGGAAAGATAATGAGAAGAATATTAAAGGTTATTGCATCTGGCAGCGATGATGTTGGGAATACTACAACATTGGCTGATCCATCTGTTGTTGAACATCTGTTGAAGGAAAGGCAATAAATTTTTATATCCTTTCTTATTATTATCTTTTTTATGGTTCAAAAAGATAAGTTAGGTATTCTTAAAAGAAATAATTCTGTATTACTAGTTATAGATATGCAGGAAAAGTTCAGGCCTGTTATTTTTGGATGGAATAGGCTGGTTGGGAATATAAATAAACTGATAAAATCACTGCAGATTTTGAAAGTGTCTGTTTTAGTTACAGAACAATACCCTCAAGGTTTAGGCAAAACAATTACTGAGATTAGAAGGAACCTGACCTCTTATAGACCAATTGAGAAAAGGGAATTTAATTGTTTTAATAATAAGGTTTTCTTAAATCAGTTGAAGAGGTTAAAGAAGAAAAACCTGATAATCTGCGGTATAGAATCACATGTTTGTATTATTAATACATTATTGAGTGCAATCTCTAAGGGTTTTAATGTTCATTTAGTGGTTGATGCTGTCTCTTCCAGAAAAGAATCTGATTTAAAAGTGGCTGTAGAAAGGGCGAAAAAGGCAGGGGCTTTCTTAACTACAACAGAAATGGCTATTTTTCAGTTAATGGGCAGTTCAGAGATTAAGGAGTTTAAAGACATCAGTAAAATAGTAAAATAAACTGTTTTTACCCGAATTTAAGATTAAAATACTATTTTATAGTAAAATATACTTTCTTTTTACATAATATTTAAATATAAGTTATACTTAGTTCATCTTAATTGTCTTAACTTTGGAGTAAAAATCAATTGTAACTTATTGTTGGTAAAAGTACTCTACCGAGGTAAAAAACCGTAACATATATTAAGTAGTACAAATTTTTTACCCCAAGGAGAAGTAAAAACACTTCTCTGAAAAAAGGGGGTGAATTTAAATGATTGTGAAAGAAGAGTTTTTAAGCAAATTGAGGAGATATTTCTCATTGAACCTCTATGAGGTTAAGATATGGGCTGCTTTGTTATCCAGGGGAGTTTCTACAGCTGGAGAACTTTCAGATATAGCAGATGTTCCTAGAAGCAGAAGCTATGATGTTTTGGAAAGCCTAGAGAAAAAAGGATTTGTGATAATGAAATTAGGAAAGCCAATAAAATATTTAGCTGTTCCTCCGCAAGAAGTTTTGGAAAGAGTTAAGAAAAATGTTAGAGAAGATGCAAAAGAACAGATAGAAAGATTAGAGGAATTGAAGGGAACAGAGGTTATTACTGAATTAAATGCTTTACATACGCAAGGGGTAGAGTTAGTAGAACCTTCTGATTTGAGCGGAAGTTTAAGAGGAAGACATAATTTATATAACCATCTCGAGTTAACAATAAGAAATGCTGAAAAGAATGTAACTTTAATGACAACAACACAAGGATTCATAAGGAAAATTGAAGGATTAAAACCAACCTTTGAGAAGCTAAAGAAGAAGGGAGTCAAAATAAGAATTGCAGCACCGATAACAAAAGACGCAATGTCTGCAGTAAAGGATATAAAAGGCTTAGCAGAAGTAAGGCACACAGACAGCAAAGCAAGATTTTGTATTGTTGATGGCAAGGATCTTGTGTTTATGGTTTTAGATGATGCAGATGTACATCCGACTTATGATGTTGGTGTGTGGGTTAATACGCCGTTCTTTGCAAAGGCGTTAGATGGTTTATTTGATTCTGCATGGAAGAATATGAAGCCTGTTAAGTAAGGCTTTATTTTTTTCTTGTTTTTTAGGAAAATAATAACTTTTTTATACTAGTATTCTAATGAATAAGGATATGGCTAAAAAAATAGTTAAAATTCAAAAGATCTCTGTTGAAGATGCCTTTGAAGATGTTTATAAAAAGGTATTATTTACAGGTAGATTTTTTTGTATTATAGTGATTTTATTGGCTTTACTAAATCTAATACTTACTTTACTATTACAACATGCAGGGCAATCTTTTGGAATACAGTTAACCATTTGGATTATCTTTAGTTTAGTATTCCCTCTACTATTTTTCACTAAATTTGTTGTATTAAAGAAGGAATATGTAAAGAGTTATCCCAGGTTATTTTTGTTTAATCTTATATTGGCTACAATCACTTATATGGGTATGATAATGTGGGTCATACTTCAGATTATTTTATTTTGGAAATTAAAAAATCTACTACTTTAATTTTAATTTAATTATATAATAAGAAATGAATAAAAAAGCCCAATTAAGTGGAACTCTTCTTACAGTGATTATAGTAATTACTATTTTCACTATGGCCTTGGTTTTTGGTTATAATGCGATAAATAAGGTGACTCAGACAGGCTACTTAGCAGAATCAATACTTTTTGAAAAAAAGATTAAAGAGGATATAGTTTATATGCATTCACAGCCAGGCTCTGTTATTGAAGAAACATATTCTTTGCCTGAGACTATAACTAATAAAGTCTATTTTATTGATCCTGAGGAATTGGTTGGGCTAAAGAATGTTCTTGATAATGATGAACCTGGCACAATGAAAGAAATCATTGCATCTGCTCCGGAAATACTTGATGAAGCAATTGATAAAACAGGAAATAACATGTTCTTCTATAAAGATGATGAATTAGTTAAGGCAGAGAAGGTTGATAATGTTTATGTTAGCTTTCCATATTTCCAATGCTTTAAGCCATTTAATGGAAAGATTGAGATGTATTTAGAAGGGTATCAGGGCAAGACTGAGCTTGACCACAAGCAGGAGAGGTTTAATTGCGGGCCGATGATAATTGAGGCTGGTACAGATGATGATATAAAGAAGATTGCTGAGGAAGCTATAGATGAGAATTGGATTAATGATGAAGGTGATACTCAAGGACAGAATTTATTAGGTAATGATCCTAATATCATAGTACAAAAAGTAAAAAATACAGCTCCACAGGTAGAGATGGCTAGAATTGTGAATGTAAAGGAGGATAAAGAAACTACAAGGGTTGATATTATTGTCAAAGCAAAAAAAGATGCTGTTACTAATTTTATTTATTTAGAAAATTTGGATAAGGATGGGTGTATTAATACTCTGTATGGCACTCCAGCAGATGTATTTAGCGATCCAACAGAAGATTGTTTTAGTTTTGGGGCAAAGTGTGGAGAAAAAGCATTAGATTTGTTAGATTACTACTTATCTGAGGATGATATAGGATTTAGATGGGTAGCAGACCCACAAATGATGTGGGATTTTAGCGGTGCTGATGTTGTCCAAATACAACATGTTAAGTACGACCTTAAGAAAGTTCTTGATGATGATTGTAAAGAATTAATGAAAGCAATTGGTTTTACCAAGTAATTTTTAACTTAGTAGTGGTTATAAAAACGAAAAATTTAAATATAAGTACTACTATAGATTATACTATATGCAAAGAAGAACTTTTTTAAAATTGGCTGGAGCTAGTCCATTCACATTAGATAGTATTTTAGGAGCATCAACTATTTCTGCTCAAGAGCAACCTAGGAAAGAAGCTACAGAAGAAGCTTATCTTGATAAACTAGCAACATGGGAATTAGGTAGTGGTGATTTTCAGGGTATGAGTGGTGGAAAAGGAAACTTTAGCGGATATACAACTGCTCATGTAGATGGTAAAAAATTATTGTACAGAGTTACTGGTAAAGGGATAGAATGTTTTGAAAAAACCCCAAATGGCGTAAATTTATTAGGTAATGTTCAACTCAAATATAATGGGAAAGATGCAACTATTACTACTTCAGCACCAATAGTTTTTACAAACTTACTGGATAATAATAATGGTCTGGATGAGGTAATAATGAACAATCCAAATATGTCTGCTTATGCAGTTTTTAGACAAGAAAATCCTTTATTATGGGAAGGTGTGGATGTGCTTAAAATCCATAACGAATCTGGGGAGGAAATTGAGTATAGATCACTTATATTTGATGGTGGTATAGGGATTTGCGGTACAGGAAATGGTATTTTTCCTGTTATTGAAAAAGATGATGGTCTTAATGTTAGATTAATTGGATATATAATTAATAATGAAACTGGCGAGAGGCTTGCATATGGTAGAAATAATATACCTTCTGTTATGGAGATTGATGGTAAAAAGTATTTATTTTCAAGTGAGACAGAGAGCGGAAATATAATTATGGCTCAGCAAGTAGATGATTTATCTTATGGTGGAATCAGAAATGTTGTTGACGCTAATGGAAATATTCCGCATAATTTTAGAGGATGCGTTACAATTAATAATGGAAATGGATTAATAGATGGAAAACGAATATTACTGCTTGGCGATGTCCTGGCTGGTTTTGCTTACCTTAGTCAGGATATTCCTGGACCAGTTTCAGTTGAAGAACAAAAACCATCACCATTTAAACTTTATCAAAACTATCCAAATCCATTCAATCCTAATACAACAATAGAATATGATTTAAGCAAAGTTCAACCTGTTGAATTAGAGATTATTAACATTGCTGGACAAACAGTTAGAAAATTATATTCAGGCAATCAGGAAGCAGGACATCATACAATTGAATGGGACGGAAGGACTAACGGCGGATTATATGCGCCTTCAGGAACATATTTTACAAGATTAAGAGCAGGCAATCAGGTGCAAACAAAGAAGATGATGTTACTAAAATAACATCATCCGATTAATCTGTTTCTTTACCTAAAACTAAGAAAGGTTTAAAAGCGCATATTCATTCTTCTAGGGAATAAATATACCATGATTCAAAATGAGAAGAAGAGACTTTATTAAAAGTGCTCCAGTAACAGGATTTTCTTTAGTTGAGTTATTAAAAAACCCCAAGGTTTCTGCACAGGCACAGCAATTATCAGATGAATATCTTGATAAACTAGCAATATGGGAATTAGGAAGTGGTGATTTTCAGGGAATGACAGAAGGCAAAGGAAGGATGAGTGGATATACAGCTACTAAAGGTTTATCAGGTGAGAAATTACTGTATAGAAATAGTTCAGAAGGTATAGGGTGTTGGGAGCAAGTTCCAAGTGTGGTCAATTTTTTAGGTAATGTTAAACTTCAGTATAATGGAGAAGAAGTTCATGTTGATACTTTAGCACCAATAGCTTTTACACGTTTATTTGAAAATAATAATGGGTTAGATGATGTAGTTATAAATAATCCAAACATTTCCTCTTATCTGGTTTTTAAACAAGAAAACCCTTTATTATGGAACTATGTTGATATGATTAAAATTCATGATGACACTAATAGTAATAATGATTATATTTCTATTATATTTGATGATGATAGATGTATTTGTGGTACAGGAAATGGTATTTTTCCAGTTATTGAAAAAGATGATGGTCTTAATATGAGATTGCTTGGATATTTGATAAATAGTGAAACTGGCGAGAGGCTTGTATATGGTAGAAATAACATTCCAACTGTTATGGAGATTGATGGTAAGAAATATTTATTTTCCAGCCAGAAAGATAATGGAGAAATACTTATGGCTCTGTTAACTAATGATTTATCTTGCAATGGAATCAAAAATGTTGTTGATGCTAATGGAAATATCCCACATGATTTTACACGAAATGTTACAATTAATAACGGAAAAGACTTAATAGACGGCAAGCGAACATTATTACTTGGTGACGGCTGGGCGAGTTTTCAATACCTTACCAAACGTAGAGAAACAACAGCTGTAGAAGAACAAAAAGACCAAAGACCTTCTGAATATAAGATTCTTGAAAATTATCCTAATCCGTTTAATCCTTCAACTAGTATAGAGTATTACCTGGATAAAGAGCAGAATGTAACATTAGAAATAAGGAACCTAGCAGGACAGCATGTTGTAACTTTAGAAGGGGCTACTGGAAATCAGGGATTAAACAGTGTTGTGTGGGATGGCAAGACAAAAGGGGGGTTGTATACTCCTTCAGGTCTTTATTTTTCAAGATTAAAGATAGGCAACAAGATTGTAAGTGATAAGATGCTGAAGGTAAAATAGAACCAACTGTTTTTTCTCTTCTATTTTGGAATCCAAGAAAAAACCTATTTTTTAATTTAAAACCTTATAATGATTAAACCAATAATAAAAAACATTAAGGATTTTTAAAAAATAAATTAAAACATCAAGGTTTGGAATTCTTATTGGTTTAATGAGAAAATTATTAAAAAATCAAATTCAAGAAGGTAATTGGAGCATAAGTAATGGTTTAAAAATAAAAAAAGGTTTTAGAAACAAAGTTTTGTACCCAAAACCATCAAACAAGGTTTGAGGTTTCTAAACTCAAAAAAATCCCTTGGATTTTTAGGACACAAAAAATCGCAAAGCGATTTTTTCGTGTGTTTAGAAAACTTCGTTTTCTAAAAATTTAAATAGTAGTTAATATTAATTTAACTGTATGAAGAAGGAAGCAGAAAATTGGTGGGATAAGGCTAAAGATGATTTGGAGAAAGCTAAAATTCTTTTTAATAATAAAAAATATGACGGTGCAGTTTTTTTCTGTCAGCAGAGTATAGAAAAAGCATCAAAGGCATTGTTCTTAAAGAGGAATAATAAAATTAAAAGAATCCATGACCTTGTTGAGCTGGGAAAGGATATTAAACTTCCAGATAATTTGATGCATTATTGCAAAGAAATAACTCAAGCATATATTTACTCAAGGTATCCTGACATTGAAGAGCCTAAGGAAATAAAAGAAATTTCATCTAAATTTATAGAACACACAAAGGAGATTCTAGGATGGATAGAAAAACAGTTATAAAAAGAAAATTAAGGCAATTTAAAGAAGAAATGAGCAAAGATTTTTCAGTTAGTAATATGTATTTTTTTGGTTCTCACGCAAGAGGGAAGCCACATAAATATAGTGATATTGATTTACTCATTGTTAGCCCAAAATTCAGAAAACTTAATTTCTTTAAAAGGGGAGCTAAGATGTATGATTACTGGAATTTAAATTATCCAGTAGATTTTCTTTGCTATACCCCAGAGGAATTCAAAAGATTAAGCAAAAGAGTAACAATATTGAGGGAAGCTGTTGAGGAAGGAATTAAGATTTAATTATTAAAATTTAATTAATGGAGGATATTAAACCACTAATTAGTTCAAATGGTTCTTCTTATTTTTTAATCAAATTCGTGAAGGTATATAGAACATAAGTAATGGTTTGAGAATAGAAAATAATCAAAATCAGCAAAAAATTTATAAAGTGGGAGCTATTACCCTATATTAAGATGGATATGTTAGAAAGAATAAATAGGGTATTGAATGAGTTCTTTCTAGATACAAGATTCTTTTATTTTTACTTTGGATAGTTCTCTAGGTTAATTTTTAAATCTAGCGGACTTCATTGTTTAATGTTTTGGTTCTTTTTACACTTAAAAAAGAGCTAGAGGTAACACCATATAAGAAAAATTTAAAAACACGGGGCATAGAGATTATGAAAGGCTAACCATAATGTTGGTTTTAAGGGCAGAGGGAGCAGAAAATGAATGAAGATTTAAAAAAAATTGCATTGCAGGTTAGAAAGGATATATTGGAGATGATTACAGCAGCTGGCTCTGGCCATCCTGGAGGTAGCTTGTCAGCTACAGATTTGATGGTAGCACTATACTTTCATAAGATGAAGCATAATCCAAAAAAGCCAGACTGGGAAGGTAGAGACAGGTTTGTATTAAGTAAAGGACATGCTTGTCCTGCTTTATATGCTTGCTTAGCAAGAAGCGGATATTTTCCTGTAAGTCAGCTAAAAACACTAAGAAAGCTAGGGAGTTGTTTACAGGGACATCCTGAAATGGATAAATGTAAGGGAATAGAGGCTTCGACAGGACCATTAGGTCAAGGGCTAAGCTTTGCTAATGGTATTGCAATAGCTGGAAAACTGGATAATAAGGATTACAGAGTTTATGTTATGATTGGAGATGGTGAATGTGATGAAGGAAATATATGGGAAGCTGCGATGGCTGCTGCTCATTATAAGCTTGACAATTTAATTGTAATTTTGGACCATAACAGGCTGCAGATTGATGGCCAAAATAAAGATGTTATGGGCATTGAGCCAATAGATGAGAAGTTCAAGGCATTTGGATGGAATATTATTGTTATAGATGGGCATAATTTTGAAGAGATTATAAATGCATTAAATGAAGCTGATAAGGTCAAGGGAAAACCAACAATCATTATTGCAAATACAATAAAAGGGAAAGGTGTGCCATATATGGAAAACAAGGCAGAGTGGCACGGCAAGGCTTGTACGCCAGAAGAATTGAAGTTAGCTTTAAAGGAGTTAGATCAAAATGAGTGAGCAAAAAGCAACAAGGGATGGCTTTGGAGAAGCCATAGCAGAGATTGGAAAGAACAAGGATATTGTTGTATTAGATGCAGATCTGGCAGAATCGACAAGATCAATAAAGTTTAGGGAAAAATATCCTGAAAGATTTTTTGATTTCGGTGTCGCAGAGCAGAATATGGTTGCAACAGCTGGTGGCTTAGCTGCATCTGGAAAAATTCCATTTGCATGTTCATTTGCTGTTTTCATTACAGGGAGGGCTTATGGCCAGATAAGGCTGAATGCAGGAATTTCACATCTCAATATAAAATTAGTTGGCTCTCATGCCGGGGTATTGACAGGAGAGGATGGTGCTTCTCACCAATCATTAGAGGATATTTCATTAATGAGAGAAATTCCTGGAATGGTTGTTATCCAGCCAGCAGATTTCATAGAAGCAAAAAAAGCAACAATTGAAATTGCAAAATACAAAGGTCCTGTTTATCTACGTTTAACAAGAGGCAAGGTACCAATAATAAATGATGAGAAATATGAGTTTAAGATTGGCAAAGGAGTCCAGTTAAGGGAAGGAAAAGACATTACAGTAATTGCGACAGGAGCATTAGTTAATGAAGCATTAGGAGCTTGTGATGAATTAAAAAAGCAAAGGATTTCGGCAAGGATAATTAATATTCATACAATCAAGCCAATTGATGAAGGCTTAATTTTGAAGGCAGCAAAAGAAACAAAAGCAATAATCACAGTAGAAGACCATAGTATCAATGGTGGTTTGGGGAGTGCGGTTGCAGAGGTATTAGCCGAAAATTATCCTGTGAAAATGGAAAGAATAGGCGTAAAAGATGAATTTGGTGAGTCAGGCAAACCAGATGAATTGTATGAAAAATATGGCTTAACTGCTGCTAATATAGTTAAAGTAGCTAAAAAATTATTAAAGAAATAATTGGAGGGAAGAATGATAATTGTATTAAAAGCAAAGGCAACTGAAAAGGAGATTAAATTAGTTGCTGAAAAGATAAAGAAGATGGGCCTAAAAACCCATATCTCAAGAGGGGTAGACAGAACACTTATAGGTGCAATAGGAGATGAGTCATTACTTAGAGCAGATCAGTTGAAAGCAATGCCTGTTGTGGAAAAGGTTCTGCCTATAATGAAACCATACAAATTGGTTTCAAGGGAGTTCAAGAAAGAAAACACTATAGTCAAAATAGGTAATGTTAAGATAGGTGGCAATGAGATCATTGTAATGGCAGGACCTTGCGCTGTTGAAAATGAGAAACAGATAATAGAAACAGCAAAAGCAGTGAAAAAAGCAGGAGCTAAAATGTTAAGGGGCGGGGCTTTTAAACCAAGAACTTCACCGTATTCTTTCCAGGGAATGGGGGAAGAGGGATTAAAGTTATTGACTAAGGCAAGAAAGATTACAGGATTGCCAATTATAACTGAAGTGATGGATACTGCTGAAGTACCAGTAGTAGCTGATTATGCAGACATATTACAGATTGGAACAAGGAATATGCAGAATTTTAATTTACTAAGGGCAGTTGGTAAAGTTAACAAACCTGTTTTGTTAAAGAGAGGACTTTCTGCTACGTTAAAAGAATTTTTGATGTCTGCAGAGTATATAATGTCAGAAGGGAATCATAATGTTATTTTATGTGAAAGGGGAATAAGAACCTTCTGCACATACTCCAGAAATACTTTGGATTTAAACATCATTCCAGCATTAAAAAAAGAAACGCATCTGCCAGTAATAGTTGACCCATCACATGGAACAGGAGATTATACTATGGTAAATCCTATGAGCAAGGCTTCTATTGCTGCAGGAGCAGATGGTTTGTTAGTAGAGGTACATCAAAATCCTCAAGAGGCAACATCAGATGGTGACCAGAGCTTAACTCCAAAAAGCTTTTCGAAATTAATGAAAGAATTAAGGTTGGTTGCAAAAGCTGTTGGAAGGAAATTATAATTTTTTCGAAGAATGGAA
>SDBT01013492.1_pt1 | contig 13088 bp, 12 predicted proteins | sample 2277101 | NCBI WGS metagenome assembly SDBT01 (sample SAMN10404973, study PRJNA504765) | marine sediment metagenome | isolation source: marine sediment core GS10_PC15, 103 cmbsf | place: Arctic Ocean: Southern Knipovich Ridge | collected 2010 | reverse complement strand
AACCCATATGAATAAGGTCCCCTACAATATTATAAAACCTGTAAATAAAGTATTTGATTCCATAGATATTGTAGATGCTTCAAATATTATTGAGGAACTTAGGATGATAAAAAGCCAGAACGAGATAAAAATAATGAAGTATTCTTATCAGGCGACGAAATCTGGCCTGGAAAAGGCACTTGAGAATGTGGAGATCGGTATGCCGGAAGCAGCTATTGCTGGTATTGCCGCACAAGAAATATATAACTGGGGAGTGGAACAGCTGGCTCATACATTTCTGGTTAGTTCTGGCATGAGGACAAGAGCAGTGGTAGCATTCCCTGATCCTGGCAAAAAGGTAGAAGATGGTGATATCGTCCTGGTATGCATAGGCTCTATAGTCAGGGGATATTTATCAGATATGGCCGGAGGTAGAACCGTAGGAAATGCCAGCAAGGAAAGAAAAGATATAGTTAAGCTCTGCAAAGAAGTACAGCAGATCGCCATCAGCAAGATGAAGGCAGGAGTTCATGCCCGGGAAGTTGATGCACCAGCCAGGGAGCACCTTATGAAGAGCGGTTATGGAGAAAATCAGCTTTATGGTATATGCGCCCATGCAGTGGGACTGCAGCATTGTGAAACACCACTGACAGGCCCCCATGCTGATTTTGTCCTGCAGGAGGGCATGGTCTTTGCAGTTGATGGAGGACTTTTTGAATATCCTTTTGGTGGTTGCAGAAATGAAATCGGCGTAGTTGTGACCAGAGACGGCACTGAGCCTATGGCAGTGTAGTCAATATATAATTTTTTTTCTGGTAATCAAGCCCGGGGAATTGACCTTACTCCTATCTTTGGTACAGTTTTAAGTTAGCATCTGGCCCATTTGCAGACTCATATCAACTACCCTGGCTTCAGGAGCAGGCGGCATGTACTAAAGAGAGCTATAGAGCCTAATGTTATTGAGACTACAAAATAAATTATTGACAATATGATATCATATTGGTATTATATGGTCAGTACCAATTATAACAACCCGAAAGAGAATCTTATGGTTTCTGGCAAAATCGATGAACATTTAATCTTTAGTGAGATAAAAAGTGAAGAAAAAATAATTAAATCAATGTTGGATAAGTATCATAAAGAAAAGAATAATATTTTAAGTTTTTTTAAAGATACTGAAGAAGTATGTTTTATTGGTTGTGGATCTTCATATCATGCAGGACTTATTGAAAAATTTACTTATGACCATTTAGTAAAAAAACCTTCGATTTGTATATCTGCATCAGAATTAATGCTCTACCCTGATCAATATATAAACGGAGACGATAAAAGATATGTTTTTCTTTCAAGAACCGGTGGTTCATCAGAGATATTGATCTCTTCTGAAATTATAAAAAAACACAATAAAAAGTCATTATCTATTACAACCATTAAAGAAAGTGAGCTAATAAATAATACTAATTATTCGATAGTGCTGGAGAACGCGAAAGAAAGGAGCATAACTGCTACCAGATCTGTTGTGGGAACAACAGGATTATTATCAAGTATAATATTCTCACTTTCTAATAAAGATCATCTTATAAGTAAAATATCTTCTAATAATAAGATTTTCTATAGTAATTTCGAAAGATTCAATAAATATATACATTCACTTATTTGTAAGAAAGATTATGAGAATTTCATTTTTCTGGGGTCTGGACCATTTTATGGAGTTGCAAAAGAAGCTGAATTAAAAGTAAAAGAGATGTCAATATCATATGTAAACTCATGTCAGCCCCTCGAATTCAGACATGGGCATAAAGCTATAATAAATAATAAAAGCTTGATCACTATTTTTCTTTCAAAAGCAGGGTTTGATTATGAAATAAAAACTGGTCTGGAATTTAAAAAACTTGGTGGAGAAGTCCTTATCATCGGTGACGGTATTGATAAATATATAAAAGAAAATTTAAATGTGATTGATATCGGTCTTCCATCAGAGGAATTGATAAAACCTATATTTTATCAATTATTTGGTCAATTGATTGGGTATCACCAGGCAGTTAAAAAAGAAATAAATCCTACTAATCCAAGAAATTTAGATTATTGTGTAACATTATAATTTTAAAAGAGTGAAATGAAAAGAATCCATGAAAATCTGCAATTTCTTAACCCAGAAGAGATAAAGGAAATTGATAATACTAGTTTATTGATTTTAGATGAAATAGGTTGTTATGTGCCAAACGATAAAGTGCTTGAAAAATTAAAAAATAGAGGAGCAAATGTTGACTTTGATAAGAAAATTGTAAGATTTCCAAAAAAACTAGTTAAAGATACAGTTAAAAAAACTCCAAAGGATTTTGAGATAGTACCATCTTATTCTGGAAATAGGTTTAAAGTTGGTGATGGAGAATTAAAACTCTGGATGAATTTTACACAAGATATGTGTGATTGGAAGACATTTAAAAGAAGGGAAAGCACGTATGATGAAATGATGAGTGGAATAATTCTTGGGAATGTCCTGCCTTTTGTAGGAAATAATAATGTAATCGCTACACCTGAAGGTATCCCTCCAGAGATCCTGGATGTCTACTGTTGGTATATTCTTTATACATATTCTCAAAAAGCATGTAATTCCTGGATCTATAATCCCCGGTCAGCAAAATATATCTTGGCTATGGCGATAGCTGTTGCAGGTTCCGGCGAGAACTTGAAAAGAGATAAAAACTTGATGTATTTTGCAGAATCTATTAGCCCATTAAAATGGGGAAAGGATACTTTAGATATTATGTGCTCGTACGCTGATTATGAAATCCCGATGTTTCTGGGTCCTATATTATCTACAGGTGGTTCAGGCCCTGTCACTTTAGCAGGGGCCCTGGCTTTATCAAATGCAGAGTTCCTTTCAGGAGTGATGATACTCAACACTTTGAGTGAAAAACAACCTATTGTTTATCCGGTACTTACTACTCCCTTAAATATGCGGACTGCCATGATATCTTATGGTGCTCCCGAGACAGCCCTTCTTTCTGCTGCAAGCGTACAGATAGCCAATTATTATGGATTTCCAAGCTCAGGTAATGTTCATTTATCTGAATCAAATTCTCCAGATTTCCAGTATGGTTATGAAAAATCAGCAACATTCTCATATGCATTAGCAGCAGGCATGGAGATGTGGGGAATGATAGGCTATTCTGCTGCAGGGCATATGGGAACAAATCCGGGAGTATCAAGTTTGGAAGGCCTAGTTTTGGATAATGAATGTTTTGGTTATATGTCGAGAATTCTAAGAGGCATTGAAGTAAACAAAGAAACATTAGCATTTGACGTCATAAAGGAAGTAGGTATAGGTGGTACATTTATTTCTCAAGACCATACTGTCAATCATTTTAAAAATGAACTTTGGGAACCTCAAATATTCTCTAAAGACAGTTATTCTAAATGGTTCTCAGATGGAATGAGAAATAATGCAGTGGATAATTCAATAAGGAAAACTGATGAAATAATCAAGGAAAATTGGCCCTGTGAACCAGCTGTTGATTCTTCTACTGAAAAAGAACTAACCAAGATATTAGAGCAGGCCAAGAAAGAGTTGTTAAATAAAAAATAGATCAAGGGATCTTTATGGAGGATTGATGCTTATTAAATGGTAGACAGATATGCGAGTTTCTTCTGAAGAGTTGTAGCTGAAGCAACATCCTAGAGTATATTTTAAGAGGATAAAAATGACTAAGAAAATAAATAAAAACAGTTCGAATCCAATATATAAGCAGCTAAAAAATATAATAATAGAAGAGATTAAATCAAAATCCTTAAAAATTGATACCAAAATGCTTTCCGAGAGAGATTATTCTGAGAAATTTGGTATAAGCAGGATAACTGTAAGACAGGCGATTAATGAATTAGTGCAGGAAAAATATCTTATCAGGATTGTCGGAAAAGGTACCTTTATTGCAAGCCCTGATAGAAGTATTGAATTTACTCAATTGATTAGTTTTACTGAAGATATGGAAAAAAAAGGATTATCAGTTAGAAGTAAGGTTTTGGAATTTGAATTAATTGAACCAGAATTGGATACAATGAAAAAATTACATATTGATAAAGATGATAAAGTCTTTTACCTAAAAAGAATAAGATTTGCAGATGAAAAACCAATGGCTATTCAGGAAAGTTTTATTATTTCGAAATATTGCCCTGAATTACCAGGCTATGATTTTTCAAAAGAATCTCTTTATAGTGTTATACAAAAAGATTTCAATTTAAAATTATCCTACACACGTAATATTTTAAAGACAAGAATTTCTAATGAAGAAGAAATCGATATTTTTAAATTGAAAGATAAGATCTCTGTTTTTATTCTTGATTATACGGCTTTTCTTAAAGATGATATTCCATTTGAATATGGTTCATCTATTTATAGAGGAGATAAATATACTTTTTACAATATAGCAGTTGAGAAGAAAGACTGAATAATACTGTCCTCATACACTTTAGGTTTCCAACCTTTTTATTGGGGGGGGTCTAAAAACTCTTTCACGCGGATTTATTTGTATTCTTTTCTTTCTACAAAATATCAAAAAGTTGTCACGATATCATTTTTTTTATGTGATTAAAAGTTGGATACCTATTTTTGATTTTTGAAATAACATAAGAGGCAACAGCATTACTTATCTCGAGCATTTTCTTTCCTTTAATATTTTTATTTAGGGAATATATAATTCCTGCATTAAATGCATCTCCTGCACCAGTAGTATCGAGACATTTAACAGAATACCCGGATGATTCTATCAGTTTTCCTTCAAATAGGCCTATAGAACCCTCCTTGCCTTTTTTTATTATTATATTTTTACATTCAGTTTCCTGGAATTTTTTTATAATTTGTTTAACATCCCTGGAATTTGTAATAGATCTAGCCTCTTCTAAATTAGGTAAGAAATAATCTGTATATTTTAATAGATTCTCAATATTTGAAATAGTATTATTTTTCCAACCCTGAGGATCCCATCCTGGATCCAGGAGTGTTATACATCCTCTTTTCCTTAAATTCTTAAATATTTCGATTATATCTGGTATTGCAAGATTTGGTAATTGAAAAATAGAGGCAAGGACAACTATTGACCCCTTCTCGATTTGTTGGATATATTTTTCTATAAACTTCCTATCTATCGATAATAATTGACCTGGATAAGTAATAAGAAATCTTTCTCCATCGTTCCTGATAAGAGAATATGATATTGATGTAGTTATTTCTTTCTCAATTTTTACTAGTTCGTCAGAGAGGTTACTTTTTCTGATGTTTTCCAATATTTCTTTTCCATAAGTATCATTCCCAATGTTGCCGATGATAGAAGATTCTAATCCTAGCTTTTTTAATGGAAAAGCAATATTAAGAAGATTGCCACCAGCCCGATGAGTGATAGAATTTATAAAAACTTCAGTTCCCCAAACTGGAGAGTCGCTGAGTGACTCTATAATAATATCAAGAGTTATGTTTCCAATTATGTATATCTTCATAGTATTGAGACTACAGCAAAAAAAAATATTTACAACATGATATCATATTGGTATTATATGGACAATACCAATTATAAATAGAGGAAAACAAGATGAAAGAAATAAAAAAAGTGTTAAGTGTAGCAAAAAATAACAGTGAACAATGGTAGATTTATGTAATCTTTATGCTGTAAAACTAATTGAGAATTAATATAATAATAAGAAAATATTAATAATAGATTTAATTCTTTAGAAAGGGATGGAAGATGATAGAAAAGAATAGAAAGTATTTTATTGATGGAGGTTTCAAAGAGGAAGATATTGAAAAAATGCATAATGCTATGTTGGATATTATTGAGAGTGTTGGGATCAGTGTCCCGCATGACGGAATACTTAAGATGATAAGAGGAATCGATGGAGTTAATATTGAAGATAAAGTAGTTAAATTTAAACCAGACCTGGTAGAAAAAGCAATTTCTGATATGAACTATCCTGATTATGTAAAAAATGCAGATTATATAATCAATTCCGGCGCCTATGAATTGAATGTATTGGATATGGATAATGGAAAAATAAGGCCGGCTTTAACCTCCGATATTGTGGATATGGTAAAACTAACCGACTCATATGGGATGTACGGCTCCTCGCCAGTCAGGCCGAGTGACATAAAATCAGTGGAGCTTCAGGAAATTGCAATGTCAAAGATTTGCTGGGAAAACAGCCCACGCAACTCCAATAGTGTTTTTGAAGCCAATGAAAGGTCCAGTATCAGGTCAGTAGAATATATATACGAAATGGCAAAAGTGGCAGATAAAAGGCTTTGCATGCAGCTCTGGGTGAAAAGCCCATTTAAAACAGATTTTAAAGAACTTGATCTTCTATACAGGTCTTTAGATAAAAAGATTCCAATGGTGGCAGCTACAATGCCGATTGCTGGAGCAACAGCGCCGATCTATATGCCTGGTGCTTATGTCCAGAGCATGGCCGAAGTCTTTGCAGGATTAACACTATTAAACCTGATAAACAAAGGTCCTGAAGCGCCACATTGTTTAATAATTGATAGTATTAGGGCTTATGCTTTTGACTTTAAATATGCCAGTTTTGTATATGGTTCACCTGATGATATATTAGGTACTCTTTTTCAAATACAGCTTAATAAAAAATATGGTATACCTGTGGTAGCAAAAAGCTTGCTGACTGCATCAAATGATATAGATACTCAATTGGGGGCAGAAATAATGGCTCACACTATGATGGCTGCCATGGCCGGTGCAAGAATTTTTCAGTGTTCAGGATTGATTTCAATAGACGAAGTATTTTCTGCGGAAAAAGTGGTAATAGATTACGAAGTTGTACAATATGTAAAACACCTGGTTAGCGGTTTCAGGTTTACAGAAAAGGACCTGTCTGTTGATATTATAAAGGAAGTGGGCATAGGGCGTGAATATGTGAGCCATGACTCGACTCTCAATGATTATAAGGAAGTTTCCTGGCAGCCAGAGGTATTTGAACATATGATGCTCAGAAAATGGAGACAGGAAGGTGAACCTAATTTCAAAGATACGTGTACAGAAATTGCCAGAGAAAGGATAAAACGGCATGAGTATTCACTACCTGCGGATATATCTAAAGAATTGGATAAAATATATAAGAAAGCTGTAGAGGAGTTCGGTGGTTAATTATGAAAAAGATTGATCAAAAGTCTCTAGAAGATAATTTAGTTGATCATCCATATGACAGTAATCCAGATTATTTTGCAAAAATAGCTTTTCTGTATTTCTCACCTGACAAAAAAGTAGTTTCATTTTATTGGGAAGCCCCTGTAGGGAATTTTGATTATAAATGCGTTGCTGATGAGATCCTATATATTATAGAAGGCGAAGTCGAACTTGTATCAACAAGTAAGAGCCTGACTATAAAAAAAGGCGAGCTCTATTCAGCAAAAGACGGTGATAAGTTAAAATTTATAATAAAGAAATCCGTAAAATCATTTGGTTTTATGTACCCTGCAAATAAGGAGAGTATAGAAGAGATTGAGGAAATGATAAGAAAAGGCAAAAGACCTTAAGCCATTTTTCAATAAATATTATCAGCCTCATTAAAACTGGAGAAACCAGTAATGTAATTTACTCCTTTCAGCACATTATCTAAAAAGGATTTAGATATATTTCATGAAAAAATTAAGAAATACAATAATTATAGGGCAATAAGAAACCCGGCAATCCAGGGATTTTTCTGAGGAGAATAAAAATGAATAATAGAGTAAAAAAGTTAAGAAATATGGTTTTAGAGATCACCCATGATAAATTCAGGGACAAGGAATTTAATAAGACCATAATCAATGGAGAAACCAAAAAATTACCCCTGATCATATAAGATACACCGGGTTTTCAAATAAAAAAATCCTGGATAATTTAATTAAATTATCAAAAGAGTTTGGAAAGCTATTAATAAGAATACCTTTGATACCTGGAGTAACTGATAAGCATGATAATATAACTGGAATAATAGGATATATCCTTGAAAATAAATTAGATAAACATAAGATCGAACTGCTGCCTTATAATGAATTAGCAGAGATAAAATATGGCCGGACAAAGATTAAAGGGAAAAGAGAAGAGAAATTCTGTTTTGAGGGAGTAAAAAGGCAGTCAAATAAAGTTTACTGGCTATAAAAGAATTGTTTAATAGAAATGGATTGGAAACAAAAATATTATCTATTGAATGAATAGAAGAGGATTTAGGGAATATTTTTTTACTTTGGAATTATTCTTACAATGATCCTGTTCCACAGTCTGGGACCAGAATACAGTACCTACTCTATTAACAAATGTTTATGAGCATCTTTAAGCCTATCTATTATGGGTATATTTTGCGGACATACCTCCTCACATTCGCCACACTCTGTACACTGGGATGCATCGATCTTTTCTGCACATAGCCAGGATTTATACATATCCTTGGAGGTGGCCGGATCCCCCATGAAAGTATTATTGTAATGTAAAAATATTGCCGGGATATTTACTTCCGAAGAACACGGCAGGCAGTAGGCGCATCCGGTGCATCCTACCTTTATCTTGCTCTTGTAGAGCTTCCTTACTCCTTCAAATGCTCCTAACTCCTTTTTGGTTAAAGAATTTGGAAGTGCATTCTTAAATATCTCAATATTCTCCTTTAGCTGGTACATAGCGCTTACGCCACTTAACACAATTGTGACCTCCGGGAAATTACCGAGCCACCTGAATGCCCAATCGGCAGGAGTCCTTATAGTTCCTGACTGGTTCCACTTATCCACTATGTCCTGCGGCACATTTTCACCTAAAAGTCCCCCCAGAAGGGGCTCCATTATAACAACACCCATGCCTTTGGAAGCGGCATACTTTAGCCCCTCTACTCCCGCCTCCCAGCTTTCTCCCATATAGTTTAACTGTATCTGACACATATTCCATTTGTATGAGTCGATTATTTCCTTAAAAAGATCCAGGTTGTCATGAAATGAAAAACCAGTATATTTTATCCTGCCATCTTTTTTGGCCCCATCAAGTTTTTTAATGAGACCAAGTTTATTTATTTTTTTCCAGCTTTTTTCAGTAAGGTAGTGGAATAGATAAAAATCAATATAATCAGTCTGGAGTCTTTCCATCTCTATATCAAGGATCTTATCAAAATCTTCAGGCCTTTCTATTATTGGCTCATATACAGGAGATTTTGTGGCAATCATTACTTTCTCCCTCCACCCTCCGCTTAGGGCTTTTCCAAGGATTTTTTCACTGCCTTCATAAACATAAGCATTATCAAAGTAGTTTACACCATTTTCTGCAGCATGCCTTACCATCCTTATGCTTTCAGCCTCGTCTATTATAGAATTGCCCTTGCTGTCCACTGTATTTGGAAATCTCATACACCCCATGCCGAATCTTGATACTTTAATTCCAAGGTTTGGAAATTTTACATATTGCACAGTATTCCCCTTCATCTAAATGTTAATGACTAGTCTTAAATTAATTAGCGAATGAAATATATGAAATTTTATTATCGTTTAGAGATAAAATCAATTAATTATATTATCCAGCATTAGTTTTGCATATCTCTTTTTAAAAGTATCACTTCTTTTTACCTTTTTTAAAATCTCTAACCTGATCATAAGAATGTTTTAATCCCTTAATTGTTTTATCAGTAAGTTCCGCTGCGCCAAGGTCATTTTTATCACCTCTGCACATTGCTAAAGTCTGTACAAATCTAAGCTTGGGATTTATTTTCCTTAAATAAGCATCAGCTGCTGTGGCGCACCAGGGAAGAAGATCTATTTTATCTTCAATACCTAGCTTCTTTGCTATATCAAGCACAACACATGTCCCAAGACCTCTGATTGATGTAAACTCTGGACTGAATTCTACAATATCATCAATATATCCAGGCCAGGCATTAACACCAGCGGAAGCTTCTGCATATCCCCATGCTCTTGCATCTTTTACTTTTATATCCAGTCTTTCTAATGTATCAAGAGCAAATGGCCACCCATCTTTAGATGATTTCTGTATTATCTCATTTACTTTATCCCATCCCATTTTCATATCTTCTGCAAGAGTAATACATAATTTCAAAAATATTTCTACCCAGTATTTAGTTGAATATTCATATTGTTGTTCGGGAGTAAGACGAACTTCCTCAACTACTTCTTTTTTTGTTACATCATCCATGATCGATCACCTTTCTAATCTGTTTTTAGTTTGTTTTAAAAATAATGCCTGAAAATATATTTAAATATTGGTATTTAGTAAATTTTTATATCCTTATTTGGGTTCATCTCATTTAATATCTTCCATACTTTCTGCCTAGATCAATAAAAAGTTTAATATTCCCCGGTGGGGTACTGGCACCAATACTGCATCCTGGTGATAATATATAACCAGATCCAGGCATGAATATTTCAATATTTTTCATGACCTCTTCTTCGATTTCGTCCCGGCTGCCAAAAGTCAATGTATTTGGAGAAACTGCTCCCTTTATAGTAACTCTTTTTATAGACTTATTTTTTGCTAATCCTAAATCTGTCTTTTCATCAATCTCAATTATGTCTGCACCGGTATTAATAAAATCATCAAGTATTTTATCCACACGCCCACAAATATGATTAATGACCGGAATTCCTTCTTCCTTTAATTTCCTTGTTATTTCTTTTTCATAAGCTTGAGCAAAAATTTTATACTGATCTGGAGAAATTAAGCCCGGTCCCGCTGGAGATTCTCCCATACGGACTGCATCCGCTCCTGCTTTAATCATTGCTTTAGCATAATCCACCCATACTTTTGAAGTATATTCTAACAATTTATGTATAACTTCATAATTATCATCATAAGCTAAATCAATATAAAACTTTTCCAGACCTCTTAATATTCCCGCAAGACTAAATGGGCCCTGGTCAGCATCTCCAACAATAAAAACATCTTTCCCTAATTTTTCAGAAATTATATTAACTGCTTCCAGGTTTGCATACATACATCTAGATTCATACGGATTTGGTATCTTTAATTTTGATATATCTTTTAATTCTCCTAAAACTGGTTTTTTTACCCATGGAGTTGCATCATCTGGATATTCAATTGAACAGCCGCATGCTTCAGCCATTGTGACAATCCCTGTTTCAACATCAATGATATCCAGGCCAAATTCTTCATGAAAATGAATTCTTGATTCAGCTAAAAGCTTCCCATTTAAAAATATTTCCCTAAAAGATTTTTTCATCATTTTAGTTGCAACTAAATTTTCATATAGGCCTATTGGCACCATATCAGGTTTCTCAAAATTTATTGTTGCTAACACTCTTTGTTTAGAATTCATTTTTTACACCTCATTTTAAATTTTATACTTTCCATGTTCTCTACCAGCTTCAACCAGGGCAAACATATTTTCTTTTGGTGTTTCATATGGAAGATCACAGTCTGGACTTAGAATAAACCATCCTTTCTTTCCTAATATGGGGTAACTGCTCAGTTCCCATCTTCTAAATTCCATTCTTTAATTATGTTTTTTGTTTCTTTCTTTTCATTTCTGCAAGTTTTATTTTTGCCTCTTCTAAAATACCTTTAATCAGCATATTTTTATCTTCATTCACTATTTTTGGATGATTGTCTTTAATTAATTCTTTTGCAATTTCTTTGGCTTTGTATGATGTACTGACTCTGCCATTTCTATTCCATACTTCAAAGCTTTCTTTATCTGTAACTTTCATATCCCAGAGATTCTCTTTAAAGTGCTTTAATGTCTGATCTTCAGAAAGATAATTATTTTTACTTTCTAAAAAGACTTTACTTATGGACTTCTCTCCGATACTTTCTTCATCTACGGCTATTCCATTAAAAAATTTCTTGCACATACCAAATATTTCATCATCAATTACAGTCAATTCATAATTAGCCATTAACATTTGCTCTAGCATCCCTGCCCCTAGATGTATTACATTTGCACCACTGGCAATACATCCCATGTTTTGAAACGCTCTTTCATAACCTGCTTGAATATCAGGAAGTTTTGAATCAAGGCTGGTACCATTATTTAGTGGGAGATTATAGTGGTGCGCAATTTGCGCTGTTGCTGAATTAAGCAGGACAGAAATAGGATCTGCTGCCAGGTAAACGCCGTTTCTCATATCGCTAGCTGCAGAAGCTATAGAATAAAAACATGGCGCTCCCTCTTTCACCATTTGTGCTAAAGCTATGCCAGGCAGGATATTGATGGATTGCTGAACCAATGTACCAGCAATAGTTATAGGAGAAGTCGCTCCCATCATATCGCAAACTTCTACATATACCGGAACATCTTTTTTAACTGCTTCAATCATTGTATCAAGAACATCATCTGGTTGAATCATTGGACTGATTAAATCTATACATAGTGTAAATATTGGTCTTTTACTAAACTTTTGGCCTGTAATTATCTCAGCAATCTTTACCTGGTAGTCCACTTCTAAGGAACTGTGTACCCAGAGGTCACAGTTCTTATAAGTATTTTTCATGGTCTCAGCACTCATGTACAACTCTAATATTTCCTGGTCAATGTCTTTTGGAATAACCATTGGACAAATAATATCAATATTTGGTAAAGCATCCTGGAGACGTGTAAAATCATTTAAATCAGTAGAATTTGGTTCCCTATAGTTACCATCCAGGTCCAATAACCTAACACCTGCAGCTCCTCCCATAAGAAATGTTGAATCCATATCAACATTCAAATCATAATCCTCATTTTTTCCATAAAGAGTAAATTTTTCTGGAGCTTTTGAAATGAAATGCATAAGTGTATCTTCACTGATTCTTACTATCTTATTATTAAAATCTACCTTACATCCATTATTATGATAGATTTCCAGGGCATTTTTATTTAGAACTTTTATTCCAACATTCTCTAATAATCTCATCGTAGAATCATGAATTGATTTTATCTGTTTATCAGTTAATAATTTTAAATTTCCACACTTTATTCCTTCTCTTGGCATTAATTTTCCTTTCGCTATATTAATTAGTTCCTGGTGAATAATTCACCTTTTTCAATATTTTATATGTAACGAAAATAATATTTTCCAAATTAATATTTTTTTAAGATGAATTTTTAATTCAATCTTATTTCTCTATTTATTT
>SDBT01013491.1_pt1 | contig 13088 bp, 10 predicted proteins | sample 2277101 | NCBI WGS metagenome assembly SDBT01 (sample SAMN10404973, study PRJNA504765) | marine sediment metagenome | isolation source: marine sediment core GS10_PC15, 103 cmbsf | place: Arctic Ocean: Southern Knipovich Ridge | collected 2010 | reverse complement strand
AAGAGGTCGAGAGTTCAAATCTCTTCGCCCCGACGGTAACTAAGAGATTTAATAACAAAGAGTTAGGAGAACAGGGTAGAATCTTCTAACTCTTGTTATTTATGCACCTATCGTTCATTTCGCCCCACTAAGCCTCATTAAGCATCGCCTAAATTGGGATACCTGCGGGATACCGATTTATTTAATATACCCACCCATGCCATTGGTAGGCGAGGGGTCTTTAGTATATATAAAACACTCTTGCACACCACAGGAGTAAAACATACTCTTAATAGCACAATCCGATAATTATTGTTAAAAACCATAATGCTCTTGTAGTTTGTTCTATATCAAAGGGGTAATTAATGATCAATATTATGCAACTATATTGTGTTTAGCGGTTGTTATGTAGAATGCTTCTAAAATGTCAAATATGCGGTAAACAATTAATTAGAGACGAAGCGACAATAGTCAGACAAAGAAGTTATTTAATATTTTTGTTTGAAAGTAAACCTTTGTATGCACTTTGTCATAATTGTGCTAAAAAAACATTTTGGAAAAGATTATTTAATAATTTATTTAGCATCTTATTTTTACCATTATTATTGGCATTTTTATATAGTCTTCAATATATGATTATGATTGTTATTTATTTAAGTATTGCGACAATCATTTGTTTTACCTTGATATTAAAATATATCAAAGGCTTATATAAACCAAAACTCAAGGGAGAAATAACACGCCTTTATAAAGATGATAATCATGTTATTATTGAAGGAAAAGTAAAAAACATTGGTAATAAAAATATAGATAATATTACAGTTAATGTTACTTGGTTAGATAGTTATAAAAATACTATTTGCGATTCTGGTTGGATTAAAATCGAAGAAATTTTACTTCCAAATAGTGAAAAAAATATTAAAATCAAAACACCATTGAATTTTCGTATTGTAAAAGCTAGGTTTAAAGTTAGGCTTGGGAAAGAAATTGCTTGAGTACTGAATAAATAAAGGGAGGACAACGTGGGTCAAAAAGTACCCTGCAAACAATGTGGCGTAATGATTCTTCCTGCTACTGCCGATAAGACGGGTGGTCTTTGCATGCCGTGCTACAAAAAAGTAGATCAAGTGGAGCATCAATCAAGTCCGATTTGGAAAGTGCTTTTCGGGCTAGTTATTGTTGTCGTGATTATCACAATCATCATTATCGTAACACGTTTTGTAGGCGGTTCTAATTTTCCTGAGGAAAGTATACATGTCGCTCCTGGTAAATCAGCCACCTGTAATCTCAAAGCAAATAGTAATTACGTTGGGACATATTATATTGGAAGCGCATCGGTTGAAATCCTGACAAAGCTGCCGACCTTCTTACATGTCCAAGCTAACGCGGACATGGTTTACGGATTTGTCGAAAAGGGGACAGTAGGTAATCCAGAAGTAACACTAATTGTCTCTGCTGATTCAAATGCAACCTTAGGTATTTATCCGGTTGAAGGTAGATTCCAAGCGGTACAGTTCACTGAGGACTTCAAGATAAATATAATAGTTAACTCTTTCCCGCAATATTCTTTTGAAGATTTTATGAAAGACATTCTTCCTCCACCCTCCTCAGATAAATAGGGAAATGATTATCATATAAATAGAACGTCCAACTTATTCAAATTCAATTAAAGATTCCAGATTCCAGTTATGCTTAAAAATCGTATTTTCAACGGTTTTTGGAATTTCAACTTACTTGAATTGGGGTAGGGTGGTGATGAAAGTTCGCACGCATTCTCAAAATATATTTCCTCTTGTATCTAGATGTATTCTGATATAGTCTTGAGCATATAATATCTACGAATTATAGTTTTTTACGCCTTATTGAGACTCGTTAAGTGGTAAATCTATAATTAAAAGTACAAAGTGACGTGTACTATGAGAGATCTATATTATAATGGGGGCATCTTTTCAAGTAAAATTCCTGCATCTTTTTTGTGACAAACTTCTATTATTTATTTTATTAACCAAAGGAGGATTACAATGAATTTAAGAAACAAAATAATTTGGAACTTTATAATTTTTATTTTCTCCATTTTTCTCACAACAACTTTTTTCCTCACTTGTAGTAAGTAAAAAGAAGAGAATGAAAAGCCAGAAATTGTTGGTTGTAAGAGTGTAAGATATCAAGGATATACTTATAAATTTAGTTGGTGTTCATACGGTGAATCCTCTTTTGATACCAGAGGTACAACAGGAGGGCATAAATTTGCCTTTCACATTATTTGTTCTGGAGGATGCATCAATTCAGTAAGCGTTATCGGCGGAAGTCTTGGCAAAACTATCGTGGGACCCGAACAATAAAATAATTGTCCAAATATCATAATTTTAAATGAAGGAAATTCTTATGTTTAACAAATGGTTCTTAGTATTAACTCTAACAACGCTAATTTTTAATATATCTTGTAAAAAGAATCCAACATCTTCAGAAAATGAAGTTACTGTAACTGATATTGACGGCAATGTGTATAATACAATTCAGATTGGTGACCAGTTGTGGATGGCAGAAAATTTGAAAGTTACTCATTATCGCAACGGCGAAGCGATACCAAATGTAACAGGAATTTCAAATTGGGGAGAACTGAGTAGCGGTGCATATTTCAGTTATGACAACAATGACAGTAATACCGATACTTACGGTTTGTTATATAATTGGTATACAGTAAACGACAGTCGAAATTTAGCACCTGCTGGTTGGCAAATACCTACGGATGAAGAATGGGATATATTAGTCAACTATCTGGGTGGAGAAGATATTGCTGGAGGGAAAATGAAAGAAACAGGAACAACACATTGGAACAGCCCCAACACAGGAGCAACAAATTCAAGTGGTTTTACGGCTGTTCCGGGTGGTTACCGTAACTACAGTGGTACATTCTACTATATGGGTTACGCCGCGTACTTTTGGTCGGCTACAGAGCACTATAGTTATACTGCTTGGAGACGCATACTGTATTGCCATAATTCAGGCATTAATCGCCACTACAGCACTAAGCAAGTTGGTTTTAGTGTTCGTTGTCTCAGGGATTTGACTATTTGATAATATGAGGTATAATGCAAAGTCTCATCGAAAAAATTTTGAAAAATGACAAAATATGATGAATAACATCATCACTAGAATGTAACATTGGGCGACGTAAACCTTGTGGCAACTAAACCGTTGCCACGTCGTTAGACACAAAATAGGAGAAGAAAATATGAATGGTCATCAATACGATCAACTTGTAGGTTTAATACTACTCATTATTCTAGCTCTTGCTATAATTCTATTGATAGCGATCCGCATACGAAATTATAAGAAACATCCAATAATTGAAAGTAATAATATTAAATCGCAAATAAAAGAAAATGAAATAAGGAAAGTAATAAAATCAGATATTGAAGATGTTAATATAATGAAAGAAGAACAATCTACTAATAATTCTATTATCTGCGAATGTGATCAATGTGGTACTGAAGTTACAGCCGAGGCTGGGATATGTCCCAAATGTGGAAGTGCTCTTAATGGAATAAGTAGTGAGAAAAAAATACGCCCTAAAAGTGTTACTATAATATCTTGGTATATAATTGTTGTCAGTGTTCTAGTGTTAATAATTATTTTGTTCTTTACATCTGAAAAAATGATGGGTACTTCGAGAATTGTTGAATTATCTCCATTGGGATATATAGAATTAATTTTTAATCTAATAATTGGTATTGCAATGTTAAATGGTATCAATTGGAGTCGAATATTATATCTGTGGGCACGACCTGTTGAAATTCTAATATTGCTGACTAATCCTTCTGTCGTTGGAGGTAAGATAATGTTTTCAATAATCTTTTATTTAATAGTTTTATATTTTCTCACTAGACCCGAGGCTATAAGATATTTCAAACAAAATGAATTATATAATAAGGAATTAGATTCAAACAAAGATAAAGATATTAGTAAAGCAACAGATAGCTGAGAAATTGAAACTATAGAAAAACCACTTAATCAAAATTGTGGATACTTGCAGGATACCAATTTTATTGAATTACTGTAAGTTAAGCAATAGTTTAGTTTAACAAGTGCGTGCTTATTACTGGGGGTCAAGAGGTCGAGAGTTCAAATCTCTTCGCCCCGACATAAACTAAGGGTTTTAATAACAAAGAGTTAGGAGAATAGGGTAGAATCTTCTAACTCTTGTTATATAAGCACCTATCGTTCATTTCGCACCGTTTCGCATCGTTTAGCATCGCACAAATGTGGATACCTGCGGGATACCGATTTATTACGGAAATAAATAATCATCAAAAAGATAAAAATGTCATGATTTGGTCACAGGAGTCAGCAACTGCCAGTATTAATGGAACATAGTTGGGTAATATACCCAAATATATATGACTATGGATTATTCGGATAAATCATATATATACTGATACAATGCGTTACACTTGTCTTGATACTTATCCTTTGTGTACATATCAGGAAGTGTATCAAGTATTGTTTCTATAGTTAGCTTCACATCAGCACGTGTCTGTTGCTTCTTCCTCCAGTCTAATACCAGTTTCTCGGTCTTTAATTTGGCTAGCAATGTTCGAGCTATACTTTTAACTTGCTTGGTTTCCTTTATATTTAGCTTCATATCAGGTTTAGTTAACAGATCAAAGACTGTCAATTCTGCTTCACTATCCAATCCTTCCCTGACATGCCGTTTCTCTTCCTCATTTAATCCTTTACTGAAGTTTACCAGTCTATCAAATATATCATCTAAACTAGCACTAGGATGATTATAATCATCGATTATTTCCTGTAGTTTCTGTTTGTAATCCATCCGTGTACTGTTAATCTTTATCATCCTATCCAGTTGTGCTTCTATACTATTTCTAAGCCTTTCTATTACAATTCTTTTTTTACTTTTTTCATACTTCTTTCTTAACTCATCAAAATCAATTGCCGATAAGTCATACTGTTTCCATCCAGCTTCAGGTTCTCTTACCTCAAATCCAGCGACTGTTTTATCTAGCAATGCATCTACTTTACCCATTATATCATCTATGGTAATTGGTTCAGCATAACTCCGTATTTGCTTTGCTATTTTACGGATTAGATAAGCATTCTCCCCGACTTTAGTTTCTATTGGGTCAGGTAGATATGCTCTATAAATATTAGTTACTAGGTCTGCTTTTCTAAGGAATTCTTTTTATACGATAAATAGAAAGACTATTACATTGCGTAAATCAATTTATACATTCTATATCCTAAGTCGTATATTAGATCCAATGATTGGGATACTTGCGGGATACCGATTTAATTCCAAACGTCCCTAACCTGAATTAAGGGACTTGAATATATGGCGGCTGTGTAAATCATGTGAAATACTGAAATATACAAATTTTTATTCAACATAGATAAATATTATGCTTTTACTGGTTCATTCGTATTTTAATAATAAATATATAATACTATAAAAAACCTCCTTATCTTCTTTTATTGCTTTAAGAAGACATTTTAATATCGGCGTCGTACCCATGAAATAAAAAAAGGATAAAATTTGCAAAAAGTTAGCTTAATAAATAGGATTATAGGTATAATCGGATTGGTGATTTCTTTACTACTTGCAATTATTTTTCCTGACATTGTTGTTTCCCTAACTGATTTCAGTGAAAAATATCTAAGCCAAGATAATCGTATTGGAATTAAAAGTGTTTTTATGATAAAAGTATTTATTATTCTGGGATTAATACACATAGTAACAATAAGTATAATCTTTTTCCTAGGTTTAACAAAAAAAGTTTATCATTTTATTTTTGAATTTTTCCAAATTGGCAAAAACTTAGATAGCAATATCTGCAGAATAAAAAAACTTCATCTTTACATACTTATAACTGGAATTATGTTAGGGATATTTCATATATATTATTTGCTAGCATTTGGCGAACCAATTGGAGAGTATGACAAGCCATCAAGCGAAGGAATGATGGAGAAAATTTATACTTTATTACTAATGTTTTCAGTGTTCATTCTGTTATTTTCAATTTTTCGAGTTAAAAAGAACATTTACAGCCAAACATACAGAAGGAGAACAATATTTTCAATAATTGCAATATCAACAATATTATTTTTGATTATTGGGGAAGAAATTAGCTGGGGACAACGGATCTTCGGTTGGGATTCAACTGGTGTATTTGTTGAATATAATTATCAAAACGAAACTAATGCTCATAATTTTTTCAATCCGATATTAATTAAATATGTTTATCCAATTGTTGGGTTGGGCTCCTTCCTGTTTTTATTTGTTTTCTGGCATTTTCCAAAATTGAGAAAATCTTATTTTTTTAATTTATTTTTCCCCCATCCAAGTTTATTCTTTTTAGTGTTGATCATGGCAGTAGCATCTTTTTTGGGGGGTGGCGGAGAAACCTATGAACAATTATTTACTGTATTTGTTCTATTATATAGTTTAAGGCTATTTTTGTGTTTGAGGTTCCCAAATATTGAACTGCTATCAATAGAAAAATAATTGTTCCTATTTACCAGCCCCAATTTATGGATCACTATTAAAGTAGTATAAATTTTAATTAAAGACTGAAAACACTGCTTAATTACGTGGCTTTTTTGATCCAAGAATGTCTCTCAAAAAAACGCCTTAATCCGAGGAAAAAAAATTGAAAATCGAGTAATACCAGCGTAATACCCTTTTTTGTCAAATCACCTAAGTCTAGCAATAACTGCAGTTAACTGACCAACACAAAGGACTTAAAATCCCTCGAGCGTATAGCTCATGCCGGTTCAAGTCCGGCTCCGGGTACTAACAAGTACCTGATATCTTTACAGGTAGAGGGGAGAAGGGAAGTGTAATAACTTCCCTTTTTCATTTTCCAAAAATGCCAAAATATGACAAAATATGCCATATTGAGACACAAAATTGTGATACTTTTGTGATACCTCTTTTTGTAGCGTACCCACCCATCCCATTGGAAGGCGGGGGGTCTTATATATATATAAAGCACATTTGCACACCACAGGGTGAAAATATGGCAAAATCCGACATTGTGGATAATTGTGAGAAAACGACCAAAACGCTATGAGTGTCTATTAGATTATTAATATTTTCTCTTTTTAATTGTTAGTAAATTAAGCAATTGATAATCAATTAGAATGAAACTTCAAAATGTCAGATACTAAGACCGATAAAGCAATTACAATAACTGAGTTTTTAGAAAAAACTCCTCCAAGTCAACAAAAAAAAATACGTGGATTGTTGAAAAATAGAGTGAAATCAACAGGACTTCCCTTTGGTGAGATTAAAATATCGTATTTCAGTCTCCCCTTTGGTGAGATAACGCTCGATTGTCCATCCGCTTCTTGCAATGGGAATCGATTTTTCAAATGTGAGAATGACAGAGATACTTGGACAATTGGTTCAGATTGGGAAAGTCTATTCTTACATTATAAATGTAGAAATTGTAAAGAATATGATAAAACATTTGCAATAATTATTAAAGAAAATGAAAGCACAGAGAATAATTGCGACGTAATTAAGTTGGGAGAATGGCCAACGTTTGGTCCAAGAACACCTGCAAGAGTGATTAATATGATTGGACCAGATAAAGACTTCTTTTTAAAAGGTAGGCGGTCAGAAATAGCAGGTTTAGGTATTGGTGCATTTTCTTACTATCGTAGATTAATTGAAAATCAAAAAGAAAGACTTATTGAAAATATTATTAAAGTTGCAAAAATTACAGATTATAATGAGGATTTAATTGCTAACCTTGAGAAGGCAAAAATCGAAGACCAGTTTTCAAAATCTATTGAGTTAATTAAAGATAATATCCCTCCTGAATTATTTATTGAAAAGAGTAATCCTTTAACTTTACTACATAAAGCGTTAAGTGTTGGTATTCATACCCTTTCTGATGAAGCTTGTTTAGAATATGCCGCAAGTATTCGAACAGTATTATCTGAATTAGCAAGTAGGATTTCCAAGGCTTTAAAAGATAGAACTGCTGTTAAGAAAGCTATTGATAAACTTAATAAAACAAAAAGTTAATATTCAATTTTGCATTCAAATAAGACCAAAAATCGTATATAAATCATCGTACACAACTACCCACCCACGCAAAGCAGAGGCGGGTGGTGTTTATTATATATAAAGCACGCTTGCACACCATAAGGGAAAATAAACAGATACAGCTGGGATACCAATCTCAGTTTCTACTTAATAAATCACTTAACCCAACGTCAAGTGCCTAGTATCTATAAGTGAAAATCGTCGTTATTAATGGTCAGATATTTACAAGCGCACAAAAATCGAAACAACAAAGACACTGCTATAATTAAATAAGCTTTCAGATCCAATAACCTTATAATAAGTAACTTTTTAAAATTGTATTGTAAATACTCGAAATCCAGTATTTTTATCAAAAGAGGATTTTCTAAGTTTTTTAATCTAAATTGGTAATAAATTATATCTTGCTTTGGCTTTATAAGAATTACATTAGTATAAGAATTTTGAGCATACAATTAATTTGTAATAGATTTTCATAAATGAATAAAAAATCAATTATTTACTCCGTTCTATATATCATAGTATTTATTGAATTTATTTTGCTTTTTCAATTTAGCGGTTTGTCTAAAATAATCTTAGAACATCGTGAACTCCACTCATCGATTAAAGGAATTTGTTCCATTATTTTTTTAATCATGAGTTGGTATTTATACCATAAGAAGGAAGAAGCTCAAGGCGGGAAGTACGTTGTGCTTGCAATCGGATTTCTGGCTATGGGGATCATCCTAATATTTGTTTCTATTACAGATCCAGAGCGTGGTTTTAGAATATTATATTATGCAACAAATTTCATTGCTGCTTTTTTCTTAGCGATAATCTGGATCATTAAGTCACAACAATATATTCTTAAACACAAAGGGGTCCCATGGATAGTTGGTATCATAGTCATTACTCTTGGCATGTGGGAACTATATCTAGGGAGTACATTACCCAAAATGATGATAGGTGGTATTTATACGAATACTGCAGATGTTTTTAATTATGTAAGCGGAGTTCTATTCTTTATCGCAGGATTGTATTTCATCATAGAATATTACCGCCTGAAAAAGACAGAAGATATGTTATTTGGCATGATTATCTTTCTGTTTAGTCTACACTGTTTTATATCCCATATATTTCAAGTGTGGACTCTAACATGGTGGGTCTGGCATCTGATACAGATGGTTGGTAGTATAATTGTATTAACCTATATCATTTGGTATTATACTCATACAAAAGCATCATCATTAATCAGTGAGAAGAAATACAGAGACCTATTTGAAAAATCTGCTGACGCGATTTTAATTCTTAAAAATAATAAAATTATTGATTGTAATGAATCCATACTCAAAATGTTGGGTTATAAGACTAAAGGTGAGCTATTAAAAATACACCCATCAGAATTATCGCCCGAGAAGCAACCAGATGGAAAATCATCTTTTATAAAAGCTGATGAGATGATGGAAATTGCACTTGAAGAAGGAAGTAATCATTTCGAATGGGATTATAAAAAAGTCAACGGAGAGATTTTCCCCGTGGAGGTTTTGTTAACTGCCGTAGCAAGTAGCAATGATAGTAAAATAATTTATTCAGTTTTGAGAGATATAAGTGTTCGCAAGCAGGCAGAAAAACTAGAGAACTTACTCTTTAAGATTACGGCCGAAGCAAGCATTTCGGAAGATTTAAATGAATTGTATAAATGGATTCATCGGCACTTGCAAGACATACTTGATACAACTAATTTGTTTTTCGGGATTCTTAATGAAGATGAAACAATGATGTCTTTTCCGTATTATGTTGATGAGCATGACCTACCTCCGGATCCTGTTAAACTTCCTCAAAAATTAATCTCTGAATATGTAATAAAATTGAGGAAACCATTATTATTAAAAGAGCAAGACATTATTGATTTAGCAAATAGGGGCTTAATTGATTTGGATGTTTCCGGAACGATTTCAAAGGTCTGGATGGGAGCCCCGCTAATGAATAAAGAAAGAGCAATTGGTATAATAGTCTTACAAAGTTATCATTATTCAAACCTCTATTCAAAATCTGATTTAGACATTTTAAGTTTTATTTCAGAGCAAATTACCGCAACTATAATGCGAATGCAAACCAAAGAAACTATAAAAGAATCAGAAAGAAAGTTTCGAATATTATCAAGACAGCTGAAAAATTCAAATAGCTTGAAAGAGTTACTATTTGATATAATTGCACACGACCTAAAGAATCCTGCAAGTGTGGTAAAAGGATTTGCGGAATTCGGTTTAGAAACCGATCCGGATAATGAAATTTTCCAAGAAATACAAGTAAGCACAGATGGATTATTAAAAGTGCTTGATAATGCAACTCTTCTTTCAAAGATAGCTACAGGAGATGAGATAGATAAAGAACAAGTTGACATAACAGAAATGATAAAGACAATTACGAAGGAATTTACTACTCAGCTAGAAAATGTAAAAATGCAATTAGATTTGAATATTAAAAAGAAAATCATAGTTAAAGTAAATCCAATTATATCAGAAGTATTTCGGAATTATATTAGTAATGCTATTAAGTATGCTAGTTCTGGAGAAAAAATCCTTGTAGATGCGCATGAAGAAGACAGTATGGTAACTATAAACGTTATTGATCATGGTGATACTATTGCTGAGAAAGAACACAATAATATTTTTAAACGTAGTATTCAATTAGATAGAACCAGCGGGAGCGGATTAGGTTTAGCGATTGTTAAACGTATTGCAGCTGCTCATAAAGCTGAAGTCGGCGTTAAACCTAATAAACCGACTGGGAATATATTTTATATAAAACTTCCAGTTTTGTAGTCTATCATTATCAAATTCAATCAAATAAACTGGATTGTGGATACAGACGGGATACCAATAATTATTTCTCCTTAATAAAGCACTTAACAAGAAGTCAAGAGGGGGTTATTTGCGGAAATTTCAAAATTACTTATCAATTTGGGTAGAGGTGGTTCTTTCTCTCCTATAATAATAAATTGTAAAGTATTCTATTTTACGATTTATCAATATTTTCCGCTTAATATTGACATTTATTATATTCTATCGTATGCTTTTTTGCTAATATATATGAATTATTGTAATTACGCCTACTGAGACTCAGGAAGTGGTAGTTCTTTAATAATCGCACACGGGTGAGGTGTACTATGAAGTATCTACATTATACAGGGGACAATTCCAACATTCACATATCTGCATCTTTTTTGCAACATATTTCTATTCTTTATTTTATAAACGATAAGAGGATAAAATGAAAAGAATCTATAATCATTTGTATATATTGTTGATTACAGAATTAATGCTATCAGGTTGTTCTATGTCGAAAATGATGTTCCTTGAAGACGAAAGTAAATATGAATTTAACAAAACAGCAGTAGAACTTAAATTAGTGTTGGAGAAAAATGGATGGCAAGTCACCGAAAAAAGAGATATGAAAGAACATTATGCTCAATATGGATTTAAAACCAGAGAGATTGTGACATTTGAAATTTGTAAACCAAAAGGTGCCGTAGACATTCTAAACCAAGATAAATATACCAGAATGGTCCCATTTATGCCAATGCGAGTTGCTATTTATAAAAAATCAGACGGAAAAATTTACATATCCCGTTTAAAATTAAAGATGATGGGGAAAATGAATACTGGTGTTGTAAAAAAAGTTATGAAAGTAGGTGCTATTGATTTGGAAAAGGCTGTTGTAGAATTGATAAAATAAAACTACTGTCAACAATTTGAAAAATAACAGAAAGGAGTAAAACATATGGGACCTGAACAACATATGTGGTGGGGTGGATGGTGGATATTTCCAATAATAATGTGCATAATAATGATGTTTTTCTTTTTCCGGATGTCAGGACGAGGAGGTTTCAGACCGCCGTGGGCGCAAGATTCGGACAGGCATCATCAATCAAGCACAGAATCAGAAACAGCTTTGGATATTCTTAAAAAACGATATGCTAAAGGCGATATTACTAAAGAAGACTTTGAGGAAATGAAAAAGAATCTTTGAAGTCAGGATGGCAAAAAAGCCATAAGATATTTTGTGCTTTTAGGAGGTATTGTTACAAAATCAATTAATACATAATTTGGGATACAGACGGGAGACCAATGGTTAATTCTCCTCTATAAGTCACTTAACCAGTCGTCAAGTGACCGTCTTATTCAATTATTAATATTTCATTGAAGTATCCCACCCATCACTTTGGTAGGCGGGGAGATGTTTATTATATACATATCACTCTTGCACACCATTAGGGTAAAAAATACTTTCATTTAAATGACAATCTCCAATATATATTGATAATTCACTAAATTCCGCTGAAATGGAAAAAATTATTTCAACAGAAAAAATTCCTATTAAACTATGGTTAAAAAATATTGATGCAGGGGCCTTGAGTCAGGCTTTTAATCTGGCAAACCATCCCAAGGCTTTTCATCATATTGCATTAATGCCGGATACTCATGTGGGGTTCGGAATGCCGATCGGTGGTGTTCTTGCTACTAAAGATGTCATAATTCCTAATGCTGTTGGTGTGGATATTGGGTGTGGCATTTGTGCCGTTCAAACAAACATAAAGGAAATTCCATTCGAAATATTAAAAGGAATTATTAGTGCTGTCCGCAAATTGGTTCCTGTGGGTTTTAAGCACCACAAACAAAAACAAAAAAGTGAATTAATGCCAGACCCTGTGAACTATACTAAAGATCGATTACCTATTATTGAGCAAGAATATAAATCTGCATTATATCAAATTGGTACCTTGGGTGGAGGTAATCATTTTATCGAAATACAAAAAGGGGATAATGGGTTCATTTGGCTGATGGTCCATTCCGGAAGCAGGAATATTGGTTATAAAGTGGCTAATCATTATAACAAATTGGCAAAATCACTAAATGAAAAATGGAAGAGCGGCATACCTCGGAAATGGGATTTGGCCTATTTACCATTAGACGATAAAAATGGACAGATCTATAAACACGAAATGCAGTTTTGTATTGATTTTGCATTTGCAAATCGAAAATTAATGATGGAAAAA
>SDBT01013490.1_pt1 | contig 13088 bp, 11 predicted proteins | sample 2277101 | NCBI WGS metagenome assembly SDBT01 (sample SAMN10404973, study PRJNA504765) | marine sediment metagenome | isolation source: marine sediment core GS10_PC15, 103 cmbsf | place: Arctic Ocean: Southern Knipovich Ridge | collected 2010 | reverse complement strand
TCATCCCTGGTGAAATTACCAGTAATAGCTCCCTTTCCCTGATATTCCGGCTGTAAAATCTGGGGAGATGAAATGAGCACATTGTCAAGGAAAATACCCAGAGCCCGCTGTGGCGACCCGTATGGTCCGGAATCATAGATAAGCTTGGCAATCTGGTCGAAGATTATCCCACCTTCCTCATTCCATTCAATATCAATCTCGTACTCACGGCCGGTGGCCTTTTCGGAAACGCCGGGCACAGCCTTGTCCAAAAGGTCACCGGTGAGCTGGGTACCATCGTCACCTTGGGCTGGAATCCAGGACAGCAGCGTCCACGAACTCGGTACATCTCCACCTGCTATTTCTTCGGCTCGCCTTTTCACCTCGTCGAGGTCAACGGGATTACCTGTCCCATCGGTGAAGCTGAGATTGCCTGCCTTATCCTTATCCAGAAAGACTACCGGATTATCATCATTATCAACAAATATGCGAGTGCCAGCCACATCTTCATTAAAAAACTCAGTACGCTCGTTGTCCAGATAGTCGCTAAGGTAAACCGGACTACCCTCCTCATTTACCTCGACATGCCTGAACTCAAGAAAGCCGGTTTGCTCCACTAACCTCTTGGCAGCTTCAATATCGGTAAATCCGGGAAGCTGCACCAGAATACGCTCACCCTCCTGCTTCTGGATGATAGGTTCAGTGACGCCATACCTATCAATGCGGCTCTGGATAGTGTCAAGTGCCCTATCCATATCCCTTGCTTTCTCATCGCCGGTAGCCCCCTCAGGGAATTGAGCCTGATACACTAAGTGGACGCCACCAACAAGGTCAAGCCCCAGGTGCATCCCCTGCCGGCCAAATCTTTCCCCATCAATGGGCAAGATTGTCCACAGGGCAAAGCCAAAGAGGACTAAAATAATAGTAAGAACCAGTATATTTCTTCTAGCCATGATCTTCCTTTAATAAACAATCTATATAAGATAGGGCTTCCTCTCTAGTAGTCAACTCGACGGCAGCTTGCGCCTCGCGCACCGCCTCCAAAAGCTCCCCAATTCTAGGTCCTGGGCTCATGCTAAAGATATTAATCAGGTCATGCCCATCAACGAGCTTAGATGGACTAACTAAACTCTCCTCTTGAAAGTACTGACCGATTACATACTCTACCAGTTGAGTATGTTCCCGCCATTGAGCTAGCTCCAGGTGTGGACCCCTAGCAGCTAAATGGTCAGCCAAGCTCAAAAATAGTGTGTCAATGCCAGCCTCTCCGGTATCGCGAAAGTAACGGTAGATAGCGCGTCGGGTGGGCAATCCATTATGGCTCATCTGCACTGGTCTGAGGTGATGCCTGACCATAATTTCCACCAGCTTTACCTCTTTGGTGCTAAATCTCAGCCTTTCCAAGATATTCACTGCCATAGCTGCCCCCTCCTTGGCGTGACCTAAAAAACGCATCCGGCCATTAACCTCAATAGCCTTAGTTTGGGGCTTGGCAATATCATGAAGTAGCGCCGCCAGTCTGAGCAATATTCCTCTGGTGCTACCACTACTAACCTCTAAGTCAAAGTGTTGAGCTAGCTTGGCTGACCACGGAGTAACAGCCAGGACCTCTTCACCGGCATATCCCCAGGCTCCCTGCCTAAGAAGGAAATCAACAGCACCTACCGTCTCTACTGAATGGTCAAAAACATCCCAGAAATGTTCCTTGGGCTGCTTGACCCCTTTTGCTTGAGCCAGCTCTGGAATCATAGCCGTAACTAAACCTACCTCATCAAGGTAAGGCAAAAATTGTCTGGCTTGAGAAACAGCCAATAACCGAAGCAGTTCTTCTCTTATCCGCTCGCCAGCTACATTGGCTATAAGGTGAGAGTAGCGCCGAATTAGAGTCTCGGTCTCATTATCAATAGTAAAACCAAGTTCTGCTGCCAAACGCACCGCTCGTAATAGGCGCACTGCATCCGATTCAAAAGCCGTCTCAGCAACAACCCGAATCACACCCCGTTGCAGGTCATTCCAGCCATTGAAGGGGTCTATCAGCTGAATATCTATTTGTTCTTTACCTAACCGGTTAAGGTCAACTGCCATGGCATCTACAGTGAAATCACGTTGCGCCAAGTCCTGCTCAATGTTGCCCTTAAGTGTGCTGAAATCAAGCTCCCACCGCCCTTTCCCATTGACCAGAATTACCCTGCCCACCCTATTTATCTCATCTAACAAGACATACCTACCGCCAAGAACCGTAGCTATTTTGTGAGCAACCTCCAGCGCATCTCCCTCGACAGTAATATCAATATCAGCCGTACTTCTCTCCAGCAGCACATCACGTAGAACCCCCCCAACAAGATATGACTTTATACCCTGCTCGACGAGAAAATTGCTTACTGTGGTCAGTGGTAATAAGGCTTGAGACTTAATTAATAGCTGAAAACCTTTCATCTGCATCTAAAGCTAAACTATACTACCAAGACGCTAATTTATCAAGTGGGATACAAAAAGTTGCTTTTTGGCAACTTTTTACTGCAAGTACTTGACAAGCGTCAAATTTATGCTATACTATTGCCAAATGGCGTGAAGGGGGGGTTATGGTAATCAGAACCCGGATTTTTGAATTAATCGACGGGAAGTATAAAAACCTATCTGAGCTAGCCTACGCCATGGAAATATCGGTAAGTCAAATTTACCGGGTAAAAGAAGGTAAACGCTACATCAATCAGAAATTCATTATCGGGGCGATAAAAGCCTTCCCTGAACACAACCTTGATGACCTTTTTTATCTCACCCCCGAATTGCCAGCTGTCACCGAAATTTACCGTCTAGGCTCAACAGTATACTCGGCACAGGAATAAGCAGTCAAAGAGAAAGAGACAAAGAACAGAACGCACCAACTATTGAAAACTTTACCTCACCTATAGACGAATATGCCCAGCACCTCAAGAAACCTCACTGATGCCATCACCAGCCGCAGGCAGCTCAAGAACTCATGGAGGCTGCCAGGAAGGTAAATAAGGTTTTGTGAATCACCTATATAGAAGTTTACTCAATTAGCTTTATGATAAGAAGCCCCCAGCAAAAATCGAGCATCATCTAGCTCAATTCGTAACTTATCCACACTTTTCATATAAACTAAGCGGTAAGCTTCAAACTAGACCCACCGGGTCAATATCTACTGTCCAACCCTGGGGAAATGGTATCTGCGATAGAAAAGCAGAGGGCTCTGAGCCGCGAAGTATGAGCTGCCACCGAAACCTACCCCGCAGCCTATGAACAAAAGCCGGGGCAGGACCAATTAGACTAAGGTCGGCTATCCCCTTTGAGTCTCTCTCCTCGATTAGAAGGCGCTTCATCCTTTCCGCCTCTCTTTGACAAAGAGCATCGTTAGTGTGGCTATAAACCAGACTTGCCAGTCGGGTAAAGGGAGGGTTATGAAGCTGACGTCGGTAGGCAATCTCCCTATCATAGAAAAGGGTATAGTCGTGCTTAGCTGCTGCCTTAATGGCATAATGCTCCGGGGAATAGGTCTGAATGACAACCTGTCCCCCTAAAATGCCGCGCCCAGCCCTCCCCGCCACCTGACTCAGGAGCTGAAAGGTTCTCTCCCCTGCCCGGAAGTCAGGCAGGTTTAAACTGGTATCGGCACTCACTACCCCAACCAGAGTAACCAGAGGTAAATCCAACCCCTTGGCAATCATTTGTGTGCCGATAAGAACATCAGCCTGGTGGGTACGGAACTTATTTAATATTTCCCGATGTGAATACTTCCCTCTAGTAGCATCACTATCCCAACGCAGCAGCCTGGCTTGAGGAAAAGTATAACCGGCTTCTTGCTCCAGCTTCTGAGTGCCAACACCTAGAAATTTTATTCGGCGACTCAAGCACCGCGGGCAAACTTGAGGCACTGATGTTCTGTAATTACATTGATGGCAAACCAATATATCCTTATCAAAATGATGGGTAAGGGTAACCTCACAACGCTTACAACGGAAGACAAATCCGCAGCTACGGCATTGAACAAAGCTAGCGGCTCCCCTTCGATTCAGAAATAGCATTACCTGCTCGCCACAGGCTACCGCTTTAGCCGTAGCTTGAGAGAGGGTACGACTAAAAAGGCTCATGTTCCCTGCCTTAAGCTCATCCCTTAAATCCACTACCTCAACCTGGGGCAGGGGTGAAGCCTCTTCGGGGACAACCCGCTCCGGAAGCTGAAGCAGGTGGTAATCCCCTCTTTGAGCATGGTAAAAAGTCTCTACATCAGGAGTAGCACTACCCAGAATAACTACCGCCCCGGTTAACTCAGCCAACTTGATAGCTACATCACGAGTGTGGTAGCGGGGTGATTTATCCTGCTGTTTATAAGTCCATTCATGCTCCTCATCAATAACGATGAGACCCAGGTCAGGTTGAGGTGCAAAGGTAGCGCTCCTGGGACCGATAACTACATCACATTCCCCATTTCTGATTCGCTGCCACTCATCGAACTGCTCCCCCAGGGAAAGCTTACTATGAAGCACAGCCACCTTATGGGGAAAGCGCGAGGCAAATTGCTCTATAATCTGAGGAGTAAGGGCAATCTCAGGAACCAAAACAATGCCCCGCTTACCCAGCCTCACTGCCTCAGCCAGAGCCTGGAGGTAAATCTCTGTTTTACCGCTCCCAGTAACCCCATGGAGTAGAAAAACAGTCGGTGAAGCACGATCCTCTGCCCCCCGGAGCAAGCTAGATTGAATAGACTCGAAGGCTGATTTTTGGGCAGCGGTAAGGATTAACGGATATGATGGAGTTATGCCCTGGTAGGAAAACGGTTCACGTTTTACCTCAATATGCTGAAAAGTAACTAAACCCTTGCTGACCAGAGCCTCAGCCACCGCTTTGCCACAGTTAACCTTCTGCCGGGCCTCCACCCAGGATACCGATTCGAACTGCTGAACTAAGAAGTCGAGGAGAACTGCCTGTTTAATAGCCCTTTTTTCACGCAGCCTGGCCGCCTCTTGCTGAGCTTCACTCACCTTAACTGCCAGGCTGAGGTAAAGCTCCTCCTTTGGTCTTACCTTAACCCCCTCCAGCTCATAACTCCTGACTGCTAGACCTCGTCCGACCAGTTGTGAAACGATAGTCTGTGCCTTTTTCTTACCAAATGCCTTCTCAAGCTCCCTGAGACTAACTTTACTTTGTCTCCGAACCAGCTCAAGAACATCCCTCTTCTCCTGTGTAAGAGAGGATATATCATGTTCATGAGCGGTCGAGGGACTGGAGATAAAGGTGATTACCTTTCGCTCAAATCCTGGTGGTAGCATTAAAGCCACGGCGTCAAAAAGGGGAGACAGATAGTACTCGCTTATCCAGCGAGCTAATAATACATGGGATGAAGACAGTAGAGGACGGAGCTCAATAACACCGGCTATTTCTCTGGTTTCCTCCACGGAAGGATAGCGGCTTAGCTCTAAGACAATGCCCTGGAGGAGCTTATCACCAAAGGGAACCCATACCGCTTGCCCCACATCAATACTCAGACCGGAGGGAATAGCATAGCTAAACGTCCGACGCTGAGCTACTGGGGAATTAACACTAACCTCAGCATACCCCATCCCATATACTCCGTGAGGCAGCTTTATCCTAACCTGGTTTCTCTCGCTTTTCCTTGATACGAGCCTTCTTAGCACTAAGCCCGCGCAGGTAAAAAAGCCTAGCCCGGCGTACCTTTCCATGGCGCACTAGCTCCACCTTCTCCACCAGCGGTGAATATAGCGGGAAAGTACGCTCTACCCCTACCCCGTAGGCAACACGCCTCACCGTGAAGTTAGCGCCGATTCCACCATGCCGAACCTTAATCACCACGCCCTGGAATAGCTGGGTGCGCTCTTTCTCCCCCTCTATAATCCTAGTACTGACCTTTACCGTATCACCCGAGGCAAGGGTCGGAATATTGGGATTTGGTTTCAATTCAATCAGGGATTCAGTATTCATTATGTAAACTCCTACATCAACTAAGATTACTTCACCTATCTATTAGCTGCTTTTCCTCTAAGGATAGAGTAGCTTTGCCTAAGAGCTCTGGACGGCGCTCCAGCGTGCGCAGAATAGACTGCTCGCGGCGCCAATTAGCGATTTGAGCATGGTTCCCTGAAAGTAAAATCTGGGGCACTGACCATCCTCTATATGCCGCCGGGCGCGTGTACTGGGGATATTCCAACAGCCCAGCGGTATGAGAATCATCTAATGACGAAGCCTCTGAGCCAAGAACCCCCGGCAGTAACCTGACTACAGCATCCACAACCACCATAGCCGCCAGCTCACCACCGCTAAGCACGTAATCCCCAATGCTAATCTCATCAGTAACCAGGTACTGGCGCACTCGCTCATCAACGCCTTCATAGCGACCACAGATAAGAATAATATGCCTATATCTTGATAGCTCACGAGCAATCTCTTGTGTAAAAAGGCGACCCTGCGGGGTAAGTAGAATAATTGGCAATGCGTCAGTCCCTTCTTTAGAGTGTATATCTGATTTTATTGACTCTACCGCCTCAAAAATAGGTTCGGGCTTGAGTATCATGCCGGCACCACCACCATAAGCGTAGTCATCAACGGTATGATGCGCATCATGAGCGTAGTCTCGAATATTATGAGTATTAACACTAACCAGTTTCTGGTCAATAGCCCGTTTAAAAATGCCCACACTAAACGGGCTTTGAAACATCTCGGGAAACAGAGTTAAAATATCAATACGCAACCGCCCTAATCCTCCCCGACGTCCGGAACCAGGTGCTCAGTTACCTCGCCTTGAATAATTTCCACAGCATGAGGGATGACAGGTAATACCACCCCCAGACACTCCTGAACTGCCGCAGGACTACCTGGCAGGTTAATGATGAGGCACTTTCCCCTAATACCGGCCACAACCCGACTCAGCATAGCCATTGGTGTCAGGCTAAAGGTTTTAGCCCTCATAGCCTCAGCGAAACCAGGTACCACCTTATCCAGTATTGACATAGTGGCTTCAGGGGTAACATCACGCTGGCTTAACCCGGTACCACCAGTAGTTAGAATAATATCCACGCTCCCTTCATCGGCCCAGGCAGCTAGCTTACCGGCAATAACATCCCTCTCATCTGGAACAACCTCATACTTAGCTATGTAACTATCCACTAGAAAAGACAGGCTATCTCTTATTGCCTGACCACTCATATCCTGGCGCTCTCCGCGAGATGCCTTATCGCTGATGGTAAGTATCCCCAACCTAAACATAATAACCACCTTTCCTCAACGAATTTCATTTTACCACATTTAAAGTGTATAGGAAAATCGTTTAATTCAAAAAATTAGCCTAAAGGACTTGACAAAACGTAGTAATTGTGTTTTACAATGGTAGTAAGTGGGAAAAAGTGGGGAAATATGGAAGATTTACAAATGTTTCCAAGGGAATTTGAGTATCAGATTGATGAAAAGGGTAGAGTGCCACTCCCACCGCAGTTCAGAGCGTAGCCAGTTAGACGACAAAGGTGGCAGAAGCCGGAGCAGAAGGTTTTAAGATGTTTTTGGGGGAATTCGAGTACAGGATTGACGAGAAGGGAAGAGTACCTATCCCTCCCAAGTTCAGAACACAACTGAAAGATGGGGTTATCTTAGCCCCAGGGGTGGAGAAGTGCATCACTGCTTACCCGGTATCCGAGTGGAAAAAGTTAGCCACTACCCTCACCTCCGCCTCCCTCTCGCCTAGCAAGTTGAGACGACTGAATCGGGCTCTTTTTGCTGCCGCCTTCACTCTCAATATTGACGGACAGGGCAGGATAGCTCTGCCCTTTCCCTTGCGACAGTATGCCGAGATTGAGAATGAGGTCATCATAGTCGGGGCTAATAACTATTTTGAGCTGTGGGATAAAGACCAGTGGCAAGAAGAGAAAGACGTCAGTCAAGAGCAGGCATGGCAAATCATAGAAAGCGTGGAGAGGCACTAATGCATATCCCGGTCTTGTGCAAGGAGGCTATTGAGGCACTGGATGTCCAGCCTGGGGGTCGCTATGTTGATTGCACCGTGGGGGGTGGCGGGCATGCTGCGGCCATTTTAGAACAGAGCTCACCTGGCGGGCAATTATTAGGCATCGACGCTGACCCCAAAGCTATAGAAATAGCCAAAGCCAGGCTTGAAACCCATAATAAGTCAAGCCTTCTAATCAACGAAAATTTCGCCAATTTACAGGCTATCTGTATCAAGTATGACTTCTTCCCGGTACACGGCATCTTGTTTGACCTGGGACTGTCCTCGTTACAGCTCAATAATGATGAGCGTGGCTTCAGCTTCCAATACGATGCCCCCTTAGACATGCGCTTGAGTCCCAGCCAGGAGCTTACCGCCGCTGATATCATTAACACATTCTCTGAGACCGAATTAGCCCATCTAATAAGAAACTATGGCGAGGAAAGGTACAGCTATAAAATAGCACCCTACATCGTGAAACAACGCCCCATAAAGACTACCCTTCGCCTAGCTCACATCCTAGAGCAAGCTATCAGAGGCAGACGGGGTAGGATTCACCCTGCCACCAGAACGTTTCAGGCGTTACGAATAGCCGTTAACCAGGAACTTGAGCACCTGGAAACAGCTCTAAGACAGGCCATTAGCCTCCTCGGGATTAACGGCAGACTGGTTGTCATCAGCTATCACTCCCTTGAAGACCGCATAGTGAAACAGTTCATGCAACGAGAGGCAAAGGACTGTATTTGCCCCCCGGGCATACTGACCTGCGTTTGTGGACACAAAGCCAGCTTGAGGTTAATCAGTAGGAAGGTTATTACTCCATCTCCGGCTGAGATTAAAATTAATCCCCGGAGCCGTAGTGCTAAGTTGAGAGTGGCTGAGCACGTTACCAGTCAGGATGAGCAATTATTCTATCATGACATAGCCGAGAGCCTGTTTTTCCCATCGGGGATTGAAGCTAAAGGGTGGAGAAGGCCGGCTTTGGTGGAAAAGCTACGAAGGACTTTTACAGCCCTCCAGATTAATAATTCTTAAGATGATGAAAAGGGGAGGTTCAAAATGTGAGAAACAATCCAAATGATTCAAAGGCGATAAGAATCTAGCTAAAAAGGAGGGGGCAGTTGAAAAATCGGACTATTTTAACTTCTATTGACGTTGGTACCACCAAGGTATGCACCATTATAGCTGATGTGAGTAGTGGGAGTAATATCAGGATAATAGGCGTGGGTATCACCCCAACCGTAGGCTTAGCCAAAGGTCTGGTAGTCAACATCAACGACGCCAGAGAATCAATCCGTGAGTCAGTGAGGAAAGCAGAGCAAGCCAGCGGCCATAAGGTAGAATCAGCCTATATTGGTGTCACCGGGAGGCATGTCAGCTCCCTGAATAACCGGGGGGTGGTAGCCATTACCCGAAACGACCGATTGGTACGCCCAGATGATCTCAAGCGAGTGCTTGCATGTGCTCAAAGTGTTAAAGTCCCTAACGAGAGAAGGCTGCTCCATGTTATTCCCCGGAGTTATGCCGTTGATGGTCAGGTGGGAGTCAAGAACCCGGTAGGGATGCATGGCTTCAGACTAGATGTAGAGACACACATCATTACCGCAGCCATAACTTCAATCCAGAATCTGGTAAAGTGTGTTCGGAGCATTGGCATAGATATTGATGACCTCATCCTTGAACCATTAGCCAGTAGTGAAGCAGTACTGACCGAGGACGAGAAGCAGATGGGCGTTATATTAGCTGACATAGGTGGTGGTACTACAGACATTGCCGTTTTCAGACAGGGGAGCATCTGGCATACCTCGATTCTGCCCGTAGCCGGTTACCAACTCACCAGAGACGTGGCTATTGGTTTGGGGCTTCCATTCGAGGTAGCCGAGGAGATGAAGAAAAGGTATGGTAGTGTTATGCCAGTTTACGAGAGTAAGATAGAAACCTCACACGCAATATCAGAAGATGGGCATGGTGTCTCTTATCAGGACCTGTGTGATATCATCAGAGCTCGAATTGAGGAAATCTTAAGGCTTATCCTGCTTGAGCTACCAAATGCCGAATATGAAACATTAGTCCCGGCTGGTTTGGTACTCACTGGGGGTAGCTCTAACCTTTCCGGCATAGAAACACTGGGGCACGATATACTGCACCTCCCAGTAAGGGTGGGCGTACCTACCAGCATGAATGGTATCGCCGATGCCCTTCACAACCCAGCCTACGCCACAAGTGTTGGCCTCCTGCTCTGGGGAAGCAAACATCAAGGCATGCAGCTCTGGAAGGTCGATGGATTTGGCGCCAGAATGTGGCGTCTAGTTTCCCGAATTAAGCATTTGTTTGGCTAAACATTAATAAGTAGCAGAAAGGAGGAGGAGATGGCAAAAACAAGTTTCGTTCCTAACCCAGCCAAGATTAAGGTTATTGGCCTAGGTGGCGGCGGCTCCAATGCTATAACCCGTATGCTCAGAGAGGAAATTCAAGGCGTGGAGTTCATCGCCATGAATACCGATTCCCAAGCCCTAGCCATTTCTGAAGCCCCAACCCGCATCCAGCTTGGAGAAAAGCTATCCAAAGGATTAGGCGTTGGTGGCGACCATCTCGTCGGTCAGAAAGCAGCCGAAGAAAGTCGTGAGGAACTTAAGGAAGTTGTCGCAGGAGCTGATATGGTATTTATCACCTGCGGCATGGGGGGAGGTACTGGCACTGGGGCTGCCCCTGTTATTGCTGAATTGGCTAAGCAAGGTGGAGCCCTCACTATTGCCATAGTAACCAAACCGTTCAGCTTTGAAGGTGTCCACCGTTGCCAGGTAGCAGAAGAAGGCATTACCCGCCTATTAGGCAAACTTGACACTCTTATTATTATCCCTAATGACCGTTTGCTCAACCTCTGTAACTCGCAAACGAATGTAGATAATGCCTTTAGACTCGCCGATGACGTGCTGAGACACGGTGTTCAAGCTATTTCGGAGGTTATCACTGTCCCCGGGCTAATTAACCTTGACTTTGCCGACATCAAGGCAGTAATGAAGGACGCTGGTCCAGCTTGGATGTCCATAGGTATTGGTTCAGGTAAAAACCGAGCTATGGACGCAGCCAAGGAAGCCCTGGCTAGCCCTTTGTTAGATGTCTCAATTGACGGATCAAAGGGCGTTTTATTCAATGTTGTTGGTGGTTCCAGTCTCACCCTATTTGAAGTTAATGAAGCGGCTGAGATCATCAAGGGAGCAGTAGACGCCGACGCTAACATTATCTTCGGTGTGGCGCATGACCCCAATATGGACAAGGAGATCAAGATTACCCTAATCGCTACCGGATTTGTTTCCAAGATAGGGCTGGCAGGAGTTAGCCAGGAAGACGAGCTTAACCAGTTCCTTAAGGGCTTGAAGAGTGAAGAGGAATTGGATGTTCCCTCCTTCCTGCGTCGCCCCCTTTTCAGCCATCGGCGGCAGGCAATAACTCCGTCTACCAAGCTGATTAAACCTCCCTTACACATTCCAGTCGAATAAAGCTCCCGGGGAACTTATCCGGTAAAGGTCGACACACAAGAACAAGGTTCTTGCGAGGTAGGCTTCGAGTGAGTAAAAAGGCCGTAGAGCCTTAGCACCTAGGAAGCCACTAATTTTCCTAGGTGCTAAGGCTCTACGGCCTTTCTATTTTTTCACCTTTTCTACCTCGAGAAAAATTAGCCACATTACACTTGACAAACACTATATATTGTGGTAAAGTGCTTCCATTCTCCTATATGGTGTAGTTATGAACTGTCCCTATTGTGACTATTACAACTCTAAGGTCATAGATTCTCGTGATGCAAATGAAGGTATACGCCGCCGGCGCCAGTGCCTAAGCTGTGGCGCTCGTTTCACTACCTATGAGCGACTACAACCAGCTAGCCTCTTTGTTATTAAGAAAGATGAGAGGCGCGAAGAATTTAACCGCAATAAGCTGCTAACCGGTATCCGCAAAGCCTGTGAAAAACGACCGCTACCTGCCGGCAGAGTTGATAAGCTTGCCGACGATATAGAAACCGAGCTTTACCATGTGGGTAAGGCTGAGATACCCAGCACCGTCATTGGTGATATGGTAATGGAAAGGTTAAAGAACCTGGACTACATTGCCTATATCCGCTTTGCCAGTGTCTACCGGGAGTTTACCGACATCACGGCACTGAAACAAGAGGTAGACACCCTGGTAAGCAGGGAAGTCAAAACATCTGTCCCTACTAGCCAGCTGCCTCTACTCCCTGATAACAAACTACCGGTACCTACCAAGAGCCACCGAAGGAGTCGGAAATGAACACAGCCAATCAATCACAAGAGAGCCCTCCAGTCAATCGCACCCAGATTGCCAAGGCTATCTTTGCTGCTGCCGAGTCCATGGGTATGGCTAATAGACATCAAATAGAGCAACTCACCGGTCAGGTGATTGAACGCCTGGAACAGCCCCAACCGTTACCTGGAATGGAACACCTGGTACCAAAACCTCGTCAAAAAAAGAAGCGCCCAATCCCAGATTCTGAGATACAAACTATAGTCAGAGACATCTTAGCTACTGAAGAGCAGGCTAAGCGGGAGGAGGTTCAACCCAAAATGGAAACTACTATGGTCAAGCCAAAGGTTCGGCTCACTGGCGGCATCAATCTTACTGAAAACGCCCTTCGTGTTCTGGAAAAAAGGTATCTCAAGAAAGATAAGCAGGGACAGGTTATTGAGACACCCGATGAGATGTTCCGCCGAGTAGCCCAGGCTATCGCCTCGGCTGAGCTCGCCTACGACCCTGAGGCAGACGTTAAGGCCAGGGAAGAGGAATTCTATCAGTTAATGGCTAATCTGGAGTTCCTGCCTAACTCCCCCACCCTGATGAATGCCGGAAGGGAGTTGGGACAATTGTCAGCCTGCTTTGTCCTTCCCGTGGATGACTCGATGGACTCTATCTTTAATGCGGTAAAGTATACTGCGCTCATCCACAAGAGTGGCGGCGGGACTGGATTCTCCTTCTCCAGGCTGAGACCGGAAGGAGATAGGGTCGGCTCTACAGGAGGAGTAGCCAGTGGTCCGGTTTCCTTCATGCGAGCCTTTGACACCGCCACCGATGTTATTAAACAGGGGGGCATGCGCCGTGGAGCTAACATGGCTATCCTCAATAT
>SDBT01013489.1_pt1 | contig 13089 bp, 13 predicted proteins | sample 2277101 | NCBI WGS metagenome assembly SDBT01 (sample SAMN10404973, study PRJNA504765) | marine sediment metagenome | isolation source: marine sediment core GS10_PC15, 103 cmbsf | place: Arctic Ocean: Southern Knipovich Ridge | collected 2010 | reverse complement strand
AGCACTTGTTTGTATTAATGCGAGCCAGTGGCCATCCTCCCTGAACGGTTCGTGGCTTCTGAGAATTGTCGCGAGAAATTCCGGGCGCCGAGGCTACCGGATGACGTCAGCGTCCCTTGCGTGTGTGGCGCGGCGGCGAGGTTACAACCGGAACGTCCTCTGTGGAGACCTCGGCCGCCTTGCGGTTTTCCCGCTGGATGGCGTCGTACACTTCCTTGCGATGGACGGGTATTTCGGCCGGCGCGACTATGCCCAGCCGAACTTTGTCCCCCCGGATGTCGACGATCGTGATCTGAACGTTGTCGCCGACCATGATTGATTCGTCTCGTTGTCTTGAAAGCACCAACATCCGCGGCTCCTTCCTGGCTTGTGCCGATGCGCAACGTGAATACGATCCTTCCTGAGCCGGAAGGCGTCCCAAGTGAGTCGGTCGCCGGATCACGCGGGATACGCGCGTCGCCGGGGCGAGCGAACTCAGGTAGAACTGATTGGCGCAGTCCTCTAGGACACATCATAACTGCCTTCTGCTCAGAACTCTACCGCGTTGCCGAGCCTTTAGGCCGTCCTGGACACGGCGGCCGGGGCGTCGACCCGTACGAGTGGGTGGCGCGTGGCGTAGCGTTTATCCGAGAGCACCAGCTGCTTGCCCAGCAGCGAGTGAGCCCCGATCACCAGCGGCCCCAGCAGATTCGCGGTCAGGCACCCGTTGTTCTTGTTGACGATCACCAGCACGCGGCAGTCGGCCAGGTCGCGTAGTTGCAGCGACTTGGCGTCGTCGTCGCGGATCTGCGCCTGGTAGTCGGGTACGTACACCAGTGGGTCGCAGACCAGGAACGCAAGCGCCGGGTCGTCGAGTGACTGCATCCAGAAGAAGACCTGGTCTTCGGTGGTCTGGATGAGGGCGAAGCGTCGCTGTTGGGGGAATCCCAGGGGGCCGTCCTTGAAAGTGATGACTCGGCGGTCATCGATTTCCACTTTGTCGAAGCGAGTTGTGTTGATGAGCATGCGGTTGCTCCCGTGGCTCAGCCAGTGCGGTTGGCCGTTCAGGCGGTCCGACCGCCGTCGGTCGGGTAATCCAGATCACCGTCTGCGCGGTCGGGCCCTCCGGGCCCTCACCCGCCTCCAGCGGGTGAACCGATGTCTGCGGTCGGCGCTGCCACCGTGGCGGCCGCAGGTTGTACGCGCTTCTCGCCGCAGTCCTTCGTCGGGCACGGGGGCCCGGCGGTACATTTGACCGGTTGGAAACCGGTCCCCCACACTTCGGACGACCGGTTGGAAACCGGTCCCCCACACTTCGGACGACTGGTTGGAAACCGGTCCCCCACACTTCGGACGACCGGTTGGAAACTGGTCTCCCACAATTCGGACGACCGGTTGGAAACTGGTCTCCCACGATTAGTGCCCGATGGCCGGCGCGCTTAGCGCAGGTAATCGAGCAGGGACAGATTCATGACTCGGGCTGCGGTGGCGAGGTTGGCTTGCAGGGCGGTTTGCACCTGCTGAAACCGCACGATCGCCTCGGTCAGGTCCGCATCGCGAATGTCACTCTGTAGAACGCGTGCGGCGGATCGCTCAGTCTCGATCCGATGGGCGCGTTCGAGCATTAGGGCGGCCTTGGCGGCCAGTTGGCCCTGGACTTCCTGGATCCGATCCAGGCTGGTGGTCAAGCGTCGACCGGCGGCGGAAACGCCTTCCGAATCGTCGCTGGTCAGAGCATCACGCAGCTCCAACAGGGCGGTGAACGGGCTGTCCACTCTGACCGGATTGACGTCTGCGCCCGTTAGCAGGCCGCCGACCGCGGCGACGCTGAGTCCCAATCCGTCGATCGCCGGCGAGAGGTTGAGCCGCTCGATCGCGAGCGTCCCGCCGCCGACGGTGTTATCTGTGATGGTGATTCCATTCCCGGTGGAAGCGAGGGCGGCGGTGATCGCGCCGCCGGCCCGGGCGTTGAGCAGGTCGATCAGGTCCTGGAGGGTCGCGGTCGCAAGCCCCAGATCGTTGATGTCGACGTTGATGGTGGTTCCGTCGGCGGTGGCGATGCGGAAATCATCGCCGTCGACCGAGTCGACTCCGAGGGTATCGTTGAGTTCCGCCAGTGTTGTGGCGGCGTGCATGGAGCGGATGCCGAGGATGGTGGCGGCCTGTCCGCCGTTCTCCTCGATTCGCAGGTTGGTTCCGGAGATGCGGTTGTGGACATCAATGGTTTGGCCGTCGGCGCCGATTTGGGCCAACACGTCGACGTCGGTCCGGTTGATCTGGTTGAGTACGTCTTCGAGGGTCTGGGCGCCGCTGAAGGTGACGATCGACACGTCGGAGCCGTTGCGAATCGTGAGGCCGTTGGCGAGGTTGACTCCTGCGCCGCGGTTCAGGTCGTCGAGCGCCGTATGCAGGGTCAGGCGCGGGTCGAGGTCCCCGCCGACCACGGCGGCGGCCGGCGTATCACGGTAAATGCCAAGGTCGAGCGCGGCGTTTCCACCGCCGGTGTCCGTGATCGTAATGTTGGCGGGCCCGATCGCCTGTGAGGCGATGTTGATTCCGGTGCTGGTCAAGTGGGCGGTTAGGGCCCCGGGCACTTGATCGTTGAGGATGTCGAGGACGTCGCCGACGGTATCGGCCGGGGTCAGGTCGATTTCGACCTGCTGCTTGCCGTCCGAAACACTGATTCGCCCGAGGCTGACGCCGTTGCCCGTGGCGCCGTTCAAGTCGACCAGTCGGGTATCGCTGGTGACGGCGGGGTCGAGGTCGACGAAGCCCTGGACGCCGTCGGAGGCGGCGCGGAATAATTCCATCCCCGAGACGGTAAACGTGTCTTGCGAGAGGTCGCTGTCGACGATGGTCTGGAGACGTACGTCGTCGCCGCGGAACAGCACTCCGTTGTTGCCCAGTTCGAACGGCAGGTCGTTGCCGTAGCTTCCGCTGAAGAGGTGGATGTCGAGGTGCTGGCGGTTTCCGACGGCGACCAGTTGTTCGAGGATGGAGTCGATCACGACTTGGATCGACTCGCGTTCGCCGGGTGTCTGCATGTCGCTTGCCATCGACAGTGCCAGGGTGTGGGCCTCGAGCACCAGGTCGGAAGCCTCCTGCACCGCTGCCTCACCGGCTCGCAGCGTCTCGTTGACGCGTAACAGGTTTCGTTCGACCTGGCTGAGAATGTCGGTGTAACGATCGAGCTTGAGTGCGTCGGCGGCGCGGGCGGGATCCTGGCTGGGGGTGGCGAAGCGCAGTCCGGTGGCCAATTGGTTCTGGGTCCGGAACAGATCGACCTGGCTGGACCGAACCGAATTGAGCAGGTTGAACGCCCGCAGGTTATGGCTGACGCGGGTCAAGTTGATTGGAGAAACCGCCATCGTGCTCTGCCGTCCTACACTAGGGCCATAATCTCGCTTGCCAGCGAGTCCACCACCGAGAGGTAGCGGGCCGCGCCTTGGTACGCCATCTCGTAGCGGGTCAGATTCACTGCCTCTTCGTCCAGGTTCACGCCGCTGAGCGCCTCGCGTTGGGCGTAGAGGCCCTCGTAGACCGCCTGGGCGGCGTCGTGGTCGACCAGGGCGGCGGAGGCCTTGACCCCCAGCTCAGTGACCAGTGTTTCGTGGTAATCCTGAATGCTGCGCTGGCTGAGCAGCGTGCTGGTGCTGGTGTCGAGCGCCAGGTTGGCCAGGCGACCCGCGTTGCCGCCGTCGCTTAGCGCCCCGCCGAGCGAGAGTGCCATCAGCCGGGGATCGTCGTGCAGCTCTTGGCGGACGGCGATGTCGCGCGCGTCCTGCCCGGTGAAGAAGGAGGCCAGCCCGAGCGACGCCAGGGCTCCTGAACTGTCTTCACTGAACCACATTTCCTGTCCGCTGTCCGCTTCGAGTTGCAGCCGGTTGTCCGTGGTCACGGTGGCGGTCAACCCCGGCACGTCGTTCAGGGCCGCCGCCAGGCTGCTGAGCGTGGTGTCGTCCCCGTTGAGCCCGTCGAGGTCGACGTGGATCTGCCGGGTGATCTCCTGTCCGGTTGCGGCGTCGCGCAAGTGGACGATGAAGGTGCCGTTTTCGAGCGGGAACGGCAGGGCGGCGGTGGAACTATCGAGCGCCGCACTGGGATCGTTGACCGAGTATTCGCTCAGTAGTTCCCGGTACCCCACCAGGCCGACGCCGCTGGAGTGGATCCGGTTGACCTCGTAGATCAACCCGGCGGCGAGGGTGTCGAAACGGTCGATCTGATCCCGCAGGTAGTAGTCGCGTGCTTGCAGGAGGCCGAACAGTTTGCCGTCGCCCATCACGACGGTGCCGTGCGTGTCCGAGAAGCGGACCGCGGCGATCTCGACCCCGTCCTCGATCACCGTCTCGACGATCGGCCCGCGTGAGCGGTCGAACTCGACCAGCGGTTCACTCCCGATGTACACGTTGACCGAGCCGCTGGGTTGCTCGCGCACCTGGATGTCCATCAGCTCACCCAGGTCGCGCAGCAGGGCGTCGCGGCGATCACGCAGGGCGCTGGCGACCGTGGTACCGTTCGCTTCCTGCTGTGAGATCAGTACGTTGAGCGAGGCGACTTCGGCGGTGAGGTTTCCAGCTTGCTGCGCGGCGGCCGCCGCCGAGTCGTTCAGACGCGATATCTGGCCGACCAGCCCGGACCGCTGCCGTTTTATCGCGGTGACCAGGGCGTCGGCGGTGGCGATCGTCAGACCGCGGGAGCTGCTGCTCCGGGGGGCGGTCTCCAGTTCGCTGAACCGCGCAAAGAACTCGCCCAGTTGGGTCGAGATATCCTGCTCGGTCAGTTCGTTGTATGCGGATTCGGTCTGGCTGAGCGCCTGATAGACGACCTCGGCCGCGGAACGCGACCCAAGCGACAACCGCAGGCGGGACTCCAGCGCCGCGTCGACGTGGCGGGTAAGTTGATTCATCCGCACGCCCGCTCCGGGCCGTACGTGATTGTAGATCGGTCCCCCGTGCATCGCCACCAGACGTCCGCTTTGACGGGTATAGTCGGGGTTGGCGAGATTGGCGATGTTCTGGCCGGTGACGGACATCGCCGCCTGGTAGGCCGACAACGCGCTGCGACCGATTTGGAATGCTCCGCCTAATGACACGAGTTACCCTACTGCATCCACCCAGGTTCGGTTGGTCCGTTGTTCGTGTTTGCCGCTCGGTCCGTACACGACCGACTCCTGATTTACTTGTGCAATGTCTTCGAATGCTGCTCGAACGTGTTTATGCAGTTGCTGTGCCACTTCCGCCGCCACGCGGTTCTCCCGCCGCAATTCCGTCGCCGTCTGCCGTAAACCCGCCGTTTTGGCGCGCAAACGCGAGGAATGCGGCTCCGGTAAATTCTCCGCGGTTTCCGAAAGGTGCGGGCGGGCACTGCCATTCCAATGCAGGCTTTGCGCCAGGCGCGCAAGGACTGCGTCCCGCCGCCGCTCCCGTTCGAACAGCAACTCCAGCACGCCGCACTCACGCGCCGCACAGCGTTGCAGGGCGGCGGTGTCGGCGGTGCGCATCGCCACCAGCTTGGCCCGCGCCAACTCGAGCAACTGCTTGAGCAGCTCGTGCAGCTCGGACAACGTTTCCAACAGCTCGCCGACCTGTGCGTCGATCTCGCACGCCTCCGCAACGGCTGGGGGCGTCACGATCCGCGCTGGCACGGTCTGGCCGCGCGCCGCCGGGTTACCGGTCGTGCGACTCATCGATCACCCCCTACGGTGGTCGGCCGCGGGTCCGGGTTCGGCGCTGGCTGCATCCGAAGGAGCTTCTCCGCCAGCCGGGCCGTCAGACCCCGGTCGCTGCGGGCCACCGTGTCGGCGATCAGCGTGTCCAACTGCTCTCCAAAGGCCTCCTCCATTCTTCCGCCGTGCCCAAATTCCCTGCCGAACGGCAGCTTGCGCATTTCCGCCAGCAGCGGGGCGAAGAAGAGTTGGGAGGTCAACAGGCTGGCGGCTTCGCGGGCCATCCGGGGGTCGTGGGCGTCGAGTTTGCGCCCCAGTGCCCGCCACGCGCCGATCTCGCGCGTTGCGCCGTTGCCGTAAGCGTGTGTCGAAATTTGTACCGGTGTGACCGCCATGCTTCGCTTTACTCCGTGTACACCAGTTGTGCGTGCAGCGTCCCGGTGCGATGCAGGTGCTCGATCGCACTGACCATCTGCTCCGGCTGAAGCTGCAGCTTGCTGAGCGTGTTCAACAGCTCCTCAAACCCCACCTCCCCCGCGCTGGCTCCGGTTCGATCGCTTGACCCCGGCGTGCCGTTTCCGACCGCCAGCGTCCCCAGCCCCGGCAATTGCAGGATCGTGGGAGAGATGGTCACCGCCCCCGTGAACGACACGTGTCCGGTGGTGCGGTTTATGCACACGCGGGCCGGCTGCTTCGGCGTCATGAAGACGTGCGTTTGCAGCACGCGACTGACGAACCCCGCCGGACTGGCCAGCTCGTGGGGCGGGACGCGCACCCGGATGTTCTTTGGGCCCAGCGCTTCGGCCAACTCCGATGCGACCACGACCCGTCCGGCCGCGCTCGCTGAGCGGAGTTGCGCTCGGATCTCCGCCGAGCTCGATAACTCGTGGTTGATCGCCCGCGCGACGAGCTGGGCCCACTGGAAGCCGGCGTGCTCGTCGTTCAGCACCAGCGTGAGATACCCATCGAGCACAAAGTGGTAGAAGAAGTCCGCCTCCAGCGTGCAGCCGCCACGGATGATTCCCCGCGTCGGCACGTCCGAGTCAGGCAGGTCTACCCACCCCCCGGCCAGGCCCAGGATCTGCTGTGTCGCGGGGTCGTCCTCGTTGAACGCCGCGAATTGCAGCGGCGTGGTCAACAGGCGTCCGCCTTTGAGGCTCTTGGCCGAGAACGCCGAGACGGCGACGTCGAGCACCTGTCCCTCGCGGGCTCCGAACTCCGGGATGGTGGCCTCGATCGCGACCAGCGCGACGTTGTTGGCCGTCTTCAACTCCTCCGAGCTGAGCACGGGTTGTTGGAACTTGCGGTGGATCGCCATCAGCGCCCGCAGGGTATGCTCGTTCTTCCCCCCGTCGCCGGTTCCGTTGAGCCCCACCACCAGGCCGTAGCCCATCAACTTGTTGGTGCGCTGCCCCTGGAGGCGGGCGATGTCCTGCACGCGAACTTCGGCCGCGGCACCGGCGGCCGTCGCCAGGACTGCGACCGCGAGCGTCCAACGCATGTATCCGCGGCGTCGCTCCGTGATCCTCATGAATCCACGCCTCCCTGCTGCACAATTGCACCGTCGTGCTTCGTTCCGCTGCTACAGCGGCCGGATGAAATCCCAGATCCGCACCAGCCAGCCGCGGCGGGCCGCGTCGCGGGCCGGACCACTGTGTTGGATGTCGATTCTCGCCTCCGCCAGTTGCGTGCTCAGCACGGTGTTCTGGGCCGTGACGTCTTCGCTCCGGCAGATGCCGGTCAGCCTGATCAGCTGGCGGTCCTCATCGATCTTGATGTCCTTCTTGGCTTCCAGAACCAGATCGCCGTTGGGCTTGACGTCGATCACCGTCGCGGTGACGCGCGTGATCAGACTGTCCTTGCGACCGACCTTTCCCTTGCCCTGGTACTTGTCGTCGTACTCCAGGTCGATCGCGGGGTTCCCCATCGGGAAGACCTGCGGGACGAGCTTGTGGTCCTCGTTCAGACGGATCCATTGCTTGAGTTCCGCCGCGATCTCCCATTTCTTCTCGCGTTTCAGCTCCGAGTCGGTGGTCGAGCGTTTCTCTTCGCGGATGACGATCGTGATCCGGTCGTGCACCCTGATCTTGCGCGGCTTGGGGGCCTCGACCGCGATCAGCGACGCCGCCAGCAGAACTTCGTTGGGCGGGGGGGGGCCGTCGTCGCCGTCGAACTGGGGATACACGAGCGTCGGCGGCGCCGGGAGCAGAATCTCGGCTACGCCCGCGGCCGGTTGCGTAGTCGGAGCCGGACCGGCCCCGCTTCCCGCGCGGCGAAACATCGAGTTGCTCTGCGCGTCAGCCGCCGGGCCGCTCGCCGCTGCAATCAACCATGCCAGTGTCCAGACCGGAACACGCCGCATCGTGGCACTCCCATTCATTCGCGCTTGCCTCACAGGCCACCGTCCGTCAGACGCACGAGACCGACCCCGCTCACCACCCCGCGCACCTCGCGATGCGTCGCGCGCGAGTCACCCAGGCGGACGCGGATCGTGTCGCCGTATCCACCCGAGTCGAGCGCGTCGCCCGTGATCCGCACGCTGACGCCGGCGCTGTCCGCCACGCTGCCGATCACCGTCACCGGCTGCGAGCGTTTGACCAGATCGACCGACTTGAAATCGCCGGCGTGGACCATTTGTCCGACCGGAACGAAGTTCTTCACGCGCTGTCCGATGACCTGCTCGGGATGATCGATGCCAAGGTCAGCGCCGCTGGTGAAGATGCGCGTGGCGTAGTCCAGACTGCCGCTTTTAACATACGCGCCGATGTTCAACGGCTTGGCGGCGACCAGCACCTGCTTGACCAGCTTGGTCCGCGCGCCGATCCGCACCGTGCGTTGCGTGCGTCCGTCGCGGCGGAGCGTGACCCGGAACTCACGCAGGCCCAGCTTCTGCCCGCGCTGGCCGCGAATCGAGAAATCGAACGGCGGAGTGGTTAGCTCCAGAAACTCCTGCCCGGCCAGCTCGAACTCGACCTCGACCGCCCCGCCCGCCGATGACAACTCGTTTTCGATCCGCGCCTGCAGCACGTCCGCCAGCGTCGTGCCCCCGGCTTCGGACGTCCTGCGGCGCACCAGCGGCGGCTCGAGCGCGGTATCCGGCGGCGGCGCCTCGGCCGCGACCGGCTCCAGCGTCACGCGACACGAGAGCGCCCCGCTTACCAGGACGCGCGCCAGGTTGACACCCAGTTCCTCGAGTCGCTCCACGATCTGATCGTGCGTGATCTCCGTCGCGGCCGGTGCCTTCAGCTCGACCATCACCGGCCGATCGCCGATTTCGGTCAGCAGCCGCGGGTCGGCTTGCGTGAAGTCCATAACGTCCGCCAGCGTCACCGCGTCGCCGCACACGCCGGCCTGCGGGCGCAGCCTGAGCAGGCTGACGTCCTTTTCGATCAGGTCGGCGGCGGCGGTCCCCGCCATTGCCACAAAGAGTAGGCTGATGTTCAGAAGCGTTCTCATGCGCTGGCCTCCAAGGCGCTCGTATAGCTAGTCAGTCATCCTGTTTGCATCTTCTCTGTTTGCATCTTATCTGGGTGGCACGGGCGTCTCGCCCGTGGGGTGCGCACAGGCGGGACGCCTGTGCCACCCTTCCCTCAGGGCTTTCGCAATACGCTCCATTTCTGAATCACTACACTATCCCTCAATCACGCTACCGCCGCAGGTTCGCTACCACCTGGAGCGCCTGGTCGGCGGTCTGGATCGACTGCGAGTTCATCTGGAAGACCCGTTGCGTCTTGATCAGCTCGACCAGCTCGGTCACGGCTTCGGTCGTGCTCTGTTCGAGATGGCCCGGCATGATCGTGCCCAGGCCCGTCTCACCCGGATTGCCCTCGGTCGGCGTACCCGACGCCGCACTTTCGACGTACACGTTCGCGCCGTACTGAATCAGCCCGCTGGCGTTGGGGAAGCGGGCCAATTGGAGCTGACCGAAAACCTGGCGCTCTCCGCTCTCGTCCAGCCCGCTGATCTCGCCGTTGCTCCCGATCGAGACGCTGCTGGTTGGGATCTCCTCCGGAATCGTCGGCGTATCACGCAGTCGATAGCCCATGCTGTTCCCCAGCACCAACTCGCCGTCCGCGTTGCGCACGAAGTTGCCTGCCCGGGTGTAGGCCGTCCGGCCGTCCGGCAATTCCACCTGGAAGAAGCCGTCGCCCTGGATCATCGCGTCGAGATTGTTGCCCTGGATGGCCGACCCTTGCTTGAAGTCGATCTGAGTGTTGCTCACCAGCACGCCCAGGCCGATCTGCGTGCCCAGCGGCGTCGCCGTCTCCGTGCTGGTCTGCACGCCCGGCTGCGCCCGGATCTGATACAGCAGATCCTGAAAATTCACCCGCGACGACTTGAACCCCACCGTCTCGGCGTTCGCGATGTTGTTCGCGATCACGTCGATCTTGGTGGAGAGCGCCTGCATGCCCGTGGCGGCGGTGTGAAGGGCCGTAATGGCCATAGTGTTTCCTCTTTTTCTTGAGCTGTCAGCTTTCAGCTATCAGCAATCAGCTAGGTTCCTACGCATTGGCGACGGCGTTGATCAGGCGGCCGGCTGTCTGGTCCTGCAACGAGAGCATCTGCGCGTTCAGTTGATACGCCCGCGACGCCTCGATCATCGTGACCAGTTCCTTGATGGGCTCGACGCCCGAGCTTTCCACGTGACCCTGGATTATCTTGGCCGGCGAGCGCATCAGTGCGGCGCCGCCCAACTCGAAGCGGCTCGCGCCGGCCTTGCGCAGCGCCCGCTCGTTATCCACGCTCACCAATCCCAGCCGCCCGGCCATCAACTGGCCCTGCTTGATGCGGCCGTCCTGGTCGATCGAGATCGCGCCCCCGCGCGGGTTCAGCCGGATCGGCTGACCGGCTTGCCCCAGGATCGAGGCCCCGTCGGTGGCCGACACCAACCAGCCGTCGGCGTCCATCAGCAGCCGCCCGTCGCGCGTCAGGTATTCCTGACCGTCGGCACTGACCCGCAAGAAGCCCGGACCGGCGATCAGGACGTCGAGCGGGTTGTCGGTCTTGATGGACGCGCCGGCGCTGAAGTCGGTGTCGGTCCGCCCCAGCCAAGTTCCTCCGGAGAGCGATTCCATCAGATCGTTGCTGGGCCCGTCGCGTCGACCGGCTTCGCTGGCACGCAGCCGCTGGGAGAAACTGGCGATCTCACGCTTGAAGCCGACCGTCTCGGCATTGGCGAGGTTGTTCGCCAGCACGTCCTGCCGGTATTCGTTCACCATCATCCCGGCCGCGGACTGGTACAGCCCGTAGATCATGAGGACCCCCTCCACTTCCCTTGAAACCGGTCCGGGTTCACCTTGCAGCCGTTACGTCGACGCAGGTCGCGCGCCGTCCGCCGCTGCGATTCGCCCAGCACGCGCCGGCCGATTTCGCGCCAGTCGGGTAACGGCCCGTCGGTGTCCGGGGCGAGTGGCGGTAGTGGCAAGCGATTCACCGGGCCGGCTTGCTCGGCGTCGTCTCGTTTGTTGCGTCGCACCATGCGACTCCGTATCTGCCTCTGGCCGTCCACGCCGCGCGTTGTGCGGGGCGCCACTGACCGGGCGCTTCGTTTGACTGCCCGCGGAACGAGCACGCAACCCTACTGGGCAGATCGTGTGCCAGAGTTGAAAACGCTGCTCGCGGTGCTCGGGATGAGAGGTGCTAAGTGATAGCAGCCTGCGGGATTAGCTTCGCTCTCAGCAGTTGGCGCGTTCTGGTCGGCCAGCTTTGTTCATCATCGCGAAGACGCAACTCTTGCACGCAAGAGGCAAGTGATGCCGAGTGACGGCTGGTGCGGCCGCTGGAGCGGTTTCAGAAACCATCTGGCGTTCCGCGGGAGGGCGAAGCTCCTGCTGAGCCATGGCTCGCTAGCGCATCGTGATCGGCGGCGGATCGTCGTCGTATCCGGACCCGGTGAACAGCGTATTGTGCGGCGCCTCGCTGCCTGGTCGGCCCGCGCCATCGTCGACGTAGCGCCCGTCGTCCGCGCGGCGATAACCGGCCTGCTCGGACGTCATCGTACTCACATGACCGTCCGCGAATGCAAAAGCTGCGCCCACGAGGTGCCGATCCGCCGGCGCGCTCCGCATCCCGTCATCGCAACGGTCGCTATCCTCGGTCAAACGCGGCGGGTCGAGCATGTAAGCGTGGTTTCCTTCCGCCGGTGGATCGTCCGTCCCGTCTGCGTGGTTCGGGCCGCGCTCATTAGCCGGAAACGAGGCCGCGGTACCGAGCGCGTCCGCCACCACGACCGTTCTCGCGCTGAGCAGCATGTCCGCCTTGACTGGGAAGTTACGAAATCGAGCCTGCCCACCAGCGATCAGGCGCGCGTTTCCCAGAAACTGGTAGTTGTATCCATACGAAGAATTGCGTTCGCTGGTCCATTCGGGCACTTCCGGGCAGATCAGCAGGGGGTTATCGATGGCTTGGTGGATGTTATCCGTGCTGGGGCGCTCGAACGCGTAGATTTCCACGGCGGCCCCCAGCGAGACCAGCCAGCGAGGCCGGTACTTCCTGCCGTTGCCCACGAAGTAGAGATTGTCCCCCGGCAACGTCGCCGGGCGCGCCGCGACCGCGAAATCTCGGTTCTCGTACGCGTAGATGGTCCACCCAATCGCGATTTGGCGCAAGTTCGTCCCGCAAATCGTCGTTCGGGCGGAGTGCCGCGCCCTTCCGAGCGATGGGAGCAGGATGGCACTGAGCAGTCCTATAATCGCGACGACGACCAGCAGCTCGATGAGCGTGAACGCGGATGACCCCTTTCGCATCTGTTTCCTCCAATCGTCAGTATGAGTGCACAGCAGTTAATCAATGCAAATGGTCACTATACCAAACAAAAGTTAGATATGTCAACCGCAAAGGAATACAAGTAGCCGACGGGCCACTGGCCGCTAACCAACTGCCGATCCAAACGCCGCGCGTCCCCGTGCTGCGACTTGCCTCTGGCCTGCGACCGCCCTCGAAGCGCGGCGGTTCTGCGTCTGCTTACTCTGAGACCACGTGCTCGCCCTTGCGGGGTGGCGTGGCGTCCAAGGCGCCTATCAGTTGCCCGACCACGAGTCCCCTGGTGGGATACCGTCGGATCACGCGAAAACGGGCGGCAACTCGATCCGCACGGGTCAGCACGAGGTTCATGCCGACGTAAGCTCGTTCCAGAGCGATAGTTGCCAATCCATGCCTACCGTCGAACACGCGAATCGTGCCGCGTATCGGCGGCAGGGCGTCGATCTCTCGCGCCCGGTGCAGTGCCGCCGCCACGATCTCGCGCTCCCACGCCGGTGCGGTGTGTCCAAATCGCTCAAGCAGCGGCCGGCCGATCGGGGAGTCGAAGTTGGTCAGGATGACCGCAGCCGCCAGCGCCAGCGAGCGGTCTCCGTCCGAGAGCAGCTCCACCAGCACGGGCACAGTCGACTTGGCGCCTGCCCCCATGCGACCCAATGCCATGACGGCGACAACTCGCAGTTCTT
>SDBT01013488.1_pt1 | contig 13089 bp, 10 predicted proteins | sample 2277101 | NCBI WGS metagenome assembly SDBT01 (sample SAMN10404973, study PRJNA504765) | marine sediment metagenome | isolation source: marine sediment core GS10_PC15, 103 cmbsf | place: Arctic Ocean: Southern Knipovich Ridge | collected 2010 | reverse complement strand
GGATCCCCAGTTTTCCACGCACTATTGGCAATCTCATTAAAGACTTTCCGTGCCGACAATGAACCTGTTTTCTTCTTTGTATTTGGATCAATAAGGTCATATTTTTTGTTTCTCTCGTAAGCTTTCATAAATTTATCTGTTATGGCAACAGAGATGTTGAAATTGGCAAGACTACCATCCTCCTTACAATGAATAAAGTCCAATATGTCAGGGTGATCTACTCTTAACATTCCCATATTTGCTCCACGCCTTTTTCCTCCTTGTTTAACCTCATTGGTTGCCGCATCAAAAATTCTCATAAAGGAGATGGGGCCTGAAGCAGTACCCCCGCTTGTTTTAACTATCGAGCCATGAGGTCTTAGGCGACTAAACGAGAATCCTGTCCCTCCTCCACTTTGATGAATCAATGCTTGTTGTTTAATAGCATCAAAGATTCCTTCAATAGAATCATCAACAGGTAAAACAAAACATCCAGAGTACTGCAAGCCGTTGCCCGTTCCCGCATTCATCAAGGTTGGAGAATTGGGAAGAAATAGGTGATCAACAAAAAGCTTGTAGCATTCTTTTGCTTGAATTTTGATTTCTCCTCTGGTTTTACCCCAAAGGGCCTCTGCCGATGCAGCCTCCCAAGATACTCTCCAACACATACCTTCCGGTGTTTCAATTATTTTTCCTTTTGTGTCTTTTAGTAAATAGCGCTCTCCCAATACCTTCAAAGCCTGCTCACTCCAATTCCCTTTTGGAAGCCCTTTGGGAAAAGAAGGCATTTTTCCTATTTTTGTTTTAATTTGTTCTTTGATCTCGCTATATGAGGAAAATTTTAAATTATCAAGAGAAAGCTTTTGCTCCCCGTTCGTGCGCAAAGGGATTCTTTTCTTTCTGGAAGGATCATTAATAACTCTTTTTTTTGTTTTTGGCATATATATCAATAGTTCTTTTCAATCGCTTTTTCGAAATCTTTCAGGTCAGCAAATTCTAAATAAACACTTGCAAATCTCAACCAAGCAATTCTGTCAATTTTTTTAAGCTTTTTCAAAACTGCCTTTCCTATTATTCTCGAGCCAACTTCTTCTTTTTCCTGTCTTAACATTTCCCTTTCGACTTGATCTACTATTTCATCCACTAAATCAAGTGAAATTGGCCTTTTTTCAATTGCTCTTAATATTCCCCTTTTTATTTTTTCTCTATCAAAAGGTTCACGCTTTCCGTCTTTCTTGATAACCCAAAGAACTTGTCCTCTTACTTTCTCATATGTCGTAAAACGCTTGTGACATTTACCACATTCACGTCTTCTTCTGACTGCTTGTCCTTCATCAACAACTCTTGATTCAAGGACCTGATTATCTTCGCTAGCACAAAAAGGACATTTCATACATGAAAATTAAATCACTATCCCTAGAGTAACAGAAATAATCTAACACTAGATGTGTGTTGTCAACTAGCAATATCTATATCACAAAATATCATTTCAGGCATTAATCAAGCCTAAGTTTTGCAATCGATATTTGGCAGAATTACAATAAAGAATTTTATCGAGAAGAAAAACGCCGTAATTCAACAATAGGTCAAAAAATCGCGTTTACATTTTTCACTCAAAACAAAGAATTACTCCGACTCAAAGGGGTTTTCGACGATGGGCAATCCTTTTCCCTGCAGGGCATTTCTTGCTTTGTTGTAGGTCTCTTTGGAATAATCTTGTACTCTTCCAATCCCGGGCCTTGCATCTTCTGGAGCAATCACTAATATCTCATCTATTGTTTGTCTGTGTTTAAGAGAAGCCTTTGAAAGAATAGTCAAGAACTCAGAAGTATCTGTCCCCTTTTGCCGATTCTTCTGTTCAATTATACAAGCCTCCTCTAGATATTTTTCTGCTTTCGTTAAGGTTGAAAAGGCAATTTCGGATTTATCTTTCTCGAATAAAGTTTTGCTCATCGCAATTCTTTTATCGGCAAAGAGAAGATTCAGTTCCGCTTTTCTACTTAGATTACTGGTCAATAATAGCCACAATCTGTCTCTCAAGGCTTTTATGGGCCAAAAGGGACTGTCGGGAGATATTCTTCCAGGAGATGGAAACACATAATCAATTTCTACAACTTCATTTTTTTGTCCTTCTTCTTGAATCTTTGTCTCTTGGGAAAAGATATACTTGACAGATGCCGTTCTAAGAACTGAAGTAAACAAAATCGCAAAAGCAAAGACTAAAGTTGAAACAACTATTAAAATCCGCCTATACATCTAAGTAAAACTATCCTAAATCTACGATTAATAAAAGTCAAGTTATCGACAATAAATTGCCTGAATGAAAAAATTACCTAAACAAAATTATCGGCCACTGCCAAAGAACATGAAGAAGGATAGATGAAAATACATTTCGTGTTCTGGCGAAAACAAAGGCTGACCCAACGCCAAAGAGAGCCGTTAGAAGGAGATAAATCAGGGAAGAAGACAGTGACAGCTTCCAAACAAATATTGCGATTGGAACATGAACTAGGGCCCACACGATACTTGTTGTAATATTAGCGAGCCATTCATTATCAAGAGCACCCCAAACTCTATTAAATAAATATCCCCTAAAAGACACTTCTTCCGAAAAAGCGGTAACAAAGGAAATTCCCAAAGAAGTAAGTAATACTTTTTCTCCAATATTGGCAGTGAATTCAAAACCATTATGTTTTACAAAATTAATAATAATGGCCTCTATTGCAAATACCGCCCCTAGCGCTAAAGTGAAGTAAATCGCAGGAAACAATTTCTTAGTTGTTATTCCTACAGAAGACAAATTCCCACCTTCCTTTCTAACTAAATAAATAACCGGGAGCAACCAGACTATTGGTTTTATTATTAGTTCTTCAATTTCTTCCGGAAGTTTAAAAAGAAGACGGTAAAAACCCCAAACAATTAGGAGGTAGGCAGCTAATACTGTAGCGTGTTTTATCGCGGCTTCCTTTTTGGACATAATTAAAATTTAATTATCAGTCAGCTTTATCTTGCAGTCATTAAACGCAGCATCTATTGTCTCTATTATTAAAGCAACTCTCTTCTTTGATTGATCAAAATTTATGGCGTTTTTTTCTTTGGGAAACCAATGAAAAAGTAAATTCCTACACACTTTCCAGGTGTTCCACATTTTATCGGCCAGGTCCTTTCCTCCACAAAATTGGACAATTTTATCATAAACACTCTCTTTTGACCTTAAACGCCTTTCTAAAGACGGATTAAGGGCTTTCCCTACCCTGAAGCGCTTACCATAATAATCATCTTCACTTATAAAACCCCTGTCTAAAAAGAGATGCTTTAAGAATCCTTCGTATGCTTTTGCTGCAGGAAAAACTATAAATGAATAATCATGAAATTTCTCGTCCCACAAACTTACCTTTTCAATCAATAAAGTAGCTTCGCGGAGAAGTCCTTGAAGGTCCTTCTCTAAATATTCCCACCAATTCTTTTTCTCAAGAGAAAAGTCCATACGCTGTTTAAAGCCCGAGTGTTAATGAAATTACTGTCTTCGACTCTTCAACTGTAATACCAATAAATCCACTCACATCGTTCTTTTCGAATGCAAAAGTTGTCGAGTCTTCTGTCTTGGAAGTAAAACTTAATATCCACCCTGCATTTTTGAGCTCGCTTTCGTAGTAATTACTGACCTTACTAACAATATCTTCAGTTTTCCAAATAAGAGAAAGGCCATCTGTATCATTGCCCTTTGCCGTCCAAGAACTAGCTAGTTTTGCATTCGGATAAACCGGGAAATCTGATGGAAAATTGTCAGGCAAATTGCCTCCTTCTTCAAAAGAAAACTCTCCTTCATCCGAGGTAACGGTTACTTTTTCTCCGCCCTTCTCAACATCAACAACTCTTCCTGTTAGTCTGGAAAAGATACTTCCTACGACCAAATCTGCTGTTTTTCTGTAAAAAATACCTCCTAATATTACAGCTGCCACAATTACAGCTGCCAGTATTACTAAGATTGGCACTTTTTTATCAGATTCGCGTTTTTCTTTTTTCTCTTTCTTTTCCTCTGTTTTTTCTTTTTTCTCTTTCTTTTCCTCCACTTACTGTCACCTCCCACTAACTCAGTCTTTTAAGTCCGTTTATAATTTAAGTATACTTTGTATAATACCTGAAGGTTAGATGAAAAATAAAGAAAAGCCAAAAAGCGAGAAGGCCGCAAAAAAGAAGAAATTCTTTTTAAAAATTAAGAAGTATTTCAAAAATGAGAAATCAAGAAAAAAGTTTATCTTTTTTTCTGTTGTCGGTACTGTTCTTCTCTGGCTTTTTTGGAGCATACCACTTCCCACCAATCTTTCTTCCGAACAGTACCCCGTATCAACAAAACTTTTTGATCGAAATGGCAAACTAATATATGAGATTTATACTGAAAAAAGAAGAACGCCCATCGACCTTGAGGATATCCCCGAACATGTAAAATTGGCAACCATTTCCATAGAAGACAAAGATTTTTATAAACATTATGGTTTTTCTCCAATTGGAATTACCAGAGCGGCAGTCAATATTGTTTTTAAACGAAAACTTCAGGGTGGGTCAACTCTAACTCAACAATTAGTAAAAAATGCTTTATTAACACCGCAAAGAACTATTAGAAGAAAGATTCGAGAATTTGTATTGTCAATGATTGTTGAGGCAATTTATTCCAAAGATCAAATCCTTGAGATGTATTTCAATCAAATCCCATATGGCTCAACCGCATACGGGATAGAAGCGGCCACTGAACTTTACTTTGGTAAATCCGTTAAAGACTTGAGTCTTGCAGAGGGAGCCTTGTTGGCCGGAATAACCCAAGCACCAACTAGATATTCTCCTTTTGGAGCACGCCCCGAACTCGCTAAGGGCAGGCAAGAAACAGTTTTACGACGGATGGTTGAAGATGGACATATAACCAGCGAGGAAGCCGATCAAGCAAAAGAAGAAGAGATTGTCTTTGCTGAACCCGAAAAACAAAAAGCTACTCATTTTGCACTTTGGGTAAAGGAACAACTGGCAGAAAAATATGGCGACGCTGTGGTCGAACAAGGAGGATTGCGGGTAACAACCACTCTTGACATAGAACTTCAAGAGTTTGCTGAAACCACAGTCGCTACGGAGGTTGCCAAGCTTAAAAGATATGATGTCGGCAATGGAGCAACCCTCGTTACCAGGCCAAAAAGCGGCGAAATATTGGCGATGGTTGGCTCTAAAGACTACTTTGCCGAAGATGAAGATGGAAAAGTCAATGTTATCTTTGCAAATAGACAGCCGGGTTCATCCATCAAACCTCTTAATTATGCTCTGGCCTTAAGGGATGAAAAGATAACCCTCTCAACAGTTCTTGCAGATGTTCCCACCTGCTTTGTCGTCACTGGACAGCCTCTTTATTGTCCAAGAAACTACGATTGGCAGTTTCATGGTGCCATTCAAATGCGTTTTGCTCTAGGAAGCTCTTACAATCTCCCTGCCGTAAAAGTATTAGCATTAAACGGGCTTGATAATTTTGTTGAGTTTGCTAAAGAAATGGGGATAACAACTTTTACTGATCCTTCAAATTATGGCCTCTCATTAACATTGGGTGGAGGCGAGGTCAAGCCTTATGATATGGCGGTCGCTTTTGGTGTATTTGCCAATCAGGGAATAAAACAGCCTTTAATTTCTATTCTAAAAGTAGAAGATTGGAAAGGAAAAGTTTTTGAAGAAGTTAACGTCGATGAGCTTGAGGGAGACAGAGTGCTAACTCCCGATGTCACCTTTTTAATTTCTCATATCTTGCATGACAATAACGCAAGAGCTCCCGCCTTTGGCGAAAGCTCCTTTCTTAATGTCGGAGGGCATCCGGAAGTATCTGTAAAAACAGGCACTACCAATGATAGACGAGATAATTGGACCATTGGCTATACTTCTCATGTTTTGGTTGTTACTTGGGTAGGAAACAATGATAACTCGCCCATGAGTAGCGCTGTTTCCGGAGTTTCCGGAGCATCCCCCATTTGGAACAAAATTATGAGAGAGGCACTTAGTAAAGCCGAAGACGGCTTTTACAACAAAGAAGAACAAGGCCACGCTTGGCCTCTGCAACCAAGCGGTGTTGTAGGAGCAACGATTTGTGCAACAACCGGTGTACTTCCATCTGGGCCCGAAGGAGATCTTGGTTGTCCCCCTCGTTTTGAATACTTTTTATCCGGAAATATTCCTGAAGCTATTGAAGGGGGAAATCAAGATATTCAAATAGACAAAACAACCGGTGTTCTAGCAAATCCTGACACTCCCCCTGAAAACATAGAAACTCAAAATCACCCGGTTATTTATGACCCCTTAGGTACCCTTATTTGCCTTGATTGCATTATTCCTGAAAAAGCAGTTACCGTAAAATATCCACTTTCCTTCTAAAATAGGCCAAAGACCCCCTTTCGAGAAATGTCCGAAGCTGGTAAAATATAGGTCGTGGCCCGCAAGCCAAAACTGCCTATCATCAGGCAGGGGAAACAAAATGTTAAACTTGCCCCAAAATTAGACAAGAACCACCTTGCTCCCCTAGGAAAGGTGTTAGCTTTTGCTGGTAAGCCTTTTTATCTCATTCTTACTTATCTTGCGATTAATCTTCTTTTTATCATCTATTGGACAGGGCGCATAACCAGGTTGTTTTTAACCTTTCTTTTATCTACAGTGCTTGAGTTTTTTAGCAAGCTTGCCAGCTATATTAAAAAACCAGACTTTGCCTATAAATTAAAGGGCATCAAGCTTCTGAGCCTTAAATTAAAACTTAAAGTAATTAGTCTTCCAAGGCCGAGGCCGCCAAAAATTAGTTTAAAGCTTAAAACAATATTTGTTTTGTCGCTTACTTTTTTCTTTATCTTTTGGCTATTAATTCTTAAAGATCTCCCCTCCCCCAAAGAACTGATAACCAGAAAGCAGGAAATGTCGACAAAAATATACGACAGAAACGGCGAATTACTTTTCAAAATTTATAAAGATAAGAACAGAACTCCAGTATCTTTGGATCATGTCCCCATACAAGTAAGGCTTGCTACGTTAGCCGCTGAAGATGCAGAATTTTATCAACATCTAGGTTTTTCCGTCCGTGGAATTATGAGAGCGATTATAAGAAATGCAACCCGGGGAGAACTGACTGGCGGCTCAACTATCACTCAGCAACTTGTTAAAAACGCTCTACTTTCTTCCGAAAAAACAATCATCCGAAAGGTTAGAGAAATTGTATTGGCCATCGGAGTTGAATTAACTTACACCAAAGACGAGATTCTTGAAATGTACTTAAACGAAGTTTCTTACGGAGGCACAGCTTATGGTATTGAAGAGGCTTCACAGGTATATTTTGCCAAAGATGTAGAAACGCTAAATCTTGCCGAGGCCGCCCTACTGGCTGGGCTTCCAAAAAGCCCTACAAAATATTCTCCTTTTGGGCCAAATCCTGATTTTGCAATAGAGCGCCAGCGAGAAGTAATCAGGCTTATGAGAATAAACAAATACATAAGCAGGGAACAGGAAGAGGCGGCCTTAAATCAAAAACTATCCTTTGCCCCAAATAAGATTGACATAAAAGCCCCTCATTTCGTGATGTCTGTAAAACAATCATTAGTTGAAAAATACGGTGAAGAATTAATTGAGAAAGGTGGTTTAGAAATAACAACTACCCTTGACTACTCAATCCAAAAATTAGCCGAGAAGGCTGTCGTCGGAGAAATAGAAAGACTTAGGCCCCTGCATGTAACAAACGGTGCCGCCCTGGTTTTAAATCCACAAACAGGTGAAATTCTGGCAATGGTCGGCTCAAAAAATTACTTTGACACCGAAGCAGGAGGAAATGTAAATGTTATCACCAGACTAAGACAACCCGGCTCTGCGATAAAACCCATTAATTATGCTTATGCGCTTTCAAATGGATATACACTGGCAACAATATTGGCGGATACACCGGTTACCTTTTCCGTTCAGGGACAAGATCCCTATTCACCGAAAAATTATGATGGGAAATATCGAGGCAACATTTCATTGAGAAGTGCTTTGGCTGAGTCTAGAAATATACCCGCCGTTAAAGTACTTGCAAATTACGGTGTAAACAAGATGATTGAAATGGGTCAAAAAATGGGAATCACAACCTGGGAAGATACTTCGAGATTTGGCCTTTCACTAACCTTGGGAGGTGGTGATGTAAAACTCATTGATCTGGCCAGGGCTTACTCGATATTGGCTAATTACGGAGAGCGTCCTGATTTTGTATCAATGCTTAACATCACAAATTACAAAGGTGAGGTAATAGAAGAAAATGTCTGTACCCAAAGCAAGTTAGGAAAGTATCTCTCCGGATTAACACCGTACATCTACGCGGCCGAGGCAACAAAAAACGTTTGCGAAAAAGAACAGGTTTTAGATCCTAAAGTTGCTTTTTTGCTAACTGATATCTTAAGCGATAATCAGGCGCGGGCGCCCTCCTTTGGAAGTTATTCTCTCCTTAATATTCCAGGGCATCCTGAAGTGGCCGTTAAAACAGGAACTAGCAATAACTTGCGAGATAACTTAGCCATTGGTTATAACCAAGATTATCTGGTCGCTGTTTGGGTTGGAAATAATGACAATTCCCCAATGGCAAGGGTTGCCTCAGGTATCACGGGAGCAACTCCCATTTGGAACAAGATTATGAGTGCTCTTTTAGCGAATGAGCAGAATAAAGAATGGGAAGTACCAGAAGGATTAAAAGAGGTTTCCATTTGTACTCTTACAGGAACACTTCCTTGTGAAGGCTGCCCTACCCGCCTAGAGTGGTTTCTGGAAGAAAACCAACCCCAAAAAACCTGCAGGATGGAGCAAATCCTTGAAGAAAAAGAAAAGAAGAAAAAACCAAAAGGGAAAATTCTAGAACCAGCCGCAAGAACCGAACAATAAATTACTTAGCTTCCTGACTATAAATAGCTTTAGACAATTCCGGAAATACCCGATCAGCCTCTCTTTCAACAACTCCCTTACTCAAAAGAACCAATATGAAGGGCTCATCTGCAAAAATAATGCCCGCGTCGTTTACTACATGAATTTCTCTCCCATATTTATGGGCAACATCTATTGTTAAGGGAATACCAGCTGCAAGCCATTCTTCATAAATAGTGTCTGTTAAGTATCCCAATATTTCATCTCTATGTTTTTTGGAAACAACATTTCCCTCCCAAAGTTTTTGGAAAAACAACCCAATATCATATGGTGTCGTTTTTTGGTCTTCTCCGGTAACTACAGTATTGTCCATTCCTATTGCATTGATTGCCTGTTCTATTTTCTCCTCCCCTAAAAGATTTCTTGCAATACTTGCGGCTGTATTATCCGATTCTTCTCCCATATAGTTTAATACGTCTCGGTAAGATAACTCATATCCTTCCGATTTTCCGTAAAGACTGCCTGATCCCGCAACTTTGTCACTATCTTTTAAAGCATATATTGTCTCCAAATCTATATTTCCATTTTCCGCTTCAATATACATCGCAAGCATTACTGGAAGTTTATTTAAAGAAGCTGGCTCAAAAATATCACCTTCATTAACTCCATAACTAAAACCACTGCTCAATCTAATAACGTAGAAACCATAAACTCCGGATAAGCTTTTTGTTTTTTCTTTAAAAGAAGAGATTGTTTCTATTGCTGCTTCATCTAGCTCCGCTTTATCTTTCTCTATCACAATTGTTCCGCTCCAAAATGAAGGAAGAGAAATTCTGGGTAAACCCGGCAGTTTCCAGCTCCTAGCTGAAAATGCAAGTATTGCCGACGCTAGTATTGTTGCAAAAAGAACATAAAAAACTAAAGACCTTTCTTTCTTCCCCCATGGCCCGGGATCTTTCTTCTTTCTTCGAGAATTAAATCCCGGGTTGGAGTCTTTTTTATCTCTTCTCACAAACTTTTCTTTCTTTTCTTTTCTTAAAATCCCCATGTCCGCATTTTACCTGTCAGTCATTATTACACGCAAGCTTTTCTTACTAAATATCGACCAAGAAACGTAATCATTTATTAATTTCTTTCGTATTTTTTTCGGAGCTCTTTGGGTATCTAACTCACTATGTTTTGAAGTTCACTTTTTATACTCAAAGCAGGTTATTTTCTCCGTTTCCCCCAAACTTCCTTATTAACAAAATTTTCAGGTTTTTTCCCCTGAAAAGCATCTAATATTGCGCTAACCGCCTGTTCTCCCATTTTCTCCCGAGCTTCCCAAGTAGCTGACGCAATATGTGGAGTTAAGACTATGTTTTCCATTCCAATAAGTTCAGGGTTAATATCTGGTTCGTTATCATACACGTCTAGAGCGGCACCGGAGAGTTGACCTGCACGTAAAGCTTCCACCAAGTCTTTTTCATTAACTACCGGACCCCTTGCCGTGTTAATAAGATATGAATGTTTCTTCATTTTTGCCAAACTCTCTTTGTTAATCATATGTCTTGTCTCTTCAGTTAGTGGAACATGCAATGTAACGAAATCACTTTTAGCAAGTAGTTCCTCTAATTCGACAAAGGTTACTCCCAGTTCTTTTTCCGCTTCCTCGTCACGACTTCTTTTGTTATAAAGAACAGTCATGTTATAACCCTTCGCACGCCTCGCAACCATGGAGCCTATTCTTCCTAAGCCAACTATTCCCAGGGTTTTGCCAAGGAGTCCTGTTCCCAAAAAAATACCCGGCTCCCACCCTTTAAATCCTCCGCGTCTAGTAGCCTCATCCGCCTCCACAATACGCCTTGCAAGAGAAAGAATTAGTGCCCAGGTATGTTCTGCCACTGCCTCGTTAACTTCATTGCTTGGAGTATTTGTTACCACTATTCCCCTATCTGTTGCTTCTTTTATATCTACATTGTCAAAACCAACTGCATAATTTGAAATTATTTTTAGTTGCGGTCCAGCCGAATCCATAAGCGCCCCGTCAACCCGATCCGTAAGCAAAGTAAGGAGCGCATCTGTATCTCTTGCCTTTTCAACAAATTCCTCTTCTTTTAGAGGTCTGTCGAATTCTGAAATTACCACTTCATGCTCCGAAGTTGCAAGCTTTTCTAATGCCTTTCCTGGAAATTTTCTTGTTACAAATATTTTCATCAAAATTCTCCAACTTTTACTTCACTACTTCTTGCTCTTTCTATCCACATCGGCATTTCTGTTTCTTTTATCAGGCCTCTCTGGGAACCAATATATCCTATTACCGACGCAGAATTTAAAGTACCCCAAAGGAGGGCTTCCTCAAGGCTTTTTCCTTTTATTAAGGCCGCTATGCATCCCGATCCAAAAGCATCTCCTGCTCCGGTTCTTTCGTAAGCATCAACAGGAAGAATCGCTGCCCTAACAAATCTTGTACCATCATAAACAAAAGAACCATTGCTCCCATCCGTAATAATAGAAATCTTTGGACCCAGAGCAGAGAGTGCTTTAAGAAGCTCTTTTTCTTTCTTTTGAGTTTCCTTCATTCCTGTGAGCACTTCTGCTTCTTTTCTGTTTACATAAACCATGTATGAAGCAGCCAGAGCGTCTTTGATTGAATCCAGGCCAGCCCTCAATTGACGGCTTCCAGGATTAAACGCCAATTTTACTTCCCCATTTTTCTTCATCCAATTAAGGAGGTGGTTATAAAAAGGTCTAAACGAATCACCCATTGAAGTTAGATATATCCAAGGAGCTGGCGGAAGCTGAACGGGAAATTCATAACTTCTTGGTGCTTTATAAGTAAGTATTGTCCGCTCTCCGGCAAAATTAATAATTGTTGAATAATTTGAGTTTGTTGCAGGCTGTTGAATAACATAGGTTGTATTAACACCTTCGTTTTTTAGCTTCCCAACAATTTTGTTGCCTACATCATCATCCCCTAAGGTCAAAACAGTGGCTGAATTTACGCCAAGTCTTTTGGTACCAACGGCGTTATTTGCAGCATTTCCTCCAACAGAAATTTCAAAATTGTTAACCGGGATTTTATCACCATAAGAAAGGGCAATAAAACATTCTTTTGTGTTTATATGGCAAAGAGTCTCTAATTCTGTCGGGGTCATAAAAACATCAAGTGATGAATCCCCGATTGAAAGTAAATCTAGTTTGTTTTCCATCAGTCTTTCTCCATTTCAGGCTTATATTTGCCCTGACGTGCCAATGAATTAAGTCTAGCTCTTTTGTAAAAAGCTTCTTTAGCCATAGTAACATTCTCTAGTTTTCCTTTCCATGTCATTAGAGCCGGTTCCTGCAAGGCTCTAGCAAAAGAAAAACTAAGTTCCCACGGATATGAGCCTTGCGAGTTTATTGCATTAAGGTTTGCCGTTGACTCTTCTGGAAATTGCCCTCCAGAAAGAAAAACGATTCCTGGTACTTCTTCTGGAACCATCTTTGCGAGAACTCTTAAGGTTGTATTGGCAACTTCATTTGGGCTTGCTTTCTTTGGATTATCTTTCCCCGAAAGAACCATATTGGGCTTAAGAAGTATTCCTCTTAAATCTACTTTTTCTTTTTCAAGTTCTGAAAACACTTTCGAAAGTACTTTTTTTGTTACTTCCTCACAAACAGCTATTTCATGATCACCATCTAATAAAACTTCTGGTTCGACTATTGGAACCAATCCCTTTTCTTGGCTTAGTTTTGCAAATTTAGCAAGGAGTTGAGTGTTTTTCTTTATTAACTTATCCGTCGGTAATCCGTCTCCAATTAAAAAAACACCTTGCCATTTTGTGAATTTCAAATTTTTTTTTGCGTATTTAGATAAACGATTACTAAGAGTATCAATTCCCTTGGTAACCCTCTCACTAGATGAACCCTCTAGAGATTCGTTGCCCTCATCAACTCTTACCCCAGGAATAATACCTTTCTCTTCCAAAACCTGAGGAAAAGAAATACCATTTTTTGTTTTTTGATATAAAGTCTCGTCAAAAAAAATTACACCACTTATATATTTTTCTATTCCCGGAGTTGTAAAAAACATCTCACGATAGCTTCGGCGGTTTTCCTCCGTGGACTCAACATCAATTTTACTAAATTGTTTTTCAATTGTTCCAAAGCTCCAATCAGCCGCCAAAATTCCTTTGTTTTTGGAAACTAACTTTTCGGCAATCTCTTTTAGGGCTGCTTTATCCATATATACCTTAAGTT
>SDBT01013487.1_pt1 | contig 13090 bp, 12 predicted proteins | sample 2277101 | NCBI WGS metagenome assembly SDBT01 (sample SAMN10404973, study PRJNA504765) | marine sediment metagenome | isolation source: marine sediment core GS10_PC15, 103 cmbsf | place: Arctic Ocean: Southern Knipovich Ridge | collected 2010 | reverse complement strand
GTTATATTTGATCAATATGCTAAAATGCAACACAAAGGCAAATATGCTAATGCTAGTGAACAATATGATTATATTGGAGCATTAGATAAAAATGATTCAGATGTATATACAATATTTGTTAAAAAAAATAAATATATTGTTAGGCTACAAACAAAAATTGAAGATGGTAATATAAAGGAAATCAAATTTAAAGCCTTTGCTTGTAGTATAGTAATAGCCAGTATGAATATGGCTTGTGAAGAAATACACAAAAAACCTCTTCTTGAATCTTTAAAATTAACAAATGAAGAATTTAAGAATAAGTTGAAAATTCCAGAGACTATTCCTGAAAAAAATTCAATAATGGTAGAAGAAGTATTTGACACATTATTTGATGCAATAGTTTCACCAGACAGGTCGGCAAATAAATCTTATGAGTAAAGAAAAATTTAAACAAGTAATAATAGTTGATACTAGGGAAAAGAAACCTTGGAAATTCAATAAGTGTACAACTTGTGATGGTAGTTTAATTCAGAAATTGGACACTGGCGATTACACTATTCAAGGAATGGAAGATATTTTTGTTATTGAACGCAAAAGTAGCGTATCAGAACTATATCTAAATTTAGGATTTGAAAAAGATAGATTTATACGTGAAATGGAACGTATTCAATCCTTCAAATATAAGTTTCTCTTCTTTGAATTCAGTATAAAAGATATATATGATTGGCCAACGATATCAAAAAGAATAACTGGTAGAAGGGCCGGACTAACGCCACAATATATTATTTCTATGTTAATCGAAATAGAAGTAAAATATGGTATTCACGCAGTTTTTCTTGGATCAAATAAGAAAGATAGAGATAATCAAAAGATAAAGCAATTCGTTAATCGCTTCTTATATAAATATTATAATCTTTATATGGCAGGAGATCTTTCTTAATGTCATCTATAATACTTCCTCCACAATATATTTGGTCTCCAGACAAGCCTGACTTTAATTGTTTTATTGATATTCCTGTAAGTTTAAAGCCAAAAGATATTCTCGATGAATTTGTTCTTATGTGTCAATTATACCCATCTTGGGGCGTTGAACAAATAATTGGCGATGGAGATTTTGAATTAGCACCATTCCAAAGAGCGGTATTAGATATGCTTTGGAGCACTACGTTTCCATTAATGATAGGAAGTCGTGGTATGGGAAAATCTTTTATCTTGGCAATTTATGGCCTTATGAAAGCGGTATTATCTCAAGACAATCTTATTGGTGAAAAAATAATTATTGTTGGTTCTGCATTTAGACAATCTAAGATGGTGTTTGATGAAATGGTTAAATGGATAGAAAAATCACCTCTTATATTAGAATGTAATCCTACTATAAGTAATAGTGTAGATAAATGTGAAATTAAAATAGGGAATAGTTCAATTATTGCATTGCCTCTTGGTACTGGAGAAAAAATTCGTGGTTATCGTGCCAGTATTATTATGGCAGATGAATATGCACAAATCCCAGAAGAAGTATTTCAAGTTGTTGTTCGTGGTTTTGCTGCTGTATCTCAACATCCAGTTAAGCGTGCAAAAATGGTAGCACAACTTAATGCATTAAAAGAAGCTGGTTTGATTAGTCCAGATGCTAAAGATCCAAACGATAAGAAAAACCAAACTATATTATCTTCAACATCATTTTATAAATTCAATCACTTATATACAACATATTGTAAATATAAGACAGTAATTGATAATAAAATGTTAGGAAACATTAGAGATTATAAAGATATTTTGGGCGATAAGGTTGCCGATGGCCATATAGACTATAGAGATTTTGCCATATGTCGCTTACCATATACAGAGATTCCTGAAGGATTCTTAGATTCTACTCAGCTTGCCCAAGCTCGTTTGACTATGAGTGACGAAAGATTCCGTATGGAATTTATGGCAGAATTTGTAGATGATACTGAAGGATTCTTTAAGAGAAGTCATATGGAAGAATGTACTCCATCATTCACTTCAAAAAAAGGGAAAAATATATTAGATCCAGAAGCATTCGCCGTAGAATTATCTGGTGATGGTGTTTCAACATATGTAATGGGCATTGATCCTGCTAGATCTAGTGATAACTTCGCAATAGCTATAGTAAAAATATTTGAAGGTAAAATGCGCCTAGTCTATATGACAACATTTAATAGAAAAGATTTTATTACTATATCTAAAACTGTGCGTGAATTAGTTAGAAAGTTTGATATTAAAGGTATAGGCGTTGATAAAGGTGGTGGCGGTCAAACATTTGCAGACATCTTGGCAAATAAAGAATTAGCAGAAGACGAAAAAGCTCTCAGGATTTTCGAAAAAGAGAATGAAGAATTTGATGGCATTATTGGAATGCATATGCTCGAACTAATTAAATATCAAGGAGAATGGCTATATAATGCAAATTATGATCTACAGGCTGATATAGACCCTCTCCATAAAAGATTTTTATTCCCGTATACTCACAACGATGACAAATATATGGATGATGAAGGTAACTTTGATGTAAAGGAAGTTTTAGTCGTTGGAGATATCTTCAAAGAAATACAGGAAGCCAAAGAAGAAATTTCCGCAATTATAATGACTACAACTGGTAAGAGCGAAACACCCCACTTTGATTTACCAGACATAGGAAAGAATCCATATGACGTTAGACGTAAAGATAGATATAGCGCGGTATTAATTGCCGCAGATCAGGCAAGGACAATTATCTTTGGTGACACTTTAATTATGGATGATGAAAGCAGATATGGAGATGTAGGCGGCTGGATAGAAGATTTTCAATAAAATTGCAATCAGATTGATCTAAATGTGGTGTATATTATAGTGATAAATTATTATCTATGGTAAGGAGAAGTATTTATGGCAAAGAAAAAAGCTACAGGATCTACCAAAAAATCCCCCAAAATCAAAAACAATTCAATTAAAAATCAGGGCTGGCTAGACGATATCATAAAAATTAATGAAGGTGTTGGGTATGCTATGGCTGCACATACAACCCATATGACTGGTATTACATCTAAATCAGCTATGAATTTAGCTGAAGGTGCAAAAGGCCGTCACGTAGAGATTATAGCAGAATGTGTTCATATATATAGAACTACCGGAATGGTCAAAAATATTATTGATCTAATGTCAGACTTTGCAACCGAAGGAATTGATATTATTCACGAAAATGATAAGCAGCAGAAATTTTATACAGCTTGGTCAAATAGAATTGGGTTAAAAAATCGTGTAGAACATATTGCCAGAACATACTTTAAAGAAGGTACCGTTGCTATATCTGCTAAACACGGTACTATTACCAAAAAAGAAGAAAGAGCTTTAATTGCTCAAGGCGCAGTTATTAAACTTAAAAAAGGTAACGTCTTAGTAACAGAAGAAGCAAAAAAAAGAAGCATTCCGATAGACTATGAAATATATAATCCTAGCAATCTTAGAAAAATTGGTCCTCCACGCTTCCAAACTGTATTATTTAAAGTTGACGATTCTCTAGTTAAAATTGTAAAAAAACCCAAAAAAAACTTAACTCGTGAAGAAAAGATTGTTATTGAGAATACTCCTAATAAATTTATAAAAGAAATAAGAGAACAAAATAAGAGCAGAAATGTATTCGTTACATTAGGATTAGAACGAGATGATCCTGATTTAACTATGATTAATTATAAAAAAGATGATTGGCAATCTTGGGCAGACCCATTGATTTTTGCCACATTAGACGATATAAAGTATAAGAAATTACTTCGTGCAGCCGATCAAGAAGCTGCTAGATCTATTATAAATGCCTTAACTATCATCAAGTTAGGTAATACTAAAGAAAAACTTCCTCCTACTAAAAAAGAATTTGAAAAAATAGCTAAACTTCTTAAGACACCCACTCCAACTAAGACTATTGTGTGGAATGATCTTATTGAAGTTGTTACTGCGTATCCACCAGTAGGAGAAATTCTTGGTAAAGAGAAATATGAAGCTGTAGATAATGATATCTTGGCTGGTTTTGGTGTATCTGAAGTTCTTGTTAATGGTAAAGGGGGCAACTATGCTACTTCTTTCCTTTCTGTAAAAACCCTTCTTGAACGCCTAGAAACTTGTAGATGTGAAATTGAGGCTTGGTTACGAAAAGAATTACGTAAAATTATGAAGGCTATGGGTTGGAAAGAAATCCCACATATCCGCTTTGGTCGTATGAATCTGCGTGATGAAAAAGCAGAAAAACAAATCTTAATTGAATTAATGGATCGTAAAGTTATTAGTGCAGAAACTGTTCTTCAACATATGGGCGAAAAACAGGCTATTGAAACTCAAAGAATTAAGAACGCAGAAGAAGAACGTAAGGATATGGAAATTGAAATGCGTACTCCAATTAAAAATGACTCTGATCCTAATGAAGATCAAGCTCCAGAAGGCAGACCTCCTGGCGATACTTCTCCACAGGAAAATAAAAGAGAAACTAAGCCACAAGGCGCTTCTATCAATCCATTAATGATTATGGATATGAGCAGCAAGGCTATGAAATTATATGATCAAGTTGAACAAGTTGTATGCTCTAAATACTGTCAGGATCAAAACGTAAACAATAAAAAATCGCTCATTAAACTACAGAGAGAAGAACTAGACAAAATTATATTCACGGTATTTTCTAATTTAGGTGTAAATTATAATGTAGAGGATGGTCAGATTATAGATTTATTCTCTCAAGCGAATGAATTGATGCCGGATAAACGAACATCCGAGATATTTGAATCTCTTAAGAAACAAAATAATAGCGTTGTAACGGCACAAGCAACTCGTGAAATGAGAGCTAATGCTCTTGTGATGTCCACATTGGAAAAGGAATAAAATGAGTTATAATTATCTTGCAGGAGGTATAGACAGATACCTCAACGAAGCAGAAGCTTTAGACAAATTTACCGCAGAAGCTAAAGAAAAGATGAAAACCTTTGAAGGACGAGCATTTGTAAAAACATCTAAAGATGTTGGTTCAGAAGATATGGGTAGTTATTATAGCGAAGGACATCTACACTGGTATGCTTTAGATCAAAATGGTAATGGCGTTACTTTATCAAATTATGCATATCCTTTTGATGGTATGGATGAAAAAGATATAGGTCCAGATGAACACATCCACGAAGTAAAGAGTTGGATTGTTCAACAGGTCGATAAACACACTCACGAATTTGATCTTAGAAAAGCCGCTCAAGAAGAATTAGGAAGAAAAATTATTGAAGATCCAATGACTTTAGAAGATGTCAATCAAGACAATATTGATCCAAACCCACTAGAGAATCTAGAAAAATAATATAAAAGTAATATTTTGTTATATTTTTTTATATTTTTGTGTATATTAGGATAAGTTAATATGAAATATGAATTTAAACCTTCTTATTTGATAAGTAAAATTCGCATTAATGACGCGGATTCAAATGAACAAGAAAAAGCTTTTGCTACTCTTGATTCTACAGATAAGGAAAAGTTAGGTCTCTCAGGTAAAAGACAAGCAGATATCCTTTATATGGAAGACGTTCTGGTTTCTGAAGGAGAAAATAAGAACGATGATATTTTCTTAGCAGAAGAACTTGGCCTAGCTGTTTTAAAAAGAGATACTGTAAAAGGCAAGCCTGTCAATTGGGAACATAATTCACAGGAAATTATTGGTTTTATGTATGATAGTTTTTTGGTGGATGCTGAAGGAACAAGGATTAATAAGGTTCCAGAAGACGAAAAATTTCACGTTATTTCTCGCTCTATGATTTGGAAAAATATATCATCTCTTCATAGAGACCGAGCACAAGCAATTGCTCTAGCTGAAAAAGATGACTCTCTATTCGTATCAATGGAAGCAAATTTTAGTAGATTTGATTATGCGGTTGGCGATGAAATTATCGAAAGAAATGAAAATACCGCTTTTTTGGATTTTGCTTTAAGAATTAATGGTGGTTCTGGAGAATTTGACGGTAAAAGAGTTAGACGTGTATTAAGAGATATTACTTTTGCAGGAAAAGCTGTTGTAGAAAAACCTGCAAATCCCGATAGTTTTATTCTTTCTGTAGCGAAAGATATAAGCAAAGAAGTAATTCCAGAGGTAAATATATTAGGAAAAATTAAATTTGTTAGTAATGATCTTGATAATGTTGACGCTCGGTGCGAAGACATCCCTGGCAGTCAAGAACCTATATTTGCAAGTTTAGTTCTTAATAATATAAAACCAAAGGAAAAAATTAGTAAAGCTAGTGAAGACACAGTTGAAAAAACTGAAGACAAACAAATAGGAGTGGACAGAATGGCTGAAAACACAGAACTTCAAAGCAAACTTGATGCAGCAAATGATCAAATTGAAGAACTTAATAAGAAGCTTTCTAATGCTGACGTTGCAAAAGCTAGAGAAGAAATTGATGGACTTAAAATTGCAAACGAAAAGTCTTTAGAAACTATTAAGGATCTTGAATCTAAAGTTGCTGACAGCAAAAGTCTTGATAAAGATCTTGAAAAAGCCAAAGAAGATTTAGCTAAAGCTAATTCTTCCGTTGAAGAACTTCAAGAAAAGGTTACTGAAATGGAAGCTGATAAGAGTCTTGTTGATCGTAAAGCTAAAATTGAAGAAATTCTTAAACTTGATGAAGACGCAATGGCTCAAGAACTTGAAGATGTTAAGTATATGGATGAAGAAAAATTTAATTCTCATCTAGAACGTATGAAAAATTATGTTTCTACCGTAGCAAAGGTCGCTGAAGATAAAATTGCTGCCGATAAAGCTGCTAAAGAAGCAGAAAAAGCTAAAGCCAATGATAAAACTAAAGATGATACTTCAATCGAAGACGCAGTAGATAATATTAAACTAGATGATTCTGGTTCAATAAATGCTGATAATAAGAGTGAAGACGAAACTATGCAAGATATCTTTGGCGAACACTTTGGTGGTGTTAGCTCTGAAGGAGATAAATAATGGCACTTAAAGGTAAAAGAACTGTAATCGAAACGCAGATTACTAAAAAGTGTGAAAACGAAGCAGAAAGAGGCAAGTTGGTTGTTGCTAGTGCTACGGAAGGTTTTGTATTACTTACTACTTCTGTTGATAGTGATGATCTCGTTGCAGGTCTGTTGCTTGATGATGTAGAAGATAGAGATCTTACAAAGTTTCCTTCTAATCAGCACAAGAATTTAGCACAAGTTAGTGGTCAAGTTAGCCTTCTTAAAAAAGGTAAAGTTTTAACTGATGCAATTCCAACTGGTATTACAGTTGCACAGTATGAAGATGCTTATTTAGCAAACAGTGGTCTTATTTCTAACGTTATTGCCAGCGGCCAAAAGGTCGGCAAATGGCAAAGCGCAGTAGATGCAGACGGTTTTGCTGAACTAAGTCTAAACTTGGATTAATCTAGGAGGAATCAATGAGATCTTATAAAGCAAGTGATAAAGCTATTGAAAAACTTCGCGCAACCGCCTCTAAGAATCCAGAAGAGGCTGCAAAGGCTCAGAAGGCTCTTGTGCAAGCTTATCAAAATGAACTAAATAAAGCTATCGAAGCTGTCGCCAAATTTAGAAATGGTGAAATTACAGCAAAGGCAGCTTTTAACGAACAGACTCCGCTCCGTAGAGCAGTCTTTCGTGAAGATACAATCGGTAATATTTATACACGTTTACTTCTCGCTCCCGGTGCACAAGCACGTTTCCCATTGGATTTTGTAGCAGAAGGTGAACAGAATGACTTTGTTGCTTTTACGATGCCAAAACAGGGCTATGTTCCTGAAAATCACATCGAAGGTGACGAAATCTATGTGAACACCTTCCGTATTGCAAATTCGATTGATTGGGATCTTGCATATGCTCGTGACGCACGTTGGGACGTTATCGAAGCCGCTTTGGACGTATTTCGTTCAGGTTTCGTAAAAAGACTTAATGATGATGGTTGGCACGTAATTCTTGCTTCTGCACTTTCTACAGGTGAATTGGTTGAAGATCCACTAGCAACTGCTGGTGTCTTTACTAAAGAACTTGTTAGCAGAATGAAGACTCGTCAATATCGTCGTACTTTGAATGGTGACTTGACTGATATTTATGTTTCACCTGAAGCATTCGAAGATATTCGTGGCTGGAATCCTGCCGTTGGTACGGGTAACTTGAGTGACATCACTCAACACGATATCTATTTGAATCAAGCTTTGGACGATCAGTCTAATCCAGTGATTCGTATTTACGGTGTAAACATTCGCCAACTTCGTGAACTTGGTGATGACTCCGCTCTTGGCGCAGCCGCTGCTGAATATCAAGATTTTTATCTTAATGATCTTGGTGGTAGTCTTGGTGGTAGTGGTGACTTGGAAATCTGTATCGGTTTGGATCTTTCCAAACAAGATTCCTTCGTTATGCCAATTCGTGAAGAAATGCAGATGTTTGATGATCCTATGTTACATCGTCAAGGTCGTGCAGGTGTTTACGGATGGATGGAACCCGGATTCGCAGCACTTGATAACCGTAGAGTTATTCCAGGCTCTTTTTAATCAAAATAGAGTCAAAAAGTTATATAAAACTAGCCCCGATTTTTTCGGGGCTTTTTTTATTCCCATTTGGTGTATATTATAGTGAATATTTATAATGTTTCCAAATATATAAAATAATGAAATATATAAAGTGGATAGAAGAACTTACATCAAAGGCTCAATTCTTATTAAGAGTCTATAAAAATTATGATAAAGCAGCAGAGATTCTTGGAATTTCGGTTACGGCATTAAAAAATCGTAATAACAAATATTGGAAAATTGACTGTAAGACTATTTGGAATGAGTATAATGATTATATGCTCAATAAATTTTTAGAAGAAGGATTATCTAAAAAAGAAATAGCCAATGCTTTTGGCGTAACAGAAAATGCTGTATCAATTCGTATATCGCAATTAAAAATGGGAGATAATTAAAATGGCAGATACTATTATTTCTGGCTCTAGTCCAGAAACACAAGCTATTTGGGAAACCGCTGGTTCTGGTATAGTTAGATCACAGCGTCACGCTGGAATACCAGTTGTCTTGATTAATGGTAGTGGAGTTACTCAAGATTTGGAAGATCTTATTGCTGATGCAAATGTGCTTCTTTCAGGGATCTTTGGAGCAGTTGATACTCTTGAGCCATTAACTGAAGCTGGTAATGCCCTACTTTCTGGTATTGAGACTGCTGTAGATGGTCTTGAAGGACTAGGTGAAACTAGTAATGTATTACTTTCCGGCTTACAAGTTCTTGTAGACGATGTAGAACCTTTGTTAATAGCAATTTCAGGATTTACAGATACTACTGAGCCTTTATTAATAGCAATCTCAGGGATCAATGTAGGGATTGCACTTCTAGTTGATTCTATAGAACCTTCGTTAGATACAGCAAATGTATCTTTATCTGGTCTCCAAAATTCATCAAACATTGTAAATGTAACTTTGTCTGGTATCGAAAATTCATCAAATATTGCAAATGTGACTTTATCTGGTATCGAAGATGCTGTAGATGGTATTGAAACATCATTAGACATAGCTAATGTTAGTCTGTCTGGTCTCCAAGATTCATCTGACATAGCGAATACCACTCTGTCTGGAATAATAGACACTATTCTTTCTCCAGGTGGATCTGGTACAATAATTACAGATCCTGATGGAACTATTCAAGCGCGTGTACTTTCGAATACCGCTATTCCTTCTGGAGATATTGAGAGTCTAGCAGTAACAGTAGATACTAAGTTAGACTCTACTGAAGTTCTTGCTAGTGGTACTATATTAGCAAGTGCCGAAAGTACCGATATTGATATTTCTTCCCAATTAGGATTTTACAACAATGCTTTATTTATTCTTTCTAGCGTAGATACAGATATTGAAGTATTGGCAAATAGTGATGATAGTGGTATTTTTGCTCTTGTTAAAACCTTAAGTGTAACCGCTGCCGATGGTGCTGTATATTATGATTTAAAAGGTTATGAAAAAATTGTGAAAATTAGACCTGAAATATCTGGAGATTACCAAGTGTCATTAGTTAGAAATAGATAAAGGAAATTTAGAATGGCGTATGATATTGACATTAATGATCAAATTATGCAATCTAGTGATTTAGTAGAAACTACTGAATATGAGTCTGCTGCCGCAGATTATATAAATATAGCTGATGAAGATTTATCTCAAGCACAATACAAAGATAGAAGGCGTGTAATAAAAATTACTTATTCCTCTATTGTTATTGGATATAAAACTGAACAAGCTTTTTTATATAGATATGCAAGAGATCATAGAAAATTTTGTGCTAGACAAGTCTCAATAGAAAATACTATTAAAATATAACATAAATAGGATAATGTTTAATGTCAACTAGTAAAAGATTAAGATTACGTAGAGATCAATTCAGAAAAATAAAAGGAGTAGAAGACCTTATACTTTTTCTATTAGTAGTGCAAGGGCTGTCAGTAGAAGCGGATCTTGGATTAGGCCCATTAGTAAAACTTCTCTCAGTAGAAACAGATGTTAATAATCCTGGAATTGAAGTATTATCAGTAGAAATAAATATATTTGATTAATAGGAGAATATAATGGCAGATACTTTTGTCAGTACTCTTTGGGGTGACGATGGAAATGATGGATTAACTATAGTTACCGCTAAAGCAACTATTCAAGCCGGACAAGATGCTTCAAGTAATGGTTCAACTATTTTTGTTTTCCCTGGCGTTTATGTAGAAACAGTTTTTTCATCAAAAATAGGAGGACTTTTTCAGGCTGTGGGTAAAGCTATTTTGGATGGAGGAAATGCTGTAACTATAGGTTTTTCTCCTAATGATTGGGACACAGGCATACAAGGATTTGAAATAAAAAACTTTACCGCTAAAGGCATAAGAACTTTTAATCATACTCAATTACAAAGACCATTTCAAGATTTAATCATTAAGAATTGTTCTATTGGAATAGAATTAAGATCTACTACTGCTAATGATGGAGGTGGAACTAAAAATTGTGTATTTGATAATTGTACAGTAGGAATATCAAATAGAAGCCAGAATTCATCTAATCCTTTTGGACACAGAGTTACAGAGTGTACTTTTTATAAATGTCAAACTGGATTTGAAATGCTAGATGCTACTTTTACTGCAACCAATATACATAGTCAAATAGTAAAAAATAATATATTTGATAATTGTGACATAGCTTTTAAATATCTAGGACCATCTTCAGAATTAGAGAACGAAGTCCTTTTCCAAGAATTTAATTATAATCTTTATAATATAGGCAGTGGACAAGTTTTAGCTACAGCTAGTGATGCTACATATAGTGGATTAATAGATTGGAATACAGCAACTCAATATGGTGAATTTTCACAAGAGGATGATCCATTATTTGCAAATCCAGACAAAGGAATTTTCTCTGTATTACCCGGAAGTCCTGTTGAAAGCGGATCAGATGAGGCTGGATATATTGGTGCAAGAAAAACAGAAATTGGTTGGTATAATAAAACTCTTCTTGAAAGTGGTGCATCTTTCTCTAGTGTAGAATCATTTTCTATAAATGATATAGAAGGATTAAAGTTGGAACAAGGTGCAATAAGTGGAATTGTAGAATTAAATCCTATTGATATAGGTCAATCGGTTAGACTTGAAACTATACTTGATTCCTTTATAGAAGATATTAATAATGGTAAAGTTATCGACTTAGATGTTCTTGATAATACTCTACCAAGTGGAGCATTAATAATTGAATTTAAAGTCGCTGATTCATTAGGTGCACTTTCAAGCGGAGCTTATATAGAACAAAGCCTTAGAGAACCATTGTCTCCAGTCTTAGCTTCTGGTGGACAATTTATACAAGCAAGATTAACATTTAATAGATAATGGATTTTTGAATGTCTGATATATTTGTAAGCAAATTTGGTGGTAACGACTCTAATGATGGGTTAACATTAGCAACGGCTAAAAAAACAATAGCCGCAGGTATTGCTATTACTGGTGCATCAGATGAAATGTTTATTCATCCAGGAATTTATAATGAAAATTTTACAAATACTGGACTTTCTAATTATAATGTAACAGGTGTTGGAAAAGTAATATTAGATGGTAAAAATCTTATTAATATTTGTTTTACTAATAATGATTCAACTGCTTACAAAATAAAAAATTTAGAAATAAAAAATTATAAAATCAAAGGAATTGAAAATCGTGCCTCGGCTATTTTAACTTTAGAAAACTTAATAATAAATAATTGTACTATTGGAATTTTTGGATCATCAACAAGTGATATATTAGCATCTTATGTTACAATATATGATTGTGCACGAGGAATTAATATTGAAAGTTCTTCTTCTGGATTATTAAATCAATGCACTATATATAATTGTCAAGAGGGAATTAGATCAGAAACTTCTACGAGTAATTCTTTAACATTTATAAATAATATCTTGTCTCAAAATGACATAGCTATAAGGGTAGACGATGTAGCAAATATTGTATTATTAGATGGAAATATATATGATGTTCCAAGCGGTGCATTATTTGGACTTAAAACAGATGCAACACTAACAGAATATTCAACTTTCGCTGCTTGGAAAACGGCTACTGGACAAGACGCTTTATCTCAAGAAACAGATCCTTTGTTTGCTAATCCAGATAGAGGAATTTTCTCTGTATTACCTGGAAGTCCTGCTGAAAGTGGATCGCTTATTGGTGAATATATAGGATCAAGAAGAACCGAAGTTGGTTGGTATAATGCTGAGATATTTCAGAGTGGTGCATTTTTGGAAAGTAATGATCCAGATGTATTCACGTCTGGCGTAACTCCTGGTGGTATTTCTGGATTATTTTTGGCTCCGAATAAGGCATCTTTAGTAGAAACAGCCCCAATTGATTTAGGTCAAACAAGAAATATTTCCGGTATCTTTGATAAATTTTTAGAACAAACAATACAAATTGATAATGATATAAGCGATAATACAATAACAAGCGGTGAAGTAACAATACTTTTTAGAACTGCTGATACATTATTAGATTTAGAAACTACGCCTTATGTAGATTATAATATGAGAATACCTCTCGTATCGGGTGATTTCGAAGGCAGATTTATTCAGGCTAGATTAGGAA
>SDBT01013485.1_pt1 | contig 13091 bp, 13 predicted proteins | sample 2277101 | NCBI WGS metagenome assembly SDBT01 (sample SAMN10404973, study PRJNA504765) | marine sediment metagenome | isolation source: marine sediment core GS10_PC15, 103 cmbsf | place: Arctic Ocean: Southern Knipovich Ridge | collected 2010 | reverse complement strand
GAGTACTTCCACCTTCGACTTTGCATACAGAGGCAATGAATTGCAGATCGCCACTACCCTTTCCAAACCATTGAATTTTTCCAATTGCACTGCATGTGGCCAATGTCTTATACATTGTCCTACAGGCGCCCTTATTGAGCATGTACAATACCCCGAATTGGATGAGCATATCCATGCACCCGGGAAGGTTGTTGTGGCTCAATATACGCCAGCTGTGGCAATTTCAGTAGCAGAACAGCTGGGATATAAACCTGGTACGGATCTGGGTGGGATTATTAATGCGATTCTCCGGAGATACGGATTTGATTATGTCTTTGAAACCGCCTGTGGCGCCGAGGTGATGATCATGGAACAAGCAAAAATCTATGCGGAAAGGAGATCCTTGGATCAGGAGTATCCACTGATAACCAGTTCGTGTCCGGCATGGGTTCAATTTGTGGAGCAATATTACCCCGGGTTGATCCCAACCCTATCTCCGTTGAAATCGCCGCAGCAGATAACAGGCTCATTGATCAGAGAATGGTTTTCGCGCTTGATTGAGCTGGAAGGCAAAGAAATTGTATCGGTGTTGATCTCATCCTGCACAGCGGCCAAAAGTGAAGCCAGGCGGGTGGAGATGACTCTATCGGGCACCCCTGTAATAGACCTGGTCATTACCACCCGCGAATTGGCCAGACTAATTAAACTCAGTGGCCTTGATCTGGAGCAGCTTGAGCCTGAATCATCAGATGCGCCCTTCTTTTCTAAAAGTTCAGCAGGTTTTCTGACAGGTGTGGCAGGTGGGGAGTCCGAGGCTACACTTCGAACCCTTTACAATCAGATGACCGGGAAAGAGTTGGGGCCTGCAAAACTTCACAGGTTCCGCATTCATAAGCATTACCGTGAAATGAATGTTAAGGTTGGAAATAGGGAGATCAGAGTGGGCTGTGTGAGCGGCCTTTCAAATGCTGTGGAATTGCTGGAAGAATTAAAGGCCGGAAAAAGGAAACTGGACCTTTTGGAGGTGATGGCTTGTCCCGATGGGTGCATTAATGGAGGTGGGCAGCCCTTATCATCGGACCATAAGATTATCCGTACCAGAGCCAAAGCTGTGTACGAAAAAGACAATGGAAGCACATTTCACACAACCCATATGAACCCCACAATAGACCGCATTTATAATGAGTTTCTGACAGAATCCGGAAGGTTAATAGGCAAAGAGACTTTGTATACAACATTCACAAAACGGGAGGTACTGTTATAGTGATTACATTAACAATATTTTGTACTATTGTATAATAACACATTAAAAATCAATTATGCTGCCAGAACGCACTGTAGAACGATTAAGTGAATATCGAAGGTCACTGCTGCAATGCCTGGAAGCAGGGAAAACGCATATTTATTCCCACGAGCTTGCTGAGCTTCACCACAATACTGCTGTTCAGGTGAGGCGTGATATCATGTTCATCGGTTATACCAGCATGCAGCGTAAGGGATATGATGTGAGGGAACTCATCAATGTCATTGAAAATATTCTTGACTCAGAAAAGGGACTGAATGTGGCTGTAATAGGTATTGGTAATCTTGGTCGCGCTTTCACCACTTACTTTGTGGGAAAGCGTTCAAAGCTGAATATCATTGCCACATTCGATGTGGATACCACCAAAATTGACCGGGTGATTTCGGGTGTGAAATGTTACCATTTAAGCCGCTTAAAAGAGGTAGTGGAATCGCACAACATATCCATAGCGATCCTGACGGTTCCTGCAGATTCGGCAGTTAAAGTCTCTGATCACCTTGTGGAAGCCGGTATAAAGGGCGTACTTAATTTCACAACCGTTTCTTTGAATGTTGCCCCGGATGTTTACCTTGATGAATATGATATGATCACTTCCCTGGAAAAGGTGGCATATTTTGTGAAGATGGCTAAGAGGTAATAAATTTGTCCCATGGAAAATCGAATTGGAGCAGTGATCATACTGATTACCGATGAGGTTGATACTCAACGGGTCAACTCCATTATATCGGATCATTCAGACATGATCCTGGGCCGTCAGGGTATCCCTCTTAGAGACCGCGCCACCAATATTATCTCACTGGTACTGGATGGTGATACTGACAGAATAGGATCGCTTACCGGTAAGCTGGGAAGAATTCCCGGAGTAAAGGTGAAGTCAGTCCTGGCTGGTTAAATGTTAAAAAATCCATGAAATTTGTTAAAATCCCTCCTCCCATACAACATAAATGAGCGTTTTTGGTTAATATAGCTGGAAAGTAATTGTTGGGGTGCAAGGCAAGTTGCGAATCTTTTGAGGGTTTTAGGGAGAGTAGCAACTTGCCTTATTTTTTTTCTCCTTTCTGCTGTTCGACTATGTTCTAAGACACTCCTTTTCCTTCCTGGACAAATTTCAGCTTTCTTATCTTTGGATCAGCAAAACAGATCCACATGGTCAATCGACAACTAATTGAACCTAAGAGTATTGTAGTTGTTGGAGCGTCCAACAACATTGCCAAGCCAGGGGGAAAACTTTTTCACAATATTCGTACCGGAACATTTGAGGGTGAGCTTTATGCACTTAATCCAAAAGAAGATACCATTCAGGGGCTGTCCTCTTTCCGCAATGTATTGGATCTGCCTCAAACAGAGCTGGCATTCCTTGCTGTACCAGCCTCACTCTGTCTGGAGATTGTTAAAGAACTTGCAGAGAGCAAAAATACGAGGGCATTTATCATCGTTTCCGCTGGATTCAGCGAGGAAAGCGATTTGGGAAAACAAATCGAAGAAGATATTGCTAAAGTCTGCAAAGCTTATGATGCCGCTTTGGTTGGCCCAAATTGTATTGGGGTAATGACCCCTGCATATCAGGGCGTTTTCACCCTTCCCATTCCACGGCTTGATCCCCAGGGATGCGATTTTATTTCAGGAAGTGGTGCTACTGCTGTTTTTATCATGGAGTCCGGATTGCAAAAGGGACTCAAATTTAATCATGTCTTTTCGGTAGGCAACTCTGCTCTACTGGGCGTGGAGGATGTATTGCAATACTTTGATGAAACTTTTCGTGAGGCCAGCTCTTCGAAAGTGAAGATTCTCTACTTTGAAACCATTAAGGATCCTGACCGGTTGCTCAGGCACGCAACCTCCCTGATCAGGAAGGGATGCCGCATTGCGGCCATCAAAGCTGGTACCACCGATGCCGGGAGCAGGGCTGCTTCATCCCATACAGGTGCCCTGGCAAGTTCGGATATGGCTGTTGATGCTCTTTTCAGGAAAGCAGGTATTGTCCGGTGTTATGGAAGGGAGGATCTTACCACTGTAGCATCGGTCATGTTACACCCACCCCTGAAAGGGAGGAATCTGGCTATTATTACCCATGCCGGAGGACCCGCAGTAATGCTAACAGATGTATTGTCACAGGGAGGCATGGATGTACCTCACCTGAAGGGACCCGAGGTGGATAGGTTACTTACACACCTCTTTCCGGGTTCTTCAGCCTCCAATCCAATCGATCTGTTGGCCACAGGTAATGCTGAACAGGTGGGCATGTGCATTGAGTTTTGTGAATCTTCCTTCGAAGAGATAGATGGAATTGTGGTTATTTTTGGCACACCCGGACTGGCTCCGGTCTTTGATGTATACGAAGTATTGCATCGGAAAATGCAAACCTGCAGTAAACCCATATTCCCCGTATTGCCTTCGGTCACCACAGCCAGGAAAGAGGTACAGGAATTCCTGTCACACGGACATATCAATTTTCCTGATGAAGTATTACTGGGTGAGGCTCTTACCAGAATTTACAATACAGAGGTGCCTGCCGGAAGTGAACCGTACCTGGATGGGATTGATATACAGGCCATCAGACAGGTTATTGATACCGCTGATGAGGGTTATTTGTCGCCCGGCGCTATTCAACAAATTCTGGATGCAGGAGGGATTCCCCGTGTAAATGAAGGTGTAGCCTTTGAAGAAGCTTCCCTTCATAAGATATCTCGTGAAACGGGATACCCGCTGGTTATGAAGGTAGTAGGGCCTGTCCATAAGTCAGATGTAGGCGGTGTGGCACTGGGAATTGACAATGATATTGACCTGATGGATCATTTTAAGCGAATGAGAAAGATTGAGGGATTCAAAGGAGTATTGTTGCAACCCATGCTAGAGGGTCTGGAATTATTCGCTGGTGCTACATACGAACCCACATTTGGACACGTGGTACTTTGTGGAATGGGAGGAATCTATGTTGAAGTAATGAGAGATTTTGCTTATGGACTGGCTCCATTGTCCATGACTGAAGCAAGTCATATGATCCACTCCCTGAAAGGTTATCAAATGCTGAAGGGAGTACGCGGACAGGAGGGGATCGATATTCATGCCTTTGAGGAGATGATTGTCAGGCTTTCAACTATTTTAAGGGTTGCCACTGAAATCGCAGAGCTCGACCTGAATCCAATCATGGGTAAAGGTGACCAGCTTGTAGTTGTTGATGCCCGGATAAGGATTGCGAAAAGCGTTGTATAACACATACACCTTATGCTTTTGGGCACAACAGATTTTTTCACCTTTCCCTAATTTCACCCTGTATTTCAAAAGTTGTAAGTATGAAGACAACACCCATTGCCTCAGAAGTTGTCAATGAGGTTATCGATGCCTTTGGCATCCACCCTGCAGGAAAAGCTACCATCAGAGAACTGGTTAAAATTGTCAACGATATTGAAGGGATTACAGGTGTGGAGTTTATCCGCATGGAAATGGGCGTACCTGGCCTCGAACCTACATTTGTTGGAACCGAAGCTGAAATGATAGCCCTCCGCCGGGGCGTGGCTTCAAAATATCCCAATATAGAGGGGATTAAACCTCTTAAAGATGAGGCCGCCAGGTTCATTAAATTATTCCTGGATGTTGATGTACAGCCGATGCATTGTGTGCCTACAGTGGGCTCTATGATGGGGAGTATGGCATCTTTTATGGTGGTAAACAGGTCAGATCAGAACCGTACCGGGACTCTGTTTCTGGATCCTGGATTTCCTGTACAAAAACAGCAGTGCCTGGTACTGGGACACAACTTCGGCTCCTTCGATCTATATGATTTTCGTGGCGATAAATTGAAGGCAAAAATGGAGGAGGAGATTGAAAACGGACAGTACTCATCCATTCTTTATTCGAATCCTAACAATCCTTCATGGATCTGTCTGAATGAAGAGGAGCTAAAGACCATTGGAGAAATCTCTTTGAAATATGACCTGACGGTCATTGAAGACCTGGCCTATTTTGGTATGGACTTTCGAAAGGATCTTTCGAAACCAGGAGTCGCTCCATTCCAGGCAACTGTGGCAAGATATACGAACAATTACATACTCCTGGTCTCAAGTTCTAAAGCGTTCAGTTATGCGGGTCAACGGATAGGAATGATGATCATTGCCCCGGAGTTGTTCGACCGAAGATACCCCGATCTGAAAAGGTATTATACCTCAGACAAGTTTGGTCACGCAATGATATATGGAGCACTCTACGCTCTTTCAGCTGGGGCTTCCCATACAGCTCAATATGCACTTGCAGCAATCTTTAAAGCAGTGAATGACGGCTCTTATAACTATATTAATGAGGTGAAGGAGTATGGGGCCAAAGCGGTCATCATGAAAGCCATGTTCCAAAAATATGGATTCCGGATTGTGTATGAAATGGACCTGGATGAACCCATTGCCGATGGGTTCTATTTTACCCTGTCATATCCGGGTTTTGAAGGTCCGCAACTGGTGGAAACGCTGCTCTATTATGGGATCAGTGCAATATCATTGGGAATTACCGGGAGTTCTCGAACTGAAGGCTTAAGGGCCTGTGTATCACAGGTTAGGCGAAATCAGTTCGGATTATTGGAAGATCGGTTAAAGTGTTTTAGTGGGCATCACCCCATCCCGAAATAGGATTTTTCATCCCAAAAAAGCTGCAATGGAGTAAACCTGTCCAATAACAGCGAAGAAGGAATCTGAGAAATGTTACATTTGGTAATTGTACATTAAAAAATGCATAGTATGGCAAAAGCTAGAGGAGCCATTGTGGTGGATGTAGAGAGGTGTAAGGGCTGCCAGGTCTGTTTGGTGAATTGTCCTACTACAACCATTGGTATGGCTGCAGAGGTGAACGGGAAAGGATACCACTATGCCTATATGGAGAATCCGGAAAGTTGTACTGGCTGTACCAACTGCGCGGTTGTGTGTCCCGATGGTGTGATAACCGTATACAGGGTAAAACAAAATTAAAGCTGCATTAGATGAAAGAACTGGCATTAATGAAGGGAAATGAGGCCATTGCAGAAGCTGCTATCAGAGCAGGGGTAGATGCCTATTTTGGATATCCTATTACACCCCAATCAGAAGTCATGGAGTACCTTATGCTTCAAAAACCGGAAGAGCGCACCGGGATGGTAGTGCTACAGGCGGAAAGTGAAATTGCCTCCATCAATATGGTTTACGGTGCAGCTGGTACTGGTAAAAAAGTAATGACCTCCTCCTCCAGTCCGGGTATCAGTCTAATGCAAGAAGGAATCAGCTACATTGCTGGCGCCGAACTTCCCTGTCTGATCGTTAATGTCGTCAGGGGAGGCCCTGGTTTAGGTACCATTCAGCCTTCTCAGGCCGACTATTTTCAATCTACTAAGGGTGGGGGACATGGTGATTACCGACTGTTTGTATTAGCACCTGCTTCGGTTCAGGAGATGGCCGATTTTGTGGATCTGGGATTTGAAATGGCTTTCAAATACCGGAATCCGGTCCTTATACTTTCGGATGGACTTATTGGACAGATGATGGAGAAAGTGGAGCTACCCGAACAGAAGGAGAGGGTGAAGGAATTTGACCAATCATGGGTAATCACTGGCAAAACCGATGACCGGGAGCGGAACATCATTACCTCCCTGAACCTGGACCCGGATCGTCAGTACGAACATAACCTGAAACTGCAGGAGAAGTACCGGAGCATGAAGCAGGATGTGATGTTTGAGAAAATTGAATGCGATGATGCTGATTTCCTGCTTGTGGCATATGGATCCAGTGCACGGATTTGTCAGAAGGTAGTTGACATTGCCCGGAGCAGAGGTAAAAAGATTGGTTTGCTGCGGCCCCAGACACTCTATCCATTTCCCACTGACGAAATCGCCAAACTCGCAAGGAGAGTGAAGGGGATGTTGTCCGTGGAGCTGAGTGCAGGCCAGATGGTGGAAGATGTGAAATTGGCTGTGAATGGAAGAGTTCCGGTATCCCATTATGGGATGCTGGGTGGAAAGATCCATTCACCAGAGGATGTATTAGGTGCCGTTGAAGAGAAATATATAGGAGGATTTTAGATGGAAATTAAAGAGATCATCAGGGCAGAGAACCTGGTATACAAGCGCACCCCGCTTATGACAGATGCAACCCTATCCTATTGTCCGGGTTGTGGTCATGGTACCATTCATCGCCTGATCATGGAGGTGGTGGAAGAGATGGGTATCCAGTCAGATACCATCGGGATTGCCCCGGTGGGATGTTCAGTGATTGCCTATGACTTTATGGATGTGGATTTTACCCAGGCTGCTCACGGACGGGCTCCGGCTGTTGCTACCGGTATAAAACGGCTTTGGCCAGATAAATTCGTATTCACCTATCAGGGAGATGGTGACCTGGCAGCCATAGGTACTGCTGAAACCATTCACACCTGTAACCGGGGCGAGAACATCACCATTTTCTTTGTGAATAACGGCATCTACGGGATGACCGGAGGACAGATGGCACCCACAACTTTGGAAGGAATGAAGTCATCCACGTCTCCCTATGGCCGGAACATTGAGACAATGGGTCCCCCCTATAAAATTACCGAGATGATCGCCCGGTTGCCGGGCACCTATTATGTAACGCGGCAAGCAGTGCATAAGCCAGGACCTGTAAGGAAATCCAAAAATGCCATTCGAAAAGCGCTGGAGATTCAAAGGGACAAAAAAGGGTTGTCTTTTATTGAGTTCGTCTCCAATTGCAACTCGGGGTGGAAAATGACCCCCAACGATTCCAATATATGGATGGAGGAGAATATGTTTCCTTTTTATCCAATGGGCGACATCAAGGTGGATGGGAAATTGGTTAGTGGATAGTGGTTAGTACGCTCACTTTGTTCGCGTTGTTAGAGTTAATAAGTTAGAAAGTTAGAAGGTATGACGGAAGAGATTATCATTGCTGGATTTGGGGGACAGGGAGTTCTTTCCATGGGAAAGATACTGGCTTACTCCGGGATTATGCAGGAACAGGAAGTGAGCTGGATGCCCTCCTACGGACCTGAAATGCGGGGTGGAACCGCTAATGTAACGGTGATCCTTAGCGACAATCGTGTCAGCTCTCCTGTGCTGCAAAGTTTTGATACGGCCATCCTTCTTAATCAGCAATCAGTGGATAAATTTGAATCCATGATCAAGCCAGGCGGATTAATGATCTACGACCCCAATGGCATTACACGGCATCCGGAACGGGACGATATTCGTATCTTCCATGTTGAGGCTGCAGGGGAGGCCGCCCGCATGAAGTCTCCCATCACTTTCAACATGGTGGTGTTGGGAGCCTATATCAAGATAAATCCTGTGGTGGATTTCGACAATGTGATAAAGGGTCTTCGCAAATCATTGCCCGAAAGGCATCATCACCTGATCCCGGTCAATGAAAATGCAATCCGGCGTGGTATGGAGATCGTCAAAGAAGCCAAACTCACGGCATAATGAAGATTTTCCTCTTCACAAATTCTATCATGCTACGTTCTAATTTGACTTGCACAGATTGCTTTAATCTTTGCCCTAAATTCCCTAGCTTTATATAATAGATATCTATAAGGCAGAAATAGGAAACAGCTAATGATGGATAAAACATTATTTACACCATTTCAGAAATTTGTAAAGATTGAGAGTTTTAGTGGCATACTCCTGTTTAGTGCAACTATAATCGCCTTGATTTGGGCGAACTCTCCGCTAAGTTATATCTACGAGTCATTGTGGCAATATGAGATAGGAATTAGTTTGCAAAGTTTTGAACTTTCTAAACCGCTTATATTATGGATCAATGATGGTTTGATGGCCATATTCTTTTTTCTAATTGGATTAGAAATAAAAAGAGAATTGCTTATTGGAGAATTAAATTCTCTTCGAAAAGCTACATTTCCGATTTTTGCGGCAATTGGGGGAATGTTAATTCCCATAACTTTATATATTATACTTAACAGAAATCCTGAAGCATCACATGGGTGGGGTATTCCAATGGCCACAGATATTGCATTTTCTCTGGCCATTTTAAAACTATTAGGGAATAGAGTGCCTTTAAGTCTGAAAGTATTCCTAACTGCATTTGCGATTGTTGATGATATTGGTGCAGTACTTGTCATTGCAATTTTCTACAGTTCGGGCATTAAATGGTTGCTGCTAGCAGTTGCATTGCTTCTGCTTCTTTTTCTCTTTTTCCTATCGTATAGAAAAATACATGTGAAATACGTAATCCTGATATTTGGTATTGCAATTTGGATTTTGTTTCTAAAAGCAGGAATTCATCCTACTGTAGCTGGTGTATTATTGGCGTTTACAATTCCAATCAGACAAAGGATTGATGTTAGAACATATTCCAAGAAGCTCTATAGTATCGTAGATGACATAAAATTATCTACTGAGAATGAGAGCCACATTCTTTCCAAAGAGCAGATAGAGAAGATTGATCATTTAGAGGATTGGACGAATAAAGTTCAGTCGCCGCTCCAACTTCTCGAACACAGACTCCACAATTGGGTGGCATATTTTATTATGCCAGTTTTTGCCCTATCCAATGCAGGTGTTGCTTTTGGCAAGAATATGAATTTGGATTACTCGATAGTATTCACAATAGCAATTTGTTTGTTTGCCGGTAGTTTTATTGGTGTTACGTTAATGACTTTCATAGGTGTAAAATTGAAATTAACAGAATTACCAAAAGATATAAACTATAAGCAGATACTGGGCGTTGCTTTCTTAGGGGGTGTGGGATTTACCATGTCCATTTTCATTGCAAACCTGGCTTTTGTAGGTAACGACACTTTTATCGATTCCGCAAAAGTAGGGATTCTTTTTGGTTCATTTATTTCAGGTTTAACAGGATATATAGTTTTGAGATTTAGTAGTAGAAAGACAATATAAACAGCTGGCACAATACCATGCTAATACGAGCGTCTATTCAGACAATTGGTGTCGGGGGTAGATAAATGGAAAGGCTCCTTACCAACAGATCAATAGGTTTTTCACTCTTCATAGAAATGCATCTCCCGCATATACTGGTAGGCTTTCGCAGGTACCAGGTGCCGGATGTCTTTTCCATCCCGAATGGCATTGCGGATAAAACTTGATGAGATCTCCATAAGGGGTGCGTCCACAATGGTAGCATTGGGCAGGTGGGAGGCTGCTTCCAATTCTGCACCCGGACGGGGATAGATCAACCGGTGGTATTTTTCGATGATTAGCTCAGCATGTTTCCATTTATGGAAGGTCCGTAATCCATCGGCGCCCATGATCAGTGAGAACTCCCGGTCAGGGTTTTTCTCTTCCAAATATGCCAGTGTATCAATGGTATAGGAGGGAGTGGGCAGGCGGAACTCAATGTCAGATGCCCTGAAGCGGTCGTCCTCTTCTATGGCCAAATGTACCATCTCCAGCCTGTGGTAATCTTTTAAAAGTGATTTTTTCTCTTTGAGTGGGCTTTGGGGACTTACCACGAACCAGAGCTGTTCAAGATCGGTGTATTCGATTATAAAATTGGCAATGGCCATATGGCCGATATGGATGGGATTAAATGATCCGAAGTAGAGTCCTGTTATCATGTGACCATGAAATTTTTTACCAATGCTTCCGCTTCCGCTTTCGCCTTCTCCAGGAAATCATTCACTAAGATGTAGTCGAACCGGGGGGCAAACTGCATCTCATATTCGGCTTTTCCCAAACGCTTTTGCAAGGCTTGTTCGTCATCAGAATCTCTTGAGCGCAACCTTTGTTCCAGTACTTTAAAAGAGGGGGGCTTTACAAATATGGAGCAAGCTTTTGATCCATATTCCTTCTTCAAATTCAATCCGCCTATCACATCAATATCAAATAGAGCGTGATTGCCGCCATTCCAAATTCGATCCACTTCGGAATGCAGGGTTCCATAATACTGCCCCGGGTATACCTCTTCCCATTCGATGAATGCTTTTAAATCAATCTTTTCTTGAAAGAGCTCGGGAGAGATAAAGTGGTATTCGTGTCCATCAAGCTCACCAACCCGGGGTTTGCGTGACGTTGCTGAAATACTGAATGCCAGACCCAGGTTAAGTTTCATAAGGTGTTGCACGATGGTTGATTTCCCCGAGCCAGATGGGGCGCTGAAAATAAATAGCTTGCCTTCCATTAAAGCACGTTGAGGACTTGTTCTTTAATTCGTTCCAATTCATCCTTCATTTCGACAACCAAACGTTGTATTTCCGTATTGTTGGCTTTGGATCCAAGGGTGTTTATTTCACGACCCATCTCCTGGGAGATGAACCCCAGTTTTTTTCCCGCAGGTCCGGATTCCTCGATGGTTTCCAGGAAATATTTGCAGTGGTTGGCCAATCTGACTTTCTCTTCTGAGATGTCCAGCTTCTCAATAAAAAAGATAAGTTCCTGTTCGAACCGGTTCTCGTCAATGACATCTTTTTTCAAATAAGCAGCCAGGTTATTTCCAATGCGGTCCCTGATCTGCTTTATTCGAGTCTCCTCGTGTTGCTGGACCTGTGACAACTTCAGTGTGATGGAGGAGACCCGTTCACGCAAGTCGCTGTCCAGTGATTCACCCTCCTGAATCCGGAATCCATTCACCTGCTGAAGGGCTTGCTGAAGGGCTGTTTTAACCGTTTTCCATTCCTCATCCACCAGTTCAGGTTTTTCTGACCGGATGGTATCGGGCATCCGCATCACCGTGCTTAATAATTCCAGAGAAGCATCAAGTCCCAGCTCACCTGAGATTTTATAGAGCTGATCATAATAGTTCTTAACTACCGGCTCATTGATGGTTCCCGACCCGGTATCATTGGTTATATCGTAGTGGAAGGAGCACTCTACCTTTCCCCTTTCCAAACCAGCAGCTATCAGTTGACGGATCTCCAGTTCCTTTTCCCTGTAGAGGGAGGGCAGTCGGGTATTTGTATCTAGTTGCTTGCTGTTAAGGGATTTAACCTCGATGGTCAATCTCTTGCCGGGTAGGAGGCATTCGGCTTTTCCATAGCCGGTCATGGATCTGATCATGGGTCAGTTGGATTCTGTTCAGGGTAAAATTAGTAAAATGGGATGAACTGGCTAATTTATTATATTTGGAGCGAATCATCACTTAAAGTCAGAGGCTATTATCAAGCAATTATTTGTCAGGATTATTTTTTCCTTCGCTTTACTCTGGGTCATGTTGGGGAACCATCTGACAGCCCAAACGAGGGGTTTGGGATATGTGGATATGGGATCAAACAATGTATCGGAAGGGCTCACCTTAAAAACTGCGGCTCTGGTGCAGTATCAATTTGGCCGGAATAGCATTGAAGCTGGGCTCCAGCTTGATTTAAAAAGCGATAACAGCCATGTATTCTCGGGATATAGCCTCAGTTACTCACGAAACCTGCAGGTAAAGGAATTCCCTTTTCAACTTCAAGGATTCTGTATTTGGACCCCATACTCAGGTTTACTGAGGGAGACCAATTGGGGCATCCTCCTGAGTGGAAGTAAAAACCACTTTTCCCTTCAATTGGGCAATGAATTTAGAAGCATTGTCTTTACCCAAAGAGCTACTGAATTGTATGGATACAGCAAGGATGACAGAATCAGGGAGAACTGGAATCTGGTCTACACAATTGAATTTCACATGAAACCAGTTGAATATCAATGGAATATTGGGTTAGCAGTTACCAATATGGATCATTTCTTAATGAACCAGGAGACCAATCCATTTTTTAGAATTCGTGGCCAGTACGGATTAGGTTCAACCTTAGACTTATTTATGGATGCCTGGCATAAAAGTGCCGGTGCTTTTAATTTGAGTGTAAATTATTTTGGGTTATTCATCAGAACATGAGTAGCATAGAGCCTCGG
>SDBT01013484.1_pt1 | contig 13092 bp, 13 predicted proteins | sample 2277101 | NCBI WGS metagenome assembly SDBT01 (sample SAMN10404973, study PRJNA504765) | marine sediment metagenome | isolation source: marine sediment core GS10_PC15, 103 cmbsf | place: Arctic Ocean: Southern Knipovich Ridge | collected 2010 | reverse complement strand
AGATGCTCGTTACCATCCCCTGATTGAAAGAATAATTCGTTATTTGCCTTTGTATAAATTGCACCCGTATCAGCTATCGGGGTAGGTGTAGTTGTTTCATTAAGGTAGAGCTGGTCAAGGGTAGTTATTGCATTTCCAAACTGAGTGATAGAGCCATTACTAAAGTTCGTATAATTCGTGGGTGCTCCAGCAGAACTATTGCCTATTCTTACAAAGCCAAATATGTCCAACATAAGGTTGGCCTGAGAATAGATACCTATGGCAGAGTTTCTAAACTGCAACATATTAGCACCGGTAAGCCACACCTCATCATCAAACTCAAACCTGTCCTCATCCTCCATCCACCTCATTATACCATCATTATTTTCTCCATTCCAAGTAAGGATATAATCAACCCCTGCTGCACCTGTTCCTATAGTCAACGCAGCAGCGGTTGTATCGCCGAATTGTGCAACCGCCGAACCCGCTTGTATGATAGCACCTGCGGCAGAGATAATAGTTGTGTTACCGCCCGTACCAAAAGTTGCAATACCACTTACACCAAGCGTACTGGATATTAAAGCTGTGCCTGTTACATCTAAGTTCGCAGCCGGATTACCCCCTAAACTGTTAATCCCTACACTTGTGTTTGTTCCATTAGTGGTTGCTCTGATAAACTCATCACGCCCTCCATCATTAGCCCTGAGCGAAGCTGCAAAAATAGAATTATGAGAAGCCGCACTTGGCTGTATATTATAAAAAGTGGTCATGGCGTTTCTAGAAACAAGCCCTGTATTAGTTAGCAGTCTCATTGATGTAAACCCATTTGCTTGCTCACCATCCCCGTCATTTGTTAAAGTTAAACTAACCGGAATTCCTGAGGTGGTAGCGGAATAAGAATTATCACTATCAACCCCAAGTCTATAAGGAGTGCTTGCAGTAGATGTTACATTTGTGCTTTCCAACATGTTCAGCTTTACAGTGCCAGTTGAAGTTATATCCCCTGTTATGTCTATATCACCAGCACCAAATGTATAAGTATCTGTACTGCTGACCCACCCTAAAGATCCATCTGTACCGTCTGAATTAAAGTTTATCTGTTTTGTGCCAGCAGCACCATCACCAAAAGTAAAAGTATTACCTGTGCTTGTGATAGCACCGCAGCCAACCGTTCCAAGACCGCTTACATTGCCATCAGTGTCAAATGTATAGTTTCCGTCTGTAAACACACCATTGATAGTAAGGTTGGTTACACCTAATATATTGTTCCCACCCATCTGCAGGTTACCAGACATGGTAGTACCAGCCAAGGTATCTATATTAGCAACACCATCTATGTACAGGTCCTTCCACTCCTTGGTAGCCGAGCCTAGATCAAGGGTGTTGTCAGATATTGGAACAAAATGTGAGTAGTCTGTACCAGCCAGAACTGGATTAAGCACCATGCAGAATAAGAGTAGATAGATTAACAATCTCTTCATTATACTGGCCTCTCCATTTTGAAAGCTGGGGTCCACACACTTGATAGTATCACTTGAAACTCTAGATTATTCCCCACCTGTATCGTCCTCCACGTACCCTCTGGGTACGTCCCACCACCATCAGGTGCCCCGAAGTACCAGGTCCCACCTGATACCAGTCCTGGTATGACCTGAGACAGCAGCTCATTGAATGCCTGCTCAACAGCTATCCAGTCTCCAGGTATGATGGATATAGAATATAATAAATTCTCAGCAACTGGCATTAGCGTGGGTACCTTGCATTCATCTGCTCAGTCTTACGCAGATGATCTTCTATAGCGTTCCAGGAACCACCAGCACCTATACTGAAAGTCCTGGGTGTGCCCTGGCCGGAAGCCACTAGGTTACTCATATAGTTATTCATATATGGATTCACCCTACCGGCTGTAGTACGTGCCCTACTCTCCATCAGCTGTGACAACATCTGCATCAGAGGAGTAAGGAAGCTCATGCGTTGGTCTTCTATATTCGCAAACGCTGTAGTCCTGTCCTTGCCCACTCTGGCCTTGTTACCACTAGCCATGCTGCCACTGCTCATACCAGATCGCACATTGCCCAGGTTCATACTGGCCAGAGTCTTCTTAGACTCCTCAGCTACAGTTCTCCTCTGGCCCTCACCGTAGCTGCCACCTACCTGGAACATATCGATGGCCTTTTGCAGGGGAGTCAGTGACTGTTCAAATTGTTCATTACTCTTAGCAATATCTGATCTCCATAGGTTACGTCCTGTCTCATATACATTGGTTAAATCAGGCATTAGTTTATCCTCCCACTCGGCTTGATATTAGCTATAATCTTTTCCATGCTCCATCCCTTGGCTGCTGTGTCATTACCCAATCTAATAGCCACGGCACCATTTTCTATCTTCTGATTCATAGTGGCCAGCAGGTTATCACCTGTAAATGTCCTGGCTATAGCGGGTGACGCACCAGCTATGATGTTATTTACCAGTTCTTCTGCCGTTTCAGCACTGAATATGGACACATCTAAATTAGTAGTGTCTGTGCCAGTGGTCACGGACAAGTTAGATAGCTTGACTTTACCCCTTGCCTTCTCCGGATCCACTACAGGCCCTATGAATGCCCAGCTGTCTATGGCGTTATCCCCGTCATCAGAGTATGTATCATCATCGAATTTCCTAATGTACCCATCCTGGCCACCTGCAAGTAGTAGTCTCTCATCCTTACGCCTGGCATTGAAATAAAACAGGGAAGCGGGTAAGTGGTCCTCCTGATAGGTCTCGGGGAACACAGCAGCTTTGACGTTACCATCTTCATCAGAGGTCCTTAAATCAATCCAGAAGATAGTAGACCAGCCACCATCCATCTGAGTTACTGATAGCATGATACCATATCTATCTTTATCATAGGCCATGGCTACTCTATCAGTTCTCCTGTTGAGTGCCATGTCTCTGACTAGTCTAGGTATGTGTTGCTTGGTTATGTTGACTGGAGCCTGTGCGTTTACCAGGGCTTCAGCTGATAGTCTGTATATCCCATCACTGCCCAGGAAATAGAAGTTCTCTTTGTCGTCCCAGCAGAATGCTGTGCTACTAAATATGCCCGTAGTTTTAGACACCCTGGACAGGATACCACTGGACATAGGGTCACTACGTAGCACCCACACCTCGTTGGTGCACCCGAATATCAAGTAGTAATCTTTGTAGCCTATTAAAGCTGTTATCTCATCACCCACCAACCCAGCTTTGGATGTCTGACTGGACACAGCTGAGCCTACATCAGACTGTGATACCTCTATGTCTAGTGGATCACCAGCTCTGGTAGCGAACCACTGATTAGGGTTGCTCATGCTGTTCATAAAGATACGCCCGAAGGCCAGGGTCATTATGTTAGACCCACCATCTGGGAAATCACCATCAGTCAGTGTCCAGTTAAGCCAATGTGGTGGGGCTGTAACAGCAGATGGTGTTGTAGTCTCTGTTGAGTCAGCACCAGTAACCACGTTAGTAGTATCGAACTCTGTAGTACCTGTGCGGTAAACAAAATGTGCTGTGCTTACACTCTCTATATATATGCCCTGTGCCCCTGATACAGCTTGAGTAACTACTTCACCAGCAGTCCACCCGGCACCAGTTACAGTACCAGTGAGCTTGGTATTAGAGAAGTCTAATTTATGATAACCACTAGCTGTTATGTCAGCATCATAAGGTCTACCATCGGCGAAGAACACAGTCTGGAATGCCGGAACCATGGCTACGTATCCATCAGTATCCAGGTCCCCCGCTGTGAAGCCATGCCCTGCTCCTATGGCTGTTAGTGTTGGCATTACAAATCTCCTATGTAAATTTCACCCTGATCGCTAATAACGACAAGCTGTCTGTGGTATCTACCACCACCCTGCTTGGCCCTCTCAGAGCCTACAGAACTAGTAGGCGTGTACCATGACTTGTTCTCTTCATCCCATAGTTTGTCTTCATCATAGGCATCAGGTCTTGGCAAAACAAATGCTACACTGTCATCAAGTGGTGCCCGTATATGAGCATCTATTACTAATGTGCTTAGTATATCATCCTGTGATATATTAGCCTGGGCTGTAAAGGTCTTTAGCACATCATCTTTGGACAGGTTAGCATCAGCTGACAGTAACTCAGCAGTCCAGATACTTACATCAGCTGTGAATGTCTTGATTATATCAGCCTTATGGATATTCACATCAGCTGTGAATGTTTTGGTCTCATCGTCTTTGGCTATATTTGCGTCAGTTGTGAAATGCTTAGTAGCTTTAATGTTAGCGTCAGCTGTAAAGGTCTTGGTTTCATTGTCTTTGGATATGTTGGCTTGGGTGGTGAAGGTCTTTAGTACATTATCCTGTGAGATATTAGCATCAGCTGTGAAGGTCTTAGTAATCTCTGGTAATGCACCGTAAACCCCATCTTTTATGTCATCTATTTCATCAGGCGTTAAAATGTCATCAAACACAACAACTTCATCTAGTTTGGCATCTAGGAAAAAATCACCATCAGAGGTATTTCCCAGTAAAAATGCTGCACTCCCAACATTCATGTGATTAGTAGAAGTCCCAGTGGTTTCAGTGGTAGAAAGAGCCACGTCATCCCATATTCTAATCCTATAGGACTTATCGCTATCCTGAAAAGTAGCCGCAACATGGTACCAACGATCCGCTATGGGGGTCATTGATGAATCATCTATAATCTCGGTGCCAGCACCACCTGGTGTACCCAATAGTATTGAAAATCTAGCGACACCACCACTTGATCTATTGAATAGCCCAAAACTACGCTTAGTTGCTGACGAGTTCCACTTACTCAGCAGGCAGTTAAATTGACTGCTCACTGGCACAGAGGTAAATTTTACCCAACATGCAACTGAAATCTTCTTGTTAGTGTCCCCATTTTTTAACGGAAATCCAGCATCCAGGTTAGTATCTGTTATAGTTTGATAATCAGTATCAGTTGCTACAAAGAGACCACTCGCATCCCCCTGCTGAAAGTCACCTGTATCAGCAGTTACGCCGGTATTAACAAGTGTATTCGTGCCCTTTGAATCAGTGGGTAGTGCACCATTATCTAAGTTCCATAGAGCCTTACAGTTAGCATCACTAGAAAAATCATTAGCCATTACGCCTGCTCCTCTGGCCTGAATATAACAGGGTAGAACCAGCTGTGGCCCTTCTTAAAGCCATCGGTTATTTCCACTGATCCATCAGGGAATATAAAGCTAATCATCTGTCTATTCTCTCCCTTGATGGTCTCCTGCCATCCAGCTATCCACACAGTAGACTTGTCACCACTCACTACCCCTATAGTGTGCCTCATCCTAAGCACCAGACGTTTGCCTGGGTCCATGTTCAGCACCACAATCGGCTTGTCGTTATTAACTTGTAAAAGAATAAATCTCTCTAGTCTAGTTCTATCTATAGAACTGCGAGTAGAGGTCTTAGAACAAATTTCTGTACCATCATTGTATTGAGCTATCCAGTATAGGTCCATTGTATTGGACTCCTTGTTTAATTTGTTTAAGGGGCCGCTTCATCATATCGGAACGTGAGTGTCTCAGTTGCTGTCAAACCTGCTGAAGCTGTGGTTATCACATTCACCTGCAACAGCACGTAGTCTGTGGATTCACCCACTGCATTTATAACATTGCCAGCTTCACTACAGGACACTGTGAGGGGTGCTCCAGTAACAAGACTAGCAGCATCAGTAGAACCAGTGAGATCAGCATGTGCTGCTACCATTTCGTTACCAGTAGTACCAGGGGTCCCAGTTGCAACTTCGTACCCAGCATCAGAGCCAGAAGTCTTGGTAGGTGTCTCATCACCTACCATCAGAGTTACGTCTGTACCAAATCCTATGGCACCATCAGAGTAAAACTCGAAATTATCTAGTATGTTGCTGTCAGCGTTAATAGTGCAATACAGATAGATGCTCTTCCAGTAGCTGTAGTTAGTACCAGCAGCCGGAACGGGTATAGGACTTATAGAGTCTATAGTCTTATCATCAGCTGTCTTGAACCGTATCATGGGTGGCCCAAGACCCTCAGTGGTATCACTACTACCTGGAGTGTTGTCTGTCCCACCTGTGTCAATGTATACTTCTACTGTTGCAGCTGCCATTATAAATCTCCTACATAAATTGTCTTGTGTCCTAATACAATAAGTTGTCTGTGGAACCTTCCACCCCCTGCTGTAGTCAAGGCTGAGGGTATAGTCCATTCTCCTTCTATCGGGTCCCACACTGCGTCTGGGTCATAACCTATGGGTCTAGATTCTGGAAATGGGGCTGGAACTCCACCTCCTACACCACCTGCACCTTGTATCTCTACCCTTAACAAATGCTTTAGCAAGATGTCATAAGCATGTGGTGGCACAGTACCAGATACCGTAGATATGGTAGTCTCGTAAGACTTTATCCAGCCATAGCCTAAATCAGCATTTGCACTGACAACAACAGTTATAGAGTACCATAATCCTTTGCCATCATTATATACTCTACCAAGACCATCAGCTATAGTGCTATCAGTGCCGCCCCATAATTCTCCTGGGACTATAGATTCACTCTCAGAAGGAGGGGCATTTGTTGTAATGCCCTGTTTGAAGTCGCTCACCTCTAGGTCGGCTGCAAGTGATATTTCGGCCTGTCCTGCAAGATAACTAAATGCTCCAGCTGCTTTAGCATTAGGCTGATTATACTCTGGACTTTCGATAAAAGGGTCCACAGTATTATCACTAGTGAATAGTACATATCTTCTACCAGCACCTATAACAGAGGTATTGCCAGGAATAATCGGGTACAGGGTATTCTCACTCTGATTCTTTACGAATACACCAACCCAGGATAGGTTATATGTATACCTCTCAGAGTAAAATTCAAGGCTATAGTTGCTGCCCTGGTACCATACAGCAGAAGAGGCATTCTCGGACTTTATATTTCTAAAAAAGTCGTCCCCGGTTATAGTAAAAGGAGCTGCCATTACGCCTCCGGCTCGATATAAGTCGTAGCTATCTCATCCATTAGGATAACAGGATTATCCCCCACAACCTGAGTAGAGTACGCCTTCACAAGAGAAGGTCTCTGCCCACCTCGTATACGCTCCTCTTCTGTATCGAATGGTCGTGCATTCCTCAACGATGGAGAAGTAAGAGGTGGCTGATCTTTCACAGCCACCCCTGAATGTAAACCTCTAAATGGAAATTGTAGATTCATCTACGATCTGCTTCCATCAGTTGAGTTAGAAACCAGTATCCTCAACCAGTCCATCACAATAACAGGCTGGTCAGTACCATCAGCTCTAGTCTCGACAGTAAACACCATCACGGCATCTGGCATATCAGTCACATCAGTAGCAGCTGCACTTGATGCCACGCCATTACGGTAATATGTAATAGAGTCTGTAGAAGCAGCACCATCGCCCACTATGACGATACCAAATGTTTCATACCCTGTATCAGATGTTGTGAATACATCATCCTCTGTCTGCACATTAGAGCCATCACAATTCTGATAAGACCATGCAGAAGCAGTAGTACCACCATCTCTAAATATCACAGCACAATCAGCATTAACCACGATGCTACCATCTGATGCCCAGTCTGTAGTACCTACAGCACCAAGGCCCATCAACACATTACCAGCATCTTCGTCAATCTTGCATCGCCATTCAATCCTGATTGTAGTGCCAGGTTCAGGTAAAATACTCAAACCATGCATCTGACAGGTAATACCCTGAGTATTGGTGGCAGCACCTGCGTCAAAAATACAAACCCCACCCTGTTCCACACCATTAGTAAGTGTACCAGAAGCATTCTGTGTTACTGTCCACAAAGAAGCAGCAGTAGTATAGTCACCCTCTGTAAAATCAGTGAAGAGATAGTAACCCCTTGCAGGATTAAGCATAACCTCAAACAACGGAGCACCATCCCATATCAAAGGACTAGGCCCACCATCGTCTGCTACAGATGACATCTCCAATACTGCCAGTTTCGCAAAGTTTGGTAGAGCAAAAGTGCCTATATTCACATAGAGTGTGTCCTCATTAGTATCATTCACCTTGTGATAGATACACCCTTCAGCATAAGTGTTCACTGTAGAAGGTGGTACTGCTGTGCCATAAAAGTCTAGCACACCATCTTCTGATTTATACATCCTCCAAAAATCTGCTGTCCCCGCTGGTGCCGCTGTCATTTCGTGATGATCATACGCTAATTGTTTCCTACTCTGTCCACCCATAATCGTCTTCCTTCCCGCAATCCTTAGCTTATTCGGCCTACATCCCTGTTAATTGCCTACTATATATCATTATCATTTGTAACATCCGACCAGATTCTCTCCCGGTAGGTTGTTCCGTATCTGTTTGTCGTTCCTAGTCTCCTGGGTGCTCCTCTGGCATCAGCTTTGTGTGCCATAGGTAATGCTTTCTTAGTGTATTTTTCCATCCAATCTCTATCTACATCTTCCTCTTCCTGTTCCAGCTGTGCATAACAAGCAGCCAGGATAGCCTGGTCGAACTTGGCCCCTGCTGGATGCTTATTGTTAGCTGGTTCTACAGTGTAGATACTGTTAGCACCTGGGTCTGTTCCCCCAGCTGAGCCATTGACCTTAAGCCAATCAGCTACAGTGAACACACCACCAGAGTTAGCATAACTAGATACCACAGCGAAGCTACCCTTACCAGTTCCATCTATGATCCTACAGACCCAGCCATCAAAGTAGTTATCACCCTCTTCCCTGGTAGCATCTACCAAAGTGGTAGCTCCCCCACTATCGGCTATCCCTGATTCCATATCCAGTTTATCAAAGATAACTCGATATGGCCACTGTAATGTATCGTTCTGTGAAGGCTGAGGATCAAGGATAAGCTCATATCTACGCTTAGCTCCTAGTTGTCCAGACTGTGGCTCGTATATCCTGATAGCAGCATAGAATGGGTGTCCAGTAGTTACATTGACAGACCTTCTATTCCTTATAGTGTTCTCATGTACCCACTCTATGTGAGTAGAATGACCAGTCTCTGCCGAGTATTCTATGTTGCCAGACACCTCACCCAGGTAATTCTCTGGGAGTGGGTACCTGGCTAGGTCTCCATCTATGGTCTCGTACTGAGTAATAGCGAATGTATCATCAGCAGCAGGAGTAGTACCTCCTGTGTTACCATACTGGTCCAGCCATGCAGCTACATCTATCACGCCACCACTGGCAGTGTAATCAGTTATCTGAGCGTAGCTACCAGCACCTGTTCCTGTAAGGATGAACACCCACCAAGTATTGAGATCGTCATTGGCAGTGTAAACATCCTCAAGAGTAGCATCAGTAAGTGAAGTCGAATCAGCTGCATCCACGACACCCTCTGTCCTGGTACCACCTATCACAACTGACTGTACCCTACTCCTCCACCTCCAGCCTGAATTGGGTGCATCAGCTACAAACATCCTAATGCCATCATTGGCTATCTCTTTCAGTGTCTCAAGGTCACGGATGTCTACAGGCACCATGTTAGACGAAGTGCCAGCTGTGCCCCTATAGGCTGTACCGTTCTCTTTGGCCATACGCTGGATTATCTGTGGGAACGTAAGTACTGAACTAGGCTCTGACATATCAAACTCCTTAACCTATGCCCGGGGGGTACTAACCCCCCGGGTCATAGTATCTATCCACTATACTCAGCCGAATAACGTATCCAGTCAATGGACAATGTATCAGCAGCACCTGCATTAGTCAGCCCCTTAATGGCGGCAGTAACAGCCAAGGTATCAGCTGGTGCATTAGCATTGGACATCAGGAATGCAGCATCTACATTCTCCACACCATCAACAAAGACATGAACCTTATTATCAATAGGTGTGTACTTCATGCCTACACGATAGAAGGTACCAGCTACCAATGTCTGCACACCAGCAGTAGTCTGTGCTGTTTGGCCAGACAGGTTCCACACAAAATTAAGTGCAGCACCGTCAGCGGCCAGGACATTAAAACCAACATGGTCAATATCATTAACCACTGCTGTAGCATCCGTCATAGGCTTACCATCGGCTGCTTGCCCCTCTTCTGTGAGACCGATGAAAATACCTATATCATCAGTAGTGATAGTAGCAACTGCAAACCGGGCCTCGAACCACCATTTATTGGCTGAACCATCAGCAGGAGTTATGAGACCTGTAGTGTTGTCCCCTGTAGTAATAACAGTGTCATCATTATCAGAATCATTGTGATCTAGAACCACTACTCCTTTTTCTGCGTCTGATAGAGTTATGTTTCCACCACTGATAACATAACTATACCACCTACTACCACCAACCGTAGTAGCCCCAGGTGCCTCGAAGAAGTCCTCGAACACATGGAAACCCTTACTAGGGTCATTAGCGAAAAAGTTTACCGGGCAGTCCTTCCATATAATAGGACTCGGACGATCTGACACTACCGCTGCGGGTGTGCCATAATTTACTGTACTCATCTTAGTTCTCCTTTTCCTGAAATATCAGGACTATGTGGGATAGTTTCACCCAAGGATTAAATTATACCCAGGGGGTACGTTCCCCCTGGGTTACATGATCTAGACAATCTTATGAACTACAAAACCTGCTTCACGCCTGTTAGTACACAGGTTATTATGTGCACCATCAAGGAACACTGTGAATGTAGTATGCTGTCCACGGTCTGTCTCAGGTTCACCCTCTTCCATCCAGTAGCCTTCATGCACAACTGGCTGGAACTTACTGAAATTGATGCAGTAAATCGGGCTAAAATCAGCATCTTCAAGCTGCGGTATAGGCATCACAGGGAGTCTGTTGATGGTAACAAGACCACCATCATCTACACGAAGATTGCCTAATACATCTTTACCAGTAATCTTATCATCACGCTGATCAGCGAGATTCATTAAGTCAGCCACGGTGTCAAAGCCACTGTAGAATCTTTTACGTGCTGTGTACTTCTGCTGTGGATCATTGATAATTAGTGGTACTGTAAAGCGAGTCTTCATAAATGCCAACCTAAGTGTCTTGAGCAGTGCATTATCTATATTAGTGTAGACAGCTGCATAGTTTTTCCACTTGGGATTAGTAGCTGCATCAATACCAGCACAAGTCGAACTAAATGTGCCATCACGGAACTTTATGAAGTCACCAACAAATCCAGCACCAGTGTTGATAGTCGAATCAGCAGTAAACATATTCAAGTAATATGGAACTCCATACGGGTTCAGGTCATCAGTAGAACTGGTGGGTGCCTGCCAAGCTGCTTCCTCGATGAGATCAGCAAGTGCCCATAGGCCATCTACTCTACGAACCTTGATGAGATTGATGAAACCCTTTGCAGAGTTCTTATTCTGCAGGAGTTCAAACTTATCCCATGAATAGTTGGTACCAATCAATGTCCATGGCACTGTGATAGTACTCATCACGTCACCAACATTAGGCTGGTCAGTATCATATAGTCTTCGGTACTTGGCGTTGCCTGTATTGTCAAACATTACCTTACGCTCAATCTGGTTACCACCATCTATCCTGACAGCATCATTCGCATAAATGCTGCAGAACTCATAGTTCTGGTTGGTCCACATTGGCTCAAAGTACTGATTGGGTAAATCGTTAATGGTTATCGCAATTACATCTGCTATTGCATCATTTTTAACTGCCATTTCTTATCTCCTTATCCAAATAATTTAGCTAGTCTTTCCTTGGTAGCTGCTTCAAACTCTGAATCAGTTTTCTCTCCAGGTTTAGAATCAGGTACCTTGGCACTGGTAGACTTCAGAGTAATACTTTTACTCCTCTTCACTACCTTAGACTCAATATCTTCACGAATTGCTTTCTCCTTCACTGGTCCACTGATACTCATGTGGGCCATTTCCAGAGCCTCTATGACACCGACATTCCTACCCTGTGTCTCCGCACCAGCGATTATATCATTGGCCATCTCAGAAACATCATAGCGATTGTTCACCTGACTACCAGTAAGGCCCATCCAGTCTTTATCATTCTTGGCTACGACACCATAAAAATCTGCGTAAGATGTCATATCAGCATCTCTGAAGAATGTGTTCACTTGCTGAGCAAGGAGTTCATTCTCCTGGACAACAGAACTAGGCTGTCTAGCAGGTTGCTGGACAGGTACTGGCTCTGGTCTGCTGACTATCTTCTCAAACATGTCAGCCATTCCATCGCCAAATTCTTCACGCAACTTCTTGATGCCCTCAGTCATCTCGGCATCCAGCTCAGGTGCCTTCTCTGTCACTGCAGGTGCAACTGTCCTGTTAGCTTCCTCTTCAGCTAGTCTTCGCTTTGTCTGGCCAATCTTAGAAAAATCTTTTGCCAGGGTGCTGGTTGTTTCTAGTAACCTGGCAAATGTCCTCTCGGCTACTTCAGGATTTGTCTCATACAGGTCTTTCACTTCCTGTTCAGTCCACTCCTGATGCTTAGCCGCCTTCATATAAGCAGCGGGAATCTCTGTAACCTCATCCGGGGTAGAGTCAACTGGAGTTTCAACCGTGGCTTCCTTACTTACAGGTGTAGTCTCGACTGCTTCTACAGGTTTCTCTTCTTGAGGTTCTACCTTAGCGGGCTCTTCCAGTTTCACAGGTGGTTTATCTGCTGGTAATTCTGGTTTAGAGTCTTCCTCTAAAGTTGCTAGTCTGCTTTCTGTTACAGATTCTAGCTGTTCCTCTGCTTGTTTCTCTAATGTTCCTGGCATTGTAATTCTCCTTCTATTTATCTTCCCGGTTGTCGGGTGTAGATTACGCTATCCTTACTTTGCCTAGCCCTCTTAATTTCTGTGTGTGCTTATTGAACCCACACTTTTTCATGTAGTCATCCTGCTGTTTCACCGAGTTGAACTCAGGACACCCATCAGGATGTACCTTTATATCAGGGAACAACTGTCCATGTTCTTCCATCTGCAATGGGCTTATAGCAAGTGAGTCTGATTTATGGCTGTAATCACCAGAACTTATATCTTTCTTGAAGTCCTGATACATCTCGGTATTACATTTTATGCATTTATGTATCCTGCTAGGGTAGTAAGTCTCTTTGGTATTTCCACATTTTAGGCATATATAAGTCCATGGTGATAAAGACTTCCTATCTTTCACAGCTATAAATTCACTGGCTTTATATGTTG
>SDBT01013483.1_pt1 | contig 13092 bp, 14 predicted proteins | sample 2277101 | NCBI WGS metagenome assembly SDBT01 (sample SAMN10404973, study PRJNA504765) | marine sediment metagenome | isolation source: marine sediment core GS10_PC15, 103 cmbsf | place: Arctic Ocean: Southern Knipovich Ridge | collected 2010 | reverse complement strand
CATTCAACCTGAGCATCACCGATTATGGTGGGAAGTTCCACAGAGAACATATGGCGAATGAAGGCTCGGCTCTCCAGTAACTGGACCTCAACTTCAACCTTCGCAAGCTCCCAAGCCAACGGGTAATTCTTGACTACGATGCCCACGTTCTTGAGCATGCGGATTGTGAATTCTGCCCAATCTTTTGTGCCAGTGATCAGCGTCAGGAAAGTCTCGGCAACCGTCTCCCGTAAATCCCCATAGGCATTGCTTATTCGTTCCGTTTTTCCGCGCAGGGTATCGGTCTCAGCTTCTGCAAGCTTGAAGCTATCGGAGCCAATCCGCAATAACTCGTTGAATTGCTCCTGTTTCGATTGCGTTTTATCGAGCGTAATTCCGTACCGAGTCAGGCTGGCCGTGTCCCCATTGGCTGCCCTTGCAACCAATCGCATAGAAGCCACGGTGTCAATCTTGAACGCCTTGGACAGCCCGATAGCAGCCTTTGTGGCGTCCTTGAGCGATTGTCCGCTCAGTTTGCCCATCGTTGCGCCGAGCGTGGCCAGCTCCAAAACGGCCTCATCGCCCACAGTCGTCACATCCTGGATACTGGACGCGAAAGCCTGCATATCTTTGCTGGCTGTGGGAGTAAGCTGGCCCAGAGAGTCCAGTGCCGCCTCCAGGCCCTTGACCGCAGCCTCTTGGCGTCCGAAGTCTCTGATTGAATTACGCGCGAAAGACTGAATAGCGAAACCCGTAACCACGCCGGCAATAGCAGACTTGAGACCGAGCAACGAGCTTTTGAAGTTATCCGATCCCTTACTTGCCGAACCGAACGCCGCCGACGCCCGATCTCTTGCCCTGATCGAGATATTTACGGATGACTCAGCCATTGGCCCTCACTCTTTCGCCAGACACGAATTGAGCAAACTCGAAAAACCACTGCGTTTGATCTAACACGCCACCGGCAACGGGCGGCAATCCGTGATCCAAATAGAAGTCCGCGAACCGAAGCAAATCCCAGAAGCTATCGCCAATCCATAGCAGCGGGCATTCACAAACATCTATCCGCCCATGGGCACACTCGCCGCACTCAACATCGTCTCCGTCTGCGGTTTTTCCGATTGTCCCGTCGCCCCCACAGATTGGGCAGACGATGACGATGGGCTCGGCTATGGTTGGCTTGTCTTTGCAGACTCCAGGGCCTCCGCACTCTCGGCAGCTTGCGACGAGTCCTGCCCGGAGGCCCATTGCTGCTCTAGTTTTTTTTTCTGGTCTGCGGACAGGCCATTCATCTGCAACATCTTCAACGGCAGTTCGATTGCGCCTTTGTCGCTGACCGCAATATCCAGGTCATCAAGGTTGAACAGCAAGTCTTTGCCCTCGAATTCGACACCCCTCCAATCGACAAGCCCCAGCCTCGCGCACTGCAAGGCGTCATCGACTTCCCCGGAATCGACATACACATCCCATACCGCCTTGGCTTGCTTCCATTGACGGCAAGTCATGTTCTTGAACACAAATACCCGAGGGCTGTCCTTGTCCTTGTCGGCATGAAGGATCAGCTCATATGTGTCGCCCGTGTCTACTCCTGACATTTTGATTTAACTCCTTTTGGTTTCACGCTCTCCAGGTACTTCGCTTTACACGGTCCCGTAAGAGCGTTCCATATGCACATGATATCGTGATCGGATGACTTCTCCGTCAGCGATCCATGCTTGGATATCATCACTTTTCGGATTGTTTCTTTATTGGGTTGTTCCATTTTGCACCTCTATCACACGGCTGCCGTGGTTATGATGACGTCATCATTGCCGGCGGCAACGCTGGTATTGCATTGCAGCGTGATGTTGTTGATCATCTTCCCGCCACGCTCTCCGCCAGACATGTCCTTGAGCTGTGTTAGCACGAAGTCCCAAGTGAATGTCGTGGCGCTATTGGCGACGACCAACGAGGCTGCCGCTTCGGTGGTATTCAGCCAGATGTCGAAGCCGTCATCGTTGGTCACAAGCTCCTGTTCGGCATCGATAGTGATGACAGGGTCACGATCAGTGATCACGAAATACGCTGCCCCGCCCGCTACGGTGACGTCTTCGCGGGGGACAATCACGTTATTCATCGCAAGCGAGAACTCGTTAATCTTCGGATTCCAGCTACCGATATCCATGGTGGCACCCTTGAGCAGAACGGGGGCTACCCCTGTGTGAGTTTGTGCCGGTACAGCCTGATCAGTGACCGCGTTCCAAATGCCGAGGAATTCGAAATTCATCATCATGCGATTCGCCGCCGTCCCCGTCAGCGTGTATGTACCCATTGCGCCGGTCAGAATCTTGAGCACACCCCCCTCGTATGCGTAGATAGTTACCGTCTCTTGCGTGTCCGGGGAACTGACCGTGGCGTGTGGGCTGGCGGCCCCAAACCCACATCCCTGAATAAGCTCAAGTAGCCCCAGGTCAAACGTGGCCCCCGCGATCCCCCGTAACTCAACAGAGAAAGTAGCCCGCCCAGTCGGCATACCACGAACACCAGCATCGTGCCCCATGCTCACGGTGTTGGGGTCGCGCTGGATGAACTCACCAGTCGGGTCCATGACCAGATCGTAGACAGTGGCAAAGGCTGTCGGTGTTGGATCGGCGCCCTTGTCGGTTTCAACCTTGACGAGTATCGCTTTCGCTCTTGAAAGTAGCGGTGCTCCATGTGCCATGATAAACTCCTATCCGTTTGTGAACGGGTCACCGTCCTGGGTCCTATACTCTATGTCGAAAAAGATGGTAATCGACGGCATCCCTGTGCTCGTCTGTGAAGATGCAATCGCCGTTATCCGTGAATTGGTGGCCAAGCCGGAGAATTGCCTATCCGAATGCAAGGCCTTCTCAATGTCCGCACCCTTCAGGTTCAGGGCCGTGTCTATGGGTGTCGTCGAAGTGTCGTCAGGGTAGTGGGCGACGGTAATCATAAACGTCTGGGACCACTCGTCTGTACTTTGGGCCTCCGTCTCCAGTGGCACCCTGTCCCCCTCTTCAACCGCACAGACGCCCTCCTCAAAATCAAAGTTGCCATAGCGGGTGGGCCGCTTAACGGCAGTGATATCAGCCTGGTATCCGTTGTCGATAGTGACCGATTCCAGCCGGGCAACGAGAAGAACGGCAAGCTGCTCAACGATTGGAGTACTCATTGCCTCGCCAGCCTTTCCGCCCGTCTTTGTAGGGCTCGCTCGATCCCGGACCTTACCCTCTTTGTCAGCGTCTCACTTGCCGCCCGTTCAACATCCTGGGCAATTGCAGGATTCTCGCTCCACACCTTCAGCAATGACGATGCGAACCTTTCGCGGATTGGCAGCCTCGATAATCCTATGCGGCGGAATACACCGGTCTTTCCCGATATCGGCAGCTCGCTTTCGATGATGAAAGAACCGGGGTCCAATACTCGCCCATCAGCAGATTCATACGTGACACCCTCTGCCGTTTGCTTTGGCCGCAAGCGAGACAAGGGAATTCTTTCATCGAACAGAGACACGATTGCCTCCGGGTTTCGCCTTGTCGCCCGGCGGATACGGGTGCGCGACCGAATAGACTTCTGGGTGATGGGCAATATCGAACCGATCCCCTTGGTGATCCGGCTGCGAGCGGTTACGCCCGCCCGGTTGACGGAGCTGGACATGATGCCGGGAAGGGCGCGGGGGATGGCCTTCAATAACCGCTCAGCCTTCGCCAGCTCTCGCGGGTCTAGTTGTATGTCGATGTCTACCGCCATCACCTAACCTCAAGCGTCATCATCCCGTCGTCATGCGATAATATCCGCGTTATTTCTTTCGCCTCCGGAGCTTTCCCCACCCTCTCGATTACATCCACGCTGTCCCCGCCCGTGTTTATTTCCTTCGATGCGATACCCTGCGTTTCGTCATTCATCACCGTAAGATGCCAAACCGCAGCCACCATCTTCCCGAATAGCTCCGGCACTGCCGCCGGCGGGTTGCGGATAACCACCGCATCGATCTTCCGGGGCCTGCCGTTTTTCGGGCGATAGATGACCGTCTCGGGATCGAGCCCGATCTTTACCCGGACAAACGGAGTGGCCATATCATCCCAAGCCATAAACGCCCCCATGGGCGGCGCCTGGCGATGGGACCAGGCGCCGCAGTGCAAGGAGGAAGAAAGTCTAGGTATCGATCTTGAGCAGGTGACCGAAGGACGCATCAAAAATTACCTCATCGGTAAATTGACGCGCACGAACAATATCGCTCCGGGTCTGCTCTTCTCGGTAACTCTCGAACACCAAATTGCTCGGGCTGTCCAGGTCCCAAAGTATGGTCCGGCCAACGGCAGCCTCCTGTAGACTTTGCGTTCTTGCCGTGACACCAAGCCAGCAATAGAGACCAGACCAGATATCGCCGGAGGTCAAATCTTGGCCCTCGTCAGCCGTGTTTTTGACAGCACCAGCAAAGATGATTCTGGGGATCTGGAATAACTCCGGAAGGTAGCCGGCAAGCACGGCAGGGGTGATCGGCATCGTGAATTTAGCCGTGTCTTTGATCTGGGTGTTAAGGCTGAAGTTGGTCGTCTTCGCCGCATTGATGACCATCGTGTCAGGGAGTAGCCCGGTGAGTGCGCGGATTTTCTGGCGAGCCGCTTCCACGTTCGCGATGATGGTTGCGGACACATCATCCCAATCCGTCGAGACATCGGTGTACAGGCTCGCCCCTGTCCAGGTCGTTGTGTTGAAAATAGCGGCGGCGATTCGCCTTTCCTGCGCACGCAACACCACTAGCTGGGCCATTGCTGCCGCCAGCATATCCGAGTCCCAATCGCTGGCGTGATTCTCTCTCTCGGTATCATCGATCGCCTGCTCGTGGCCGTTCTCCTCGCACTCATACGACACCTCATTGGTGTTGTATTCGTCACGAGAATATCCACCACGGGCGGCCCGCTTGGTATTGCGGGCTCGCAGGATACTTTCCCGGGTGATAACCGGAATCGATGCCGCTCGTTTTTGCTGAGGTAGAATCGGCAAAATCTCAAGGCCGACAAAACCCTGCGCCTCCCGAGCCAGTGGATATTCTTCCATTGCGACGCCAAGATCAACTCTCGGCGTGGCTCTCGTATTATCAATGACTGCCATTGTCTCAACCTTTCTTAGATTGAGACCATGCCCAGTGGTCAGCCCGAATAAAAAACAGGGCAGGGGGTCGGGCACCCCTTTTCGCTTCCGGAGAGCTAGCCCCGCATGCTTTATCAAAAACCACGGACTACCCGTGGATCAAATCACCGTTACAGTCATGTTCGTGCCGATGTCTTCCTTATCGGCAGCCGCATACGTTGTCCCGGTTTTGCTCACACAACCGATCATGGCCACCGTCTGATTAGTGTGGCCCTCATCGCCGCTCGCGGAATCATCCTGGAATAGACAATCGCGGAACTCGAACTCGGCAGTGAAATCGCCGTTTCCGACCGCGAATCCGACGCCAAAAGACGCCCCATGGAAGAAGTACTTGTCCCCGTTCTCACCAGGCTCGATAGCCATCAAACCATCGAAACTATTGTTGCCGTGATGATAGATTCGCATGGCCGCGTTAAGGTTATCCCCATGTACCTGCTCGATAGCTTCATATGCATCGTTGTCCATTTCGATATGGACGTCGTTCAGATACGTGTTCATCTTACTACTGCCCTGGCCACCGTTATCCAGCCGCAGGCCGGAGCAATCACCATCGCCGACGATTGTCAAATTCGCGAGAGTCGATTCGAATGTTGCCACCGTAGTAGGATCGATATCGATCACATTCTCGCCAGTGGGCGCCGTGATCCTGGTTAATTCAGGACTGCCAGCGATGCCCGACAGCTTCAGGTCGGTAGTGCTAGGCCAGGTGACTGTAGCGGCCTCGGTATAAATTCCGGGCATAACCATGATGGTATCGCGAGTGGCTGTAGCCGCCGCAAATGCAGCAGTAATCGTCAGCAAGGGCAGTTCGATGCTGCCAGGATTGCCGTCGTTGCCATTTTTCGCAACCCATATCTCAGTTGCGCTCGACGCCGGGCCACCTGTCCCGCCGGTCGGGTGGAACTCGATAATCGAGCCACTGCCAGAGGCGAGAGAAGTCCCCGCAGCCGTTCCACAAATGACGGTCCCGGGATCGTCGGAGACCTTGCCGTCATCTTCCGGATATAGGCTGGCGTTTTTCGTAACCGCCGCCGATGCTTCAACCTTAAATGTTGAGCCCTCTGTCCGCAGGGCGATCGTAACGTTTTCCCCGTTTGCCGGATCGCCGTCGATGCCAGGCAGGGTGGTCCCGATCCAGTCGTTGCCGTCGGCGGCGTCGGCGAAGACAACCTGGCCGATTGTGGTGTGGTATTTCACCCGCCGAAAGGGCGGGATTGGGTCCGTTTCGGCATTGATAAGTGTGATTGTTCCGTCATGCGTTTGAGCCATTATCGTAATCTCCTATGTACAAGGCTCCAAGTTTTCATTTAACACGTTGGCTCTTTTGAGCCTTGTTTAATGCTGGTATTGAGCTGCCAGGTCGGGCCGCTCTATCGCCAGCTTACTCATCTCCTCATGGGGCTTGGTGCCGTTTTCCTTGGCGCGGGCCTTGGCGAGTTGAACAAAATCGTCGCCCCCCGAATCGTCGTTGCCCCCGCCGAAGTCAACACCCTTGTGCCCTCTCGGCTCGGCGTTTTTCTTGGCCGTTTCGAGGTCCTTTTTTAGATCCTTGTTCTCTGTTTCCAGGTGATTCAACCGCTTGGTTGTCCATGCCTGTCGGGCATCCAGGATGGTGGCCCCGCTGGAAAACTGCTCAGCAACGAACGCGGCGTCATTGAATTCCCCGGACAGTTCCGTGAACCGGTCCTGCTCGGCAGCGGCGCCGCACGCCATCGCCTTAATGTCGTCGGCCTCAGTGCGATCGCTCCCCACGTCCGCGCCCTGAGTTTCGGCTTCAAGCTCAGCCGTCTTGTCTTCATTACTCATTGGTAATTCCTTTACTTTGGGCACGATTTGCAATCCGTGCCTATCCAAAAAAGACTGAGCGAACCCCCGAATTCTATCAGGGTGCATATCAAGTTCGACGCAGACCGGAGCCCGATCGGTCAGCCCTAAAGCGTATTCCATAACTCCGTCAGCCTCTTTCGCTATCTCGTCACCATGATGGAAAAGGCCGTTTGGGTTGGCCGCTGGCTCATCGACCATGTCGGCCGCCCTTAATTCCGCGAGCCGCGCATGGCGCAAATTGTGAACATTATCCTCATCTGGGCTGCGGTCTTCATGCTCTTCTCGGAATGCGTCCTCCTCATCCAGGTCGCGAGAAAATACGATTGACATTCCAAAGTCCCCGGGCTCATCCCTGGCAAGTAGCATTGCATATTTAGCTAAGTCACCACTAGGCGCATTGTGCGATGCTTCCGTGAAGTGGATATCAGCGAATACGCGGTCACCCTTGCGACTAGATCCTTTGGCCCTTCCCAGTCGCTTAGCGAGCCCGTCACCGGACAATCCCGGGTGCGTGAACCGAACCTTAACGCCCTCGCTTCTCGATCTGGCCTCATTGTTCACCTGATCCAGGAATTCAGAGTCAGCCCACAGATCGTGCCCGATCGCTTCCCCCAGGGTAATGATAGAAGCCTGCTTGATGACCCCCTGCCCAAAATCCCCGCCCTCCGGGTCGATGCCGCTATTGCCCTTGATCGGATTGGATCGGAAGTATATAGACGGCTCTTTTAGTGCGTCACGTTTCGTCATCATTGATGCCCCCATCTTCGTTGTCAGTCTCACCACCGCCGGGAACTATCAGATTCGTCACCGGCTCATCGGGTGCAAAACCCGCGAACACTTGCCACCGAACAGCCTGGCCGGTCTTCTTTTCGATGTCTTCCGCTGCTTGCATGGCGTCCAGTACTTCCTGCTTGCGCTGTGCAATGACGTCCGCACGGTCCATGTTTTGCGCGGTCAACACGTTGGAATATGTCGAGAAACCCCGGTCAACGGTTTCGGCTTTCGCCTGCGCTTCCTTGAGCGGGTCAATCCAGGGGAACGGGGGTGGGAACCATTCGGCCTTCAGGATATCATCCCGTGCCGAAAGCTTGCCATCCTTGACCCACTCCGCAACCTTCCATTCATAAATAGGTGTGTGCCATTTGCGGACCAATAGCCTCTGCCATCCCCGAAACGATCTATAGGCCTGCTCGAATGCCGCCCGGGCGCTGGAGTAGTTGGTCTTAGAGAAGTCCAGCATCACGAGTTCAAGCGGCATCCCCAGCGGTAGCCCCAACAGTCGCATATAGACTTCGATCGACTTACCGAAGCTAACCCCCGGTATGTTCCGCTCTATCCCTTTGATTTCCTCTCCGGGTTCGCCGTGGAAAATCAGTGCATTGCCAACATCGACCACCCGGCTAGCAAGATCGTCGTCATCAGCCCCATCGATGGCCTGTGTCGAGTTGAACGCCTTCTCTGCCGAATCCCTCTGGTAAATCGCAATGGCGATCCTCGACAGGAGCTGCCACGATATCGCTTCGCTGTCGAGCACGTCGTTTATGCGATGAATCATGGGCAGGTTCGGCGTCATCACCGGCACGCCACGGGTTTGCGAAGACCGCAGGCGGTTGGCGACGAATACGAAATCTTCGGGTTTCACCGAGTCGGACTTGGACGACATAGTCCCTGTCTTGGTGTAGCCGGCCACCCAATACCGAAGCGGCTTGCCCCGTTTATCCAAGTCGATACCAGTGTCATTGACCCCGGCCTGCCTGGCTATCTGCTCGCTCTCGACGACCTGCACAAGCCCTGAATCTAGTTTGATGCCACCAACGTCGCCATCGACCCAGAGCTGACGCATGACAAGCCGTTCCATGGTGGCCCAATTGTCAATCTGCCGAGCCTCAGGCGCAAGGCTGTATTCAGCCCAGAGCCGTTCGATTTTGGCGTTAACCGATGTGTTGCCTGTCCGCGCCTGCACGGTGATGCCCGGACCAAGGATGTTATCTAGCCCCCTGCCGATCAGGGATTGAAAGATACCGTTGTCCCGGTCGCCCGCCTGTGACGCCGCGCGCAGTACCGCCCTGTCGTATTGAAGGTGAAAATCGCCGCTACCACCCTGCGGAACACCTCTGCCTGACTTCCGGATTTCCTTCGCCGCCTTGTACCCCAGCTTGACGATATGTTGACCGGTGGCCGTGTACACCGTTTTATGCATCACGGGGTTTCGGGGAGCCCGCCCGGGGATAGCCTTGGGTGTTTTCCTGGCTGCTTTCTTGGCTTTTCTCGGTTTAGCCATCGACAGCCCGCCATTTCGTGAACTGCCCGCCGGTGGATGCCGCCGCCGATGACCTCAATTCGGTAAATCGTGGCCTGAGAACGTTGGTCAGATAATCGACGAAGGGGGCGTTGTCCCTGGATCGGCCCTCGATTTTGAGGTTGGCCCCGATCTCGGCTTGGACCTCCGAGATATGCTGGCGCAGCATCGTCAGCCGCGCAGAATCGCTGGCCTCTTCCTCATAGGCTGAATAGGTATAAGCCATACCAGAACTGTATGACATTGTAATACAGAAGTGCAAGCTGAATTATGCTATGATGACGGTAATTCTCTTAGGATCATTGAATAGTCCCCTTGTTCCACGTGGAACTACAATCTCTCCTCCGTCACCCGGACCCGCTCCGGCCATGTTTTCCCGCAGTCCCCACAAACACAGGTCCGCCGTTTGGTGGCCGTCCGCCGGTCCATGAACGGGGGATGTGTCCGCGTCACCGTCCGGGTGATCTTGACTTGCAACGAACCACATGCACATCGCACGCCACACCGGGTCCGAGCCAGCTTCTTTTGTTTGATTTCCACCTCGATCGGGGGAACCGGTTCCGGCCTCTGCATGGTCTGCGCTGTAGTCCGTTTTTGTTTTTGCTTACTCATCAATAAGTCCTCCGTATGGCCCGTCTTTGCCTGGTCGCGCCCGACTTCGGGGACCTAGCCGCACGCCCCGGGTTCGTGGCCTGTACATCCAGCAACTCAACGCGGGCAATGTACGCAAGAGCCCGCTGCATTTGCTCGCAATCCCAATAGTGATTATCCCCGTGCTGCTCCCAAGCCTCCACTCGGCTATTCCCCCGCCGCTCCAGAACTTTCCTCTCGGAACTCATTTGCTTGTTATAAGTCCCGTCATTGTCGCTATTTAGCTCCCACAGGTCCATTTTGGTCACTTCGCCGGTCTCGGAATTGATATCCTCGATCGTCGTCTGAATGGCCCCGGCAAGCCAATCCTTGCATCGAACGGTGTCAATTAGGTGGTAAACGGACACATATTTGGTCCTTTTATGTCCTGGGGGGTGATAAATGTTCTGTTTGTGCAACGCCCAGTCTTTTAGCGGCTTCCCCTCCCCCATGAGGGCGGTTAAGCGTGAATCCGTGCGGCAGAACCGGTCTACACGCTCCGGCTCGTACCTGCGGTCTATTCCGACTATATCGCAGGTCAAACCGGTGGTTTCGCCCTCGAACGGATAGACTGTCCCGAAGCACAGCCGGCGGACATCCTCCAGGTCACCAACCACCTGATGCAGTATCCGCCGGGACCGCATACGGGTGCCCCACGCCCGGAGCAAGAGATAGAAGTGGTCCTTCTGGCAATCGACGGTTGCCAGCAAGCGGCCCGCCCATTTAGGGATTATGCCTGGGGGGTGCTTAACCTGCGATTTGTCGGAGAACACGCCTGCTCGAGGGGTGATGACGTGCTCCTTGAACGGAAGCCCCAGGACCTGATTGTAGAAGTCCATCAGGGCGCCCACGTCGCCCTGGCTCCGAAGCCAGTCCCCTGCGATGTTTACCCAGTCCACCCAGAGGCAATACAGGGCCGACACCAGGAAGCCTATCCGCCTACCCGCTGGCCATTCCACCCGAATGCAACCCCCGGGCTGCCACACCGTCCCGTCCGGGGCCTGGATGTGCTTGTCTGGCTCGGACCACTTCAGCCGCGGCCCCACGTCTTCCGTTGCCCACGCCCCTCGACGGACCATCGTGGCCTTTTGGTTGTTGTCGATCTTCTCGCAACAATCCCGGCACTCATACCAGCAGGCGTTTTCGGCCTCGATGTGTGCGGCTTGTTTTTCCCGGTCGGGCTCGCCTTCCGGCTTTTCCCACTTCAGGCGATCGAACACCAGCTCCTGATACAGCCCGCACTCAGGGCAGGGAACAAAGTACCTGAGCTGAATGGGTGCCGATGACCGCCGGCGAGAAATCACGCCATTCTCTGTTGTTGGCGTCGAGACGACGAATAACTCCCGGCGGTCCCCGTAGGTGATGGTCCGCTTTTCAGCCATGGACAGGGGGTCCGCAGAATGCCCCGCGAACTCCGCGAAGTCGTCAACCTCATCCAGACCTATCCGCCGCTGGGGATCAGATTTGAGACTTGTGGGCGATCCGGAAAACCCGAGCTGAAGAAAGAAGCCGTTTGACAGCTCGATACTCGAAGCCTTCAGGTCCCGGGGGCTCTCGGTCAGTAGGCCCCGCAGCCGCTTGGTCGATGTGAATAGGGGGGTGATCCGCCGCTTAATGATCTTCCTGCCCGCCGACTCATTGGGGAACACAAACAGGCAGGGGTCCGGGTCCTCGTCCGCCGACCGCCCAATCCAGGACCGCAAGGCTTCGGACACCCCAATCTGTGCTGATTTCTGCACGTCGATTTCCTCGATACCATCCAGCCCCAGGGCGTCCATGATCCCGATCAGATAAGGTGCCGACGAATTCCGGAGTGGTCCGGGGGCGTTGGTTTGCGCCCGGCTCAACACCCGGTGCCGCTCTGCCCAATCCGACACCTTTGTCGGCGGTTCGACCAAGTGCGCCCGGCGCTCGGCTACGGACCATTTGGGGGGGTCAGGCATTCCGTACTTCCCAGTCGTTTGCATCGATGTCTTGCCGGGAAGGCGTATATCCTTGTTGCTCACCGCTAGGATAAACGAGACGCATCGCACCATCCATATTTTTCTGGATAAACCAAAAACGCTCAGCCCTGCAAACGGCAGCAGTGTGGTCTGATTTAGCCAGTTCCTCGCACGCCCACACAAAGGACTTACCTGGGGTTTCGGCATTAGGATCGCAGCCAACTTGCCAATCTGTCGCCACGGCATCCGAGGCGCTCGGACAGTATGCCTCAAAACCGCTACCCGGCTCCCGGCAACGCCTGCGCAGACCGCCGCATAGCCCGCGAATTACATATAAGCCAAATTCTATATCCATCTCGCGACGGGCATACGCCCCCGGCGTGGAACGATGATCATTCAGCCATTGCATCGCCCATTCGCAAGAACCCTCCCGAGGGGGAACGCTGCTCCGGATTCCACCATCACAATTCTTGAATGTGCAATCCTGAATCATGGGCTCGGGAGGGGTTTCGGTCACCGGCGATGGCGACGGCGTCAACAGGGCAACATTGAAGTCATCCAAAACGATCGTTGCCTCGGTAACCTGCCCCTTCATTGCCCCCAGGGTGATCCGTGACACCCCGGCAATCTCATCACCGCTCGCCTCATCGACAACAATCATATGCAGATCGTCGGGGTCACGAGTGATCTTTAATCGCCTTTTTCTAATGCTCGGCATGTTTCACCTTTCTTCCTGTAAGAGTTACGGTTTGCCCTCTGCGTAAACGTTCAAAACCGTAGCCACCGCAGCCCAGATAACGGGCTCCATTTCCCGCTCCGACATTCCCGACAACTTCGCCGGCAACCTTCTGGCCATATCCCCGAAGTCGGCTTTGAGTTGATAAATCCGTTGCACCCGCCCACGGTCCACATCCGCACGCTTGAGATACTGGCCCTCCTTGATCAGCCGATCGAGCTTGACAGCCGCCGCACGCTCAAGGGTCAGCATCAACTTGGCCTGCCTCATGGCGTCGGATATTGGGCCGATGGGTTCCACCGCGTCGGGGTGTTTGTTGTAGTCCGGACGGAGAGTAGTGGCCTGCCAGTTTTTGATCTTGGCGACAGTGGCCATTTTCCAGGGCGGACCACCAAACGACCAGTCGGTATGTTTACGCCATTTGTCCACCGAACCACGGGTTACCCCGCACTCGGCAGCAAGCTTAACGTTACTGGTGATGTTGCCCGATTTAGAACCCTTTTGTGGTTCCCGTTTTGCCACGA
>SDBT01013482.1_pt1 | contig 13093 bp, 7 predicted proteins | sample 2277101 | NCBI WGS metagenome assembly SDBT01 (sample SAMN10404973, study PRJNA504765) | marine sediment metagenome | isolation source: marine sediment core GS10_PC15, 103 cmbsf | place: Arctic Ocean: Southern Knipovich Ridge | collected 2010 | reverse complement strand
TTGTTATCAATGTATAACAAGAGATAAATTATATATTATTGCCAAAAATAAGGGATTAATTGGAGTATCTAGATGTACCAAAGAAAAATTATATAATTGTTTGTATGAAGATATTGAATATTGTAATAAACATACAAGATGTATATTTGGTGAAGAATGGCTAAATACAGATGAGTTAACTAGTTCTAATGATTATCAAATAAGTAATTTTGGTAGATTAAAAAATATAAAAACTAGTAGAATACTTAAAGGATATATTGGTGAAGAAGGATATAAGACATATAATATATTTAAAAAACGTTATTTAGCTCATAGATTAGTTGCTTTATTATTTTTACCTAATTCTAATAATAAACCATATGTAGATCATATTGATAGAAATAAATCGAATAATAATATAAAAAATCTAAGATGGGTGACAGCAAAAGAAAATAATCAAAATAAAAGTTATCCTTTAAATCATTCAGGAACGAAACAAATAAATCAATATGATGTTAAAACCGGTAAATTTATTAAACAATGGAATTCAATAATTGAAGCTGCTAATTACTATAATATCGACAGATCTGGAATAGTTAAAATATGTAAAGGTAAAGGAAAAACATATAAAGGTTTTATTTGGAAATATGTTGAAATCAAGGAAATTGAAGGAGAAATTTGGAAAAATATACCATTAGAAACAAAATATAAATATCAAGCATCAAATAAAAGAAGGATAAGAAATTTAGATTTAGAAAATTATCTAGAAGGCACTTTAAATAATGGATATAAATCAATTAATTTAATAATGAATGATAATACTAAAAAATGTTATTTAATTCATAGATTAATTACATTAACCTTTATTGGATTACCACCTGAGAATAAACCTTTTGTGAATCATATTGATGAAAATAAAATAAATAATGAATTGGAAAATTTAGAATATGTTAGTCAACAAGAAAATGCTAAGCATAGCTCACATAAATGGTGTAAGACAGTTATGCAATTTGATGTTGAAACAGGAGAATTAATAAAAGAATTTTCTAGCATAACTGAAGCAAGTAGAGAAACCAGAATATCCGGATCAGGAATAGGAAGAGCTTGTAAGGGTTTATATAAAACCTCAGGAGGCTATATTTGGAAATTCAAAAATTGAAGAAGATATTTTAAAAGTTTTAAAAATTTCAATTACAAATTATATAATTGTTTCAACCTCATTTTAACGTGGAATCTAAATTCAACAGCTTTTTTAGGATCATAGCGAACTGGTAATCCTTTCAGAATTCTATTGCATGTATATAGTAGGAAGGTCCCGCATGAAAAATCGTCCACCTGTTGTGGTCCCCCAATGATATTGATCTTATAATCTTTATTTTTTGTAAAATAGGATATTACTTTTTGTGTATGTTCATTTGAAATCTGAGAATCATAATAATAAAGATTATTTCTTTTTATATGAACTAATGACCAATGTTTCGATTCATATATTGGAATTAAATATTCTTCTGATAAATTTGAAAGTTTATTAATATAATTAGGATAGAAAAATGTATCATATACTTTTATGTTAGTATTTAATTTTTTAACCAAATATTTTAAATACCCTTCAATTACAATATCTTCGAGCCACATTGATGGATTTAGAGTTTCAATATTTTTACATGTTACATCGACTATTTTATTTATAAGTTCACTACCATTATTTGTTCCACCAATTCTACGGTTATATTTTCTAATTCCTCTACATCCTCCACCTCGAATCATTTTTTTTTACCCAAAATATTGAGAATATCACTTATATTTTTTTCAATTTCAGAAAGTCTATCATTATTTGTTGTAGTTCTATAACTTGGAGGTCTTATTGTTGGACTTTCATCAACCATTTCACTTAATCTTTCTAATTGAGCAATTGTAGGTGTTTCATATTCAACAGTTTCTGCAGGTGATTCATATTCAAATGGGGAGTTACATCTAAAATTTCCTAATGTTTTTAACTGCCAATCTTGAAAAGCTCTATCAATAACATCATCACGATTTTTTCCAACTCCCCATTTGAATTGATTTGTTGTAAGATTCTTTATATATTTTTCGAATACTACATCTATTTCAAGTTTAATTGCAACTTCATCAGTATCTATTCTATCTCCAACAGGAATATATTCACGATTTTTTGCTAGAACATATTCATTTAGACCCGCAATTGATATTAATCTGTGATCTATTTCCTCGAGAAAATAATCTCTCTTTTCAATATAATCTTCAACAGTAAATGGTGGTAATATTTTTTTTGCTAATCCTCTACGAATTTGAGAAAATGATACTCCTCCAGTTCGCTGAGTTTGTTCAAATTGAAAATTTTGCGGAGAATATGAATTTTCAAGATCGTCAACAAATAATTCGTATTCTCCTCCTACACCCCATGGCATATTTAAAAGTCCAGCATCATCTGCTAATACTTTCTCTGATAAATCTCTAATTGAAACATCGTTATATTTATCTGAATTTTTCAATGATATCATTGTATTTATTAATCCTTCCTTTCTTGTTGAATATACCGAAGAACTATAAAAATTTGATATTAATGGACCAACATTCTTAGAATTATTTAATGAATTTAATATATTATTAATATTTTGTGTTTGACCACCTTTTCTCTTTTTCTTTTTCTTTTTCTTACAAGGACATTCACCACCGATTCTTAATGAATTAAGAATATTATTTACTTTATTATTTATAGGTAAATTTGTTCCAGATCCTATTCTTTCTGATTTTCTTCTTATAGCATAAGAAGAAATCCATTCATTATTTACAATTGTTTTATTAACTCCCCCTATTTTTCGTTTGCTGTGAAATTTTTTATATTCATTCCATATTGGTCCTGAACATGTTAGTGTTGGTTCATATTGAGGATAATTATTTTTTATATATGCAAGAAATGTTGTTGACCATTTAAGTCCAGGGGGAAATTTATAAGCTTCTGTAATAGGAATACATTTTCTACTTGAAGACTTTCTAATATTTCTCGTTTTTACAATATGACCAGAATTTTCTGCATCATTAACAGCTTTATAATATGTAAGTTTTGATTTTTCTTCTCCAATTCTAAATGATTTTCGAGGAATTAAACTTTTTCCATGAGTTGCAAGTATAGTTCTCATATCAATTTTCCTCCAAGGAGCTTTAAAAGTTATATTATTTATTATAACTTTTCCTGCTTTAACTTGATTTCTAATAAGTTTGTAATCATCTTTATCGTAAGTAGGATCAGATGGTGCACCACCAACTCTTCTATTATTGTAATATAAAATAAATCGATTTAATGTATTAACATCAAAACCTTTGTTATTAAACATGGCCCAATCATTTGCTGTTATTACAATATCGTTCTCATCTGCATTTTTTCCATGTAAAGATTCTATGTATGTTTGTATTTTTGAAAAATCAGCAATACTAACGAAATTTATTCTAGTTGTTCCACCAGCTCTACCTAAACTATAACCAGCAAGTCCTCCTATAGCAGCTCCACCAACAAGACCTAAAATTGGAGCAGCGGGAAATAATAATAAACCTAATAATCCTCCAATTCCTACTCCAGCAAGCCCACCAAAAGTACCATTTGAACCAGCTATTCTAAATTCGTTTAATTCTTGTCTTAATTGTTGAGAATTAATGATTTTAGTTTCATTTTTAATTAAATAGATTACTTTTGTGTTTATGATTCTTTCGACATATTTATCAAGTTCTGAACAATTCTTAACTTGAAATAAATCACATATTCTTTGTTTTACAATTGGTGTAATAGAATATGAAGATCCTGTATCTAAAGTTGTGTAAATATAATTTATATTTATTGGAAATAAATGTTTGAACAAAAATTTAAATATTGATAATTCATCTTTATTTTTCTCAAACGCAAAATTATATAATAATGTAATTAACTGAAGTTTTTTCCAGTCAATTATTCCAAGATTATTAATAGCTTGTTTTTCCATTTTTTGTAATATTCATTTTATTAAAATTTATTTTTTAAAATTGAAATTTTATTAAAATTTATTTTTTAAAATTGAAATTTTTTAAAATTTTGTAATTTTAAAATTATTGTATTTTGATCAAAAAATATGGATTACAATTACGTTAAAAAACTAAAAAATCAAATAAAGTCGACTGGTGAGCCCTCACAAGAAATAATTAAAGGATTAATTCTTGGTGTAGTTGATGAAGTAATTTGGGATTCCGTTCCAGATATATACCCTTATATCAAGATATCTTATTCTATATATGATGAAGATCTTGTAAATAATTTAGCAAAAAAAGTTATCAAAGAGTGGAATAAATTTGCAGAAGCTTTACAAAGTTTCGATACTGATGTTCTAATAGATGTTGGAATAATGGAAAATTCCAATGATACCAGTGAATTAATTTGTATTTATTGTGGATACAAATTATGTGAATCGATTAACGAAGCTCTGAATTTAGACGAACAGAAATATTCTGTAGATAAGATTGAGAAAGCCTTTTGTGATGCATATGGACTTATAAGATATAATAATGGTCATGAAACAAAGATAACGAATTTGGAGCATTATTTTGATTTTTTGAAGAATTTTTGCGATGAAGATGGATTCTGTAAATATATTACCAGTGATTATGTGGAAAATCGTGTATATCCATTTAATTCATCAAATTAGTTTAAAACAGACGAATTAGAATAAAAAATAATAAATATTTGAATATTGTAAAAAAACTTAGAATTAATATGAGAGTTATTTATCATATTGCATATATGAACTAATTATCAAATTTATTCTTTTTAAAAGTTTATTGTATTAATTTTCCGAATCTTCATTTTTCTTTTTGGTCTTTTTTAACTTAAAAAATAGAAATAATAATACAAGAATGAATATAAAAATTATTATTATTAAACCATATTTATAATTTTTACTTTTTACTTCTGTTTTAGTTGAGCCTCCTTTTCTTGGTTCAAGATCAACGCCTTTAGATTCTAAATCAGTTGATACTTTCCCTAATAAAGTTTTCAATTCTGCAAGACTAAATTTTGATAAATCAACATTTTTTGACATCTTTTCTTTTGAATTTAAATATTAGTTTTTTTAGATAAATTCGTTTTTTTAAAATAATGATTTAATCTATAATTTATATTATTTTACAACGATCTTTAATTTTTTATATCATATTCTACTTTAAACGTTTTAAAAATTCTCAAAAAAATGGTTTCCAAAACATGATCTGTTGTATTTAAAAAATTGATTTTTTAAAAATTTTTAAAACTTTAAAAGTTTATCTATCCGAAAATGGAATTTATCAATACAAAGCTCAAAAGTCTTTCAGTTGAAAATCTTGATGAAGTTATTTGCAAATGCGAGGAATTGAAAGAAAAAATAATTGTAAAAAATGCTGAAAAAGAAGCTATTAAAGAGTTTTCTAAATCCCATGAAGAAACTCCTTGGAAATACATAACATTAGAAGATTGGACATATGAAGGAATACATTATGCCTTTAGTTTAGATGTTTGGTTTAAATATAAAAATAATGATATTAGAATCTTTTATCAAAACCATGATTGTGAATGTGAATATGAGGTAGAATATGAGGGAAGTGAAAAAATTACTAGTATTGATGTTGAATACATAGTAGAAATAATGCATCAAATATGTACTTTAATTATATGTCATTATCATGCCGATATGTATGAATATGTTTTGGAATTGTGTAAAAATATGTGAATCTTTATAGTCTGATATTTTTAAAACTTCAAGATTCCTTTGAAACCTGTATTTGTTACAAATTAATCTATAATTTTACGAGCATTGTAACATTTAAGTATCGTTTCAGAAAGTTTAATATAATTAATTTCTCCTATTATATCAATATCTTTATATGTTTTGACTTTTGATAATGCTGTATATAATTGCCCAGGACAAAAAAATTTATCAATATGTAATGTTATATGTTTTAATGTCATTCCTTGAATTTTATTTATTCTCAACGCATAAGCAATTCTTAACGGAATATAACTATATTCAACCCAAGATTCTGGTTTATTTATAGTTTTAGAAATGATATTTGTATATTTTTTAGGTACACAATATACATCTTTGTACATAAATTTTGAATTAGTTATTTTAATTCTTACAATAGGATATAATATATTATTTTTAGCTTTCATAGAAGTAATTATTCCTAAAGTACCATTTTTAATATATTTTCTATAATTATTTCTTGTAAATATAACTTGAGATCCTATCTTAAGTTTAAGAGGTTTCTTATAAAACGTTGAAAATTTTAATCCTTTTTGATATTCTATTAATTGGTTAAATGGAAAATTAAAAAATTTAAATGATATATCATATACATGTTCAATTTCATTAATTTTTGATAATTTATTATTATTTAATTGATTAACCTCTTTATTAGTTGAATAAATATGGATTGTTTCAATAGAATGATATTTCAATTTACTGAGATAAATTTTAACATTATTAGAAAAATTACCATTTCTTATCATATTAAGAATATCAAGAAATTCGTTTCTATTATGTCTAAATGTAGTGCATAATTTAATAATTTTAAATTTACTATTTACCCATGTTTCCGTTCCAAAACAATATTTCCGTTCTCCAAATTTTGAAATTGAGGAAAATTCCAAGAAATCTCCTGAACATATTATTTGCACTCCTCCAAAAGATTTAAGATTATCTCTAAAATGTTTTAATAATTTATCCAATATTACTAAAACATTTGCAGAAAGCGTACTTATTTCATCAATAATTATAATATCTGTATTTTTATATTTTTTAATAAGAAATTTGTGATAATTATCTTTAATTATTTTTTTACCGGAGATTGTTTTATAAAAAGATTCAATATAATAATCATAATTTTCATCTAAAAAGCCCAATCCAATATAAGAATATAATGTAATACCTTCATCCAATAATATAGACGAAATCCCTGTACTTGAACAAACATATATATTTTTATTTTTTATGTATTTTATAATATTATTCAGGAGATATGTTTTACCTGTTCCTGTGTATCCTGTTATAAATATATTTTCTCCATTATTAATAAATGATTGTATTTTTTTTTCAATTGATTTACTTTTTATTATGTTTAATTCATAATTAATTTTAGACTCAATACCTTTAAGACATTTTAATTGAGAAAAATCATCTTTATCAATAGATTGAAGTAATTTAATAATTGATAATGAAGGTAAATTTACTGTATGTTTATTAATATTATTACTATTATTACTATTATTACTATTATTATTACTATTATTACTATTACTATCCATTAATATCATCTAAATTTTTTAAAAATTATAATTATTAATATTTTCAATTTTGAATAATTATTCAAAATTTTGATCCCATTCATTAATTATCTTCATCATTTTATAAGACATTTTAGAAATTCTTTTTTGATTATTCATAATTGTTGTTTTTTTATTTCCACGTTCTGGATAGAAAGGAACAATTAAATGAAATGTATCTTTTATTGAAATATAAATTTCTAATTCATTTATTAATTGTTTTTTGAGTTGTACTAATTTTTCTTCAACGAGTAAAAGAAAATCCTTGCAATTATATCTTTTTCGTGGAAGAAACTCGATATTTAAAGTCTTAACTTTTTGCTTGATATCAGCTACTGTTGATTCTATTTTTTCTCCATTTTTATCATATTTAAATTTCAAATGTTTAATATAATTCTGCACATTATAATTTTTGATATATGTTATTAAAATTTTCATGTCATTTTTCTTTTTCTTTATAACATTCGTACTTTCTTTATTATTTGAAAGTATTTCAATTGGATATAAACGATTCTTATATTTTTTATCAAGATAAAAAGTTGTTAAATCCCTATTATATGCATCTCCGTTAAATTTATGAATTATTGCATAGAGATAACCATTATTATTTCTTATTTTTCTTTTAATTAACAAAGTCATCAACTGTCCTTCAAAACATTCTTTTTCTGATGCATCTAATCCATACAAACGTGTTTCAATCATACATCTTAATCTTCGAAATTTTTTTACATTAATAATTCCATATCTTTGATTATTTTTAGAAAACATTTTATATAATTTATCAGTTACAATATATGATATAATAAATGTATCTCCATCAATAATTTTTTCAATTACAATTTCTGTTTGGTAATTAACATTAGGATATTCTTTAATTGTTTGTCTTAGAGTTTTAGGGATTTTTTTAATATTATCAGTCCATAATTTATTTCCCTTTCTAATCTCAGAAGAGGTTATTTTACAAAAATCTGTAATTACTTGAATTTTCTTGTGCTTTTCAGTCCATTTATTGAAAGTTCCACCATATGCTGTTGAATCCATTTTTATAAAAAAAAAGTTTTAAAAAGTTCAATTTATAATTTAATATTATGCCAAAATTAAAACAATTTTAATTACTAATGGAAATCTACCCATACACCGACTGCTCTTCCTTGGAATTTACCAGTAGTTGTATTGTAAATAAATAAACCATCTGGAGAAGAAGTAAGGGCATCCCTTTGAGTTGTAGTTAATATCGGATTAGAAGGTCCTAAGCATTTGAAACATATACAAGTATTATCGGTTGGAAATATACCTTGTGATTCGAGAACAAATCCTAAGAATAGAACTCCACCAAATCCAAAACAAACTTGGGTAACTTGAAATATAGAATAGATAGATTGGTCATTCTTATCGATTATTTGAATACGATGGCGAGCGTTAATAGAATTGACAAGACAATTTGCATCATTAGAATTTTTATCTATATAACTTACGAGTAACTCAGTAATTATATTAGTAGTTATTTCATTATATTCTATAATTCCAGAAGGTACTACTATATTCGGTAGCGTTACTATACCAAGACCTATATCGATCTCACTTTCTACATTGTTAAATACAACTCCCAGGCCATCAAATCTATATATATCTGTTGAAATCGAAGTTGAATTTACATCGAATATAATTACATTTCCGTTATTAGCTCTAAAGCATATAATACCATTCTTAATCAAATCTAAATTAATAGATTTATCTGTTCCAATATTATCTAATTTATGTAATCTCAATATTTGAAAAGCTATAGAACCCATTCCTTGACCACCAATATTATGTAAAGTCATTCCTCCAGGACCAGGATTTACTCCTCCACCCGGAAAAATTGAGGTTATGTCTGTAAGATTCCAAGGACATGGTAAACAATCAGTGCTATCAATAAATGTAACTGAAGCAAGACCTATATCAATCTCTCCTCCAGAAAAGACAACTACTCCGCTTCCATTGAATCTGAATAAACTATTAATCATTGTAGCCAAACTAATAGTAAATATTAATACATTGCCATTTAAAGACTTAATATATAATTTATCACCAGCCTTTAATTTACTCAATCTCCAACATTTATCAATTCCATTATTATCTATAGGATGTATTCTTATTTTATCATAACCTTGTGTCGATGGATTAAAGCCCTGGAATCCTGATTGTATTTTTATTTCTCCAGGAGATAATGACTGTAATGGATCATTTATAAGGTCTTCTATTAAAACTATATCCCAAGTACATGTTGGTCCAACAGGACATCCTGTTACCAAATCATCTATAGAAATAAGTCCTTTATCGATAACATCAGCAATAGGAAGACCCCCTGTACCTACAAATCTATATTCACCACCAATTATTGATATACCACTAATTGTGAAATTTAATGTATTTGCATTCGGAGAAGTAAATAACATTATATCTCCAACCTCAAATTGACATAAATTTAGAAATTTATTATTAGCAGAACTGTCGATAGAATTTATTCTTATTTCGTCATATTCTTGAATTCCTGCATTTATTGCACCTAGTAATATAATTAACTCACCGATATCTGGAATAAAGGATGTTATAGTTGAGATACCTGCATCAAGAACGTTAGCTACTGGAAGACCTCCAGAACCTGCAAATATAAATGTACCCCCAACGATTGATATACCACTAATTGTGAAATTTAAGGTATTTGCATTTGGAGAAGTAACTAATATTAAATCTCCAATATTAAATTGAGATAGAAACAACGATTTATCATTATTTAAATTGTCTAATGAAGTTATTTTTAATTCCTCATATTCTTGAATTCCTACGTTTATTACACCTAGTAATACAATTAATTCATCGCTTGGAATAAATTTCAATATATTAGCAACTCCTGTATTAATAACATTGGCTACAGGGAGACTTCCTGAACCTGCAAATCTAATTACAGGATCTACGTCAGTTATACCACTAATTGTGAAATCTAATATATTTCCATTTAGAGAAGTGATGGACAATATATCTCCTACATTAAGTAAGGTAATATCTAATGGACAAGGTCCGTGAATCTTATGAATCCTTACTTCGTTATAAGGTTGAAATCCTCCAGCTATTACACCGGTTGATATAGACATACCACCAATGATTGGATCAGAAATCACTGCACTAATCTGATTTAAATTCCATTGACATGGTGTATGTAATCGTGAGTTCCATGGACATCCAACAGCCGAATTCCATTGACATGTGATAGGTATATTCTTAGGACTTGATCCATTATACTCTGGAAGAAACTTAGTGATAGATGTTCCTAAGCATTTGAAACATATACAAGTATTATCCACTGCAAATATACCTTGAGATTCGATGACCACACCAAAGAATAGAACTCCTCCTATTCCATAACATACCTGAGTAACTTGAAATATAGAGTGAATAAGTTGATCGTTCTTATCAGTTATTTGAATACTATGACTAACTTTAATAGAGTTAATAAGACAATTTGCATCATTAGAATTTTTATCTATATAACTTACAAGCAATTTAGTAATTGAATTGGATATTATTCTATCATATTCTATAATTCCAGATGGGACTATTATTTCTGGTAGCGTTACTATACCAAGACCTATATCGATCTCACTTTCTACATTGTCAAATACAATTCCCAGGCCATCAAATCTATGTATATCTCCTGAAATCGAAGTTGAAGATACGTCGAATATAACCACATTTCCATTATTAGCTCTAAAGCATATAATCCCATTCTTAATTAAATTAAGATTAAGAGACTTATCTGTTCCATTATTATCTAATTTATGTAATCTCAATATTTGATAGCCAATTCTGCTACCTATCAATGACAATCCATCATTATGCAAAGTCATTCCTCCAGGGCCTGGATTTACTCCTGAATTTATATTACTCGATGTTATATTTGTAAGATCCCAAGGACATGGTAAACAATCCGTACTATCAATATATGTAACTGAAGCAAGACCTGTATTAATTAATCCTTCATTATCAACAACTACTCCGTTGCCTTGAAATCTGAATAAACTATTTACCATCGTAACCAAACTTATGGTAAATATTAATATATTACCATTTAAAGACTCGATATATAATTTATCTCCTGCCTTCAATTTACCCAATTTCCAACATTTATCAATTCCATTATTATCTATAGGATGTATTCTTACTTCTGCATAAGATTGTAACCCTATACCTTCAACTCCTAATCGTATTCTTATTTCTCCAGCTAAAGGATCAGATATAAGGTCATCTATTACAGTTATATCCCAAGTACATGTGGTGATAGGACATCCTGTTACCAATTTATCTATAGAAATAAGTCCTTTATCAAGGATATCGGCAATAGGAAGACCCCCTGTACCTACAAATCTATATATACCACCAAGTACTGATATACCACTAATTGTGAAATTTAATATATTTGCATTCGGAGAAGTAATTAACATTATATCTCCAACATTAAATTGAGATAATGTTAAAAATTTATTATTAGCAGAACTGTCGATAGAATTTATTCTTATTCCGTCATATTCTTGAATTCCTGCATTTATTGCACCTAGTAATATAATTAACTTACCGATATCTGGAATAAAGTTTAATATAGTTGAGATACCGGAGTCAAGAATGTTAGCTACGGGGAGACCTCCTGAACCTGTAAATATAAATATACCACCAACTATTGATATACCACTAATTGTGAAGTTTAATGTATTGGCATTCGGAGAAGTAACGAGTATTAAATCTCCAACATCAAATTGAGATAGAAACGATGATTTATCATTATTTAAATTGTCGAAAGAATCTATTATTAATTCATTATACTCTTGAATTCCTGCATTTATTGCACCTAGTGGTATAAATAATTGGCCATTATTTGGAGTAATGAATAATATAGTAGCGTTTCCTGTATCAATAACATCAGCTATAGGAAGACTTCCTGAACCTATAAATGTATATACAGGTAAATTTATACTTATACTACTAATTGTGAAAGATAAGCTATTTCCATTTTGGGAAGTGATATGAAATACATCATTAACCATGATTTGAGATAGATCTGGACAATCTGGACCATTAGCTTCATGCATTAATACTTCTTTATAAAGTTGCTTACCTCCAACTATACCATCAGTAATAACAAACATAGTACCTGAAAATACATTAGGAGGTGGAGCTGCTAATATCCCAGAAAGATTCTGAACGCATAATAAACTTGTATCTATTAACTCCGAGTTCCATGGACATCCAACAGGTGAATTCCATTGACATGTAATAGGTATATTCTTAGGACTTGATCCATTATACTCTGGAAGGAATTTAGTGATTCCTCCAGAAGTAGAACTGATAGTAATGTCATTAACTCCATTTACGATAGTTACATTATTACCAGCTTTGATAGATTTGTGTTGTATAGGTGATGTTGATGTAGGTGCATTCTTAACAATTAATCCAGATCCAATACCAACATTTGTATGAGATGCTGTAGATGGAAGAGAAGTAAACTGAGCATTTCCTCCGACTACAGTAAGTACTTGACCATCAGTAGAAGAAAATCCTGATTGATTATATTCTGTATTATTACCATTAGATTTATCAAATAATTTATTTGCACCAATGTCATTTGTTGTATCACATAATGTTTTATTTGTTAAAGTTTGAATACTTGAAACATCAACTATTTCCTTTAAAGATCCAACTTCTCCTAACTTGAATTTAGATGCAAGAGATGAATCATAA
>SDBT01013481.1_pt1 | contig 13093 bp, 6 predicted proteins | sample 2277101 | NCBI WGS metagenome assembly SDBT01 (sample SAMN10404973, study PRJNA504765) | marine sediment metagenome | isolation source: marine sediment core GS10_PC15, 103 cmbsf | place: Arctic Ocean: Southern Knipovich Ridge | collected 2010 | reverse complement strand
TCATAATACAGCCCAGGGCAACGCCCTGGGAACCAAGTCAACCACACCAATCAAGCCCTGTAAGGGCGAAATAAGACATTGTTTGAGAGGATGCTATATCGCCCTTTCAGGGCTTTGGATTATGGGATGACATTTTACCCAGGGCGTTGCCCTGGGCTGTATTATTCGACCCCGTTGGGGTCGGCGGAAGTCCCGCCCGGCGGTCGGGACCTACCAGGATCGGAAGGAAAAATAATAGCGGCGTTAACGGGGCCGGAGAGAAGGAACTTAATCTGGAGCTTAATCTGGAACTTAATCGAAGAAGAAACTTGATTGACAAAGCTCTAGACAAGGTCCGCCGGACAAAGTGCGCCGGACACGCCCGGGAATCGGGGGCTATTGGGGCTTGAGTTGTTCGGGGGTGAGGGTGCGGAAGGGGGCATAGTCCACGTTGTTCTGGTAGGCTCGTTTGCTGCCGAACAGGGTGCTGTACAGGGCCTTTCCCTTGCGGTTGCGGATGCCGATCTGGGCCTCGAGCATGAAGATGTCTTTGCTGCTGTCCAGGGTAAGCAGTTTCATGGGGATCAGGGCGTGCAGGATATAGCCCTGCGGCACTGCTTTGCTGGTGACGCGGATTTCGGGCGCGGGCACAATCTTGTCCCCGCTTTTCTTGAATCCAGCCGCCGGAGCTTCTTTCACTTTCGGGGTCAGAAAGACCTGTCCGATCTTGACCGTGCCGGGCATGCTGCCGAATATCTCGACGCACGAGCCGCGCCAGACCGGGTCCGCGCGCACGAAGCGTGTTTCCCGCACCTCGGCCTCGACGGCAAGCTGGTCACCGGCGACGGCAAACTTCACTGTTCCCAAGGTCTGTTTGGCCCAGACAGCCGGATGCGTCTTGGGCGAGAGGGCCGTGGCCGTGCCGACCTTGCTTGGCGAGTCCAGCTTGCCGACGCGGGCAATCCGATGTTCTTTCTTTGGGGGATCGAGATTGATTGCTCCGGGCCGGCCCACATAGGGGGTAATGGTGTAGTTGAGCTTGATCTTGGCCGCCGGCGTGCGCGACTGCGCCAGTGATACCAGAACCGTATCGTGCTGCCCGCGGCGGACCGGCATTGCCCGCTCAAATTCGATGATGCAGCCATAGCCGCGCAGGTCAATAATTACCTTCTTCGCCCGGAAGACCGTGGCCGACAGTGCGCCGACGACCTCACCCTCGGCATCAACCCCGACGACCCGGGTAAGCTTGTCCTTGAACCGGGGATTATTCTTGTATCTTTTGGCAATATCAACGAATGGAATCATTTCGTAGGCTTCGCGGACATAGCCGCGCAGGCCGTGGGCCCCGCCGTAGAGCTGGTAAACCCGGTCGGCCAAAGCCGGCCCGAGGCTGACCGAGCATGCCACCGAATCGGCATTATAGGTGTAACTGCGCGACACGGTCACCGATGATTGGCGCACTTCGCCGGAACTTGTAACCGTATTGCCCTTGATTGCGGCGTTCCAATGTTCGCTGCTGGCGCTTACCAGCGGTTGGCCGTCGGCCGTGGCCCCGACAATGGAATGGACATGAAAATTGCGCCACTGGCTCGGGTGCATGCCCTGGCCATAGGAACCATTCAAAGATGATGCCAGAACCGGACCGCGACCGATGACCTGGAACTGGCAGATCCCCCCGCCGCCGACGCCAACCAGGCCGTGAAAACCTTCCGACATCCAGGTGGGGGTGAGGCGGCCATGATAGGTGAGCATATAGAACTTCTTACGCCGGGCGGCAAACCACTCGTTATGACCGTTCACGCCTTCGAGCAGGTCCGGGCCGCCAAGCCCTTTCCAACGATGTTTCTTGCTCCAGGCGTTATAGGTGCCGCCTGCCTGGTCCATGCTGGTGCGGGCATTCCAGGGGTTGGCTTTGGCGCCTTTCTGGGAGTAGGTGTAGCTGTAGAGCTTGAGAATGCGGTCATAGACCGCCTGCATACGCGGGTCCTTGAGGTCGGCCAGGCCCGCCCGCCAGCCGCGCAGGATGTAACTGCCATAGTGCTGGTCATAACCAAAACTCTCCTGCATGCCGCCGGATGGGCCGATGCCGACCCGCGAACCGAAACCACCGGTGGTAATGCGCTGCCAATAGGTCTCGTAGAGTTGTTTGAGCATGGGATCATCGGTGGCGCGGACATCGTAGAGCAGGGCCACGACCAGGCTGGCGCAGGCATTGCCGTTGACTAACTCCATGCTGCGGCTGAAGGCCAGGCGGTCGCCGATCTTGATGACGAACTCGCGGATCGCCTCTTTGGCGGCCTTTGGCGCGTCGGTTTTCTGGAGGATTTGCCAGGCAGGGCGGTGATAGAAAAAACAGTAACACCCCATCTCGTAAGCGAGGTTGCGGATCGGACCAATCGCGATGAAATCTCCGGGGCCGATCAGGTTCATCCCCACCTGCATCTCCTTGAGCGCGGCATTGAGCGCTTTGGGGTTTTTATGCGCCGGGTAATCGTGCATGATGCAATCAGCCTGGTGCGGCTTCGGGCGGTTGTGCGAGCCGACGGAAATGAATTTTGCCTTTGCCTTCGGCAGGTTTGCCGGCAGCTCGAAGTCGGCCGGCTTGATCGTCTTAAGGAAATTGTGGTAGCGGACCTGGAACGGGTGCCAGTAGGTCTGGCCCTCGTGATAGATCGCACCCCCGCGCAGCGCCCTGGCAGTGGTCTCGTCAGGACAGAAAACCACGTTGACACTGTAAGGGCCGCGCCAGGGCCGGATGCCACGGTCAATGGTGGTGCGCGCGCTCAGGAGAAAGTCGCCCGGCCCCGGGGATACTTCACAAGCCAGAATGAGTTCGCGGTCCTGCTCTTCGGGCGCGAGCATCACCGAAGGCCGGGCCAGACCCCGATTACCGAAAGCACGCAGAATTGGCTGACCCGCCGGAATCTGGCGCAGGTAATAGTGCATCACGCTCTTGCGGTTACGATTATCTATCACGGTGCGCTCGAGGGTTCTGAGCAGGAGTTTCGCCCCTGCCGGCGTGGTATAGACAAATCGTTTGCTCTCGGGATCACGCGTGAGCGTGTAGACCTGATCAACCGGGATTGTCACCGCCACCGGTCGGTTCGCGACTTCCTGGTCCGGGGCAGCTTGCTTCAGCATCTGAACAATGCCGTTGGCTATCCGCAGGGAGTTCACCTTCCCGCCCGGCAACACCCCCATCAGCATGACGGGGCGGCTCGGGTGATAGAGTTTCATCCGGCGCTGGCTGGGCCGGTCGTGTTGCAGAAACATCATCTGGATCGCGGTGGTGCGGCGCGGCAGGTAAAAATAGCTTTTGCGGAACATATTCCCGTGGCCGTGCAGCCAGTCCACACTGCCGGACACCCCGTAGGCCAGATCAGGATCGAGCCTGAGGGTAACGTAGTGGTCGGAGCCGCCGACGATGAGCACCTTGTAGCGGCCCTTCCGGCCACCCGGAATCTTGCGGGTAAAGGTGCGGGTACGCATGGCAGCCAGGCGGGCCGGGGCGGAAAAGGCACTCCACTTAACCAGCGGCGCCAAGCCCCGTGACCGCACGGTCGCATAGTACCACGCCTCATGGTCCCAACCCGCTACCGGGGACTGATACATGGGCGCCACAACCCCGTCATCGCCCAGCACCTCGCGCACCACTGCTTTGCCGTCAGGTTGATATACCTTCAGCAGAAGTTCCGCCGGCGCTTGGGACATGTAGTTCAGATCCCGCACCTCAAGCGTAACCGTGAACGCCCTGCCCCGGGGATTGTGAATCGTCGCGGTCAACCCGTCATACAGCCGATGCGCAGCAGGGCCGGCAGACACGCGAGCCGCAAGCACACAACACAAAACACAACTCAAAAACACCTTAAGAATAGCCATCCTTGCCCCTTTCGCTTTTTTAAGCCTCATTTTGCCAGCCGGAAGGCGGCAAATTTCCGATTGTTCTGGTACGCCCGCTGACTGCCGAACACCGTGCCGTACCGCCGTTTACCGCCAGCCGCTTCCTGGCTGGAAACCTGGAATTCGAGCGTGAAAAACTCCGGTCGAGCGTTCAGGGCAAGCAGTTCGAGCGGGACCAGCGCCTGCAACTCGTAGCCTGCCGCGGTCTTCGCCGACTGCAGGCGGATGGCGGGCGCGGGCTTCTCGCCACCGGCATGGGCGCGCAACCCTTTGGCGGGAGCGTTCCCCGCCCGCGGCACCAGGAATACTTGGCCGATAGCTTCCTTCCCCGGCATGGAGCCGAAGACTTCGAGACTCGAGCCTTTCCAGGCTTTCGCGTGCTGTGAAAGCACCCCGTCAACCACAATGGCCGAGACGGCAAGAGCTTCACCGGCCACGGCAAGTCTGAGTTCGGCCACTTTCTGGTTCTCGATGCGTATCGGATATACGGTCTGGGCGGCGAGAGCGTTCTTGACCTTGGTCAGGGGGATGGTTGCGGCCAGTCGTATTAGCGGGCGGCCCACGATCTCCAGCCGCGGCGAGGCAGTGCGTACAACCTGGCCCCTCGGCGAACGCGGGACGACCAGATAGACTGAGCTGGCCATGGTCTTCTGCGACAGGGCGATCTCGAAGTCATGCGTCGTCTTTTCGCGGGGCTGCAGCGTGTAGGTCAGCGTATTCTTCCCGGTCACGCGGGCGATTTCCGGCGGCTCGACCGCCAGCGTCACCGTGTCGCTGAGCGGCTTGTCGCGCAGGTTCTGCAAGTGCAGCCGCACGCGCCCCACCCTCTTTCCCGCACCAAGCGAGATCGGCGAGAGCACCTCGATACGGCAACTGACCTTGCGTTCCAGGCGCATGCGGCCGAAGCCGAGATGATCGCAGTGCGGGGCGGGGCTGCCGAAGATGGTCCCGCGCTGCAGCTTCCCACCCGGAGCAAGCGCCGTGGTGACCCGCGCTTCGAGCAGGAACCGCCCGGCCTTGGCCATGTCCGCCATCAGATACACCGGGGTGGAATTGCCGTAGAGGCGGATGTTACGGTAGATCACGTCCACGTCCACGCCCAGGCGCGCTAAGGGAATGAGCGCCTGCAGCTCATAGCCCCCGGCTGTGGGCTTGCTCGTGACCCGAATGTCAGGGGCAGGCCGGAACCTGCCTTGCTCGCGGTGAAAGCCGGTCGCCGGAGCCCTGCCCACGCGGGGCGTCAAATAGAGCTGACGGATTCGGAAATACCCGCCGGGAGCCAAGTCCCGCCGCTTCTTGTCAAGGCTCCGGCCGGGCATGGCGCCGAAAATTTCAATACAGGAGCCTTCCCAGGGAATCGGGTGCCGCGCGATCTTCTTGTCCGTAACCTGCGCGTGAACGGCGAGATCGTTGCCCGTAACGCCAAAGCGCATCACGGCCAACTGCTGATACCTGCCGCGGACCCGCACCGGGTACGTTACCTCCCCGGCCAAGGCGGCGGCAACTTCATTGAGCGACTCGAGCGGCGCCAGCGAGCCGACGCTGAGGTCCACCGCCATCCAGCGAGACGTGGCCCGCCGTCCGGGGAACTTCGGCCCCCGCGCGACGCGCACGCCGAACTTGCGCGCATTGTTGTACGTGGAAGTGATGGGAAACTTGCGTTTGATGAAGTCGGCCGTGAACGCCAGTTCCCAGTCCACGGTTGCTTCGGCATTGAGATGTGGCAGGGAATAAGGCTTGGTCTTGGGTCCCACGATGCGCATGGCCCCTTCCGGGTACGTTTCCAGCGTTGCCACGTCCCTGGCCGGCACATTACCCGTGTGCCGCACGGTCAGGCGCACGCGCCCGGGCTCGGCCCCGATCCTTGCCAGAGGCGGCTCCACGAATTCCAGACGCGCGCTAACCTGGTCATCGAACGGCGAATGGGGGAAGAATCCGTCGCCGTTCACGTCCACATAGATCGGGTTCGACACGGCAACGTGCCTGAATTTGCCCGCCGCAAATTCAGTGGTGGGACTACCGGAGGCCACCACAATGAGGTGGGTATCCTTCCCGACCCGGAGCGGCATGGTCTGCTCGAAGTTGACCACGCCGTTCCCGAAAAGCTTCGGCATCGCCGTCCGGGTGAAATCGAGTTTGGGCGCCGATTTGCCGTTGAGAAGGACCTGAATACGGTCTATGGCCATTGCGTTCGAGCACTGGGCGCGAACGCTCAGCCTGACCCGGCCGTCCGTGGACGCGAGCGTGTCGCCGGGAATAGCTTTTCCCTTGTCACTACGGAGTTCCACTTCCAGGAACGGCCCGGTGGTCATGACCACGTGGCCTCGCTTGACCGCGCGGACAACGTCGAGGGCTTTGATTTTGGCCGGATCGTCGGTCGGACTCTTGACATAATTGCGGCCGCCGCCGGATGTTTTCAGAAAATTGGTAAAGGCGCCGCTATTGACCACGGCGGGCAGGCGGTAGCCTTGGTTCAATTTGCTCAGCCATTCGAGGATACGGTTGTCAATTCCCGCGATCGGCTTGAGTTCCACGATTGGTTCCAGGGCCATGACGTCAAGCACGTCCATGCCCCGCCGGAGTTCGAGCTTATCCCTCCTGGGCCACGCGATCTGGACCAGCCTTTCGCCAGGCGCATTCTGCCATTTGAGCATCCATTCAAGTTGCCTGATGTGCTCCGGGCGTTGCAACACGCCGCCGTCCTGCCGGCCCGGTATTGGGGGCCTCACCGGGAAGATGTTCTGGTGGCACAACGTATGCCGCCGGCCCGCCGTCAGCCCGATGCCGGGGCACGTCGCCATCAGCCCCTCGGCGCCCAGCTTTCTGAGATGCGGGGTGAAAGACGAGACGAAATTATGCTCGGTCGGCGGGGCGAACTCGATCTGTGAACATAGCAGGTTCAGCACCCGGCCTAACTGGCTGGCGGTGGAATCACCGTCAACACTCGGGCACTTGTGGTAGGGATAGACGTAGAAAACGTCGGAGACGCCCGAGACCGTCGAATGGTTGTGCAACTCCGCGCTGATCCAGCCCGGGGTCTGCACCGAACGCTTCAGCGTGGCCCTGATCGGCGTGGCCCGCCCGCGGCGCACTTTGATTCGCTGCAAAACCGCATCGTATTCCGGGCCACGGGTGATAACAACGTCATAGTTGCCGGGGGGCAGAATCTGCTTGAAGCTGCCCGTATGGCTGTAATAAAGGTTGCGCACCTGATGCTCCCCGGTCTCGGGGAAGAAGTACGGATCGGGCGTGCCGTCCCGGCCGTGAAAGGCCACCTTGCAGGGGATCGGCCCGCCTTCCGCGTCACGGATTCGCGCCGACACGGTCCCCGCCGCTTCGCATTCGACGTGCACCTTATTCCGCACGACCGAATTCAGCGTAAGTTCTTTCACCGCGCGGCCATACGGAGCAATTTGCAGCTTACAGCGGCCTGCCGGCAGACGAATCGTCAGCACCCCGTCCTTCCCCGTACGGCCCGTGCCGAAGCATTTGCCGCCAAGCCAGGCCGTCACCTCGGCGCCCGCTACCGGGCCGTCCGGCGCGGTCACCATCACCTTTACCCGGTGCAACCTCAGCTTCAGCAACTCAGCGGCGATAGCCTTCAGTTCAAACAGGTCCCTGCCGGGAAAGACGCGCCTGACCATCCGGAAGGTCCCGCCGGGCGCGAGCGTTATCTTCTTGGCAGGCTTGCCCGCATAATCCAAGCGCCACGCGCCGTAGTAGTCTTTGCTAAAAGCCACCGTATGACCTTCGGCCAGAACCCCGTACGCCTGGCCCCACCACTTGTCGTAGACGTGGAAAAGCCGGTTCCCGAACGAGGCCCCCGCTACGAACGTCCCGTCCGCGCGTAAACGCGAGCCGAGATCGAGCTTAACGGCCTTTTTCGTCGGATTCTTGTAGAACGTCTCCACGAGGATATAGGGCCAGCCATCCGCGAGCGTGTAGTGCACCTCGATGAACGGCTTGGGGGCGCCCCGCAGATGTTTGGGCAGCTTCGCGAGCTCGGCGAGCATCTTGCGGCTGGCCATTTCGTACGGCGGCAACTTCAGCGTGACCCGGCGGCCGGCGACCGGTGCGCGACCCGGCCTTTTCCAGGTCAGTGATTCGTCCGGCAGTTCCTGCTGAGTCTGCGGCGCGTCCGGCTTATAGCGGAGGATGGCGGGGTAGTACGCGGTCAACTGATCATTCTGTTGACCGCGGATCGTGAGATCAATGATGGTTCCGGCGACGTTGGGGATGGCCCAGCGGCTCGCGCTGCGGCCCATGAGAAGCGTCGGATCGGCGACGGCGGCCACAAGCTTGTCGTTGCGCAATACATAATCCCCAAGAAACGCCGCCGCCTCTTTGCCGCGCGGGGCGTATTCCGCGTAATTCCGGGGCGAAAGGGTGATCAGTTCCGCCGCCCGCAATGGCCCCGGTAACCACGGCAACATGAGCGCGGCGATAAACAGGAGATTCCTGGCGTATTGTCTGGAAATCAACTTCATGCCAGTATGATACCGGGACACGGGCCGCAGCGCAAGGGGGGCGCCGATAAAAGGAGTGTGGGGGTGTGGGAGTATGGGAGTGTGGGAGTGTGGGAGGGGAAGAATTCAGAATCCAGAATTCAGAATCCAGAATGGAGGAGGTGGTGTTGTAGCCGCGGCACTGTGTTGCCGCGTCCGAGAATATGGGAGGGGAAGAATTCAGAATGGAGGATTTGGGAGTGTGGGAGTGCGTGAACACTCTTATCGTAATCATAATCGTAATCGTAATCCTTCTTTTCCGTTCGCCCGGTCATCAGGCCAGGGGTCATTCGACCTGTCGAGAGCACCCTGATTGAAAAGACTTGGTTCAGCGCTGGCCCCGGATATACTTGACGAAGAAATAGAAAAGGCGAAAGAATGAACCGGCAGGGAAAGATACTGACGCTGGGTCTGGGGAAAAAACGCGCCTTGCAATTACCGCTGATTGCTGGACTGCTCGTGCTGTTCAGCTTGGGAGTGCGCTGGTGGTATAATTCACGGGCAGCAAAAGGTGTCCGCTTGCTTGACATGGTGGATAGCCGGAATCGCTGACCCGCTGAACAAAAACCGCGTTGAGGAATGAGACCCCCTGGTCGTCCAATGGCGATCGCCAAAGAATCATCTGGGGCCCGTTCCAGGGAACGGTGTCACCAGACCGTACTAACAGCAGGATGTAACCCTATTTCTGCGGAAGCCGCAGAGAATCAGCTGCCAGTTTTCGCACCCATTCTTCCTGTGATTTGTCTTTGGCAATTTGGCTTAAGTTCTTCTTGAACGCTGGATCACGCCATTCTATAACAGCTTGCACTGTTGCCTTGAATCTTCGATCACCTTCCTTTTTCTCCAAAATTTCGTTGAATATCGGTCTTGTTGAGGGGTCCCTTATCTTGCCAAGAGCCACTGCAGCAAAGGCTTGTACCATTTTATCGACGTCTCCGAGAAAGACCCCGTGAAGCTTCTCTGTAATGACAGGCCCTGTTACTGACCTAACACCAATCAGCCAACACGTCGAACTCCTTATCCGCGCATCTCCATCCTTCAGAAAGCTTGCTACCTGCATTGGCTTGCGTTGGCGGCAATAGGTCTCCAGCAACAAGATGGCCTTGGCCCGCCTCTTGGCTTTCGGCGCCTTGACAAGTTGTAGGCGGAGTTTCTCGACGGCCTCCTCGCGCATTGGCCTGATCATACACACCAACGGCTTGGCGCTAATCTTCCCATGCCAGAGCAGCTTGCCGTCACGTTCAGAGACGGCACGAGACCATGAGATGCGGATTTTGCCGGGCTGATAGAGATTGGAAGCGGACCGGCCCATGGTGGCTATAGGTGGAAACCGGTCCAGCAGATTCACTTTCAGCGTGATAGTTTCACCGTCCTTGAAAGTAAATACCCCTTCCTTCAGTGACTTGCGCTTATCGCTTTCGCCGAAGTCCCGAATCTGAGCGCCCGAATGCTCGATGGCAAAATCTCTGGTCCGACACTGATGAATGCTCTGTGGCAATCTAAGGTCCCGGCCGCTTCTGTTCTTGAGGGCTACGACTACTACCAAAGGCTCTCCGGCTTCCACTGTCCGCGCGTTGATATCCTTGTTGTCAGAGGCCGGTGCTGAGGTGTTTGCCAACCCCAGCACAGCCTCAATTTCGGACGCTTCCAGACTGACGTACGACAGAGAGACGAACAGAATCGCAGATGAGCACAGCGCCGGCAACGCCTGGCGCATTTGGCACAGGACGACCGTCCAGACCTGCCTTTTCTGGCTGTTTGTCATTGTTGACGCCTCACGACACTATAAACCATAGATTGCGGACACGTAGCCACCGGCCAAGAACCCAAACATACACATCGGTCCGCCATTCAGCGCCTCTGACCGATACCCAGTGATGGGAGGCGCACGTCATCCAAAACAAGCCACGGTCCTCGAGCTTCCAGCCGATGCGTATGCCCTTCTTGAAGCCAACGATGCGTCGGCCAGACTCAATCTCCCGCCGCATCTTCGCCAAGGTCCGGGGCGAAACTAGGTTCTCACGTTTGTATCGCTCGTAGTCCTGCTTGTGCTTGTCCCTCTCGGTGATTGGCAAGAAAGCGATTGCGCTTTCCGGGACTTCTTCAACAGAGTGGTAGATCACCTCGACATAAGTTTTCAATTCTTCGGCCAGAACGGTACGTTGCACGTCATCCAGCGCATCCCAAGTCTCGGGCTCCACAATTACGAAGTTGCTTGTGCTCAGCAACCTGTACTGCGTTAGCCCCCGGATGCCCGTTCGCGGCATGATACTCTCAGCATACCAGAAATACGTGACGAACTGGATCGCCGCCAGCACCGCCAAGAGCGCAACTGCTATCTTGATGGTTCTGCTCTTCCACGCTTTCATGATCATAACGGTCAAACCTGTGATACGCGAAACTCCCTCACCTTACACCACCCCCACCCATGATCAAGCTCTTTCATTGAAAAGACTTGACTCAGCGCCGGCATATCCTTGCTTCCCACACCGCAAAACTGCCCGCCCCGGGGCCGGCCATATCCAGTCCACCTCTATTTCTTCGTGGGAATCGGCTTGTCTTTCCCCGGCGGCGGGCGTATTTTCCATTCCATTCGAGCGAGGAAAGTCCCTCATGTTAGAGGCTGCAGAACAGATTCACGAGAGCTCACTGGCGCTGCTGGATAATCCTGGGATACGGTTCGAGCATGATGGCGTATGCGAACTGCTGATCAAGGCCGGGGCGCGACCGGGGGCCGCCCCGAACGTGGTGCGTATCCCGCCCGAGTTGGTGGCGGAATGTCTGGGGCTTTGTCCCGCCCAGGTGCACCTCGCGGACAAAGCGGGGGCGGGCAAATGGATAGGTGCCGAGGGAGAGACCAGTATCTGGTCGGTGCCGGGCCTATATATCTATCAGGATGGACAGCGCCGGCCTTTCAACTCAGAAGATATGGCCGGTATTTCCCGGCTGATGGAACATCTCGGTGAGGTGGACGGGGTATTTGGTTTTGCGATGGCCGATGTTGTGCCTGGGGCCCGGGACGTAGTGGGTCTGCGGATAATGGCCGAACACAGCAGCAAGCACCTGCGAGTATTGTGCTTTACACCGGAAGGCGCCGATCTGCTGGTGAACATGAAACCGGTGGTCGGCGATTACCCGTGGTTCAGTGTGGGGTTCACCGCGCATGGGCCGTTGCGCTGGACCAAGCTGGCACTGGACATTTTCGCGCGGACGGCCGGACACGGTATCCCGGTGAGCATCAACGGGGAACCGATGGCCGGGGTCTCCGGACCCGTGACCCTGGCCGGAAGCGCCGCGGTGGGGAACGCCGAGATTCTGGCGGGGATTGCGGTCAATCAGTTGCTTGAGAGTGGCCGGCCCTGCATCTATAACCTGGGTCTGGCGCATACCTTTGACATGCGTACGGCAATCGCGGTCACCGGCGGCCCGGAAAATGCCCTGTTCGCCAAAATCTCCGCGGCTATGGGCCGATTCTACCAGATCCCCTGCGCAAGCTGGGTCTCGACAGATTCCATGCGGGTTGATGCCCAAGCTGCCCTGGAAAAGATGTTCGGGTTTCAGACCCATCTGGCGAGCGGCGTGTCAAGCATCTGGGGAGTTGGGCAATTGGAATCGGAGATGACGATTTCGCCGGCCCAGGCGGTAATTGATAATGAGATGATTGCCTATGCAAAGCGTTATCAGCGGGGGCTGGCCACCACTGAAGAAGCTCTGGCGGTGGAACTCACTCGTGAAGTGGGAATCGCCGGCTCATTCCTCGAAACCAGCCACACCGCGGCACATTTCAGGGATGAATTGTTTATGCCCGAAATTCTTAACCGTAAGACCCACGACACCTGGAAAGCCGCGGGCGGCAAGGACCTGGCGCAGGTTGCCGAGGAGAAAGCCAGCGAACTGATGAAAACGCCGGTTGACAATGGGCTGACGGAAAACCAGATTAAGGAGTTGGACGCACTGGCAAACCGTTTCCTTGACAGTTGCACATGACAGGCGCAAACTGACCTGGAAGAAGCGCCGCTTTCGAGTGATTTGGGTTCGTTGAGGATTTGGCCGGGTTATGAACAATCGTGAGTGGATACAGCAAGTGCTGGCGCATTGCCAGCCCGAGGCAGTCCCGTTCAACTGCTCGTTCTCACCGCCCGCCCGGCAGCGGGTGGAGGAACACTACGGCGCACCGGCTGAAGTCGCGCTGGATTTCCCGATCCGGATGACGGGTCTGACCACGATCAAGCCGCTCTATGCCTCACCTGAAGAGTTCGGCGACCTGGCCAAGGACGAATTCGGGGTTGAATGGAGCACCAGCAGCATTGACCGGGGAACCCCGCATAGCGTTCTCCCAGACCCGGACTTGACCGGCTATACCTTTCCCGAGGCGAGTGCGGCATATCGCTTTGCCGATATGGCCGATTGGTGCAAGGCAAATGCCGGCAACTACACCATCGTCTGGGTCGGGGACCTGTGGGAACGGGCAACGTTTATGCGCGGCATGGATAATATCCTGATGGACCTGGTCATTCATCCGGCATTTGTCCGCAGTCTGTTGCGCCGGCTTGCCGACTATATCCTGGCCACCATGGAAATCCTCTTTGCCCGCTGCCAGTTTGATGGTATCGCCGTGAGCGACGATTACGGCGCCCAGAACGCCATGCTGATGTCGCCGGCGCATTGGCGGGAATTCATTAAGCCGCTGCTGACGGAGATTTATTCCC
>SDBT01013480.1_pt1 | contig 13093 bp, 9 predicted proteins | sample 2277101 | NCBI WGS metagenome assembly SDBT01 (sample SAMN10404973, study PRJNA504765) | marine sediment metagenome | isolation source: marine sediment core GS10_PC15, 103 cmbsf | place: Arctic Ocean: Southern Knipovich Ridge | collected 2010 | reverse complement strand
GCCAACCGCCAGGTCCTCCCCCGAGACCTCAACCACCAGGGGAGGAGCTATCTGGTGCTCGGCTCGATTCCATAGCTTTACGGGGAAGCCCTCGGCGGAGGCCCCGGTGAATCCCGGGTTCTTCTGACCCCGCAGCGCCGTGTCCACGGTCCGGGCCGCGCCGAAGGCTCGACCCGCCCGGGCTAGACCACCCGCCACGGCATCCCTGAGGTTCTCTCCGGAGGCCACGGCAACGCGGAACAGCTCGTCGCCCCGTCCCTCGAGGTCCACCAGGATCTCGGATGCCTTCTCTATTCGGGCCCGGATCTCCGGGTCCACCTCATCGGAGGTGGCCAGCACCGTGGCCAAGCGACTGGGATCGATGGTGTCGGCCGCGAACTGGCCGAGCTCGGTCGCCAATCTTTCGATGCCATCGTCTCCCGACGCGCCATGGCTCCTGAGAATCCCGCGAACCTCCTCCACCGCTCTTACCACCGCGGAATGGAACTCGTCCCGGGCGTCCGTCACCGCCCCGAGGGCGCTGAGGACGTGATTTTCAGACGGCATGTTTATCCAACTCCTGCTCCAGAATCTTCATCTTGTCTTCCACCGTGTGGGCCGGAAGATGACGGGTCTCCTCGTAGCGCGGATGACTCTCGTCCTTGTAGAACAACCCGATCTTGACCTTGGACATGTCCTGGGCCATGCGGCGGGCCATGTCCAGATCCTTCGGGTCGTGCCACGTCCTGTCCTCGTACAAATCCTCCGACTCCGGCACATTGATCCCGTCGTCGTGCACCAGCATCTCGATCCGTGCCGGATTCGTGATGTACTCCTCGAAGAGCACGTTGGTGTACTGGGGGCACCGTTGGAGAATCCGTACGAAGGAGAAGCCCTTGTGCCGATAGGCGGCCTGCAGCGTGGCGAAGAGGTGCGCCGGAGCCCACTCCGCCGTCTGGGCCACGAAGGAGGCGTTGGTCACGCCCAGTGTGGTCTCCAGGGGATTCAGGGGCGGGAGGAAGGAGCCGTGAGGCTGGGTGTTGGTCTTGAAGCCCGTCGGCGTCGTGGGAGAGGTCTGCATTTTGGTCAGCCCATAGACCTCATTGTCCAGTAGGAGGACCACCATGTCCATGTTGTAGCGGATGGCATGGATCCAGTGCCCGGCACCAATGGAGGTGCAATCCCCGTCCCCCATTACCACGAACACGTCCAGGTCCGGTCGGTTCAGCTTGATACCGCTGGCGACCGGGAGTGCCCGTCCGTGCAGGCCGTGGAACCCGTATGTCTTTACGTAGTGAGGGAAACGACTCGAGCACCCGATGCCGGAGACGAAGACGACCTCCTCGGGCTTGAGCTGCTCCTGGGTCAGAAGCCGCTGGACCGAGGTCAGGACCGAAAGGTCACCGCATCCGGGGCACCAGCGGGGCTGGTTGTATTCGTAATCCCGCATCGAGAATTCGCGCTCGTCCGTCTGCGCGACGTGTAGAAGCGAGCAGGAAGAAGTCACTTTTTCCCTCCTTGCGGAACGTTGGCTCGAATCACGTCGTGGATTGCCCCGGGCTTGATGGGCTCACCCAGCACCTTGGACCAACAATCCACATCCACCAGCGTGTTGGCTCTCAGGAGCCACGCCAGTTGGCCGAGCCTGCGGTTCTCCGGAGTAATGAAGGGGGCGTCGGGCTCATCGCTGTAGTTGATCTCCACGGTCATGACCTTCTTGAACCGGCCGAAGATCTCCTTGAGCCCAGGTTCCATCGGCGACAGGAAGGTCAGGTGGGTAGAGGACACCGAGAGGCCCTCGTCTCGGGCCCGTTCCACGGCCTCATCGATGGCGCCCTTGGTGCTGCCCCATCCCACGATCAGCAGATCACCCGATTCGTTGCCATTCACCTTCGGGGGCCTCAGCGTCTGCTGGAAGACGGCGATCTTCCGGCTCCGCATGTCCGCGCCCCGCTGATTGTGGTCCCAGCTGTACGCCACCCTGCCCCACGCGTCGTGGGCGAGGCCGGTCAAGGTGTGGGTGCCGCCGGGCGTACCGGGGATGAAGCGCCGCGACAGGCCGGTCTTCTCATCCCAGTCGTAGGGCTCCTTCCCCTCGGCAATGGGACTCATGTCCGGCGCCGTGGCGAACCACGCCGGGTCCAACTCCGGCCGGGGGAAGGGCTGCACCCCGGTGGCCAGATTCGCGTCGGTGAGAACGATGACGACCGTGCGTAGCGCCTCGGCGATTCGCCGAGCGGTGATCATGGAGTGGAAGCAGTCCTCGATGGTGGCCGGAGCCATCACCACGTGGGGAGCGTCGCCGGTCTGGCCGTAGATGGCCGCCAGTAGATCCGACTGCTCCACGCGAGTGGGCAGCCCGGTGCTGGGTCCACCTCGCTGCACGTTCACTACCACCAAGGGGATCTCTCCCATTATGGCCAGTCCGAGGAACTCGGTCTTGAGCGCCATTCCGGGTCCGGAGGTAATCGTGAACGCGACCTTCCCGGAGTAGGAGGCGCCGATGGCCACACCGACCGCGGCGATCTCGTCCTCCGCCTGGTGGAGGATCCCACCGTATTCCTGGAAGATCTCTCCCAGGTAGTGGGACACCGAAGTGGCCGGGGTGATGGGATACATCGCCGCCAGATCCATCCCCGCCGCGACCCCACCCAGGGCGACGGCCTGATTCCCGTTCATCACGACGAGGGGCTTGCCCTCGGGCTGAGGCGGCACCTCGATGTGGAGGTCGAGATTGTCCTGGGTCCACTGGACGCCCAACTCCAGGAGCTGGACGTTGGACTCGTAGACCTTCTCCGACTTCTTCCGGAAGGTGTACGCGATCTGGGCCCGAATCAGATCCAGGTCCCGCCCGTGGATCTCGGCGAGGACCCCCAAGGCGAACATGTTCTTGCCCTTGCGCGGATCCTCCACCACGGTAAGGCACTGCTCCTGCATGGGGATCTCGATGATCGTGTAGTCCCCTGCCTCGAGCTCCTCCATGGCTGCCTTCCAGGCCGCCTGGATATCCTCGTCCGGATGATCCTTCCACATGTTCTCGATAAGGAGAATGGCATCCTTCTCGAGAGCATCCTGACGATGTCGATGGAGGAGAACCTGCTCGTTGAAGCCGATGATCAGGTCGGAGCGGTCACCCCAATTCGTGACGGGTTTGGAGCCGAGGCGGATGCGGTTGCCGCTTGCGCCTGCGGGATCGCGGGGCGGCGGTTGGATCTCGGCCGGAATGATCTCCACGGTCCAGACGCCGTTTCCCATCTTGGCCGAGACCGTTGCGAAGATCTGTCCGCACTTCTGAGCGCCTTCTCCCGAGTCGGAGACGATCTCCACCGTATGTAGCGGCTTCTTGATCGTCTTGTTCTTCGTTGTCCCCTTATTCCCTTCATTCCCTTTCGCGGCTGGGGCTTCTTCCTCAACCGTGGGCAGCTTCGTAGCCATGGTCAACCTGTTGCTGGCAATGAATCGCGTCATCGCGATGTCGTCGCCCAGGCCCGGAAGGATCTCCGGACACAGGTATCGGCGCTCCAGGTAACGAGGCGCCGATCCGGTTGCCGCTCCTCCCGACCACCCGGGAAAACGACGAATTCACTGGTTTAGCCTAACCCATTGCGGGTTTCGTGCCACTCTGAAGAGAACGCAACCGACCCTCCTAAACAAGACTGGATTGCAGAGATTCAGGGGGCATATGAAGCCTGAAATCGCAAGGGGCCTCGGAGCCTGTAGGGCAATGTGTCTCAGACTCGGACAGAGGGGGGTGGAAAGCCTGGAATGACGCCGATCCCGGGGGGTCGGAAGGCCCGGGACAGCGGCACCTGTCAGGCGCTTACGATGCCCGCATTGCCCCGGCCATCTCGAGGATCTCCGGAGGGCCGAATTCAGGGCTCCGTCTCATCGCCAGCGGCACCCGGACGTGGGATAGACCGGAGTAGAGGCGCTCCCGCTCCCGGAGGAGGCGGGGGAAGAGGGACCGCAAGGAATCGAGCTCATCAGCGAAGAGATCCGAGCCGTACTCCTCGGGCCAGATCAGCGGCGTGGGGCGAGAGATGAACGACTCGGCCATCTCCTCCTGAACCTCACGGGGCGTCTCCAGATGCAGAACGATGAAGAGGTCACGCATCCTCCCCAACAGCTCCGACCCCAGGTAGACGAGGCTGCCGGTGGTGTCCAGCACGACCCGCTCCGTGCCATCCCCAGGCACCCAGGCCAGAGCCGATTCCAGGACATCGGCCTCGTGCTGCCGGTACTGCCGGGCGCGGTCCCGGTAGCCCTCATCCCACGGGAATCCCATCCATTCCGACAACACCGCGATGGACTCCTCGGAGTCGCTGGAGTCCAAACCGAGACGAGCCGCGATCAGATCGTCGCAGCAGACATGAAGGTATGCGGACTCCGCGAGGCGCTGAGACCAGTAAGTCTTTCCGGCCCCGGACATCCCTACCAGAGCTAGTCGCATAGGCGTCCCGGAGGAGATAGCATTGCGGAGATCATAGGCGAGCGCCAATGGTACGGCCAGCGCCGTCCCACCGAGTCCCAGTGGGCGAGGAGCCCGTACGGGGCGTCGGTGCCACGGGGGGCAGGCTCCAATCGGGAGCGAGACAGGTGATGAGGCTAGCCAGCACCAATGGTCAGGCACGGGATGTCGATCTGCGGACCGCACTCTTCCGCGGCCTGGCACCGGACGGAGGGCTATACCTGCCCCGGGATCTCCCCCAGCTCCCGGCGGAGGCCATCGCCCGACTCCCCGGAGCCTCCTGGGCCGATGTGGCGATAGTGCTGGGAACACACCTTCTGGGCAGTGACCTGGCGGCGGATGAGATATCCGGCATCACCCGAGAGGCGCTGGACTTCCCCATTCCCCTGGTGCGCCTCAGCGAGCGCGTCTTCGTGCTGGAGCTCTTCCATGGCCCGACCCTCGCCTTCAAGGATGTGGGGGCTCGCTTCATGGCCCGCCTCATGGCACGCTATCTGGATCCGGACGATCCACCAGTCACGGTTCTGGCCGCCACCTCGGGAGACACGGGGAGCGCGGTGGCTCACGCCTTTCTCGGTGTCCCCAACGTGAGGAGCGTCATCCTCTACCCGGAAGGCCAGGTCAGCGACCTGCAGGAGCGCCTGTTCACCACGCTGGGAGAGAATGTGACTGCGCTCGCCGTGCAGGGATCCTTCGACGATTGTCAGCGAATGGCGAAAGAGGCATTCCTCGACGACGAGCTTCGTTCCCGCCTCACCCTCACTTCGGCCAACTCCATCAACGTGGGACGACTGCTGCCCCAGCTCTTCTACTACTTCCATGCCTGGGGGCAGCTGGCCGGAGGGAGCTTCCAGCTGCCGCTGCCGGTGGACGACGCTGACCTTGTCATCTCCGTCCCATCGGGGAATCTGGGGAATCTGTGCGCTGGCCTCATGGCAAAGCGACTGGGATTGCCCGCCTCGTCATTCGTAGCCGCCTGCAACTCCAACGATGTCTTTCCGTCCTTTCTCGAGACCGGCGACTTCCACCCCCGGCCCTCCAAGCCCACGCTCTCCAACGCCATGGATGTCGGGGACCCCAGCAACCTGGCTCGCATCATGGAGCTCTACGGCGGCGATGCCCGAGTGCTGGGGAGCCACGTGATGGCCAGCAGCCACTCGAACGCCGAGACGCTCCGCTGCATGGCCGAGGTCTTCGACGGCACCGGATACATCCTGGATCCCCACACGGCGGTGGGTTACCTGGCGATGCAAAAGGCGTTGGGCAGCATGCGAGGAGCCGTGGCGATACTCCTGGCCACCGCGCACCCCGTGAAGTTCGGCAGAGTGGTGAGAGAGGCGACGGGTCAGACCGTAGAGATCCCAGATCGGCTGAAGGTGTACCTGGAGCGGAAGCCTCGCTTCGAGAGGATCGCCCCGGATGCGGATGAGCTCAGGGAGGCGTTGCTGGCCGGCTAGAAGGGTGTTGCAGAAGTGGGGCGAGCCGCGTTACGCGCGCCACGGGGCCAGATGCTAGGCGGCGCTCCGAAGGCATGGCCTTGAGCCACGTCGAGGAGTGCCAACGAAACAGATGGCCCCGTGCCGTCGTAACCCGAAGGGCACAGGGGGGTTGCGGCGCCATACGGCGTCAGAACTCCTCCCCGATGCTCTGGCATCGCATTCGTCGTCCTTCCTTGTCTGGCATCCGCAAGACCCCTGTGCGCGGCCGCACCCCACTTCTGCAACACCCTTCTAGAGTGTGCTGGAACCGAGGGAGCAGCATGCGCCGCCACCCACTTCGACCCGGGAGGCCGCTGCATCGGTGAGCCGGCGGAGGAATTCGACCATCGCCCGCCGGACCTCCGGATCGAACCCCCCCAGGAGCCGCTCCTCTCCCGCCAGGATGTCCTTTTCGATCTTCCGATGGATCTCCATCCCCTTCGAGTTCGCCTCCAGGAGAACCGCCCGCCCGTCGTCGGGGTGACGACTGCGCACCACGTACCCCTTCCTCTCCAGGCCATCCACGACCCGACTCATGGTGCTCTTCTCCAGGTACAGCTCCCCCGCCAGCTCATTCAGGGTGAACGGGCCGCCGGACACCAGTGAATCCAGGGCGTACCACTGCGTCACGGAGAGATCGTGACAGCAGATCCGATCCCGGTCCCTGAACTGGTACACGCGGATGAGGCTGGTGAGGGCTCCGTGGAACTCGGCGGTGTCCTCGGTCAGCTTGTCGGAAGAGCTACGGCTAGCCACAAGGACTTCTCCTACTGAAGGAAGGAGCTGACCACAACGTTCGCGATCCAGGCTCCTCCATACGCCAGGACAAACATGTAGGCGAACTGCGCGATGGGAAACTTCCACCCTCCGGTCTCACGCCTGACCGTCGCCACCGTGGGCATACACTGCATGGCGAACGCGAAGAACACCAGAAGCGCCACGGCCCCACCCGGGGTCAAATCGTGCCGCAGCGCCTCCTGAAGACCCATGGCAGAGGAGGACCCTTCGATGCCGTGGATCGTCCCCAGCGTCCCCACGATGACCTCCCTGGCCGCCAGAGAGGTCACCAGCCCGATCCCGATCTTCCAGTCGAAGCCCAGCGGCTCGATGAGCGGCTCCACCGCCCTTCCCAGAGTGCCGGCGACGGAGTCGGCGATCTCGGGGGGCTGTCCGTCCACCAGGGGAAGATGGGAGAGGATCCAGAGCGCCACCGCCACGCCGAGGATGATCGTGCCGGCCCGCTTCAGAAACACCTTGGTCCGATCCAGGAGACGAAGCCCGATGGTGGACAGGGTCGGCAGCCTGTACGGCGGCAGCTCCAGGACGAAGGGAGTGTGCTCGCTCTTGAGAATAGTGGACTTCAGGAGCCGGGCCGTGGCCACCGCCGCCACGAACCCCAGCAGGTAGAGCCCCAGCAGAGCCGCCGCCCGGGTCCCGAGAAAGGGTCCCAGGACCGGTGCGTTTGGGAGGAAGGCGGCGATGATCAGCGTGTAGACCGGAAGCCGGGCCGCGCACGTCATGAAGGGAGCGACGAGTATGGTGGCCAAGCGGTCGCGCCTGTTCTCGATGGTCCGGGTCGCCATTATGGCCGGGACCGCACACGCGTAGGCCGAGAGAAGGGGTATGAACGATTTCCCCTGGAGCCCCACCTTCGCCATGGTCCGGTCCGCGATTACGGCCGCTCGCGCCAGATACCCCGAATCCTCCAGGATCCCGATGAAGAGGAAGAGGAGGAGGATCTGGGGAAGAAAGACCAGCACCGAACCCACCCCGGACCACACCCCCTCTACGAGCAGGTCCCGGATCATCGACGGCGGCATCACTGCCTCGATCCACCGCCCCGAGATCGACACCAGCGCCTCCACCCCGTCCATGAGTGGAACCGCAGCGTAGAAGATCGTCTGGAAAACAGCCACCACTACTGCGCTGAAGACTACGGGACCCCACAGCGGATGGAGGAAGATCGAGTCCAGACGGCGGGTCCAGACCGGTGGCTCGGGCGGCCGGTAAGTCGACTTGTCCGCCATCCGCCCGGCCCACGCCCTGCACGCGGGTACGTCCTGGAGAATGGGTAGCTCTATAGGGCTGGGGGTGGCGAAGGCGCCTTCCAGGAACTTGTGGACCGTCTCCACCCCTTCACCCCGGCTGGCGTTCACCAGGGTCACCGGAGCCCCCAACCGTCTGCCCAAGGCCTCCGTGTCCACTTCACCGCGTCTCCCCTTCAACTCATCCGCCATGGTCAGCACCACCAGGGTCGGAATCCCCAGGGCCAGGACCGGCGCTGCCAGAACCAGGTTTCGTCCCAGATTGGTGGAGTCGAGGGCAAGGAGAACGGCGTCGGGGGCGTCTATGCCCGGCACGCTCCCAAGGAGGACGTCTCTGGCGATCCTCTCATCTTCGGAGCGGGGAGTGAGACTATACGTCCCTGGAAGGTCGACCAGCTCCAGCTCCCGCCCATCGCTGAGATGGAACAAGCCCCGACGCTGCTCCACGGTGGTGCCGGGGAAATTCGCGGTCTTCTGACGCAGACCCGTCAGACGGTTGAAGAGAGTAGACTTCCCCGAATTGGGAGGACCGACAATGGCGACGGTGGCGTGGGACCCAAGGGTGATCTCTCCGTTGCCAGATCGGGAAGGAGTCGATGTCGAGCCGCGCCGGCTCGAGCTCATTGGAGGTTGCGCAGCCTCAAGTGCACGGCGGTCTCACGACGAAGTGCGATTTCACCTCCGTCAACCTGAAACACGCGTGGGTCGCCGCTGGGAGCGCTTCTCCCGGCCGTTACCGGAGCGCCCGGGAGAAAGCCCAACTCCATGAGGCGGGCGGCCTGATCTTCCGGCAAATCGAGGGCCTCCAGGATGCCCGTCTCCCCCTCCCTCAACTCTGTAAGGCAGCGGGGACGGGTCTTTTCCTTGGATGCGCCACGGTTGAGAATCATTTTCATCTTACTTTAAGTAGCACAGCACCCTCGTCGGTGTCAACCCAAAGAGAAGCGCCGATCCAAGTCCGTTGCCCACCCCTTCCCTTGGCAAGAAGAGTGCCCGGAGACAGAGCCCCGTAGCCCTAGAGGCTCGCGGGTCTCATCTACTCTGGCAAGAGGGGTACGGACCGGGTTTCCGTCGATTCGGAGTAGGCGTATCTTCCGGCCCGCACTTCAAAAAGAACCGGTGGCTGCCAATGAGCGAGAACACCCAAATCTCCTGGGGCGTGGTGATCCACGGCGGGGCCGGAACCCTGCCGCGGGAGAGGATGACACCGGAGTTGGAAGCGGACTATCGGAGAGTCCTTCGGGAGTCCCTCCTGGCCGGGCACACCTCCCTCACCGAGGGGGGCTCCGCACTGGACGCGGCAGAAGCGGCTGTGCGCGTCATGGAGGACTCTCCCCTCTTCAACGCGGGAAGGGGATCCAGCTTCAACTACGACGGGTTCGTGGAGATGGACGCCGCCATCATGGACGGATCGTCACTGGAGGCTGGGGCGGTAGCGGGAGTTCGCGATGTGAGGAACCCCATTACCCTGGCTCGAAGAGTGATGAAGCATGCCCCCCACGTGTTTCTCACGGGATCCGGTGCGGAGGCATTCGCCCGCACCCAGGGAATTCACAGCACCGAGCCGGAGTACTTCTACACGGACCGGCGCTGGAGCGCCCTCCAGCGCGTGAAGGAACAGGAAGTGACAGAGGGGACTCCCCATCCACCCGATACCACCGGGGAGACATCCGAATTGGACGATGAAGAGGAGGGGTCGAACCCGGTCTTCATGGGAACGGTGGGGGCAGTGGCCCTCGATTGCCAGGGCCATCTGGCCGCTGCCACCTCCACGGGTGGCTCGACGAACAAGAGGTGGGGCAGAGTCGGAGACACGCCCATCATCGGTGCCGGCACCTATGCCGGGTCCCGCTGTGCCGTCTCCTGCACCGGTTGGGGAGAGTATTTCATCAGAAACGTAGTGGCGTACGATATCAGCGCCCGAATGGAGCACAAAGGTCTCTCTCTGGTCCAAGCGGCGCATGAAGTGGTGATGCAATTACTGGAGGAGCAGGAACCCGGCACCGGCGGCGTAGTAGCTCTGAGCCGGGACGGTCACATCGCGATGCCCTTCAACACTCCCGGGATGTACCGTGGATACGTAGCAGAAGACGGGCAAGTCTGGGTGGGGATCTACGAAGAAAACCCTTTGCACCGCTGAAACCACAGAGTCTATACTTGTTCAAGGATGTTGGCAGACCACAAACAGGTAAGGAGAAAGGAGAGTCGCCTATGACAAAGTACGTCCTGGCGCTCGTGGCCCTTGCATTGATCGCGGTACCGACTTCGACAGCCGCTCAGATAGGGATCGCCGGCAGGGTCGGCACCCTTGGCCTGGGAGCGGAGATCGGGCTCGAGCTGTCCGAGAACATCGTGCTGCGCGGGGGCATGGGCTTCACTCCCCTGGAGCTCAAGAATGATTTCTCGGACATGAAACTCACGGCGACCTTCCCATCCACTATCTCCGCCGGCATCGACCTCTTCCCAGGAGGTGGATCATTCCGCATCAGCGGGGGCGTGCTCTTCCACCCCGACGAGATCGAGTTGGAGGGGATACCCACGGGTACCGTCGATATCGGAGATGCCTCTTACTCGCAATCAGACCTGGGGACCCTATCGGGCACCATTGGGGGCAGTTCCGAGATTGCCCCCTTCGTCACCATCGGCTGGGGCAAGCATACCTCCTCCGGATTCGGCCTCTTCCTGGATCTCGGCGTGGCATATCAGGGTGACCCGGAGGTGGACGTAACGGTATCGGGGCCCATCGCCGACGATCAAACCTTCATCTCGAACCTCGCTCAGGAGGTGGAGCAGTTCGAGGACGACCTCGGTCCGTACCTCAAGTTCTATCCGATCCTCTCCATCGGTATGAAGATCGGCATAGGTTGAGGGACCATCTACTGACGTTTGACGGGGGCTGAGGCGCCGCAAGGCGCCGCAGCCCCCTCTCTTTCCCAAGTGGGCAGTTGCGGAAGTGGGTTGGAGCAGCCCTCTTACCCGAGCAATTCATCCCCGGCCGCCCCCCGACCCGGGCGCCGGCCAGTAGACGACTTCGACGGAAGCGACCCATGAGACTCGGACGTTCTCTGAGCCTCGGCCTCCTGGCCCTGGCCACCATCACGACGACCCCCCTGCAAGCCCAACTCTCCACCCCCCTCGACTCGGCGCTTCTGGCCTCACTCCAGTGGCGCTCCATCGGACCGGCCAACATGAGTGGACGGGTCTCCGACGTGGAGGGGATTCCCAGCCCATCGAAGACCTTCTACGTCGCCACGGCGGCGGGTGGGGTCTGGAAGACCACGAACAACGGGACCACCTTCCGGCCCCTCTTCCAGAATGAGCGGGTCGTCGCCATGGGCGACCTGGCCATCGCTCCCAGCGATACGATGATCGTCTGGGTGGGCACGGGGGAGGAGGATTCCCGTAACTCGATCTCGGCGGGCGGCGGAATCTACAAGTCCACCGACGGCGGGATGACCTGGGAGCTGAGGGGTCTGGAGGCGACCCAGACCATCGCCCGGATCGTGGTCCATCCCGCCAATCCCGACATCGTCTATGTGGCCGCGCTGGGTCAAATCTGGGGAGCCAATCCGGAACGAGGCCTCTACCGCACGAAGGACGGCGGCGTAAGCTGGGAGTTGGTGAAGTTCATCAGCGACAAGGCCGGATTCGTCGATCTGGTCATGCACCCCAATGACCCCAACACCCTCTTCGCCGCCAGTTGGGAGAGGGTCCGGGGACCGTACTTCCTCCAGAGCGGAGGCCCCGGAAGCGCTCTCTGGAAGAGCAGCGACGGCGGGGACAGCTGGACCGAGGTGGTGGGGAACGGCTTCCCCACGGCGATGAAGGGTCGCATCGGCATCGACATCTCCAGGAGCAACCCCGACATCATCTACGCCATCGTTGAGGCGGAGGAGCAGGAGGACGAAGAGGGGGGAAGCGGGCTCTACCGTTCCGACGACGGCGGCGCGACCTGGGTGAAGAAGAACTCCACCAACGTCCGGCCCTTCTACTACTCCCAGGTTCGGGTGCATCCCACGAATCCGGACCGTGTCTACTGGTCCTCGACCCCGGTGAACGTCTCCAACGACGGGGGTGAGACGATCGGCAATGCCACCCAGGGCATCCACCTGGACCACCACGCCATGTGGATCGATCCGGTGGATCCTGAGAGGATGATCGTCGGAAACGATGGCGGCATCGGGGTGACCTTCGACCAGGGTGGCAACTACATCTTCCCCAACACTTTCGCCATCGCACAGTTCTACGCCATCAGCTACGACATGGCGGTTCCCTACAACGTCTGCGGGGGACTCCAGGACAACGGCTCCTGGTGCGGCCCCTCCCGGCGTCGTCAGGGGGGAATCACCAACGCCATGTGGCACAACGTGGGCGGCGGAGACGGATTCTATACCGCCTCCGACCCCAGGGACCCCAACATCATCTACGTGGAGTCCCAGAGGGGGAGCATGAGCCGGATGAACTTCGCCACCGGAGAGCGCTCCACCATCCGCAAGCCGAATTGGCAGGAAGTGTACACCGCCTACGCGGACTCCATCATCCTGGAGGTTGGTGACACCGCCGAAGCAACCGAAGCCCAGATGACGGACCGAATCAGGGACCTGAGGGCACGGCAGGTTGCCGACTCGGCCGCCATGGATCTTCGCTGGAACTGGAGTACCCCCTTCTTCCTCTCCCCCCACGACCCGGACGTCTTCTACGCGGCGGGGAACAGGGTGGTGAAATCCACCTACCGCGGTGACGACCTCCAGGTGATCTCCCCGGACCTCACTGTGGGCGACACGATGAAGATCCGGGTCAGCACCTCAGCGACAGGGGGGATCACACCGGACGTCACCGGCGCCGAGACCCACGCTACCATCGTCGCCCTGGCCGAGTCGCCCCTCCGGCAAGGGGCTCTCTACGCCGGCACCGATGACGGTAACGTCTGGATGAGCCCGAACGACGGAGGAGAGTGGATCGAGCTGACGAGTCGGTTCCCGGGAGTGCCGGAAGGAACGTGGGTGAGCCGGATCGAGCCGTCATCCCATGACGCGAACCGTTTCTACGTCACCTTCGACGGGCACCGAACCAACGACTTCATGCCGTACGTCTACGTCACGGAAGACGGTGGGGATTCCTTC
>SDBT01013479.1_pt1 | contig 13095 bp, 10 predicted proteins | sample 2277101 | NCBI WGS metagenome assembly SDBT01 (sample SAMN10404973, study PRJNA504765) | marine sediment metagenome | isolation source: marine sediment core GS10_PC15, 103 cmbsf | place: Arctic Ocean: Southern Knipovich Ridge | collected 2010 | reverse complement strand
CCAGTGGGCAAATTTTTCAACTGTCAACGGATATTCGGGCCAGTCTCTGTTTGAGAATCTAAATGCGATATCGTCGGCCAGGCTGTAGTATTTGAGCAGCAGAAGCTGATTGTTATTATAGGTTTTATATGCATACAGTGGTGATCTCCATCCGAGGATTTTGTCGGCGCCTTCGGTTAGTATTGTGTCAAACTCGGGTAATTGGCCCACGAGATCGGCGATTCTGTCGCTGTATATAAGCTCGGTGTTGCGAAAGGTCGTTGGTATGCAGCCGAATTCTTCTGCCATGAGTTGCGAATGCATCCGTACCTGTTCGAGGAATTCGGTCTCGTCAAAGAGAAATGCCAGTGAATGATAATATGTTTCACCGAGGAACTCGACGGCCCCGGTATCAGCGAGCCGGTTGAAACTTTCGAGTACGTCGGGGCGAAATTGACGGGCCTGTTCGATGAAGGTACCTGTTATGCTAAAGGCGACTTTAAATCTTCCCTCGAATTTCTCGATAAGGTCCGTTAGCAGCTTGTTTGTTCTAAGGTAGCATTTCTCGGCGACCTTGTTCATTACATCGCGGTTTAGTTGTTCGTCGAAATAGTTGTCCGAGGATCCGATGTCGAGCACGCTATAAGGATTAAGCCGAGAAGGCTGATGTACCTGGAAATATAGAATCATATTGAGCATGTTTGGGCCTCCGTTGCCTGGTTATAGACGTTTATGAGTTTTTCCGCCGCATGGTCCCATTCGAGATTCGAGACTTCGTTGCGGGAACGGATTGACATTTCTCTTAGCTTGTCGGGATTATCAGTTAGATCCAGGATGGTTGAGACCATCTGGTCAATGTCCCAGAAATCTATTTTGAAAGCGTTGTGGATTATTTCGGCTACGCCGGCTTTTTTCGATATTATTGCCACGGCGCCGTGACTCATTGCTTCGAGAGGGGCAATACCGAATGGCTCGGAGATTGACGGAAGAACGAATATATCTGTTGTCGATAGTATTTGGTCCACCTGTTCCCGGTCTAAAAATCCTGCGACAAGAAATCTGGTTCCAAGTCCCATCGCTGCGGCCCTGTGGAGGATCCTGTTCTTCATATCGCCGGTCCCAGCCATTATGAATCTTACATTTTTGTTGTGTTCGAGAACGCGGCGTGCGACTTCGAGGAAATAGTCCGGTCCCTTCTGCAGTGTAATTCTGCCCATGAACAGGATCGTGTTTTCTTTGAAAATGCGTCTGTGATTGTTCGGAGAGTTTGGAACCGAATACGCATTGTGTACCACAGAGATTTTTTGCAGCGGTATAGAATATTTTTCTGCGATGGTATTTGCGGTATATTCTGAGACTGCGACGACGCGGTCAGCGTAATCGAGACCGAGGTATTCGAGATGATGTATCCTGTGGTTGCCGGTGCCTCCGGGCCTGTCGAATTCTGTTGCGTGAATGTGTGCGACGAAGGGGCGATTCAATCTTTTCTTTAGTATCATTGCCGCCGGGTATGCGAGCCAGTCATGTGCGTGGATAAGATCGATGTCCAGCTTCGAAGCCAGTTTCAGGGCCATTTCGGTAAAGCTTCTGACCTGACGAAAGAGCGGATCTTCTGACGATAGTATCTCTGACAGTTCGCCAAGACCAGGAGAGAGAGACTTTATCGCTGGCTGGGAAATGTTCAGGGGTTTTGAGATCGGGTAATCTTTGGTCGTGTGATAGACGCTTATCGGGTTGGCCAGTAGTTTTGTTAGTTCTTCCCGGGACATATAAATGCTTGAAGATAATATTTGGCCTGCTTGATCTGAAGCGATAGGAAGGTTGTCGACGTCGTCAGGATTTCTGAGCGAGAAAAAGACAGGCTCCCTTACCGGCATGACAAGATCCACTTCCACTTGCTTTCTTAGTAAAGATTTTACCATACCATAACATGCCATTCCAAGACCGCCGGTAATGACAGGTGGAAACTCCCAGGTTAGTGTCAGGATTCTCATGTTTTGTCTCCAAACCAAATGTCCTGTCAAAGAATATAATTAAGACTGTTATCGTAGCGAGTCGGATTTTGTTCTAAGAAAAAAGATAAAAAAGTTTGGCCGGTGTGACGGCCTTGGCTGATAGTTTTAATCCCTTCACAATGACCAGTCTAAAACAATGAGGGTCTCGATGGTAAAGCCAACAAACTCCTTACTTTACAGAAATCCATAATAAAGTTCATAATGGTTTAACTTTATGAATTGGTCAATAAGGCCTTACCCTGTTTCTTTTATCGGGGAATGTACTATGTGTTAGAGCCAATGAGATAATGATTGACCGATTTTTATATTTGCTTATATACTGAGGCCTTTGGTAGGTGTTTGATAGTCAGATTGGGTATTTTGAGCGTATGGATCATCAACAAGAAAAGCCGGGTAAATCGTCCGCGAGATGTAATATTTCTGTTATAATTCCTGTTCTGGATGAGCATGAAAACATCAATTCTCATATTGGTCATATTCGCAATCAGGATTTTGAAGGTGCCATTGAGATCATAGTAGTAGATGGTAGTGCTCATGGCAGAACGCTTGAAGTGATTGAAGATAGTGATACTGTTAAGATTACCTCAAACCGAGGCAGGGCTCTGCAGTTGAACGCCGGTGCCGCTGTTGCTCAGGGCCGGATACTTCTTTTTCTACATGCCGATACACAACTACCGCCAGGTGGTCTTCGTAAAGTTTGCGATCTACTCGAAGACGATCAATATGTCGGCGGGGCTTTTGATCTGGGTATTGACTCGAAAAGACTGTTTCTAAAGTTTATTGCTGCCCGTGCCCGGCTTCGATCGAGGTTGACCAGGATTCCTTATGGAGACCAGGCAATATTCGTTCGTAAAAGTTATTTTGAACAGATCGGTGGTTTCAGGGAAATCCCGCTGATGGAGGATATCGAGTTAATGCAGCGGATAAAACGCAAGGGCGATAAAATATTCATTCTTAAAGACAGGGTAAGTACCTCACCTCGTCGTTGGGAGGCCGAGGGCGTTCTTTATACGACGCTCAGGAATCAGTTCCTCGCGAGTATGTATTATTTAGGAGTCAGTCCCGAAAGGCTTGTGCGATACTACAGGAATCACCGACGCAATAAAAGTACCGGTTAAAAACGGTTTTTTATTCGAAACGACTTAATTCACAGAGTTAAAATGTGCGCCATATCAGGGATTTCACCTATGCCAGAATCAGGGTTTACCCCGATTGAATCCACTAATATTTGATATTATTATGCAAACATGCTTTGAAGATTTTGGAAACACAGGATGACTACTATTGGCTCGTAAACTGTTATGGACGCACTAACGCTTAATACTTGCTCAATGCTGTCGGGACCAGGGGGGCTCCCGACAGTATGCAAGTCAGCTTAGTGCGATTTTAATCAATCCAGGTAAAAATCCGAAAAACTATATCAAGCTGAGAAAAAAGGTTTTTAAGAAAACAATAATGGTGTTGCCAATGGTGAGATTTTCAGTCTGAAAAAAACAACGGTGCCTTAAAACGGAAAAAGAGATGGCGATAACATATTTCAAAGAATTAATTTCCCGCATAAATCCGGGATTGCTTTGCCTTGATAGGTTGCGGACACTACAGGTAAATCTGGGTAATCGCTGTAACCAGAGTTGTACTCATTGCCACGTCCAGGCCGGTCCCGATGGTCGCAAGATTATGCCTCGTCAGGTCATGCAGAAGATCATCGATTTTACGGATTCACATCCGGGGCTCTGTCTTGATATTACCGGGGGGTGTCCAGAGTTGAATCCGGATTTTAAGTTTTTCCTGGACGGTATCTGTGATTCGGCTTCTGATCTTATGATTCGGACTAATCTTACCGTATTTTTCGAGCCGGGACTTGACTGGGTAGGCCCCTGGTATCGAGATCATGGTGTAGTTGTAATCGGCTCACTTCCCTGTTATACACAGGAAAATGTGGATCGTCAGCGAGGCCCCCAAGCCTTTTCGCGAAGTATCAATGCAATAAGACATCTCAACGCACTGGGGTATGGAACCAAAGAAAACCTCGAGCTTGATCTTGTATATAATCCCGGAGGCGATTTTTTACCTGGTCCGCAGGAGGAACTTGAGACCGATTATAAAAGAGAATTAAATGACAAATACTCTGTCAGTTTTAACAGGCTCTTTACGATAACCAATGCTCCGATCGGCAGGTTCCGGCAGTACCTCGAAGCCAACGGCAAGTTGAAGGATTATCTTCGTCTTCTGGTAGAGAATTTTAATCCGGGCGCAGCCGAAAATATTATGTGCCGTAACCTCCTTAGCGTTGATTACAGGGGGCTGCTATACAACTGTGATTTCAATCAGGCCCTCGATTTACCCATAATTGATAAAGCCGGAAAAAGTGTAACCATAGAAAAGTTAGCCGGCATCCTCGACTCAGAACTTGAGATTATTACTGGAGAGCATTGTTTTTGCTGTACGGCGGGCGCCGGATCAAGCTGTACGGGCTCACTGGTTAAGTAGAGTCCGCAGAAGATAACCGTAAATCGAAGAACGGTAAAAGGGGGCACTAAAATGCAGAACGTCCGCATATTACTCATACTCGCGGTGGTTCTGGCAATCGCCACGACAGTGTATCCTGAGCAAACGAAGCAAGCGGATGTGTCGGGATTTAAATATGTTGATTATGCCACGCTACTCAAAAAGTACGTCGATCCGAATGGAATGGTCAATTATAAAGAGCTTAAAAAAGACCGAAGCCGATTGGATGCGTTTGTCGATTCCATGGCGGCACTGAAACGTAAAAGCTACGATAAATGGAAGGACCAGGACAAGATTGCATTCTGGCTCAATGCTTATAATGCCTTTACGCTAAAGGCTATCATAGACAACTACCCGATCAAGTCCTCCTTTCTTAAATCCCGCCTATATCCGAAGAACAGCATCCGGCAGATAAAGGGGGTTTGGACCAAACTAAAGTTCGATGTGATGGGCACAAAGCTTAGCCTAAAGCATATCGAGCATGAGATATTGCGCAAGGAATTTAATGAGCCGCGGATCCATGTAGCGATGGTCTGCGCCGCGATGGGGTGTCCTCCGCTGCGGAACAAGCCGTATGAAGGTAAGAAACTCGATAAGCAGCTCGATGATCAAAGTCGGAAGTTTCTATCAAATCCGTTGAAATTCAGGCATGAAAAAGATGTCCTTTATCTTTCTCCGATTTTTAAATGGTTCGGAGAAGACTTTATCAAAACCTACGGTTCTAAGACTTGTTTTGCAGGTTATGACGGCAAAGACGGCGCGGTACTGAAGTTTATTGCCAGGTATCTCAAAGAGGACCGGAGATTGTGGGTCAAGTCTATTAAACGTCACGAGATTGAGTACCAGGGATATGACTGGACTCTTAACGAACAAAAGGCCAAAGACAAGCCGGATACGAAGAAGACTCTAATAAAATGAAATGGTACAGACTTGTCATTGCGAGCAAAGCGAAGCAATCTCAATCATTAGGCTTGAGATTGCCGCGTCATCCCGATAAATCGGGACTCCTCGCAATGACATTTATGGCTGTTTTTTCATTTTGTTACACACGCCAAGAAGACTGAATGAATCAAGAGAATGACAACTGTATTTTGATGTTTGTGAAGTATCCGGCTGATGGTAAAGTCAAGACCCGCCTTGCCCAGGATTTGGGTGACCAGGTGATTAGAGAGATTTATAAGTGTTTCGTGGAGGACCTGGTTGATATGCTCGATGATTTCGGTGCGGATATTGCGGTTCTTTTCGATCCGCCGGATGCCAGGGAGCAGTTTGGACAGTGGCTTGGGAGTGAGCGAAAGTTTCTTGCACAGACCGGGGATGATCTGGGCCAGCGTATGCGAAATGCTTTTTGTCGTGCTTTTTCGAACGATTATAAGCGGGTTGTGATTATAGGTTCGGATAGTCCCGATATGCCGCCGATCCTTATCGAGTGCGGTCTTGAGAGCCTCAATGACAACGATGCTGTAATCGGGCCAAGCAGTGACGGGGGGTATTATCTGATAGGTTTTTCCACTGAAGGTTTTTTGAAAGAAGCTTTCGAAGATATTCTCTGGAGTAGTGAAGAAGTTTACCGGGTGACAATCGATAAGCTTCAAAAACACAAACGCAAATTATGCATATTAGAACAGTGGCATGATGTTGATACTTTAGAAGATTTGAAGTCGCTCATATTAAGGAGCAAGGACACTGATTTCGAGAATTCGCGAACCATATCTTATTTGAAGAGTCTGGATATAAAATGAGTTCGACATTCGATTATGACATAGTCGTTATCGGGGCAGGTATTCTTCTGGTTCGAAATGGCAGCTACGATAGCAGTTACCGTTATTGTTATGCGCATTGCCCGCAAAGCCATCAAGACCGAACTGGACAAGAGCAAGACAGATTGAAAGAGGTATCCTATGGCAAAGAAATTCAGCTATGACGTTGTGCGTCGCTGGCAAGGCAACCCGATGCTGACAATCGAGGATATTCCTTTTCCGTGCAATACGGTATTTAACGCGGCGTGTGCGAAATACCAAGGCCAGTATATCCTGCTGCTGCGAGTTGAAGATCTGACGGGTCGGTCCGTTTTTGCCCTTGCCCGTAGCAGTGACGGGTACCATTTCAAGGTTGAAGATGAACCTGTTATGGAGCCGTCCCGAAAAGAGGAGCCTTTCAAGGAATATGAACACAAGGGTATTGAGGATCCGCGTATAACCCAGATCGACGGAGTTTATTATATAATGTACACTGCGGTTTCACCTTATGGGCCTCTACTTGCCCTGGCCAGGACTACGGATTTCAAGACCTTCGAGAGGGTCGCTCTTATTTCCGAACCGGAGAACAAGGATGGCGTTTTGTTTCCGGAAAAGATCAATGGCAAATACGCCCGCCTCGACAGACCGGTCGCCGGAGGCCTTGCAAATATTTGGGTATCATACTCGGATGACCTTATAACATGGGGTAATTCGCGATGTGTGATGACCATTCGAGACGATCACTGGGACTCCTGGCGTATAGGTGCTTCGTGTCAGCCGATCAAAATTGAGGACGGCTGGCTCATTATCTATCACGGAGTCAAGAATGCCTCGGGTGGACCGATATACCGACTCGGCGCAGCCGTGCTCGACGAAAAAGACCCTTCGCGGGTCCATTGCCGCAGTGCGATCCCTATTCTTTCGCCGCGGGAATATTATGAACGTGTCGGTGACGTAAATAATGTGGTCTTTTCCTGCGGCGCCATTCTCGAAGATGACGGCGAACAGTTGAAGATTTATTACGGTGCTTCCGATACTTCAATCTGTGTAGGCCACGCCAAAGTCAACGAACTAATGCAATTCTGTACAATCGGCGAGCAATAAAGCGGTTTAAGCCTCAAAATGTACGATTTTGGCTCGCAACAACCAGGGCTTTCTTTTTTTCACATAAAACAGCCCTGAGTATTAACTCAGGGCCGAAAGAAGGTGTCCATGTCGTTGGCTGCCAAAGCCTTAACAGCATGAACATAGGTTAGCATGCATAATATCGTCTCTATTGCGGGCAATACAAATCGTAATAATACGGTATTTATCGGGTTATCCTTACGAAAAATCAAAAAAACCACAATAAATTGTTAAAAATGGTATTATTTATTGTCGATAACCTTGTATGAATACGGTGGAGTATATCGGGCGAATCGAGATGCTGTATAAATTTCCTGAAAGGAGATTACCATGCTCACAGCAACTGACGTAATGAAAAAGGAAGTAATTACTATCGAAAAGGATGCCCCAATAACTCAGGCTATCGAAATCATGTTAGAGTACAAGATTTCAGGCTTGCCAGTGGTTAAAAGTGATATGACGCTGGCAGGGATCATTACCGAAAAAGATATCCTGAGCCTCTACGGGGCACCCGAAGAGGGCGCCAAGACAAAGGTCGAAGACTTTATGACAAGCCCTGCGGTTCATTTCGAGATGTTCGAGACGTTTGCGGACATTTGCCGCTGTCTGATCCAGAACGATTTTAGAAGAGTGCCGGTAGTATTAGAGGGTAAAGTCGTCGGGATTGTAAGCCGTCCGGATGTGGCTGAACATATTCTCACAATGGTACGGGAGATGACTTCACTTAGTCAGACATAGGCGCCGAAACAAGAGGTTGAAAATATTCACGAAAGAATATAACCAAGCTGGGGAACAGGCGACAAACAAAGAATTAAAATTGACCTATAGCTTCCCCGGCGGTGATTGCCTTTTCCGCGAGCCGGAATAAAAACAGAGACCGAGGGTGTAAGTGGGCAAAGCAAGCCACTCTTTCGAGCCCATCCCAAACCGCCATCTTCTGACGATGCATCTGTTCGTACAATAAGAAAAATTGCTTACGCACCTTTTCCGCAAAACAGAGTATGCGCATTTAGAAGGTTCTACCAAATATATTGAAACTGGCCCAATTCTGAGACATAGAAAGGATGGCGAACTATGGCAACTATTCAAGAAACACAAAAGAAGTCTCTCCCGACTTTTTACAAAACCCTAACCCTGAACGATCTTGAGATATTCTATCGCGAAGCTGGCCCAAAAGACGCACCTGCGATTATCCTGCTACACGGCTTTCCCACCTCCTCACATATGTTTAGAAATCTCATCCCGGCTTTGTCGGACAGGTTCCATCTAATCGCACCGGATTACCCGGGCTTTGGGAACAGTTCAATGCCAAAGCTCGACGAATTCGACTACACCTTCGACCGCATCACAGAGGTTATTGACACCTTCATTGAGAATCTGGCGCTGGACAGGTACAGCTTGTATATGATGGATTACGGAGCACCCGTCGGATTCCGGATCGCGGTCCAACATCCCGAAAGGGTACAGTCACTGATCGTCCAGAACGCCAATGCCTATGAAGAAGGCCTGCTGGAATTCTGGGATCCTATCAAGGCTTACTGGGAAGATAAATCACAGGAAAACGCCGATGTCTTGAGAAACAGCCTGCTTACTATTGAGGCAACAAAGTGGCAATACACTAACGGTGTCAGAAATCCCCAAACCATCAGCCCCGACAACTGGTTGCATGATCAATACCTCATGGAGCGACCAGGCAACAAAGAGATCCAGCTTGAGTTGTTCTACGATTACCGCTCGAATCCGCCGCTATATCACCGATGGCAAGCATACTTTCGCCAGCATCAACCGCCTACACTGATCGTCTGGGGCAAGAACGACTACATCTTCCCGGAGCAGGGGGCTCATCCTTACAAACGCGACCTCAGAAACCTTGAGGTCCATCTGCTTGACACGGGCCACTTCGCGCTGGAGGAAGACGGAGATCTGGTTGCCGCTTATATGCGTCGGTTCTTAGACGAGCACATTGTATAGACAGCAATAGGGAACAGCGAAATCGGCAAGGCTTGCGACTGTGAGTCAGATAAGTCAACGCTATCTACCGAACCGATGACATGGGAGGATAAGAGCAGCCCTACAAATAAACTGATCGTAAAATCGTAAAGGAGAAATCAAATGAATGCGTTCGTTAAGTTCAACAAAGCTGCGATGAAAATGCCGCTGCCCTGGCGCCTCTGGCTGTTGTTATTGATAAGCTTCAATCTGGTCATACCGCTTTTCTTCATCAGCCGCTTGGAGGCACAGGTCGTTGTTGCGGCATTGATGCTCAGCGTGGCCCTGATGACTATTCTGACCGGCAGGTACGGCTTCACCCGCATTTTGGGACTTGGCCACATATTCTGGCGGCCGATGATTTTCTTCCTCCTGACCAGATTTGGTGACATACCTGCCGACACTTTCTTCGGGATCTGGATCCGCCTGCTCATTACCATGAATATCGCCTCACTGGTTCTCGACGGCACAGACGTAGCCCGCTACTTCGCAGGTGACCACAAGGAAACAGTCCCGGGCTTGTGTTAGTTGACCGAGCGACAATTGAAGCAGACAAATTAACTACACAAAGTCGTCAGATGCCGGAATAAAAAAAACGGAGAGGGGGGGATTCGAACCCCCGGTACCCCGTTAGGGGCACACCGGTTTTCGAAACCGGCTCCTTAAGCCGCTCGGACACCTCTCCAAATTCTGTTTACAAAGAGCGTTAAGAAAATCAGAGCAAAGCTCGATTTCCTTTTCAAACTTCAAACCACATATTGAACGTTCACGTTTATCCGCGGGTAAGTAACTTAAAAACAACCAGTTACGGTGTTCGCGGACATTTACTACCCTTAAGGGTATAACACACTTTATAAAAAACAGACCGATATTGCAAGAAGTTTGAGGAGATGTCTTTTACAATCAAGTACAATCAAGAAAAAACTATTTCAATTACCTATTCGAGCCAGAACTGACCGAGGATAGCGAAATCTTTATAGTCAATCTTGTTATCAGGGTATAAATCCGCTGTCAGGGAGCCGGAATTCAACCATTGATCGCACAGGACCTTGAGGTCCTTATAATCAACGGCACAGTCCCCGGTCAAATCGGCTGCCGGTTCGTTGTCAATACAAGCACTCGAACAAATCTCGATATCGTCAAAAAATACGGTTCCCGACCCGCCTATAACCGGAGCAGTTCTATCACCGAAACCAATGTAGATGTTGTTAACGTCACTTAGGCTCATCCCTGCATCATTGTAATCGCTAAGTGAAACAATCCACTGCTTCCAATCTGCAACCTGGATGTCACTCATATCCTCGCCATTGTCACCGTATCGGACTTCTGCATAGCTGGCTGGTCCGCTGTTGTCTTCCAGGCCAAGGTACATCTGTTCGGTGGCGTCGGCGTCATTACTGGGATCGCCATAGAAGTAAAGACTCAAAGCCTTGGCACCGGAGCCAGACCAATCGCAAGGATCGCCAAATGCACGTTCGGTCTCAGAATAGTAATAATCAGCCCAATAATAATCGTTATCGTACCAGAACTCCATTGACTGATTCCCGCCATGAATAGGTTCCGGAGCCTCCCCGAGCACGATTTCGGAACCGGTTAAGTTAGTCCAGACGTCTATCCAGGTGTCTCTGATAGCGTTTTCACAACTGTTGCAGTAGTAACTCTCCATATCATCAACCGCAAGACAAGAGATAATTCGCAGGCTCCATACATCTCCTTTACTGTCTGCATAACCGGGATTGACCTCGTCTATCCGCCAATAATAAGTCTGACCCAAAGTAAGAAGACCAGGAGGATCGTAGCTGTCATTGGCAAGCAACTGGCTGCCTTTGTATTCGGGTGACAATGTGTTGGCATCACTAACAGCCCCAAAATCCGTGCCGAAATAAACATCATGTGAGCCAGCAACTATACCCGCCGTCCAGCTAATGATTACATCGCGAGCCTGTTCAGTACTGCCGTTGGCTGGACTCAAATAGGTCGCTTTGCCGTCGTCAACGGTAAAACTCCACACCACGCCTTCATAAATATTGGGCTCATCGACCTCGTCGATACGCCAGTGGTAAGTCTGGTTCAATTCCAGATTTGCAACCGGATTATACTCACAGGCATCCTGCCTGCCCATATAGACACCGAATGTCACGCTGGTATTGGCGTCTTGAACCGAATCAAAATCGGTACCAAAAAAAACATCATGAGTTGTCATATACAATCCAGGTTCCCAGCTCATGCTCGTACCCGGATGAACATCTTCATCCCCGTCGCCCGGAACAGGACCATAAGCCGACGACACATCGTCTATCGATACAAGCCTGAATGCGTTAAGGATACCGCGGCCTCCGTCACGATCATCACGAACCGGATCAGGTGCGCAGCAACCGCCCTGATAAAGAATAAGTACGGGTGAACCATCGGTTGCAAAACGGATTACCGAAGGAACAAGCTCGGCATCGGTTGTTACCTGCTGAGGCTGAACGTTGCACGCATCCTCGATGGAGACAACACCCTCAGGCAACGCATCGGTATCATAACCCGGGAACAACTTACCGAAAGACCCTTGCGTGTGAGGCAGATCATATGCATCCTTGGCAGACATAGCTTTAATAACCGGCATCGGAGGTACCACATCACAAATGCAGTCGCAGTGAACAGGACTTCCCCGGTAGCAACCGAAATGATTATGGTAACTATAAAGAGCATATGCTCCAGCAGGCAGTTCGTGAAACGCAAGCTGGATAGAACCATAAGCAGAATCAGGTGTAGGCCAGTCAACTGCCTGGAGCCAGCTATTACAAATAGGTTCATAAATCGGCGAACTGCTCGGACAACCCCCGTTCAGATTAGGCATTACCAAACCGCTGACCTTCAAACCCATATCACCCTCGCGAAGCAAAGTCAAACCCGCATGAATACCCGTACCCGCGATACCCGAGTCTGTTGGTTTGGAACTCGTACCGTCTTCCCAAACGCCATCGTGGGAATACATGTCGGACCAACGCGGTGCAGACCAGTGCCACCAACCCGGCTTGGCCGTTTCAGGCCTTATGATGTCGCTGTCAGGGGAACAGTACGGTAAAGCAAAGTCAACCTGAATATTGATCGGCTGCTCTACGATTGTATGAGCGTACTCTATCCGACTGCCCAGATGAGCGTTCGTCGGACTCGATAGTTCGATTATGATTGTCTCGAGCCCCTCGGCATCATTTGAATCAGAGATAATCCCAATTGGAATATTGCCATTGATTTCGTTCGGACCCAACACCAATGTCCCTGCCGATAGAGTATAATCAACTCCACCGCCGGTAGCCGTACCGCCAGTCACGGTATAATTCACCGTCACAGTATTCCGCGTAGCCCGCGAAAGACGAACAGGTGCATAAGCCGGACTAACATCTTCCATACCGCTACCGCTCGGACGCCAGAAAACAACATCAGGACGAGGATCGATAATCGTATATGTATGTTGTGTCACATTACCAAACACCAGCCCGGGGCCGCTCGGACTCGAAAGTTCGATTAGCACCGTCTCATCGTTTTCGTGTTCGCTGTCGTCATTGACATCGATAGTGATGAACTCGATTGAACTACCGGGTAAAAAGGTAAGCGTTCCCGATGCCAGCGTGTAATCATCTCCGCCACCGACGGCAGTACCTCCGATTACCGCATAGTCAACCTCGTAAGTTTCACTCACATTCGGTCCGTTGAGCGTTACTGGAATATCTACAGAAGTCTGGGTTTCAAGT
>SDBT01013478.1_pt1 | contig 13096 bp, 15 predicted proteins | sample 2277101 | NCBI WGS metagenome assembly SDBT01 (sample SAMN10404973, study PRJNA504765) | marine sediment metagenome | isolation source: marine sediment core GS10_PC15, 103 cmbsf | place: Arctic Ocean: Southern Knipovich Ridge | collected 2010 | reverse complement strand
CAGGTTGATCAGCCCTTCCACCGATTCCAGCACGTCCTCCTCGTCCACGAAGGCCATCTCCACGTCGATCTGGGTGAACTCGGGCTGGCGGTCGGCCCGCAAATCCTCGTCCCGGAAGCACTTGACTATCTGGAAGTAGCGGTCGAACCCGGCGATCATCAGCAGCTGCTTGTAGATCTGTGGCGACTGGGGCAGGGCGTAGAACCGGCCGTGGTGCAACCGGCTGGGCACGAGGTAGTCCCGGGCCCCCTCGGGCGTGGACTTCATCAGTACCGGCGTCTCCACCTCCACGAAGTCGCGGTCATGAAAATAGCCCCGGGTGAGCTGGTAGATGCGGCTGCGGGTGGTGATATAGCGCTGCAACTGTTCGGTGCGCAACTCCAGGTAGCGATAGGTCAGGCGCTGCTCCTCGGTGGCCCCTTCGCGGTCGGTCACCAGGAACGGTAGCGGCTCGGCCTCGTTGAGCACCTCCAGCTGGTCGCAGTACACGTCGATTTCGCCGGTGGGCATCTCGGGATTGAGGCTCTCTTTGGGCCGGGGCACCACCTGCCCCTTGACGGCGATCACGTCCTCCATGCCCAGGCGCTTGGCGGTGGCAAAGGCGTCAGGTGCACGGGACTCATCGAAGACCACCTGGGTTTTGCCGTAGCGGTCGCGCAGGTCGATGAAGATCAGGCCGCCGTGGTCCCGCCGCGAGTGGATCCACCCGTTGAGGATTACTGATTCATCGGCGTCAGCGGCCCTAAGCTGGCCGCAGGTGTGGGTGCGTTTAAGATTCATGAAGTCTCTTCTTTACTTCTTCAATGTATCGTTGAATCTCGTCAGGGTAATCACGTTTCTGCCATTCTTTGAGCAAATCTGGTATATCAGCCACCTCGCAATTGAGAAGTATCGGTGTAACTGGTTTGTCCAGCACCCATGATGCGCCCCATTCGGTCAGAACCCAGTCACTTTTCCTACTGTTGGGAGACATGAGAAATAGTATTTCTTTGGAATTTCTCAGGGCTTCCTTTATACTTTGCGGACCTTTCCGTGCACTATCAATATCTTTGGGGGCCAAGAACGGTTTAATTCCCTCCTCTTCAAGAAGTCGGTAAATCTCATCAGTGACAGTTTGGTCTTTAGAAGAATAGCTGATGAACACATCATATTCCAATTTGTTACCGTCTTCTGTATCTCCCACACCTGTATGGATCACATGGGAGGCTGGCTTATGAACTGCGGGTCGTTTCGCATCTAATATTTGGTGGCTATTCCGAAAATATTCATTAATCGACTTAATCTTCTCAAATCTAAGTATATCCTTATCCAGCCATACTTTTCCAGATTTTTCATCCGGATTCCGTGGAAAAACCTCTTCCTCATTGTATAACAAGGTAAAAATAAAATTCCACTTCTCTTCCACAATGCCAGTCTTCTTAGCAATTTGTGTCCATGTAACATAATCACTTTGGGGATCATTTATGAAGAAGTCAGCCAAGGAGTTAACTACCCTCAGGTAATTGTGTGTTAATTGTCTTGCCCCCTTCTTCATGCATAGAGATAAACCTTTTATGGATAGGGTGGAGAATGCATTCTTCCTTCCAGGATGCCAAGTTCTAGCAAAACCTTTGGAAATGAGGTCTTCTAGAATTTCATTGATACTACCTAGTTTACGATTATTAATGAGTACACTAATTTCTGTGGGCCAAGTCCCTTCTTTTTCGTAAAATTCATAAATATATTCAAGAACCAATCGATTAGCTCGGTGCTCAAGCTCAAGTACTCGCGCTATATCTTCCTTTATATGACCTTCTGCCATGCCACCCATATATTCATAAGTATTATAAATAACGAGCCCTATCGTTCCACGATTTCCTTCCACTTTCAAGATTATTGAATCTGTTTCAAAATCATGGTATAATACACATTTACCTGGGTGTTCGATCTGGGATACAGCATTTTGTAGAGCCTTATATATTTCTGGGCTACTATCCTTAAGTGCTGGGACAGTATCCCACTTATCTTGGAAGATCATAATAGGAAAGAAATCCCGTCAATAACAGGGTTGCTACAAATATAGTTGATGGGGGTAATCACAATAGTAGAGATTAACTAATTCTCCCCGCCACATTCAAACTATTCACCGTCCCTTGCAGGGCCGCCTCCGCCCGGGGAACCTATCATGCTTCGAGAACCTCAGCATGACACCGAAGGCCTTGTCACCCTGCGGCTTGTACTGAGACCGCAGGCTGGCGGACCGAAGGGTTCTCGAAGGGTGACACAACGGACCCTGACAACTGACTGCCACTGCAACTACACCCGCCCCACCACATTCAACCTATTCACCGCCCTCTGCAGGGCCGCTTCCGCCCGGGCGTGATCGACGTCGGGGGTCCGGTCGTGGACACGCTCCTTGGCCCTGTTGGCGGCGGATTTGGCCCGAGCGCTATCGATATCCCCGGCCTCCTCGGCAGTTTCCACCAGCAGCTGCACGTTGCCCGGATGGATGTCGGCGTAACCGCCGTTGGTGGCAAAGAAGCGGTCGCCTGCGCCGGCCAACACCTTGATCTCCCCCACCGCCAGGCTGATCATGGCCCGGGTGTGCCCCCGCAGCACCCCGAACAGCCCATCGTCCGAGGGCGCCCGCAGGTAGTCCACCGGCCCGCAGTCGATCACCATGGTGGGGGTGACTATCTCTAACTGGAAGGATTCAGGCATTGGCCATCATTCATCATTTAACATTTAACATTCAACATTCAACATTCAACATTTCCTCAAGCCTCCATCTTCTTGGCTTTGTCCGGCACCTCGTCGATGCCGCCACAGTACATGAAGGCCCCTTCGGGGTACTGGTCCATCTCGCCCTTCAGGATAGCCTCGAAGCCCGTCAGGGTGTCATCCAGTTTTACGTAACGGCCGGGCGCGTTGGTGAACGCCTCGGCCACGAAGAAAGGCTGGGACAGGAAGCGCTGTATGCGCCGCGCCCGGAGCACCACCACCTTGTCATCGTCGCTCAGCTCGTCCATGCCCAGGATGGCGATGATGTCCTGCAGGTCGTTGTATTTCTGCAGGATCACCTGCACCTGGCGGGCCAGCTGGTAGTGCCGTTCGCCGATCACCCGGGGATCGAGTATCCGCGATGTGGAGGCCAACGGGTCCACCGCCGGGTAGATACCCAGGTCGGCGATAGAGCGCTCCAGCACGGTGGTGGCGTCTAAGTGGGCGAAGGCGGTAGCCGGGGCCGGGTCGGTCAGGTCGTCGGCCGGCACGTAAATGGCCTGTACCGAAGTGATCGATCCCTTTTTGGTCGAGGTGATCCGCTCCTGGAGCTCCCCCATCTCGGTACCCAGGGTGGGCTGGTAGCCTACCGCCGAGGGCATGCGTCCCAGCAAGGCTGAAACCTCGGAGCCGGCCTGGGTGAACCGGAAAATGTTATCGATGAACAGTAAGACGTCCTTACCTTCCTCGTCACGAAAGTATTCTGCGGCGGTCAGGCCGGAAAGGGCGACCCGCAGGCGCGCCCCCGGTGGCTCGTTCATCTGGCCAAAGACCATGGCGGTTTTCTCGATCACCCCCGACGCGGTCATCTCCAGGTAAAGATCGTTGCCCTCGCGGGTGCGCTCGCCCACCCCGGCAAACACCGAGTAGCCGCCGTGTTCGGTGGCAATATTGCGAATCAGCTCCTGGATGATCACCGTCTTGCCCACGCCTGCGCCGCCGAACAACCCGGTCTTGCCACCCTTTGCGAACGGCTCCAGCAGGTCGATCACCTTGATGCCGGTCTCCAGCATCTCGGCCGAGGTGGAGAGCTCCTCGTGGCGGGGTGGCGGGCGGTGGATAGGATAGCGCTTCTTGGTCTTGACCGGTCCCTTGCCGTCAATAGGTTGGCCGGTAACATTGGTCAGCCGTCCCAGGGTCTCCGGTCCCACCGGCATACTGATGGGCTCACCGGTGTCCACCACCGTCGTACCCCGGGTCAGGCCGTCGGTGGAATCCATGGCCACCGTGCGCACCACGCTGTCACCCAAGTGCAGGGCCACCTCCAGTACCAGGGTGCCGTCCGCCCCACGATCTATCTCCAGGGCGTGGTAAATTTCCGGCAAGTGGTCGCCATCGAAGGCCACGTCCACCACCGCACCCATGATCTGGGATATCTTGCCTGTTTCCATTCGCTCTCCTCGATAAATCAGACTATTAAACCGCAAAGGCGCAAAGGGAGAAAGACATCATGAACGCACAACACGCTTAATCCCTTCCCTAAGAACCCGGACGTTGAAATTGATCAGTAATGCCAATGACAGTCCTGTTGCCTTTAAATAGGATAATACTTGTGCCATGTGGATAGCACCGAGATTGTCGACCGCCTTTAATTCAACAATAAGCTTGTGCCCTACAACCAGGTCCAAGCGGCTCGCTCCTATCTGCCTCCCTTTATAGGGGATCTTCAAATCAAACTGTCGTTCAAACGATATTTTCCGCTGTTCAAGTTCGATACACAAGGCTTCTTCATACACAGTCTCTAAGAATCCTGGACCCAGCACCTTGTGAACTTCAATTGCCGCCCCAATGACACCATGTGCCAACTGTTCAATTTCTTCATCCGGCTCTCTAGTAATCTTTGTACCCTTTGCGCCTTTGCGGTTCAATCTCTTTGGGCGTCATAGCGGTTATCATTATCACTCCGCCCGCAGGGCTTCCGCGCCGCCTACTATGTCGAGGATCTCCTTAGTGATACCGGCTTGGCGGGCTTTGTTGTATTCCAGCTGTAGCCGTTCGATCACCTCCCCGGCGTTATTAGTGGCGTTCTCCATGGCGGTCATGCGGGCCGCCTGCTCCGAAGCGAACGACTCCAGCAGATAGCGCCAGACTTGGATGTTCAAATGGCGGGGCACCAGGCTGTCCACCACGGCCTCCATGGAGGGCTCGAACAGTACCTCGCTGGTGTCCAGCTCCTCGCCCTCGGGCACCACCAACGGCAGCAACCGCTCCCGCTTGATCTCCTGCCGGATTACATTCACAAATTGATTGAACACTACCCAAACCTGATCCACGGAGCCGTTGACATAACGGGAGACAATATCACGCCCTAGCTGGATGGCGTGGTCAAATCTGAGCTCCGACCAGAAATCGATGTAGGACGCCGCCACGGTGTAGTCCCGCCGGGCGAAGTGGTCGCGACCCTTCTTGCCGATGCACAGCAGGTCCACCTTGTCCCGGCCCAGTTCATCGATCAGGGTCTGGGCCGCCTTGATGATGTTGGAGTTGAACCCGGCCGCCATGCCCCGGTCGGAAGTGACCACCACGATCAGGCTGCGATCGATCTCGCCCCGCACCTGCAATACCGGTAGCAGCTCCCGGTCGATCTGGGGCAATAAACTGGCCAGTACCCGACGGACACGGCTTGCGTAAGGCCGGGCGTTGAGCATATTGTTCTGGGCCCGGCGCAACTTGGCGGCGGCCACCATTTTCATGGCCTTGGTCACCTGCTGGATGCTCTTCACCGAGCCGATCCGGCGGCGGATGTCTTTCAGGCTGGCCATCGGTCGCTCCGGTCAGGCCCCGAAGGTCTTCAAGAAGGTTTCTGTGATGTCCGCCAGCGATTGGGTTGTCTTATCGCTGAGCTCACCGGTCTTCTGAATAGCGCCCAACTCCTTGCGGGCATTCACCCGCAGGTATTCCAGGTATTCCTGCTCGAACTGGCGTACCCGGTTTAAGGGCATCTCGTCGATGAAACCACGCACGGCGGCGAATATCAGCGCTACTTGCTCCTGTACCGGTAATGGTTGATACTGGTCCTGCTTGAGGATTTCCCGCAGCCGCTCCCCCCGGGTGATCTGATGACGGGTGGCCTTATCCAGGTCGGAGCCGAACTTGGCGAAGGCTTCCAGCTCCCGGAACTGGGCCAGCTCCAGGCGCAGGGAGCCGGCCACCTTACGCATGGCCTTAACCTGGGCGTTGCCGCCCACCCGCGACACCGAGATGCCGGGATTGATGGCCGGCCGGATGCCCGAGTTGAACAGGCTGGTCTCTAAAAAGATCTGGCCGTCGGTGATTGAGATGACGTTGGTGGGGATGTAAGCCGCCACATCGCCCGCCTGGGTCTCGATTATCGGCAGGGCGGTGAGGGAGCCGCCCCCCAGCTCGTCGTTCATTTTGGCCGCCCGTTCCAGCAGCCGGCTGTGGAGGTAAAACACATCGCCCGGATAGGCTTCCCGTCCCGGCGGCCGGCGTAGCAGCAACGACATCTGCCGGTAAGCGGTGGCATGTTTGCTCAGATCATCGTAGACTATCAGGGCGTGCATGCCGTTGTCCCGGAAATACTCCCCCAGGGTGGCGCCGGAATAAGGAGCGATGAACTGCAAAGGGGCCGGCTCGGAGGCACTGGCCGATACTACCACGGTGTAGTCCATGGCCCCGGCCCGTTCCAGCTCCGCCACGGCCACAGCTACCGTGGAAGCTTTCTGCCCGATGGCCACATAAATACAGTAGACCGGTTGATCGGTCTGGTGGGTAGATTTCTGGTTTATAATGGTATCTAAGGCGATGGCCGTCTTGCCGGTCTGGCGGTCGCCGATGATCAGCTCGCGCTGGCCCCGACCGATGGGGACCATGCTGTCGATGGCCTTCAGACCCGTCTGCAGCGGCTCCCTAACTGGCTGGCGCGCCAGCACACCGGGGGCCTTTCTCTCGATAGCCGCCGTGCTTTCCGACTTGATCTCACCCTTGCCGTCAATGGAGTGGCCCAGGGGATTTATTACCCGGCCCAGCACCGATTTGCCCACACCGATCTCGACCACCCGGCCCGTGCGCCGGGCCAGGTCGCCTTCCTTCACCAGGTGGCTCTCACCGAACAGCACCAGACCCACGGAATCCACTTCCAGGTTGAGGGCCATACCGAACACACCGTTAGGCAACTCCACCAGTTCGCTGGACATGACGTTGTCCAGGCCGTGGACGCGAGCCACCCCGTCGCCCACCATGATCACTTCGCCCACCTCGGCCACATCCAGTTCCACCTGAAAGGCCTGCAACTGCTCCCGCAGCAGCTCGGTGATTTTCACAGTATCAAATTCTACAGTCATACAGTATAACGCTCCTAAAAGGTTGGCATCTGATCACAGGTCTGACCGGCCCCGGCTAGGCCAGCTCCCGCCGTACCCGTTCCAGCCGGCTTTGAATGCTGCCGTCCACCAACAGGTTGTCCAGACGCAGTTTCAAGCCGCCCAGGAGGGCCGGTTGGGTAACGGCGGTGGCCCGCACGTCGCGGCCCAGCTCCTGCTCCAGTCTGCCGGACAAGTCCGCTAATTCTTTGGCCGGTATCGGTTTGGGAGAGTAGACCGTGAGCCGCACCCCGGTATCAATCGTACGGGCCAGCAGGTTCAGGGCCTTGACAACGTCCGGCAGCTCGCCGCCCAACCCCTGTTCCAGCAGTATCCTGAGCAGTTCGTACTCCAGGTCGCCCAGCTGCTCGCCCAGGGCTCGACGCAGGGCGGCCACCTTGCGGTCCGGGGGCACCCGGGTGGTAATCAGCAGTTGCCGGAAGGCTCGATTGGAACGGAACAGACCCGCCAGGGCGACGAAACGGTCCACCAGGGGGGCGGCCGCGTCCATTTCCACGGCCACATTCAGGGCCACCCGGGCGAATTTGCGGCTCTGCGAACCAGCCACCACTAGGCCTTGCCGATGCGGCGCAGGGTTTCCTCGGCCAGTTTGCGGTTGTCCGCCGTGGATAGATTACGTTCCACGACCTTGCCGGCGATTTCCACCGACAGATCGACCACGGTGGCCTGAATGTCCCGCAACGCCCGGTCCCGGTCGGCGGCGATCTGTTCCCGCGCACTGGCCAGTAATTCCTCTGCCTGCCGACGGGCGTCCCCCTCCAAATCGCTACGCAGCTTGGCCGCAGCTGAGCGGGCATCGGCAACCAGCTGCTGAGCCTCCCGGCGGCCGGTTTGGAGTTGTTGCTCGTATTGGGCAGTGGCCTCCAAGGCATCGGCTTTAGCCCGGTCGGCGGCGGCCAGCGCTTCCCGAATGCCCGCCGCCCGTTTCTCCAAGGCATCGATCATCGGTCGCCAGGCTTTCCAGGCCAGGATCGTCAGGACCAGAAAAAATGTGACCCACGTCCAGAAGATCAGGCCGGGGTCGAATTTAACCAGCTGCTCCATAAGGGCTCCTCAGGTTGTTGGCGGGGATCAGTGGCCCTATTTCAGGGCAATCAGCAGACAGACCACCAAGGCGATAATGGCCACCCCTTCCAATAGGAACAGGGGCAGGTTGATCGCGGCCCGGATATCGCCGGCGGCTTCCGGCTGCCGGGCGGTGCTCTCCGCGGCGGCGGCGGCAAAGCGGCCGATGCCCAGGGCGGCGCCGATAACGATCAGACCCGCGCCAATGGCCGCGCCCAGATAGGCCAGGGCGTTGCTCGCAACGGCCTCCTCAGCACCGGAGGCGGAAGAAACCGCCAGCCCGGCCCAGGTGATCAGAAAAATATAAATACGGCTGTTTACCAGAGATTTCATAGCTGGTTTTACCTTTCTGTTATTATGCATTGTAGCTTGATTCCGACCGGCTATATGGGTGGCGGCCGCTAATGCTGCGGGTTAATTGCCGCCCCGATAAACACGGCGGACAGCAGGCTGAATACGTAGGCCTGCACCAGTGACACAATGATTTCCAGGAACGATATGCCCACGTTCAAGGCCACCGACCCCACCCCGATCCAGACGTTGGCCATCAAGAAAATGGGGGCCAGGATAGCCAGCATGGCGATATGACCGGCGGTCATGTTGGCCGCCAGTCGCATGGTGAGGGCAAAGGGCCGCACGAACATGCTCAGGATCTCGATCGGTATCAGGATGAACAGCACCGGCCAGGCGATGCCGTGGGGGGCCATATTCCTCCAGTAGCCTAAAACGCCGTGCACCCGGCTCCCGGCGACAATAATGGCAAAGAATGTGATGGTGGCCAGCGATGCGGTTACATTCAGGTTGCTCGTGGCGGTCCCCCCGCCGGGGATCAGGTCGAAGAAGGGCACCATTCCCAACAGGTTAGCGGTCACGATCATGGTGAAAAACGCCAGGATCAAGGGGGACCAGCTGCGGGCGTGGGCCGGGCCTATATTGGGCACTACAATTTTATTATGCACAAAATCGACAATGAACTCCAGGAAATTACTGAAGCCACTGGGCACGGGATTTTCCTGAGTACGGTAGCGGCGGGTGCCCAACAGAAATGCAGTCGTCACCAGGGCGCCGGTCAACCACAGCATGAGCACATGTTTGGTAATGGATATGTCCACCCCGAACAGGGGCGGCAACTGCACCAGCACGTCGCTGTTGGAGACGTGATGCAGGATGATCGAGCCGATGTCTTGGCTATGTCCTTCTACAGCCATAGTTTATTCCACCTGGGCGGCAACCCCGCGGCGACGGCCAGCGGCCAGATGATATTGCTGGTAGCGGAACGCCTCGTACAGGTGCCAGGCCAGGAAATTGACGAGCAATGAAATTACAAAGGCTACCTGGGACCAGGTGGTCAGCACCAATACTGCCGTCATCCCCACACCGATCAGGACCACTTTTGCCAGGAAGTTCAACAAAACAAACCGGTCGTGCTTCCGCGGACCGGTTTTCCCCGGTAGCAGCCGGAAAAACACCACCAGGCTGACCACCGATATGGTCAGCGGCAAGAGGCCCCCCGCCGAAACCGCCAGGAACAGACCGCTATCTCCAACCACCAGTGCCAACCCGGCGGCGGCCAGGAAAAAGCCTGCCAGGATTACTGCGCCCAGGGGCAACCTCATGCCCCGCCATTCGGTGGAAACATGGCCTTCCATAAATCGTAGAGGCCGACAGCCACCCCCAGCAGTAAACCCGCCAGCAAAAGGTAAGGGGCGGTTTCGAATCTCTTATCCAGCGCGTATCCCAATAGTCCCAAACCCAGTACCGCTCCGGTGAGGGTCTGGGTGGCGGTTAAAACCTGGCGTCTTCCTGGTATTTTATTTGGCATTCGCAGTGCAGGTCACGACGATGGCCGGCCCTACGGAGAATCTCAGGCATCCTTCGCAGCCGCTGGGGTGGGTTCGTCGGTGGAATGAGATTGCTGATTGTGCGAGCCCCGGCCGGCCGGCCGGCCGTCCTTGCGGCGCGATTCCTCACTGATCTTGGCCCGCTTCATATTACATTTGCCGGAAAACTGGGCACCTTCCTCGATCACCAACAGATCCACCCGCACTTCCCCCACTACCTTGGACGAACCGCCCAGGGTAGCGCGGCCTTTGATGGTGAGACTGCCTTCCAATTCACCTTCGATGACGGCCTCCTGGGCTATCACCGCACCTTTGATGTACGAATCCTTGGCTGAACGCACCATACCATCGGAACGGATATCCCCGACGATCGATCCGTAGACCAGCACCGAACCCTTTACATCCAGATTGCCCTGGAAGTCGGTGTTCGGACCCACTATGGTGTTGACTTGTGTGCTCGAAGCTTTAGCCATTGGAATCTATGGAAACATCCTGCTTGCGATAAATCTCAATAAATAGCCGCGGGTCGATCGACCGGGCCTCCTTCCAAATTTCAAAATGCAGATGCGGTCCCTGACTGATACCGGTATTGCCCACCAGGCCGATCGGTTGCCCCCGCTCGATCCACTCCCGGGGCTGGACCAGGTTAATTTTATTGTGCCCATAGACGGTGAAGTAACCATCACCATGGCTTAAGATTACCAGATAGCCCATATCTTCCGTCCAGTGGGAAAACACCACCAGCCCGGAGGCGGCGGCATGAATGATCTCCCCTTCGGGAGCCGCGATGTCCACACCGGAGTGATTGACCTGCAGGTCCAGGGAGTGCAGCAGCTGCCCCCGGGTGACATACCCATCTACCGGCGGAAAAGTGGGTAGATTATCCAGAAAGTTGATAAACTGATTATCGAGCCTGATACCCCCCTGCCGTCCGTCCAATTGGCTGGAATCGCTATCAAGTCCACCGGCGATCCGGGTCGACAATTCCAATTCCTGCAATAATGCGGTTCCCAGCAATCCGTACCGGTTGGCCTCAGACACCACCCGCTGGACCTTATCCCGGTAGGCCAGCAACAACTCTTTCTCAGCCATTACCCGTCGGTAATCGTCCAGCCGTGGCAGGATAACAGCCAGCGCTCCGATCAATCCCAGCAACACCAATACCACTGCTAGAACCGAGAGCAGCAATCTACCGGCAATGAACATGTGACTGCGACTCCACCCGCCGTCCGCCGACATGACAATCAGCTGGTACTGCCGATGCCATATGTTTTTCAAATAGCCCACAAGTTTAGCCTGTGACTCAGTCGGGTGTCAACGTAAATGCGCCTCGTGGCGAGAGGGCCTCAACCGGCATCGCGCTCTCCCAGAATGATGTCCAGGATCCGTTCCAGGTCGTCCTGGGAGTAATAGGAAATCTCAATGCTGCCGGTATCGTTGCCCTTGTCCTTGACCCGCACCTTGGCGCCCAGTTTGCTCAACAGCTCCACCTCCACATGGTTCAGGAAAGACGGCTTGGGCGGTTCTGGGGGCCGGCGCACCGCTTCCTCCCGCCGGGGCAATTTCTTATCCCGGGTGTCGTTGATGTCCTGCACCGCCGCCTCCGTCTGGCGGACGCTCAATCCCTGCTCCACAATCTTTTTCCATAGCCCTTGCATCAGGGCGGGCTGGGGCAGTCCCAGCAGGGCCCGGGCGTGACCCATGCTGATGGCGCTGTCCACCAGGCTTTGCTTGATCTCTGTGGGCAGGCGGAGCAGACGCAGGTAATTAGCCACCGCCGGACGGCTTATTCCCACCTGCTCGGCGATCTGCTCCTGCTTCAAGTCGAATTTACTGTGCAGCAGGGCAAAAGCCTCGGCCTGCTCGATGGCGTTCAGGTCCTCCCGCTGGATATTCTCGATGAGGGCGTATTCCATCATCTCCACGTCGGTGCCGGCGCTCAGGACGTAGACCGGAACCGCGGCCAGTCCGGCCGTTTTGGCCGCCCGCAATCGCCGCTCTCCGGCTACCAGCTGATACCGGCCTCCCGGCGCCTCCCACACAGTCAGCGGTTGGAGCACCCCCTTGGACTTGATCGAGGTCACTAGCTCCTCCATGCCCACCCCGCCAAATTCCTTGCGGGGTTGCAGGGGATTGGAGTCGATCAGATCGACGGGAATACCAGATTGGACGCCACCGGTGGATTCAACTTCATCGGGAGTGGGGATCAAAGCTTCCAGCCCCCGGCCCAACCTTTGTTTATCCATTCTGTTCGATCACCTCGCTTACCAATGACATGTAATTCAATGAGCCCATGGATGATGCATCATACAGTATGATGGGCTTACCGTAACTGGGCGCTTCGCTCAGGCGCACATTGCGTTGGATGGCGGTGTGGTAGACCTTGTCGCTGAAATAGGCCCGTACCTCATCGGCCACCTGCCGGGACAGGTTCAACCGGCTGTCAAACATGGTGATCACCACCCCTTCTATCTCCAGATCGGTGTTCAGCTGCCGCTGGATCAAACGGATGGTGTTCAACAGTTGCGACAGCCCCTCCATGGCGTAATACTCGCACTGGATGGGAATCATGACCGAGTCGGCGGCGGTCAGGCTGTTGACCGTCAGCAGGCCCAGCGATGGGGGGCAATCGATCAGTATGAAACGGTAAGCCCGATCAAGATCGTCGAGGGCCTTTTTAAGGATATACTCCCGGGCCAACATGCCCACCAGCTCCACCTCGGCCCCCACCAGCTGGTGGGAGGACGGCACCAGGTCCAAATGCTCCAATTGGGTAGAGATGATCACATCCTCGAGGGCACCGTTATTGGTCAGGATGCTATAGACCGACTCGTGGGCCTTGTTGACGTCCACGCCCACACCACTGGTGGCGTTGGACTGGGGGTCTAAGTCCACCAACAGGGTGGGAATTTCACTGGCGGCCAGCCCTGCGGCCAGGTTTACAGCGGTGGTGGTTTTACCGACCCCGCCTTTTTGATTGGCCAAGGCTATTATTTTCGTTTTGTGGGACACTTAATAGGTGTTTCCGGGTTTATTTAAACCTGTAAATCTACGAGATACCGGTCGAACGTTGCAAGGCCACAGGCA
>SDBT01013477.1_pt1 | contig 13097 bp, 10 predicted proteins | sample 2277101 | NCBI WGS metagenome assembly SDBT01 (sample SAMN10404973, study PRJNA504765) | marine sediment metagenome | isolation source: marine sediment core GS10_PC15, 103 cmbsf | place: Arctic Ocean: Southern Knipovich Ridge | collected 2010 | reverse complement strand
AGGATACCCACGCTGGGAAACTAAATGATCGTCAATGATCCCCATTTCATAATAATCCTTCAATATAGATTGTATCAATTCCAGACCTTCTGTATAATATCCCCATAAATAATAAAGACGAACGATAGTAAGAGTTATATATACATTGAGTTCTCCATCCGAAGCTACTTTAGAGAAATATTTAAAGGCTGTATCCATTTCACCATTTTTTTCTAATAATAATGCCAATTTATAATTTAAGTCCAATGAGTCTGGAATTTTTTCACATGCGTCCTTGTAAATTTTAATAGCTTTATTTATATCCCCAAAACGTGCTTCTAATACTCCTTTCATGTCTAATGAAGATTCTAATTCTATGGGTTTTAGGTTTTCTTCTTCTATTTCGTTTAATTTGGCCTTAAGCAAGTCAAATAGTTCATACGGATAGTATAGATTAATTATATTTTGAACTTTATTTTGCTCCTCATTATACTGTTCTCTTTTCTCTTCAGGATATTCTGCAAACGCTATATTATGAACATCAACTAAAATTCTTCGAGATGCAGAATATAGATTATACATTTCAAGCCTCCAATTTTCAAGATCATCATCCCAACTATGTTTTAGGGCCTTTACAAATGCTATATAAGTCAATCTAGTCCATTCATAATTATTCATACATGTGTGAATATACATCTTATTACCTTCCTTAAAAGTCTGGAAGTTTTTGATTAATTCCATTAGAGTCTCTTCGATGTAATTTAGTTTTTCAATGGCCATTTCATTATCTTCATCATTCAATTCGATATTGGCTTTAACGTACTCGAGAATCGTCTTATTTATTTCTATCTTTTTTCGTACTATTTCTTCAAGCTCCATAATACAATTCAATTTTATTATTCAATTTCCGTTATCTAAATACCTTTTTTAATACTATTCTTTATTTATAACTTTCTAAAGGTATATATGATATGATAGAAAATATTTAATATTAAGATTTCTTACTTATAAGTATGAATGTTGGAAAAATGAGTAAGAAAGGTCAAATCGTGATTCCTAAGGAAATTCGAGAAAAGTTTGGAATTAAACCTGGTGATGCGGTGATTTTTAGGATTCAGGGTAATAAAGTAATAATAGAAAAGATACAAGAAAAAATGTCGGAAATTTTAATAAACAGCAAACCAATTGAAAAGAGCCTTGCTTTTCAAAAAAAACTTAGAAATGAGTGGGAATGAAAGTAAGTCTTGATACAAATATATTTATTGCGGTTAAAAACAAAGAACCTGGCTATGAATATTGCGAAAGAATTATTGATTCTGTAGAAGAAAATCAAATTGAGGGAGTAATGTCTACAATCGTCCTTGCTGAAGTTCTTGTGGGTTTTTATCAAAATGCTGAAAAAGCAGAAGCTAATCTGTTTGCTAGTAGTGCCCTTTTGAATTATGATCTCATTGCAGTGACTCACGATGTAGCAAACAAATCGGCTCAAATACGGGTTGAATATAACATGAAGCTTCCTGATGCTTTAATTACAGCCTCAACAATTTTCTCAGGGTCTGATTTTTTCATTACAAATGATAAAACACTTCACAAAAAACTTAAAATTCAAAAAATTACCCCAAGAGAATTTGTTGAAAAATATTTACAGGAAGAACAAGAAAAATAATGAATAACCTAAGATTAGGAGGTTAAATTAAAATTAATAATTATCTTCAGAATTATCTTCCCTATATGCTAAATTTTCTTCAGTAATCTCAAAAAAACTAATCTCGCTGAAGATCATTACACGAACAAAACTTTAAGGAGTGAAAATAATAAAATAAACCAGTATTATTAAGATACGCTAGCTTAAAATTAGATATAAGATTATTATTGTCTATTTTCTACTTTTTAATTTTCTTTCGTTTTTAGACGTGCTTTTAATTGTTCTATTTCCTTGTCTTTCTCTTCTATTATCTTTTCTATTTCCTTGTCTTTCTCTTCTATTATCTTTTCTATTTCCTTGTCTTTCTCTTCTATTATACTCTCAAGCTGAATCTCCTTAATCATATTGCCAACAGCATATAAGTCTTCATCATCCAAATCAATGCCGCTTTTTTGCGCTATTTCTTTAGTAAAGATCATCTCCTCCTTTCTTACTTCTTTCAACAGGGCTTTTAAATTTAAATGTTCAATCTCTTTCTGAAATACAATAATTATTAAGTAATATATACACCCTTGGATTTTTATAATTTTGGTTTTATCTTTCTTAGCTCTTTTGCGAAGGTATCCGAAATAGATAAGATCGTTGCGGCTGAAAATGTCCTTGGTATCTCTTAAAACGCCGGGCAACGACTCCAATGCACTTGAACGGAACTTGAATTCTATTATTTTAGACGGAAGCGTCAAGTCGTCGTGCTTCGAATCTTTTACGCGCTGTCTGCCATCTAATTTACCTGCCCCTTTATAACATTCCCGGTTAATAAATTCGACCAGCAAGTCGTGGTGACTCACGCGAGCGGAAGAGCCCGTTTTTTTAATTTGATTTACAAGATCCGTAATCTTTTTAGACCAAAAAGAGATGAATTTAAGATTTTTACACTCTTTCGAGTGAAAGAGGTGGTAATTACTGGCGGATTCATGAGTGCTCATGATAAATAATAGGAAATTAAGTATAAAAAGTTTTCAAAAAAAGATGAGGTTCAGTTCTTTACTAGTGTATCTTAATAATATTGAAATAAACTTTTTTTTCAAATGTATTTGAAAAAGATTATGAAATTGTATGTCATTAGTCTTTAAATTTTATGAAACTCTATTAAATTCAGGATATCTCTTCCTTTATTAATCCAACCAATTAGATATTACTGATTTAAAATGTAATCAAAAGATTGAAGAGAATTTAAAATTTATCTTTCTGAAGATATTGAGTGTTGTTTAATTACTATAACTACAACAACGGAAGCAAAGATTCGAATTAGAAGAACTATAATTAAGATTGTTCCTAGTGTCACATTTTACAAATGTACCGGGACGCCCTTTGTATACATATTTAATGAAAAATAGTAAAAAGAAAAAAATAGGGTATAAAATCCTTGAGAACTACCCAGTTATTAATATTTTTTGATATTATATCTTTTTTAAATTATTTCCTGCGTTTTTTTATCAACACTATTGAGACGATAGAAATTATACCAATAAGAATATATATGTTATATCCCGGAATTATTACTCCTTCTGTGTCGTCATCACTGCTACTGCTACTACTCCCTCCTCCTGCACCACTTGGGGGTGAAGGGGGCCAACATGGCATTAAAGGAAAGTTATCCCGTGTTCCCGCAGATCCAGCAATCCAAGTGTATGGAATGTCTACTATACAATTTTTATCATTATCGGGTCCTGTATGATTATCCCAGTAATTGCCAATAACTCCATTATCCCACATATTGCCAGTACCGTCATCAATGGCATGGTTAGTATTATTTCTAAAATAATTCAAATAAATAGTGTTATTATTACTATCGGTAAGAATATTTAATCCAACGCCATTAAAGAAAATGTCATTTCGAGTAATAGTATTGTTATCAGATTGAAAAAATTCGATTCCTTCATTTGTATTATTAGTAATTCTGTTTCCAGTAATGTTGTTCAAATGAGCATCGTATAAATATATACAGCTATAATCCCCCGTTTGTCCATTATTTGTTATGTTGTTATCAAAAATAAAACTTTCATTACTAGAAGCAATATACATTCCATACCAGTCATTGTATTTTATTTCGTTTTTAATAACTCTGTTATTATAACATTTGGTTAAATATATTCCATGATGATCATTATAAGTTATGTTATTTCCCGAAATTATGTTATTGTCGCAATAATCTCTTAAATATATCCCGATTTGAGTGTTATTATTTGCAATGTTTCCCGAAATGTTGTTGTTGATACAATAATAATATAAATTTATCCCACAGACGGTGTTATTGTTTGCGGTGTTTCCTGAAATTGTGTTGTTGTTACAATTATCAAATAAATATATCCCGGTATTTTGGTTAGTCGTTCCAACGTTGCTTGCGGTGTTTTCCGAAATTGTGTTGTTGTTACAATTATCATATAAACCTATCCCGTATAATAAGTTATTGTTTGCGATGTTTCCCAAAATTGTATTGTTATAACAATCATTTATCAATAAGATACCATATCTTCCGTTGTTTGAACAATCGTTTTTAGTTAAGGTTCCGTTATTAGTATTACGTAATTTAATTCCAGCTATAGTTAATCCAGTACCCGCATTATAAACTTTGCAATTTTTGATTATAAAATAATCGTTGGAATTTTCGATTAAGATTCCGTTATCCGTTCCTCCACCATTAATCTCTAAATTATCAATAATATATGGATCTAAAAATGTTCCAGAACCGGTACACCACACTTTAAATTTGGCTGTTTCATCCCATTTCCAAGCACTTACTCCTGAAGCATCAATATGTATCCGTTCGCCATAATGAGCAGTACTATTCATTAATGGATGATTATCTATACTGTTGGCATTACCCGTTATCCAAGTATAAGGTGCATCAACAAACAAATCATTATTATCATCCGGTGTTGTATGATTGTCCCAATAATTACCATAAATTCCGTTATCCCAGGAATTATCGCCGGGATTCTTATTATCATGAGCTTGTCCTCCTAGATTATTTATAAAACTATTAAAGTAGAGAAGATTCTCAGTATTCCCTGATATTCCTCCTTGTATTCTTATACCATTTCTTTGATTATTTCTAAGCAAATTACCATAAATCGTGCTATCTTCATTATTTGCCAATAAATTTATTCCATCATCTTGATTGTTTTCAAGTCTATTCCGAGACACAGTCCCATTTCTATATGCTGCTAAACCAATTCCATGGCTATTCCCTAAGCTAATAGTATTTTTTGTTATTGTATTAAATGTACAGTGATTAACCGTATAAATCCCATAGTCCACACTAGAAAGAATTATGTTCCCAGATATAGTAGAGTTATGTATGTTTCCGTATACATACATACCATATCTTTGATTACTTTCTAGATGATTATCAAGTACTTGAGTATAATAACAGTCATTTCCAGCAAGATTACCTTGAATACGGATACCATCCTGAGTATTTGAGTTTACTGTATTATTCTTTATTATATTACTATCACTGTTTATTTCTACCCAAATACCACTATATCCCATATTATCATTTACGATATTATTCTCAATAGTATTATCATCACAGTCATCTCCAATATAGATACCATTATCATTATTATTACTGGCATTATTAGAGATAATCGTATTATTATGACATCTATATCGAATTCGTAAACCATTTTGTGAATTGGAAGTAAGAGTATTACTTAAAATAGAATTATAATCACATGATTCATTAACTCTAATACCATTTTGTCCATTTAAATTAACCTCATTTTTCCTTACTACGATATTTTTACAATAGTTTTCTAACCATATTCCGTTTTCATTATTATTTGAGATATTATTATTTTCTAATACTCCATTCTGTGTATTAACAAGTTTTAATGCACCCGAATCTGATCCAACTCCCGCATTATAAATAGTACAATTCCGTATGATAAAATTCTCTTCAGAATTCTCGATTAGGATACCCCAAGCTCGACCTGTAGCATCTATAGTAACATTTTCTATTATATGAGGATCATACAATGTACCGGAAGCATCTTGAATCCAAGCAGCTCCACTAGCAGACCAATTATCATTAAAAATGTGAATGTAATCAGTACTCCAGGATCCAGAATTTTTTGGTTGAATTTCTTCTTTATAATAATTTTCCTCAGAATTATCTTCCCTATATGCTGAATTCTCTTCAGTAATCCCACCTAAATTAATTCCGCTGAAGATCATCATAATAAACAACCCAAATAAAGCTAAAACCATAATTTTTTTTTTAAATTTCATAAAATCAACTTAAAATTTTAATTAATAAGTATTATCTGTTATTCTATTTAAATAGTTAAGTTCAATTAACTAAATAAGATATGAAAAATTATTAATTCACTAACTACTTTTTAAAGATGCATTATTAGTGCTTCAATTTTGAATCTTAATCGTGGAAATAATCTACTGGAAATACTTATTTAAATCAGACAAATTATCAAACAATTTAAAATAGGTAAAATTTTAACCGTTTTATTAATAGATCTTTATAAGAATACAAATTTAACTCATTCTGAGATGGATGCAAGACTCTAAAATAAGTGAGTTCTTGACACTTAAGTAAAAGAAACCTATACGTTTACTGCCTGCCCTAAGCAGTTAATAATAATAAAATTAATTATTGTGTTATTATTGAACACTATAGAGCTACTCATACACGAGCAGTACTTCAAGGGGTGAAAATAATAAAATAAACTTTTTTTTCAAATGTATTTGAAAAAGATTATGAAATTCTATGTCATTAGGCTTTAAATTTTATAAAACTCTATTAAATTCGGGATATCTCTTCCTTTATTAATCCAACCAATTATATATTACTGATTTAAAATGTAATTAAAAAATCTAGAAGTTTGGTTTATATAATAGAAAAAAAAAAAAAAATTTAAATAAAGTATAGTTTAGATAAAACCACACACACACTCGTTTATTTGAAGTATTTAATTGCGAGTAAGATGTCGCCTCGAGTGATTTTCTTTCTCTTGCCGTGTTTGGTTAAAGTTAATGCACTTTTAGTTATTTTTACAGCGCTGGTTCCCATCCAATCAACCAATTGATCTACAGCATCACGGGCAACAATTAATGCTCCGTTGTGCTTCATTAAGCGACGTATTGGGCTCCAACTTATATATTCTGCCATTTTTTCTCATTCCTCCACTTTTTAATTTATAAAAATTTAATAGTTTTTTAATTTTCAAAAGCTTTGTTATTTATAATAAGATCAAATAGTTATTTAAAGATGTTGGTATTCGGGTAAAAATATGAAGAAAAAGATCGAAAAAAGTTCACGACAAAAATCAAAATATAGGGGATGATCAATCTGGTGTAAGTTATTAGATTACCTTTATTTCGTTGAAATTTAGAAAGATATCGATTAACAGATTATTAAATCTCCATTTTTTTTATAAAATAGTTAAATTTCGGCAAAGAATAAAGTTTTTAATCAAATTTTGAGACGGTGCATATAGAATTTTTGTGTTATTTTCGAGTTGATAAAATTAAAAAATCGATGATGATCTTATGAAATGAGATTAGAAAATATAAAAAATTCAGAGACAAATGGTCATCTTTTAATAAAAAAAGTTTTATACATGATAGGGACTCAGAAATAATAATAAATTTAAAGAAAAATTTAAGTTATAGCTTTTTATATTCTTCTAGAACGTTCTCTGCTACATTCGTAGTGCTACCAAACTTACCATCTTTTCTATAGCTTGATGGGACCGCATCTGCTGGTAAAGTTTTCCAATTATTTTGTATATCAAGTCCTCCTGCCAAAGTGTTTTCTAAAGCTTTTCTCAATTTTTTAGACTCAGATTCATAACCCAAATAATCAAGCATAAGTGTAGTTGAAATTATGGCCGCAGCGGGATTTGCTATATTTTGCCCGGCAATATCAGGAGCTGAACCATGAGTAGGTTCAAAATAAGGAATTTTTGGTCCATAAACTCCCGAGCCTGCGACACCTAATCCTCCCACAATTTGGGCAGCCTCATCACTTAAAATATCTCCCATCATATTGGGGATAACAATTGTATCGTGGTAATCAGGAAATCGTATTAATCGAGCTGCGAAATCATCAACAATATAAGTTTCTACCTTAATTTCTGGGAATTCTTCCTTAGCAATTTTACTAATTCTCTTAATAAACATACCATCCTGCTGTCGAAAAATATTTGGTTTACAAACAATTTCAAGCAAACCCTTACCAATTCCCTCATTCTTACGATTCATACAAACTTCGCAAGCTACACGACCAACTCTATCTGTTGCCTGAGGGGATACTACTCTCAGACCATATATTGCTTTTTCAGTCCACCGTTCAATATCAGGCTTGGAAATAAGACCTTTTTTAATAAGCTTTGTCAATTTACCCTCCTTTCCAACAGCAGCATAGCAACCTTGAGTGCATTCTCTTATAAAGGTATAATCTATATTTTCAACTAATTCTGGTTTGAAATTTGTTTCCATTCCTTTAAAATATTTAATAGGTCTGATGTTAGCATAATTCCCTAGTCCCCAACGCAAATAGGCTATTACTTGGACGGCAGTCTCATGAGTTGCCCCAAATAGCACCGCATCACAATTGTCTACAGCATTTTTAGATTCTTCAGGAAATGGTTTACCATGCGTTTTCATGGCACTTTCACCACATGGCATTTTTAAAATTTCTAAGCCACTGATGTTCATCCCCTCCAATATCAATACAGTCGCATTAACTACTTCCGGTCCTATTCCATCTCCTCCTAATGTTACGACTGTTTTTATAGGCTTAGCTATATTCGGACACTTAAGCACGCTTTTATATTCTTCTGTCATTTTTTTCACTCACATATCATTAATCTTTTAGGAAGATTAATAATAATTTAAATTATAACCTTATTCTTTAAAATATTTTATAAGTTAATGATTGAATAATAGCTATTATTTAATTTGATTATATTAGATTATTACTATGGAAAAAGAAAATGAGAGATCTCCACCGGACAAATTGGATATAAAAGTTAAACTGTTATATGCTATTAGCTCTTTTGGCTCTTATACTGTGTTTGTGGTGTTCTTAACTTCTGTTATAATTTATTATCGAGAAATATTATTACTGCCATCTATTTTCATTTTGTATGCATTTTCTATTTATGCAATCTTGAATGCTTTAAATGGCGTTTTTTTTGGATGGATTTCAGATAGAACAAAAACAAGTAAAGGTAGAAGGATTCCATATTTAAAATTTTTAGCTCCCTTTTTAGCTATTTCATTTATTATCATATGGGTGAGTCCCAGTAAAGAAGAAATTGGTGTATTCGGAGTTTTTCTATGGATGCTCATTTCAATGATACTTTTCGATATCTTTTACAATACTACAAATTTAGCTTATATGTCTTTGGGGCAGGAATTAAGTATGGATAATGAAGAACGCGCAAATATTCAAGCGATTAACATGTATTTCGGGATTATTGGCACTTTGATCTCTTTAATAATACCAATATATATACTTGAAAATCTTAGTCGAAATGATTTCATCTATTTTACAATTATATTGGCTATAATTCAAGTCATCACAATGTTGATAACTGCTTTCACAATCAAAGAAAGACTAGAGTTTTCTCAAGTTCAAGAAGCATTAGGTTTTATAGAATCTTTCAAACAAACGGTTAGGAACAAATCTTTTCTCATAGTAGTATTTGCAAATTTTTGGATAATATTTTTACAAGCTTTATTATTTGGCAATATGTTTTTCTTCATATTCTATGTGTATTCTCAGTATGATTCATCGACAATTTTAATTTTAATTGCAATTTTTATCTTATCAGGTTTATTTAGTGGTACTTATTATACCCTAAAAATAAATGCAAAAAAAGGACTTAAACCAGCGTTATCAGAGTCTTTAATTTTAACAGGTGTCGGTTTAATTCTAATTGGAATCCTTCCGGGAATTTTTGCTTTATGTGGATTTTTTTTATTTGGATTTGGATTATTTGGGATAGTGGGTTTAATTAACACCGCATATGGAGCTGTGGCTGATGAGGATGAAGTTAAGAATGGTACTCGTCGTGAGGCAGCTATTTTTGGAATAGATGCACTTATTACTAAACCTGCTCAGTCAATAGCAGGAATTTTTATTGCTTTTATATTAATTTTATTCCGGTATCAAGAACCGATCGGTGGTGTGCAGCAATCTCAATCTGATTTTACGTTATTGGGGTTTAGGTTAGCGATGGGCTTAATTCCTGGTATAATCATATTAATTTGTGCATTAGTTTTCAGAATGTATCCTCTGCATGGTGACTATTTGGAAAGGATTCAATCTAAGATGTACCAAATGCATAAAGAAAAGTCTGAAAAATATGAAGCTTTAAAAATGGAAAACAAATCGTGAGAATTTTCTTATAGAGTTCTATTTACTATATTAATCGTTAAATTCGTTATCTACAATTTCAACAAATTTAAGAGCGATTCCAATCGAACTTTCTAGCATTTTTTTAGAAATATTCTGCCAAGTGTCGCGGACTGAATGCCAATGGGGGGGCTTACTAATCCCGGAGTCTGATTCTTCAACACCCACCATAAAAGACGCTTTATAGCCACTTTTTATATACATGCAGGCATCAGAAGATCCCAATGGAATTTTCTTTTTTCCATAGGGGGCTGCATTTGGATTTTCTTTTCTATAAAGCTCTGCAGCTTTTTCCATACGTGTTAACACTTCAGGGCTATAGGTTGTCCTATGCATAAAATCTTTTTCTATAAAATATAATTTATTTCCCGCCCCTGCGTCATCAATAATAAAAGAATAACAACTTTTTAATAAATCTCCATGTTTCTCTACAAAGAATTTTGCTCCTCTATCACCAATTTCTTCTGATCCCATTGAAGCGATAATAATTTCGACATTATTAGGTCGATTTTTATTAAAATATTTACCTACTGCCGCTGAAACTGCCACTCCTGATAAATTATCAGCAGCTCCTGGTACAACAGTATTACCTGTAAATCCTCGAAGGAGGTAAATAAAGCAAGGATATAAAATTAACCATGGTAAGAAATAAAAAATATCTATAATAGTGAACTGAATTATTCCAAAGCTAAATATCTCTGTTAAGGTATTGCTCATTAATAATTGCATAGTGAATTTTATGATTGAAAATGCTAAAGTAAAGAACAAATAAACAAAACCTAAGATAAATATCTTTATTGGTGGGTCTCCCTCGCGCTCAGCAATTCTCATCTGTTTGGCGGAATCTGTATGACCTTCAAATAGTATCCGATATTTAACTTCTCCAGTAGGTTTAATAATTCCATAAACATTACTCGAGATTCCCTTTTTGAAGAGAAATTTTATCCATCGCTTCATAAACATTAATTCCGTAAAAAGAATGAATAATCCAATAGAAATAAAAATGACAGATAAAATGGGAAAAGGAAAAATCAGAGGTATAAAAATAAAAGCAATCCCAGCAAAAAAACCAGTTACCTTGAATATACCTTGAGGATATAAGTTGGGATTTGTTTCAAATTCTTCTAAATTTGTCTCGTCGCAATATTTCGAAAATTCTTCTTTAATCCATAAATTCGCATTTTTTTCTGCTTCAGAACTCGAATAACGTGGACCAAACTTTTCACAAATGTCCTTTATAAGATCATAGGCATAATCCGTATATGAATCAGTTTCACCCATTCTTCATACCTCACTTTAATTAACTTATCCCAAAGATTCTCTGGGCATTACCTCCTAGTATAAGATCTACTTCTTCTGGAGTGAATAGTATTCCTTCTGGAGCTTTAGTAGGGAGTCTTTTTATTAAATTTACAAATTTTTTATCAGGTAATATAGCTCGAAAATACGGATTATCAGTACCGAATAGAACTCTTTCCGAGGTAAATTCATCTAAGCATAAACGTAGAGTAGAGCAAAATTCATGGTAATTGTCGCGTGCGGTATCCTGCCACCCTGCAATATCAACTGTTAAATTAGGTTTACATGACCCTAAGTGAAATAAATTATTGCGCCATCCAAATCCCATATGTGCTGCTTGTATCCATAGATCAGGATAATCTACACACACATCATCAAGAAATATTGGATCGCAAAACTTTGATCTTAAAGGTGAAACCATCTCTCCAGTGTGAAACAGAACTGGTTTTTTAAACTCCTTGGCAATATCCAAAAGATTATAAACTTCTTTACTGTTTGGGTAAAATCCCGAAGACGAGTTAAATTTCAATCCACTCATATTCCATTCTTCAAAACATCTTTTTATTAATTCTTCAGCATTAGGTCTGCGTGGATCGACACCCGCAAATGCTAAGATTCTTTTGGGATTTTTTTTTTGGATTTCTGCATAAATCTGATTTTGCTCTTCTATAGATACTTTTGGTTCACCTAGCGCTAAGCCAAAATCCTGTATTAATATAACGGTCATATCAATCCCTGCTCGATCCATTTCTCTTATTAGCATCTCTCCTGTAGGATCCATCATGGTTGATAAAATCTTTTCGATTATCTGCTGAGGAGATAATTCTATACCCATTTCTATTTTTACGCGTGATCCAATACTTTTTGCAAGACCTACCCACCATTTTTCAGGATACCAGTCAAAATCTTTAATATGACAGTGTGCATCTATAATCATTTGTTTTCGCCTATTTTTTTTAAACTTAAAAAGAAAAAAATAATCTTATTTATTTATCATTTTTGCTTCAATTCAGCAAGGAGTTGCTTTTCCAGACCTCCGTTCTTAAGGAGATTTAGTAAAATGGGATGGATAATTTCACCTTTTATCTTCTTTCCCGTTCTTAAATTTGTGATTTCAGCGTTTGGGATATTAATTTCAATCTCATCTCCAGTCTCAAATTCTTTTGATATATTATCCACTTCTAAAAGTGGAAGAGCTCGAGCGAAAGAAGACCTATAAAAAATCCGAGCAAAGGATTCAGCAATTACGGCTGAAATACCTTTTTCTTGCAGTGTTGTGGGGGCGGTTTCTCGACTCGAACCACAACCAAAATTTCTCCCCGCAACGATAATATCCCCCACTTTAACTTGGCTTGGAAACTCTTTAATTACTGTTTCACAGGTATGATCTAATGTTGCCTTTAAATCATCTAAATATTTTCCGGGTGAGATAGCATCTGTATCCACATTATCCGGAAATACCCAAACTTTACCCTTCAAAATTTCTTTATATTCTTTTATTGCTTTTGTACCAACTATTGCCATTTAATTCCCTCCTAATAATCCCTCGGATCGGTAATTTCTCCTTTTAAAGCGGAAGCTGCTACAGTAGCCGGTGATCCTAAGTATACTTCTGACGCTGGACTCCCCATTCTTCCTTTAAAGTTTCTATTAGTACTAGATATACATTTTTCACTTGGACCAAGGAGTCCTCCCATTGCTCCAAAGCATGCTCCACAACATGGATTT
>SDBT01013476.1_pt1 | contig 13097 bp, 15 predicted proteins | sample 2277101 | NCBI WGS metagenome assembly SDBT01 (sample SAMN10404973, study PRJNA504765) | marine sediment metagenome | isolation source: marine sediment core GS10_PC15, 103 cmbsf | place: Arctic Ocean: Southern Knipovich Ridge | collected 2010 | reverse complement strand
AATATTATTCATCAGTCTAATCAAGATATTCAAGCTCATTTCATACATGGTTTTATCAAAGATTTCAATGAACAGGCTGGGTACTCGATCAAACTAACGAAATTTAAACCAGACATACATTTAACTGAAGAAGAAAAGAAAACACCAGTTTTTAGTGACCAACCTGAAAAATTTATTTTATTGAATGCAGGAGGAAAAACTGATTATAAAACCAAATGGTGGTGGAAAAGTGCATGGGAACAGGTAATTAGAAAATGTCCAGACATTCAATTTATTCAAATTGGGAAATCAGACAGAAAAGACACTGGATCTGGACAAGCTATTCATGAAGAGCTTAAAGAGAAAAATGTTATTGCAAGAATAAATCAAACTTCTTTTCGCGAAGTTATTCGTTTGGTACATCAATCTGTTGGAACTTTATCGGTTGTCACATCTATTATGCATATAGCTGCTGCCTTTGATCGACATGCTTGTGTTGTAGCAGGTGGACATGAGCCATGGTGGTGGGAGCGATATCCAGGTCATGATTATTTTCATACTATTGGAGCATTAGAGTGTTGTCGTTTAGGTGGTTGTTGGAAAAAGAATTGTGACAATCAAAACGAAAAAGAACGACAGAAATGTATGGACTTAATTGATCCCGAACAGGTTGCCACAGCAATCGGGGCTTGGTTTTAATTGAAAATATATACAGTCTTTGATGATGGCTTTCTCACGATGGCTAAAAGTTTTGTAAATAGTGCCAGACACTATAGTCAAACTCCTATTTGTGCTCATGTTCCCACAGCAGCTAAACGGTCCATTAAATATTGTAAGAAAAATAAGGTAGAATTTCTTACAACTGATTTGGCGAAATATTCTCCCAAACAAGCCTCTCGTATGCTCAAAATGTGTTGTGCTAATTTACACAAAGAAGAAGAGCCCATTGCTTATTTAGATGTAGATATCGTTTTTCAGAATGACATTTCTGCTTTAGAAGATTTAAATCCGAACTATATTTGGGTGCTCAGCAAAAGGGAAGGACATCAAACAACACTAAGAACTTGGAAAAAACACTATTTCACTAAAAAGACTGTAGAATTTGCTCGTGATGTTTTGCCTAAATTGACCGACTTACCTATAGAAGAGCTTCTGATGTCTCCTGTTCGCAATTGTGGTGTTATTTATGGTAATCGATCCATTGTTAGAGAGTTGTTTAGTAAAGCATCTGAATTTTACCATAAAATGTTGGGACTAAATAAAAATAAAAAAATGTTTAGCGATTCCGATCAGCTATGTTTTTTATTAGCTTTTTATACTATGCGAGACAGAATAAAAGAGCTTCCCATACAATTTAACAGGATGCCATATCATCAAAGTTACGACTTCAAGGATCTTAGTTGTTTTCTAGCTCCAGATACTGTGGTATTACACTTAAATCGCTGCAAAGGTATTGGACAAAAAATTGTTAATAGTTGGGCTGTCAATATTCCTCCTGTGATTGTTGCAGAGCCTAATACTCGTTCAGGAATCATTGTTCCGATGCAGACTTCCAACGTAGCTGAGCGAGCATTGATGAAAAATCTTTATTCGTTAGCTGTGAGTAATCGAGCCAATATTTATCGTGATGAGGATGTAGGATTTCCAATTGCCAAAAGAATAGACGAATTAGACAAAATTCGAGACAAAATGAAAGGTGAACGTCCTGCTTTTGATCGCGGGTTGTTTTTTATGGTGAATAATTTTTTGTTTATGATTGACCATGGTGAGCACACTGGTAATCGAGCAGCTTGGATCATTGGAAAATATGTTAATCCTCATCAGCTTGCAGGTATATTTGTAGAGCAATTAGACGAAGGATTTAAGTTTAAACATTCAAAAATTCCGATAGTTTCATTAACATATGGCACGAAACAACCATCTTTATGGTTAAATCAAGGTATGTATCATGATTTATCGATGAATGGTCCCAAGAAATATTCGGTACATTTTCTCGGAAATTTTACAACTAACAACGGTCAACGCAAGCGATATGCTGATTTGATGTCAAAGATTCCTGAGTCCAAAATAGAGCATTTGGGCAGTAAAAAACGGTTAGATTTCGATGCATACATGCGAGATATGGCAATGGCTAAAATGGTTTGGAATCCACCAGGAGGTCGTCCTAAGACGCACAGAGAGATCGAAGCGATGTGCTGTGAGATTCCAGTTATTATGCCACATCAAAAGATAGCAGAGCCAGAGCCATTAAAGCCCAATGTTCATTACATACAGATTAAGAACGATTATTCTGATGCAGCATCTAAAGTTCAACACTATTTTAAAAATCCAGATGCTTTAGCAGAAATTGCATTTAATGGACGTATGTGGTACGAAAGAAATGCGTCTGACATGGCAAGGGCTAAATACATTTTAGACAATGCTTTACAGATGATTGCGGGCATAAAAGAATGACAACAGGCATAGCATACATTATTTCTAATCCTGTTGGGAAAAAACATCGAAAAATATTTGAAGATCTATGTAATAAATCTATCAAAGAAGCTCGACGCCATTTGAAAATGCCTATAGTTGTGATGGCCACAGGAGATGTGTCTGCTGTTAAAGCTGATCATTTTGTTGATGCAACTCCGTATCTTGATCCTTACGTTAAAACAAACAAGGGAGAGATGCATGGACTTATTGCTGCCGAATTGCTAAAAACTCATATCCATGAATGGAGTCCCTTTGACAGAACGTTATATATAGACTGCGATGCGTTTGTTATGCGTAGAGAAGCCAAAGACTACGTTGAGGTCTTATCAATGGGCTACGAGCTATCAATGGCTACGTGTGTAACCATGGCGTGGAAAGATTGTATAGCAGATACGTCTGTAAACAAATCTATTTTTGGTAAAATCCCTTCATGCTTTCCTTATTGGAATTTTGGGATTTTCGGTTCGTCAAAAAGTTCTGGAAAATTGCTTGAAAAAATACGAGCAGAATTTATGACATATTGCTTCAAAGGGCAGAGTAAATTTGGGTCGTGTCCTCATGCTCAGCCTGCCGTTGTCCGAGCAGCTTACAACCTGTCACCAGATCATCGGATTTTTACGATGCCTGCTAGGTATAACGCTCATTTCGCAGCAGCTGGTGGATATGCATTTAGTGGAACACCTGTCATTCTTCATTTCTGGAAAGATGTTAGAGGTTTGATGATTTAGGAGTAAAAAATGAACAAAGGAATAGTATACATTATTGGCGGAAGAAAGTATGCCAAGTGGGCTTTGCAATCCATTCTTAGTCTACGTAGAAATGGAGGACGTGCTGGACAGCAACCAGTTCATATTCATTTTTTAGGCGAATTGTTTTTTGAAGATCAATTCAACGACCTGGGGTGTTCTGTAATTCCTCACAACACAGACGCTTCTCACCACGCCCATCGCAAGCTTAAGTCGATGGTCATGCAAGAAGTTCCATTTGATCGATATGTCATGATAGATGCGGACACCTTTATCCAGGGGGACTTTTATGATTTGTTCGATTTAATACCAGAAAATGGAGTAGCCGGAATTGAAGATGGGAATTTTGAGAGTCACCTCCAAATGGCGAAGTTCTTGTTTTTGAACAAGACAGCCAAAGGACAAGATGCGCGGCTATTGGTACAGACTATGCTCAAAGTGGATTATGGGGCTAAAGAAGATTTTCCCCCGTATTTCAATGTAGGTGTGATCGGAATGACGAAGCCTGCTTCGATAACGATAGGAAAAAAGTTATATCCTCTCTTAGTAGAACTGAGTGAAATAATATTCTACAATCCACATGATGAGCAATTGCCCATGAATTCAATTATGCATCTTAATGGGATACCTACTATTGCGGTTGATCCAATTTACAATTACACTCGCAGTAGGATGCGTAACAACAAAAAGAAGGGCATTCATGATGAGACCAAGGATAATGTCCGAGTGATCCATAATAGACATTATCCGAAAGAGGCAGATTGGGTTGATGTCGGATCGATTCATAAAGAATGCGAGGAACTAATTAAGAAATGAAAGATCATCTGATCATTATTGTCGATTTAATTCACCAATTTGCTAATTCTGGCATTGGAGCAGAAATAGGTGTCATTACAGCAGTTATAGAATACGCTAACAAATCAAAAGCTTTCGTTATGCCAGAAAATCCACAACCTTTAAGTAAGCTTTCAAATAGGGCTAAATATATCCCAGCTCCACGGAATAAACCTGTAATTATAAAAAGTTGGCCAGTTGGACATATGTGGGCTTTAAAACATTAATGGCAAAGATTCAAGTTTTCACAGTATTAGGCAAAAATGGAAAAATGTTTGCAAATTTTTTACACACTACTATGACCAGGCTTTCAAGTGGTGAACATGATTTAGAATTTAATTGTTTTATGAGTTCAGAAACAAATCCACCCAAACATTGGATCGCTCTAGAATATATTCTGAAACAAAAACACACCTCTCTGAATCACACAGTTGGTTTAAATCGCATTCAAGATTACGTCAATGGAGATTTTGTCATTGTTACCGATGCTGATATTGCCCTATTAGTTCCCAACTGGGACACTTTTTTTATTGATAGCATGAATAAAGTAAATATAGATATATTCGGAATAGATCACTGGCGACAAATTCACACTCATCCAGTAGGTTATCTAAAATTTCCCATTGTGACATTTTTTGTTGCAAAATCTCATTCATATCTACGTGCTCAAGTAGATTATCGTCCGAATCTCGATGGGTACCAAAATCGTTTGGGTATTGGATCTCAACACTACAAGATATCGACGCCAGAAGATCAGTATATTTTTGGAAGAAAAATTGGTACCACAATAAGACTAGATTCAGGTTGGCAGATGCCATACGCTTACAAAAAAGCAAATTTACAAGGCAAGACACTTCTTCAGGGGCATGAGTACGATATTAATCTAGTCCCTCAAATATGGATGATTAATGGGCAGATGGGCATATGCCACAAGGGGAAATCTTCCAAACGACGCAAAGGCACAGCAATGAATTTTTTCAATACTGTATCGGAATATGTTAATCGAGTTCATGGCATAAAGTTGATAAAAAAATAATCAGGGCATAATTAGAAGACCTACAAATAGAGGGCTGAATATGAAAACAATTGGAATATTTTCTAAATTAGGAACTCCTGGTGGTTCCGAAAATAGAGTTACGCAATTAGCGAACTCTTTTTGTGAGATAATGCCTACTTACATATTCGCCGAGGCAGAATTTTCTCGTAAACTCAAATCACAGCTAAACAAAAAAGTTGTTTTACGAGAAAACATCGTCAACACCCCTCGATATATGTTCGAGTTACAGGGGGTAGATACTCTGTTGGTGGTCAATTCCGATAGCTATAGTTTTTGCAAACCATCGTATTGGGATGGAACGCAAGGCAAACATCACAAGAGCGTTATTGATATTTCGCAGATCCCCACTATCGGTTTTCTGTTCAACTATGTAGTCGGTCCAGCCCAATGGCTGGTGGATATGCACAAAATAAACAGAAACATCAAAATGTTAACTACTTCTAAGTGGTTTACTCACAATATTAACACAGAGAAAAAATTTAAAGAGTTGCGAAAACTCAATTTACCGCTAACGGAAATTAACTCTCCTGTTGGTTCGCAATACGACAGACCGAAAATCGAGTCTAAGGTTATTAGAATAAACAGACACTCCATGTCTTTCGCCTACAAACACGATCAAGACAATTTACAAATTGTAAGAACTTTGTGCGAAAAATATGGCGATAAGATTTCTTTTAAATGGATGGGAGTTCCATCTCATGTTAGAGATACCTCTTCTACTGACAAAAACAAAAAGGTTCCTTATAGGTCTGAGTTAGAAGTTTTTCCTCAATTTCAAGCTATTGAAACCTACAGCAAACCCATCCCTGATTTTCTTGAAGAAACAGACATTTTGCTTTTCTACATCAGTCGCTTTAGAAAAGAGCCATGGCCTCGTACGATAGCAGAGGGTATGACAGGTGGTTGTTGTTGCGTAACCAACAACTCATATGGCATGGCAGAGCAGATCAAGAGTGGCAAGACAGGATATCTGTGTGACAACGTCAACGATGTCATTAAACATCTTTCCTGTCTAATTGAAAATCCGAAGAAGATTAAAGAAATTGGAGAGAATGCTCGTCAACATGCCAAAAAGCACTTTAGAGATGATGTGGTGACTGAAAAGATGCTAAAATTTTTAAGTGACTAATCATTTGAAAAAAGTCCTTCCAGATCTATAGTTCCAAATCCAGTTTCTTTTTTGCTTGACAATTTTTTCGCATATTTAGTAAGATGCTCCATCATTTCCTGAGGAGTTCTACATGGAGTAGAAGATTGATTTTTGCGATGCTTTGCCAGTATGAGGGCACAAACTCCTGCCATAATAGGACATGCGAAACTTGTGCCTGACATTTTACTAAATTGATTATTCAAATAAGTTGAGTAAATATCAACTCCAGGAAGTGCATATGAGACATTGATGCCACGTGATGAAAATCTTGCGGTATTATGGCGTTGATCATAAGCTGCTACTCCGATCACTTCAGGATAGCGAGCAGGGAATGCCACATCATATTGTCTAGTGCCTGTATTCCCTACAGCTGCACATATAATAATATTTTGTCGATATGCCTTTTTTACTACTTTGCGTAGTGGTTTAAAATCAAAAAACATACCAGCAGAAATAGACATAATGTCTACTTTTTGACTAATTGCCCAATTAATTGATCTAACTAGAGCGGCAGGATCTCCTCGTCCAGCATCGTCCATAGCTTTGGCGAAGTAAAGTTTTGATTTAGGAGCAACACCTATAATGCCTTCATTATTTTTTCGAGCTGCTATAATACCGGCGCAAAACGTCGAATGTCCATTTTTGTCAACTAAATGTGGGGAAGAAGAAAAGTTTTTTGCTCCAACTATAGCTTCGGCAGTTTCAAAATGTTCGCTTTTACCGCTATCAATGACAGCGATATTAACTCCTTCACCTAGACTTTTTTTGTGAATTTCTGGTATGTGCAAATCTCGCAAACCCCAGTCGTAGACTTCGCTGAAGGTTTGTATTGTATGTTCAATAGTGTGTTTTGGTAATTCAAATGAAAGTTTTCCCATGCTTTATTATTGATCAAAACTTTTCAATGATCCTTTCCCAAAGAATTCCATATGAAATGTCCAATTTCCGAACAATGTACATTTTTTTCTCAGAGCAACGCTAGCATGAGCAGTAAACAAGTCATCAGTAACAATTTCTTTGAATTTATTGATTATATCAAGACATTTCAGTGGATGGTTAGGCATATTTATTTTAGTGCAATTTTTAATATCTATATTGTTATTTTGAAGAAAAACGCCACATTTAGCAATTTGTTTAGTTTTAGGGTAGTAAGATAGTCCATATCCTTCTCCATTCCAACGAAGACCAACCAGATCATAATACATTTGTAGAAGAGTTTTTTTTGTAGATATTTTTTCAAGTAGAACATTTTGTAAAAATTCAGCTTGTTTCGAAGTTGCTCCATCTTGTGTGAATCCGAATGTTTCTTTGGCTTTAACTTTGGATGCGAATTGTTTAGAAATCGTTGTTTTTGAAGCATTAACACAGATATCTGCTCCAAAAATTATTTCTAAAGTTTTAAGAGAAAATTCTTGAGTCACATCCAAAATTTGTTTTATTCTTTTATTATAACGAACGAGATCAAAAGAATAAGGGTCACCAGCCCAGATAATGTAAGATTTGGGATTAGCTTTTTTTAAACCGATGATCATGCTTAGAAGGGGAAAGATTTCTTCTTGATCACACTGAATAATAACAATTTTCTTACCCAATGAAATATACTCTTAATTTACAATGTTCAATTATTCAGCCTTCCAGCCATTCATCTAAATCGGAAGCGTTAATAAAGCCGCATCCTCCACTGGGAGTCGCCTTGTAGCCATCTTTTACATCTTCAGGATAATCTGTTGCTTTAATCAGTTCTAAATTCTCTAAATCTTTTAAAAGTGCTCTAATATTTTCATATGTATTAGACATTAATTGTTTTTTGAAGAATTTGTAACGATCATCTTTTCTTCCTTTTTCAGGATACTTTTGCTCTTCAAGATCCAGGGTGAATTTCATGATCGATAGCATTCTGTGATAAATGGTACGTCCCAACTGGTAACTATAATCATCGCTCATTTTGATCATCCTTTAGTCAACAATAAAACCTTCAACGTCACCAGCATAGCTATTAATGCCACCAGCTGCTGCTACTGACTCTGCGCTTCCTGTCTGTACAGTAATTCTATCTAACGCTGCATCAGACGCTGATTGTTTTTTTTTCTTTCCTTGGTTCTTTTTCACATATTCATAACCTACTACCTCTATTTTTCCTTTTCCTAATAAGTACTTAAAATGAGAACTTTCTTCCAAATTATCAAAACCACCCAAAGCTTCTACGGAGGCAAAATCATATTTTCCTATCAATTCAACACCATTGGGATATTTTTTAGATTTAATGTCAGCAATGTGAATAGCCCCATTATGGCATGGATGAATCCATTTTTCATTTATATTTTTGGAATATTCTTCAGCAGAATTTGAGTTTTCTACAGTAGAATCTTCGCCCAAAGTAAATTTCTCACCTATTTCACCTTCTCCTTCCATCCACTGATGGAATTGATTTTTTGTAATAAAATGAGCATTTTGAACATATAGAATATCGTCATTAGGAATGTGGGAAAGCAAATTTGGTTCATCGACAGGCAATATCCTCATTTTTTCACGTTCCGTACAGAGATAAATGACATTTTTCTCTGAATCATAGAAAATAATTACCATCAGCTTTTAATCTCCTTGTTAATTTGACGTAGTCTCGCAATTGCAGCATTTGCAGTGTTGTTCCAGGTGAATTGTTCTTTTATAAGTTTTTGCAAACGGCTATTACGATTTTTTGCTTCGTCATAATGCTCTGCTACAAATCTCATTGATTTTCGTAATTGGTTACGAACAGAGTCGGAAGTTAATGCGGGAAAAGTTTGTCCATCCCAATAGTGCAAATGCATTTGTCCAGGTCTCATTTTTGTTAAATGATCCATTTCAATCAAAAAAGCATTGTCGGATCGAAGATACATCTGCTGACCAGAAACATTTGTCATAATTACAGGTAATCCACACAGAGACGCTTCTGGGGCACACAGATTGCTTCCTTCTCCTCTGCTTGGGAGAACGAAGCAATGAGCAGATCGAAGAAGTCTTGGCATGTGCTCTTCAGGGACCATTTGGCTGTATCTAACAACATGGGGCATATCTTTGTTTGGATATCCTTTCATGATATTATTAATATCGTCTCGAATACGATTTCTGTGAGATCTGGTAGTTCCGCTTTGATATCGACTTGCTATTAATAAAGAAACATTATCTGATGAATCAAATTCTTCAAAATATGCCTTAAGCAAAACATCATACCCCTTACGATAGCTCCAGCCAAACACGGAAATGAAAACAAAATCTTTAATGTTAGGGCGGAAATCGAATTTTGGACCAATTTCTGTATACAGCTCTGGATCAGAACCTGCTGGGACCAAATATAGTGGTTTGTTAGTTTGTTTTTTTAAAATTTCCATCGACCATGGTGAAGTAATCCATATCTCATTGTACAATTGACAACTGTCTAAAAACTGTTGTGGTATAGTATAAGATTCTATCGTTGTATATAAAATTCTATATTTTCCAGCAACAGGCTCAGCAAACGTAGGTATTACACTATCAATAGAAATATGATTTTTAGACAACTGTGTTTTTGATAAACGCTTAATATCTACCAATTCGCTTTCCTTGAGTTGGTTTTGACTTCTCTTAGAGTCTATTTTTACCTTTAAACCAGCTTGGTCTAACTTTAAAGCGAGATTCCTATTTACCTTAGCGTACCCTCCACCGTCCAAGAAAATGCCATGTATTCGAACTTCTATATCGTCAACATTTGTTTGTAAATCAGTTACCACAATTTCGGAATTATCTACTTCTGTTTTTAATTCTGCATTGGCATTGGTTTTTTCTCGCAAATACATTATGGAAGCTTCTATTCTTTCTTCTGCATTGTATTCAACGACTTCTAATAATCCGCTAATTATAAAATTTCGGAGACTCTTGGATTTTTTCAAAATATCTGGATCAAAATAAATTCCCTCATCTTCTTGGTATGGAATATATAGATCTGTCTCTTCTATATAAAGCGTATTGTTAGTTGTATTTTTTACTATCATTTTTACTGTCATATTATACCACACAGTGCGTATAATTAACCATGAAGTTCGACAATGAGAATTTAATAGAACAAACAAACAATACTCATGTTTCAGAATTGGAGCCAATGTACTGGATTATTGAAGATGCTTTGCGTGATGGAAAAATAGATCGTGCAAAAAGCATGCTGCATTCAATTTTATATGTTGGAAAGTATAAGCCAAAACTATTACTACAGGGGCTTCAGGTTCCATACAGAGAAAGGCTCAAAACCCTGACACACGAACTTTTCAGTAAACAATCTATAAAAAAGTGCGAATCTATAATTCTTAAACCTCCTATTCAATCCTGTAAAATACCGTTTAAATTGGAATCTGAACTGAAAAACTATCTTGTTAAGCACCCTGAAATTTTAAGTAAAGCTCTGGAAGATTCCATAAAAATAACTGGAACAGAAGTAGAAACAGAAGGAGACTATCGTTGTGATATTGTGGCAGAAAGTTCATTAATGTTTTATGCAGTTGAGTTAAAAATTACTCAGGGCAATCATTCAGCAGTGAGCCAATGTTCAAAATATTGTTATTATTTTTACCGCCAATTAAGATATGATCGATTTAAAACAATTCAAGGCATTGTGATTGCGCTGGGCTTTGACAAATGGAGTATAAACGAGTTAAGAAGAGAAGGACACTGGATTTTTTTTATGAAATCCACTTCGGAATCAGATATTACTCTTGAACGAATTCTCTAAAATTTTGTAATGAGCGATTTGTATGTCTTTTCTTATGGCAATTTACACACAGCATAACACATTTCAATAATTCTTTTTCATTTTCTTCCCATCCGCGATTGTCTCCAAAAATAAAATCTTTCTTTGAAGAATCAAGATGATGAAAATCATAAATACAATGATCATCTTGTAATTTGCAATCTGAACATATTCCACCAAATATAGATATTGCTTTTTCCTTCTTTCTTCGCCTATACCTTGCGTGCCTGTCCATTTTTGTGACTTGGTGTTCTTTTCTGTGGCAATTAGAACATAATAAATCACATTTATCAAGTTCTTTTTTTATTCGTTCAAATGTTGACATTCTTTTTGAGCTTATATTAAAACTTTTTTCCGAAGGATTTCTATGATGAAAACAATAAACATCTAAACAATCATCTTTTAATTTGCATTCATTACATGCTCCTCCTAAATAGGCGACACATCGAATTTTAAGTTCTTTTTTTCTTTCTATGTTTCTTTGCATTATTCGTTCTTTGTTTTTCAAATAATGACGAAGCTTAATGATTTTGGATCTGACTGGATTTTCTTTCGCCCATGCCTTAGATGAAGAGGCTCCCTTTTCTGGATGGTTAGCATGATATTCACGAGCTTTTTTTCGATAATACTCGGGATTTTTCCAATAACATTCTTTACTTGGCATTTTTACTCTCTGTTTTCCGAGCTTCTTTGTACAGAACATCCTTAATTAGATTAGCATATGAGTAATCTTCATCGCGTTCAACTGCTTCTAAACGAGCCCGACTTTTAAGAGCATCTATCAAGTCGCCAGGTAGACGAATGCTCACTACTCTCTCAGGACAAAAGATTTCTAGGGTTTTTCGTTCGTTTGCTGTCTTTTTCTCGCTCATAATTATTCTCCAATAACAGAAATATTTGACTCTCTGTAATCAAATACATCGTGTAATTGAGAAATCCTTTGTAATTTTGTAATTATTTTTACAAAAATGTTTTTAATTGGGTTTGATACATGGAGTGTAAATGAATTAAGAAGAGAAGGGCACTGGATTTTTTTCATGAAATCCACCTCAGAATCAGATATTATTTTGGAAAGAATTCATTAGCCTACCCAATTAATTGACACATCATTAACACCAATATCGTGGAAAATATCATTTATTTCTATTAATTCATCAGAATTATCTATTCCATAACAAGAAATGGACAACTCTGGAACAGTGTTAGTCCAGCAGTATTTTCGAGCAGATTTGTCACACATTGCATCAGCTATTGTTACAATTGTTTTTGCCCATCCACTATGAGGCACAATAGTAGATATATCTTCAAAAAGTCGTGCTTGGGGATCTATGTTTTCTCCAACCAAAATAAAGCTTTTATCAAATTCGCACAGTATATCGCTGATACTAGATAGATCTAAATCTTCGTTATGATGAATATATTCTGTTTTCATAATTGCAATAGACTTAGGTTCGTCCTGTGTTTCAGATGCTTGTTTTATTGTGCGTCCTTCTATGACAGCATCGTCTAAAGAAACAATATCTACGAATGGTAAAATACACGGAAATGATGAAAATTTATAAAAATTAGTGTTTATTCGTTTCAGAGCAGAAGCTTCCACCTGAAAACAAAGGTTGTGATCCAAACCATCACTATGTGTCCCAAAGCAGTTGTCAAAACATAAGTGTACACCATCTTTGAGAATTACATAAGGGACGTCTGATCCCTGGTATAATTGAATTGGTTGTTGACGTTTGAGCCAAGAAGACATTTGTCTAGATTATACTATGAAAATTAAAAACACCGTTCCGATACCTGTTTCGCAATTAATCAATTATGCTTCTGACGATTGTTCGTTGAGCCTAATAGGGCTGTCCAAAAATCACACCGATATCATCTCACTAGACTCTGATACGATGGGGCTAATAAGCAGGTTTCCAGTCGAAACGGTGGTTAACCCACACGTAAAATATTGTCTCGACGATAGCTGTTTATATCTTCCAACAAAAATGGGTCAAATCCTGGCTCTAGATAAATTTTCAGGCGAAATATTAGCCACAATGAATACAGCTATGCCAATAATGGCAAATTTGGCTGTCGATGATGAAAATGTTTATT
>SDBT01013475.1_pt1 | contig 13099 bp, 12 predicted proteins | sample 2277101 | NCBI WGS metagenome assembly SDBT01 (sample SAMN10404973, study PRJNA504765) | marine sediment metagenome | isolation source: marine sediment core GS10_PC15, 103 cmbsf | place: Arctic Ocean: Southern Knipovich Ridge | collected 2010 | reverse complement strand
TTCCATATCCTTCTGCTATATTAGAAGGAATAGACACAACAGATCTTCTTATCTGTGAAGTTAGACCGTATCTTTCTTCCTTTGGGAATTTTGCCGTTATTCTATATATCTCTAAACAGAGTTCGTATGACTTTTGCCAGACTTTCAACTCTTTGTAATTCTTTAGCATTTCACTTGAACCCTTGAATCCTTGACTCCTTGTACCCTCTGGGATCATACCTGCTCAATTGGAGATAACCCACTTGTTTTGCCTTAATTAACTACAACTAATCGGGAGATGATCCATAAATTATTACTTAATTTCAAGTATGGGAAATATGTTTGATACAATATACTGATAAACTCTCTTAACATCTTTTTTTGTCTTTTTTCTTATGTTAACCCCCAGTTTATCCTTTATTGAACAGGATGTTTTAAATAAATTAGATTGATTTGTTTTATCAGGCAAGCAAATCATTTTTTCAAGAAATTTGGTATGTTTTTCTAGTTTGTCCGAATTTATTGAGAAGTTATTTTTCTCCCGGTTTATCATGGGAAGCAGTGATACTTACTTGATAATATCTTTCATTTTGTTGCGGTACAGGTCATAGACAGAATTCGCCAGAGAAGTCATCTGGTCATTAACATCATTGAGTTCTGGAAGGCTTGGAGGGGGTAGGAGGTTGAATTGTTCTATCCTGACAGGTTTGAACCGCAGGGTTTTTTCAATAGAAGCTATTTCTTCGGGTGCGAAATTATCGCCCATAAAATGTTTTTTCGTGATTTCTTCAACATCTATGTTTTTCAGAAAGTTCAGTATGGTAAGAAGATCGTGATTATCCTCAAACTTTTTAAGATTGCGGTTTGTCGCTTCACATTCCTCTATAACCTCATTGCATGCTTCAACATACTGATTGTTCCAATTATACAGTCTGTTATATGATTCTAAAAAAAGTTTTTTAAATTTTGAACGATCTGTTAGACCACGAATTTTGATAAATCTAACATCTTTACGATATTTCTTATCAGCAGCCATTCGCTTTTTAAAAGGGATTTCTTTTAATCCCAGCTTAACTGCAAACTTTTTGATGAATTCAGGCTCTGAGAGCAGATCATATATCCGTGCAAAGCGCCTGTAGAGCATTCCCTGAACTTGAATGGCTTGTTCGGCAAGCTCCTTTACATAGTTGATCTGTTCTTCGATCAAGCGTCTTTCATATAAATAATTATTAATAACCTCCTCTTTGACCTCTTGGGTCATAGCGGAGAGAAAATCATCTTGCATTTTCTTGCCTTAGCGCTGCTATTATAATCCCTATAGCGGCGTTGCGACTCATATTAGAACCTTATTACTGTATTTCAGGTGATTAGCCAAAATTTTTAAATTTCGGTTATCATCTTATCAAATTCTTCCACTGAAATTGCCTGCGATGTAGTGAATGCGATACCAGTTAGTTTGCTTAGAGCAATAGAAGCTTTCATTGCCTGTTCTGCGCCGGGATAATCTACGATAGCTATCAAGTCATGCTTTCCCATCAAAGCATAAATAGATTTAACTTCGCCGCCGCACTTTTTTATCAGATTTACAGCTTTATCAGTACGCTCAGAGCTTATACCCTTTAATGATTCAGACGTATACTTGCCCATCATAATAAATGTCGCCATAAAATTTCTCCTTTCCAGTTAATTGATTTGAAGCATAACATTTATTTTTATACAGACTCGTTATAAAAACAACCTTAATTTTGCAAGCATCGAGTTTAATATTAATTTTTTATAATTAAGTAACATTTTCGGAATAAACTTGCTTGACTATTTTTATTGAGAGATTTGGTTTTTTGCCTGTTGATCATTCAGCCAGGACGATTTGCTGCGGCGGAGGCGGTGGTACTTTGCTTACACCGTACCGTGAGGAACGACTTTACTACGGCCGCAGAAAAATAGAGCAGATAAAAAGAACTGAAGCAGAGATGGTGGTTTTACCCTGCCACAGTTGTCACGGGCAGATCAAAGCCGCTTTGGAGGATAATGGTATGTCTGATATACCTGTAAAATATCTCTAGGAGGTTGTTGCGGATATTCTTATTGTTGATTGATAATAAATAAGAGGCGGCCGATGTTACAAGCTTTTCAGAAGAATGCACACCCCATGTCAAAGAGTTTGTACGCAAAGTCGTCCGGCTGGTAAAATCAAAATTGACTGCATAACGCCACGCCTGACCAGCGGGCGCTGTTGTCAGCCAGCCTGCGTCTAATTCACAATTCAAGATGCGACACCCATTACCCACCATTTTCCTGTTATGCAACGCATATTTTCATGGGCGTCCCCCTGAACTTAACGCCGCTAATCAGCCGCGCGGCTTTTTGCGTCGGCTGAATTAGCGGCGTTAGGCTGAATCTTTCCTAAAATTGCTAAACGTAAATTGTCTTTGCTGTTAATAGTTTGCGACATAGAAACATTTAAAACAATAAGTGTTAAAATTATGTTAATAATGACTTCAGGCCCTTCATAGGTAAAAAAAGGTAGAGGGAAATAGCTCAAAGAAAGGAAACCTAAAAACCCCCAAATATGAAATAAAACTTGCAAACAAAATGTGACCGCTATTCCGAAGGCTAATAATTTGGCAAAAAGGTCCCTTGAACTTATAACTATTTTTATTGTTTGCAAAAAATAAAGCATGAATAGGGTAAAGACAATAAATACGCCAATAAAACCTAACTCTTCAAGCACTGTTTCAATAATAAAATTTGAATAGAATAACTTATTTAAGCCTTGCCCAATGCCAACGCCAAAAATCCCACCAACATCAAAACTCTTTAATAATAATAAAAATGTCGTGGATATATATGCGATAATCAAAATTAATAAAAAAACACTGGAAAATTTTCGATTAATCCTGACGAGCGCTATAAAAAATCCACATATTAAAAAAAATGAAACCTGTGATAAAGGTTCCGCGCATAGGCAAAAAAGTAAAATTAGAAAAATAACTAACGGTAGAATTGATATTATGCGTATTTTCTCTTTGGAAAGAAAAGATGCGGTATAGATTATGAAAGATATTTTTGCTAAATTGAAATAATTTAAAACCGCGAAAGAAGATAGATTATAGCCGTCATTTTTGGTCGAAAAATCTATTAAATTAATACCAAGAAATTTTAAAACAAAAATCATTATGGTAAAAAGCAACAAGCCTAAAGCAATATGCCTAATAATAGTATAACGAAAATATATAAATAGCGGGACAATTGATATACTAATCAAAGCCCATATAGATTGTCTCTTCAAAAAGTAGTTATCTGATCCAAATTTTACCAATGCGATAGGAGATGAAAAACTATAAATCATAACCACCCCGATACCTAATAAAAAAAGAGTGCTAAACATCAACGGGGCAGAGAGACGCTCAAGGGATTTGTTTTTATCAATGAGGTACTCCCATGATAAATTAAAGGTTTTCGAAGCAATTAAGGGAGCTGCAAAACATAAAATTATTATCAATAGCGTAAGAGCGAGAAGGATATACAAATAAATTAGAAGACAAGTTTGTTGCAGGAATATTGGTAATTTTTCTTGGGGAAAGCTGTTAAACCCAATTAAAAAAGCAACAAGAACAGCAACCGTTGTCAAGAACAGCCCTAAAATCTGTGAATTTCGTTTTAAATTTGAAAGAAGCGTTCTAAAGTAGTCCATTAGCTTTGAAAAATATGTTTCAAGAATTCATTATATTTTGAACGATCATTTTGTGTTTAATGAATCAGCCTAACGGTGCTAATCAGCCGCGCGGTTTTTTGCATCCGCTGAATTTATTTGTTAACAGTTTTTCTGGATAGTAAATCAATTAGCTTTTTTCTTTCATCACGGTATATTGCCACGCTGTTGCTAGTATTTGATTTATCTTTTGGTGGCTTTGGATTCTCAGGCAATCTATTCGCAAGATCGAGTAACCCCGTGTTTACGAATGTTTTGTCATAATCGTCACTTATATTACTAAGAAGTTTGTCTATTTCGCTCTGTGCCTCTTTGATTTTTTTGGTTATATCAGTAGCAACCATCGATCCTTCGGCACCACGTTTTATCATTTCGAGTTGATTGATGACTTTTTGTACTGATCCAATAATCCCAGCCCGTGCCTCAAGATGAATAATATTTTCATGCCTTGATTTTGTTCCAAATAGGCTTTCTGAAATAATATACTCTGCAAGCCTTCTTGAGTCGCTATATATAAATTGAACTCCTTCTCTAAAGTCTTTGTAGTTTGAAATACCTTGTAATAAAATCAAAATGGTTCCCATTACAGTTATTCTCGCTTTTAATGACCCCTCCTCAAATTCAACGTCAATTATCGCCTCTGGAGATAAAAAAAACGAAGTCCTAGATTTAACAAACGCCGTTATTCTTTCTTTAAAAGTTTCAATATTAAAATCTTTATCTAAGAATTCAGGTTCAATATGAATATAAGCTTGGCTCAAAATGTTTTTATTTATGTAGTCTGCCATTTTTATCTCCACTGACTGTTAACGTTAGCAATAACCCGCCAGTAACAGACGGCCAACGGCCGGCTTGTTACTGGTCGGTGTTGATTGCATTGTTAGGGACGGCTTAGGACGGCTTAGGGGACGTTCCTCAGTTCATAAGCTTGTATCGTCGAGAAGTGAATATTGGTTTTCCTCTGCGATTTTCATGCCGCGTTTAACAGATAAACTTACGGCTGGTTCAGATAATTTCAGTTTATGTGAAAGTTCCGACATCCTTATCCCCAACTCCCTCACAGCCCAATAGCACAGCAAACTCCTTGCCTGAACTATGTGAGGATATTTTCCTTTTACCCACAACTCTTTAGGCTCAATCCCTAATAAATGAGAAACCCGCTGAGCAACCATGTCAAGATTAAACCCTTTGGCCCGAAGAGAATATTTTTTATCCAGTTCCTCTTGAGCAGATTTAAGGATCGTATTGACAAAATCACCATCACCTAAAATACGCTCATCGCCTTTTTGATAAACTCCGACCCTTCGCATTGCTTTTACTTCTGACCATCCACCTGTGCTGCGTATCAAACCGCCACCAGTCAGATCAGTTCTTTTCCCGTCAGAAATTCCTTTCTTTACATAAAACCTATATCGCCGTCGGGCAGTAGAAACCTTTGTATCGAATAAGCACAGGACACCGTTTACATCCTGCCAGGTGTTTTTTCTTTTTCCCATAATCACGCTGTGGCCGGCAAAATAAAATCTGTCAAGCGCCTTCAGGTCATCAACGATTCCTGCACGTAAAGGATTCAGATGAATGTAACGGACTAATTCAAGCAGATAGATGTCTTCCTGGCAAAGAATAGATTTGTAGCGGTTTTGAAAAAGATGTCCATGACGTTGATGCCTGCGATTATATGACATGGCATAGCCGGTCAGAAGTCGTCTCATGACCGTTGCAACAGGAGCAAGCCCGGTTCTTAGAACTAGATGAAAATGATTCGGAATCAGCGCCCAAGCATAGCAGGCTGTTTTGGTTTCATTCAGGATGGCAGCCAGCCTGTCTATAAAATTATTTCGGTCAAAATCATCCTGAAAGATTGTATTTCTATCAATGCCCCTGGCAATAATATGGTGAATAGCACCAGAAGCATCTATCCTGGCTTTTCTTGGCATATATTTCCTGTATCACTCATCCCATCCATTGGCAACTTATAATATGAGGAACGTCCCCTATATTTCCCCTATATTTCCGGCCCGACCCCATGTTCATGGACTATTAAAAACATAGAATTTAATCTATTATTGAATCATTCTATTTTTTCACAAGAAGATTTATCTCTTGGACGAATACCTCTCAATAAATAACAACATGATTCATCTTCGGGAATAGCAATATAGTTAGATTTACATTTTTCATCTAATAATTGAGGCTCTTTTATAAGACGTTTTTTCCAATTAGGCATATCTTCTGGAGGATTAAAATCCAATATAACATCCTCTAAATCTTTTTCTGTTAATTGAAGTAATAATTTTTTTAAGTATTTTTTATATTGGTCTCTATTTTTATAACTACCATAAATATAATATTCTAATTCATAGTATTTATCAATTAAGCATCTTTTATGTGCATCTACAGCATAAGACCAAGACCACCAGTAATCATAATAATTATTTAATCCTTCATCATCTGATATAGTAAGTAGTCCTCTTCTTAGATCATTGGTAATTTCTTCTTCAAGATATTTTTTAATAACTTTCTGTATTTTTATTAATCCATCAACATTAAAATTATCCTCTGCTTTATCATAATCTATACAGTAGAGTGCGAAATCAATTCTTCCCAGACAAAAATTTGTATCCTCTGTAGCAAAAAGCACCTCTTTATAAGTGTTATTTTTAATAATTAATTGAGCCTTTAACTTTTCTTCTTCTAACTGATCTTTTGCAAATAATGATTTAATTGATTTAGTTGACAAAAAATTATAAATATCGTCACAGCCTTCTGATAATTCATTTATTAAATTTATAACACCATCAAAAGTTTCAGGGCTACGAATTATTGTAGGACGTTTCCCCGTTTTCTCTGCATCGCCTCTTGATACAATATTCCTTACAACTCTCATCCAGCAACGAAAGTTTTCCTTTTTAAACTCAGTTGTTTTTCTTAAATATTTTGTTTGTGCATAAAATAAGACTTTTTGCGTATAAGATGCATTATTTCCTTCATATACCAATGCGGTAAATATACTATCACTTGGCTTATGTTGCCAAAGAGGGAAGTCAAGTTCAACTGACATCTTATCATTATAAACTCTACAATAAGTTTCTAAGCAATCATAAAGAAAATTATAACCTTCTTTTGTAAAATTATCAGCTCTAACAGTATCAGGTCGTCGTTGAAGATTGGATAGCTTGTTTACTCTATCTTCTGATTTTTCTAAAACTATTTGTATCATCGCTATTGCAGAAATAAATCGAATAAAAGAATCATCTATTCTATCCTTCTTTCGATGATTCCAGAAAAGGTCAGTCCATTGAGTGTCAACTTTACAGGCAAATGAATTAGAGAAATCCTTATTTTCTTCCCACTTGTTATCATAAATATACTTTTGAAAAGTTGCTTTAAAATTTTCAAAAGGGGTTAGTAGTTTCCCTCGTGCGTTCATTTTAATATATAAATCATCTGTTAAACCAAAGTTTTCAAGTTCAACATGATAGAAACTAATTAAAATTTCATCTGATAATAATTTCTCCCACAGATTATCTATATCGTAAAAAAGCTCATGAATATCATCAATAACTCTTAACATTGCATCAATTGTTGGATCCTTTTTCCAAGATAAAAAGAACCAAGATGAATCAATTATTAAATCACTTATTTTTCCTGAGGAACTATCTATATGGATGGAGTTTTTAACTAGTCCATTGCAAAATTCTCTGGAACTGGCTCTTGTTTCGTAACTAAATTTTGTTAGTATTTCTTTAACATTACTAATGTTAGATTCTTTTAACGTTGCGTACCAATGAAGTAAAAATAAAGTCGTCAAGCGCTGTTGACCATCCAGCGGTTGAAATGTATCATCCAATTTACTGCCATATATAAAATCTAATTTTATTGGTCTTTGTTCATTTATTGACTTATATAGAGCACCTAAAAATTCAGTTCTTATTTCCTTTTTATCCTTTCTTCCTTGTGCATAATCTCTCTGGATAATAGGAATCTCTATTTTTTGTTTTTCGAGTAATTGCCAAAAACTGTATATTTTACCTTCATTTTTATTATTACTCATTTATATCCTCTTTTTTCATTGGCAAGTATATACTAAGGACACTCTCAATATCTTTAAAATAATTTTCTCTATCTTCTTGAGTCCAAAAAGACATTTTGGGAGGATACTCACTAAAATATTTTAAAAATGCATTTTTAGTGCAGAGAGGAATAAAAGTTCCTTCTTTCTCTCTCTGTATTATTATCATACGTTTCATAGGAAATACAGCATTCTTATAACCTCTATTGGTTTCAGAGTCTAACAAAGCAAGGTTGGAAATATCATTTATGTCATCATCTTTAAGCTCTGAATTAAAATATGCTATTATATCCTCATAAAGGTTATCAAAATCAGTTTTTATATTACAATCCTCTACTCTTTTTTTTAATTCTGGCTTCTCAATGAATTTCTTCGCATCTTCTAACCAATTCGTCTTTTGTTGTTTTGAATCTGGAATTTTATCTTTTACTGAAGTAATGTGTTCAATATCCCATTTCCCATTCTTAAATATGTCAAAAGGGAAGAGCGAATTATCAGTTTTATTATTGAGCATGGTTTGAATATTATAAAGAAGTAGGATTGTCTTAATTATCTTATCACCGTATTGTAAATCTTCTAAAGAAACATTTTTGAGTTTCTCTTTAATTGCTTCATTAAGAAAATCTTTAAATTCTTTTTTGGTTCTGTTCTCTGATTCGTGTATAAATGTATCAATCGTTTCACCTTCTGCAATAAGAAATCCAATTTTGTGATACAATTCTCTTTCATTAAACCATTCTTCAAATCTTTGAAAATAATTTTTGATTTCAATCCAATTTTTTCCAATTGTCTTTTCTGTTTTATGTTTAAATTTTTTATTAAAAAATCGGAAAGTGGAATATATATCATTTTCATCATTTTCATCGTTCATTAGATTGAAGATCAACTCAATACGATTGGTAGAAACATCATCTCCTGTTATGAAAAACCAAAACATATCGTTTTGCAATGCATGTTCAATATGATCCCATTCTGTGGAAATCTCTAATTGTTTTAATCTTACCTTATCGCTTCTATTTTTTTCAAAATTGGAACTATTCATAAATAAGGCTTTAATAAGTTCCGCATTAGTCAATGGTATTTTCCCGATATTAATACGTGTAAAAATAGCGATAGGATTATCTTCTTTACTTTCGTACCATATAACTTTTGTATTAAATTTAAATTTTGATTGAAATTCATTTATATCGAAGTTTTCTTTCTTAAACCAATTACAGATAGTCTCATATGCTGTAGAAATGTAATAAAAATCTATATTCTCTTCACAAATCACATCCTTTTTTAAATCTTTTAAAAAATTATCAGATTCTTTTCTGGTTTCATATTTCAATTCAAATAATTTTTCTCGGCCTTCTTCTATATAAAGTTGATTCAAGTAATATAAAATCAAATATATTGTTGTAAGCCTCTGTTGACCATCAATGACTTCATATTGATTATTATGCTTAATTCTCACAATAATTGGTTGCAAACAATACCATGTTTTTTTATCAGTATCCTCTATTTGTTTTGGTGTGAACTCTGATACATCATTAAGTAAATCTGTTATCTCTTTCTTACTCCACCTGAATCCACGTTGGTAGGATGGAATAAAAAAATCTATTTTACGGAGATCATTAATTGTTTTAAGTTCTAAAATATTATCCATTTATTCCACCTTCTATAAAATATTTTGTGTGCCTGCATATTCATCGTATAACGTTAAGCTCACTTGCGCCGCCCCAAGAGGATGACCGTCAGGCCGCAGCCGTTCTCGGCGTCAAGTGAAGCGTCTGGTTGGCCGATATATTATTGTTTTGTAATGAATCCCATTTTCTTTATAAAATTATGCCGCAAGGTTCGGTCTCCTGAGGTTGTTGGATTTTCCAATTTCTTGACATAGTCCTTTATTTCCAACTTGATTGCGTCATGAAATAGCTTGCGATCTACGATAAGCCCTTTGTTAATATTTGCTGGGTCAACAAGCTGGATCATTCTTTTTTCAGCATATCGAATTTTCGATTGTTTTTTTGTCTGCGCTTGGTGAAGCAGGCCACATCTAAAATGCGAATAGAAAATTTCACATAGTTTACTTAATGGGAATTCATTTTTGAAATGTTCACTACGTTGGAAGAAATCGCGAAATGCTTTCCAGTTTTTCCCCGTTGTTTCGTCTGTGCCTTTATAAAATTGATTTAGTGTTTCAATAATGAGGCAATCAATGGCTAAAATTGCAAAGCCAGAAAACTCGCTGATGTTATACGAAGTATGATTTACAATAGTATCAACAGGAGCAACAAAACGCCCTTGAATTCTGTCATTAAAGATTTTCGTGGCTTCGCCCCAATTATCGTTTTTATCAACTTCAAGATTTAATGCCAGATATGAACTTGCATGATATTTAGGCGAAATTTTTGGATCGTTGTGAGTTGCTCTTTTCTCTGTCCCCATTGGTGTTCAATCCTCTGGTCCAATACCTTCGTAACTCGCACATTTAGGGCAATAAATTATGTTGCCATTCCAAATTGTCCAAATTTCTTCTTCTGGAGCACCATCTACTTCTTTTGAACAGTCACAACATTCAGCATTTGGTTTAATTCGTAAGAGTTTGTATGCAGCAATGTATTGTGCTGCCATTCTGACAACCTCCTATATTTACCGGCCAACAGTGTTGATAAATGTAAAATTTTTCCATGATATCAGACTATATATCTGGAAAATATTTCCATGTATTCGTATATTAATTTAAACTACAGTAAATATTTCTCTTGGGCTATTTATGGAATGCTTCTCAGTCTATGAGTTGTATCGTAGGGAAGTGAGCAGCTAAGTTCTTTTTTAGTTCGTGGTTTCAGATTCAGGACTGTGAAGCAAGAGGTTCAAAAACATACCAAAATTAATTCGAATCACTATATATTAAATGAAAATGCAAGTCAACTTAATTTCTTATCTTTTCGATGAGTTATCTGTGATGGATTCGTAAAAGGTAAAGACAGGAGCGTTACGAAAGCGCTAAAAAAATAAACTTACTTGACTACTTTAATTTTTATGTTATGAGCATACGCTAATAATGAAATTTATTAATTTAAAGGAGAAGACCATGTCAAAAATAGCAATACTTTACTGCAAGCGTGTTAAGGATCATTCGTGCATTGCCTGCGCAAAATGTTACAAAGGGATTAAGGAAAAACATGGTAAGTTTGCTCAACATGATGAAATCGAGCTGGTTGCCATGACCGATTGTGGCGACTGCCCGGGTCTTGTAGTACCGAGAGTTAAAATATTAACTGAAGTGACTAAAAATCTGGAGCGGCCGTTCGATACAATTCATTTTGGTACTTGCATGAAGTTTGCAATGGAAACAGCCGATTGTCCCATAGATTTCGACAAACTTAAGACGACTCTGGAAAAAAAGTTCGGCATAAAAGTAATACTTGGAACACATCCTTACTAACATCCAAACTTATAAGAAAAGGAAGGGAAAGAAACTTTTGGCAGGTTTAATTGAGATACCAGTTTATAATATTGGCACCAAAAAAGATGTAGATAATAGCGCCCATTGATAGAAACGGTCCAAAGGGAACAGCGAGCTTTAAACCCTTTCGTGTATGCAACATCAAAATTATTCCCACTATAGTGCCAATAGAGGAAGCAACAAAAATTGTAAAAAGTACACCTTTCCATCCCAAGGCAGCTCCAAGCATAGCAAGAAGCTTGATATCTCCACCTCCCATGCCTTCTTTTTTAGTAATAAGGTTGTATATTACCGCAATTAATAAAAGGCTGCCGCCTCCGGCCAGTATGCCCAGTAAGGAGTCTTTGTAGGTGATTGCCGTAAGGGCAAAGGAGGCAAAAAAGAATATAGGTATACCTGGCAGCGTGATGACGTCCGGTATTATCTGATGATCAATATCAATGAAGGTAATCACAAGCAGCGATGTAATTAAGATATAGTACACAAAGGCTTCAATTGTAATTCCAAACTTGAAATAAACGCAAAGTGCAAAAAAACCTCCTATTAATTCAATCAGAAGGTAACGAAAGGCTATAGGAGAATTACAATGGCGGCATTTTCCTTTAAGCCACAGATAACTTAAAACAGGAATATTGTCATAAAATCTTATAATATTTCCGCAGTTCGGGCATATAGAACGGGCTGGATTTATAATTGATTTTGATGCGGGCAACCTGTATATGCATACATTCATAAAACTTCCTGCACAAAGTCCAAATATAAAAATCAATATTTCGGTTAGGTGGGTTAACATGTTCAGCCCTGTTTGTTCGTTTTGCAAAGGTCTCATTTTGAGATATTACCCTGAAACATAGTCTTTTGTCATGTAAAATTTTCAAGATTAGGTTAGGTGGGTTTTATAAAAAATTAAGATTGATATTGTCAAAGGAAAATAATGTTATATATTGTTGAATTGAGACATTTTACAGATATCGTTAAATAGTTGAGTGGTCCTTGAACCACTCAACCAATTGTGAGCTAAGCAAACTAATTTAAAACAGGTGAAACAATGGGTGAAACAGACAAAGACGATCTGATAAGTATTATTGAAGAAGATGAGAAGGATATAAAAATACCCAAAACTCTTCCTTTAATGCCTATACGGGACGTTGTGATTTTTACAGGGATGCTTATTCCTCTTTTTGTCGGTCGGGAAAAATCAGTGCGAGCGGTGGAATCGGCTGTAATAAAAGACGGCTATTTATTGTTGGTTACGCAAAAGGATGCGACCGTCGAGAACCCTAAAAAGAATGAAATTTACGAGATTGGAACAGTTGGTCGGATTCTGCGGATGTTGAAGCTGCCTAACGGCAACGTTAAGGCCCTTGTGCAAGGTATCGCCAAGGCAAAAATTGTGACGTATCTCAAAAACAAGGCTTATTATCGCGTAAAGATTGAAATTATTAAAGAACATGCGGCTAAAGCGGTCAATATGGAGATTGAAGCTCTGATGAGGAATGTACGGGAGCATTCAGAGAAGATTCTGGCCCTTCGAGGAGAATTAAGCGGTGATGTCAGCACTATTCTGGGAGGCATAGATGATCCAGGAAAGCTGGCAGACCTTGTATCATCGAATCTTAGACTGAAAATTGAGGAGGCGCAGGTTCTGCTTGAGCTTGTAGATCCTGTGGAACGTCTTAAACAAGTTAACGACTTGCTTTCACGTGAAGTTGAACTTTCGGTAATACAGGCAAAGATTCAATCTGATGTTAAGGATGAAATTTCTAAGAGCCAGCGCGATTATTTTTTACGAGAGCAGGTTAGGGCTATTCACAGGGAACTGGGCGAACATGATGAAAGAGCAGAAGAGATAGATGACTACAAGAAAAAGATCAAGAGTGCC
>SDBT01013474.1_pt1 | contig 13099 bp, 2 predicted proteins | sample 2277101 | NCBI WGS metagenome assembly SDBT01 (sample SAMN10404973, study PRJNA504765) | marine sediment metagenome | isolation source: marine sediment core GS10_PC15, 103 cmbsf | place: Arctic Ocean: Southern Knipovich Ridge | collected 2010 | reverse complement strand
TTTTGAAGGACTTAGAACAAGAATCGAAGCATTTCATGATTTAATGGTTGGCAACAAGAAAAATAATCCCTTGTTTAGAGATGTCAAGTATGTGGTCCCGGATGAAATAAAAAATATATATTTGAAGCCGAAATCCAATTTTGAATATTTCACATCAATGTTCACCGTCCCAATGTCAAAGGTTTTAACAATGCTGAATCCATCAAAGAAATTAGATGTAGGATTCGCCGTTAAGAATGGACTCGAGTTTTTTTCAAGAAATTCGTTTCTGTCCTCGTTCTTTCGCCCTGATCAAAAATAGTTCGTCAAAACAAAGATATATTACTCTTATTATTGGGAATAAATGCGCTAGCCATCTCCCGATTTTCTAGCTTTGTAAATGAAATTTATTTATGAATAATCTTAACGCACTCGTTATAGAACGTATCCCCGTAATGAGGGTAAATTTTACGATTCCCGTTTGCTTGGAATTTCTCGTTATTTTCAATTTCTTTTTTCCGCCTACCATGCATTAAGTCCTTAAATGCCTCGAGCCTGGTTCTGAAACCTTCTTGACCTGACTGTTCGTCAAAGGAGAAGTATATTATCGGGAGGTCGTACATTTTCTTAAGCTTATTGGTTATAATTGTTCGGGCTGTGACTTCAGGCATACATAAAAAAGGGTAACAATGTGTGAAGCCATCAAAGCCTGCTTTAGCCTTATCAATGTACTCCCCTAATACCCATTGGCAAAAGTGATTTTAAGCTAAAAGCTCCAAATTTTCACCGCCAATATCCATGGGCATGTAGGGGTGCGATAGATGTTCTAACCACTTTCTATGATAGTTTAGGTGGAACTTATGGACTACCCAATCATACAAGCTTAGCGATTGGTGAATTTCAATTCCCATTTCGCCTAGTTTGCGTCTAATGTCAAGGTTCACATAAGGTTCCAAACTGATGTGAATCTCACCGGATACTCCTACTTTTAACGGACTTCGATTTTTATCTATATCTAAACCATTAAAATCTTGTTTAATTATTTTCTTGAATTTTCTGAGTTCTGGGAGCGTATTAGCTGCATCAAGTTTTAACAACAAGTCATTAACGATTGTGGTCGTATCTCCTTGATTTCGCTCGTACGCTCGAAATACGCCCTCAGCGGTTTGAACGTCGTTGAGCAGTTTAGCTTTTTTCAAGAAAAAGATAATAGCTTTAACGAATTTAGAGTAAATAAATAAATCTCTTCGGCCGCTTAACTTTTGAAGCGTTTTTACCCAATTAAACTCGAGTAAATCCGCTTGATCTAATGGTATTACAGTTATGTTCTTGTATCCCATATCTCTTAGAATTCGCTCTTGAACAGCAGCGTAAAACCCGAAACGGCATGGTCCGCAATCAACTGCCATAACTAGAGTATCTGCCCCCTTCTTTATTGCGTTTACGAAGTCTCCTATAGTTGCTTTAAACGGAAAACAAACGAATTCTGGAGACTGTTTTACTCCAACTTTAATTGCCTCGCGGTTAGTAGGGTCTGGAACGACCACATCTAGACCTAGACTCGTGAAAAGAGTCTTAAAAGCGACCCAGTTAGGTCCCATATTTGGAAAAGATATTAACATAATTTTACTTAATTAAGTGTTTGATCAAAAGAAAACAGTTAAAAATAAAAATTTACCCATTATAAACAAACAATCTTCTGTCATAGAGAAGTTACTAATAACTCTTGAAATCACCATTTTAAATGTGTATACAGTAAAAAACTTACAATTTCAATCTGACTGATTCGGCGCCCAAGCTTCAAGCTTCAAACCCCCCGCCATTGTCACTCTTTGGGGGATATGTTCGATTGGAACTTGCCTTCGCGAATGAACGGGGTATAGAAGGAACGTCCCGTCATCAGTTTTAATCGCAGACGGTTTTCTGAATAACGTCTGAAACGACCCTCGCTGAGGTAGAGGAGCCCATTTTTCGGGGATGATGTAAGAATCGATATACTCGCCGGTCAATACTACAACGCCCTCGTAATCGGCTGAATCGACTAGACCATCATTAACCAACTCGTTGACGACATCCATCGAATAAAATTTCTCAGAAGCAAAAATCTCGTTGGGAATTCTCATCTTTTGCTCGTAGTAGGGCGACCGCATAAACGATAGTAGCATGTCAACGTAACTACCTACAAATTCCCTAAGATCGTAGTAATAATCGTCGATAACAACTTCCACGCCGCTCGAAAGCCTCCCAAGTATCCAATAGGAATCGCCGTGATACTTGTCCGGCACAACGCCGACGTCTGATACGTATACCCTCAAAATTAAAACACCGTAAATTAAGTATTAATAAAAAAAAAGAAGGTCTCTAATTTAAATGTAAGTAGTGCGTGGAGATTATAATTTATTTTACATAAGTACCTAATTGCGAAACAAAATCATTACTGTACACTGTAACAATGTATCCGTCTGGATCCACGAGCACGTGTAAATAACCTGAACCGCCTGGTCTCCGGATTTCGTAAATATAGGTCTTAGCACCAGGATATTCCCCTATTTCTGTCTTAACGATCGGATAGGATTTAACGGCTTGAAAGATTAAGTTACCAACATCTGCATCGTCAATTGGGGTGCCATCTTCTTTAATTGGTATACCAAATCTACCAAAACGTGATGGTCTCGATTTTTGTCCATCTAGAATGTGTTCGAAATCCTTCTGAGTCATCCAAATACGCCTAGGAGATTCTCCAGAGAACTTACCAGTTTGTGGAATTCCTCGATTATACACTGCGGCGATGACTTTAGTAGTTCTCTTGCTTTCCTTAATCTTCGCTTCCATTGGTATTACAATCTCGTTCATTATTTCTTCAATTAATTTCTCGTCTCGATATTCCTGTTTTAATAAATCTTCTTTTGATATAAAATTAAAATCCCCAAACAATCCCTTTGAACCACGCTTTATTTGACCAAGGAAGTTTGTATAATGGAGATAATCGGCGTAATACTTTGAATTTACTTTGAAATTCCTAAGTGAGTGTTGAATCGATTGATACTCACCCCCAGTTTTTGGAATTAAAAGCCCATATTCATCTTTAGCGAACCTAGCTATTGTTTCACCTTTTACGCCTAAAATTTCTCCTATCTTATAAGGTGAGATAATTTCTAACATTGCCTCTAATAAATCCCTTTTAAGAACTTGTCTTAAGAAATACCGAGTGGAAGACACTCCATAATGATCGAGTCGTTCGAGAGATTCTCTTTTCCTTTCTAGACTGTTTGCATAATTTTCCATCATTTCTTTAAAGAGAGGTATCTTTAAGTAGAGTGTATGATAAGTTGTTTTAACAATTAAGTCTCTTTTATAATCATATCTTTCGTTGGAACTGGTATAAATTTCGCTCGTGATTCCGAAATATTTTTTTATCTGGTATAAAAATTCTTTGTTTGTAGAACCAATTGTGGGGTAAATAGATTTGTCTTGGTGATTTAGTCCCAGTGACCCATCTCCGTCGTAAAAACCTAATAGGTAAGCTAATGCTAATTCCCTATTTTTAAAATTTGGTAATGTTGCGATCTTAACTCTCTTCCCCTTGGCTTCTTTGTATTCGTACGATATACCAAGCTCCAACAGGTCTTTGGCAAATTCTTGATCTCCCCACCTAATTTCACTAATTGGATCATATTTATTGGTAAAAGAACAAAGAACTTCTCGAGTTTTAATATATTCTGGGTTTAATCCCACGGCTTTACAAAACTTTTGAAGAATGTCTATGTCCTTTTCTGACAATCCAATACCCATGCGATAGAAATCTCCAGATTTTTTATGTTCCAAGCTAATATAACCATCAGCCACTATAAAACCAAGCCAGTAGGCTTGTTCGGAAGTTGTGATCTCGGAGAAGTAATTTCTCTTGAATTCGGGATGGTATTGATACATTTGATAATTGGGTGAAGGTTTAGGTTTAAGTAATCTTTGATAATCGTCAATAAAACTAATCAGATCAGAATAAACTTTGAATAAATCTTCCTCTATTGATGGAAACTCGCCAGACAATTTTTCAATTATTTGTTTCAGGCTTGAGCTCATTGAATTTAATACGCTCTGAGCTATGACTCTCTTAGCCCATTTCTGCTGCCTTTGTTCAACGAGATAAGATTTGCTAAGACCAAAAAGACCACTCATTTTTGAGAAAGTAGTATAAGGATCAAATAAATGTGTAATTTTATCAGGGAGATTATCCAAGTAAGACTTTATTCGATCTGTTAACCACTTATTAAAGTGAATTATCTCCTCTTTACTGTTCAACTTTTCATATTTAACCATTCCAATCGTAATTGGTAATCCGCCCAAGCTTAGAGCGCTCCAAAGGAGGTTTAAAGAGGGTAATAATACTTGCAGTCCCATCATCGTGGCTGACCACACGCCAATTCCAACAAGAGATAATATTTTCCTTTTATTGTTTCGCACGTAATCAGAAATTTTGCTGTTGCTTATAGCAATTTTAATAGGATTGAATAGTCCCTTAAACACGGCTTTTATAGAGTCGCCACCTGAAGCAAAGTAAGACGTTAGCGTCGTGAACATCAAAGGTCCGAGTGGTCCGAGGAGGAACGATCCGGAAAATCCAATTGCTAAGGAAACAAAGCTTAACACTTTGCTCGTCCCTCTAAGAGCTAACGATCGACTTTTTCGTTCTGCTCGTTGATCGGCCATATCGTTTCGATATTCGGTTAAAAATTGCTGGATCGTCAGTTTGCCTCCATATTTTGATAAATATTTATCGTAGAAACTTTGATCTGTCTGAGAGCTTAACATGCTCGAAATGGGTCCGCTAAGCGCCTCCCTACCGCTCTCTGCGATGGAACTAAGAATCATCTGCATGTAAGCGTCTCCACCTGCGCGTCGCACTAATCCAGATACTGTGGCTTCGATCCACGGGTCAATGAGTAATTCTTGACCTATTTCTTTCGCGACGGCGTAAAGTACGCCCCCCGCGCTAATCCCGCTGAGAAATGGTGCTAGAACTTTTGCCAAAGACTCAGTTGTTAATTTACTTGCAAACTTACTTGATGAACTAGCTAGTATATTAATGGCTTTTCCAATGCCGGCACTAATACCCATAGTTATCGCGGTAGAAATGGCGGTGACCACTGCGGTATAGACCATTTCGTGGTATGCCATTTGAGTTTGTGTCGCAAGGTTAAATTGGTAGTTATATTCGAGGATGGCTGCCTCAATGGCTTGTGCGGTTGCGATTTTGTTCACTTGTTCCGAAGTAAGACCTCGAAGGTCGGAAACCGAACGGTATTTTTCGACTTTTATCTGGAAAAGAATCTTTGGTTGAGAATAGGAAACTATATCTGTATCGTATTTTTCTAACCTTTCTTTCTCAGAAATTAAAGAATTTAGTATGATAGTTGTTGGACTTAAATCGTTAGAATTTAGAACGGTAGTTGGCGGATCCGAATCGATAGTAATAATCCCTGTGCTTAGATCGACTTCAAATTGATCGGCGTTCATAGTGTAAGCGTAAGAACTCTTAGTTGATTTTGAGGTTTCGCTGTGGTAATACCCTATTTCGTCCCAAACTATATAGGCGTCGATCGATACGATCTCAGCTTCGAGAGTAGATTCGGAGTCAAACAGTTCAATCTCGATGGAGTCTATCTCTTCTGGGTTGTCGATTGTTACTAATTTGTATATTGAACCATATTGATCTACTTCCAACGAGTCTTCTGAAACGAAAACCGGATATTCGGTATAAAATTCAGGAGTGGGAATTCCGCCCGTAGAATCGATGAAGCTATATCTTGGGGCGTACCTATCGTTTTGAGTGTCGTAATCAATTGTCGGAATAATGGTGTCGAGATATGTATCGTCGTTAATTCCCGTATTTTCTTGGATTTGATCTTCTAAGTAATAAACAGAATTTTTTGCGTGGTTATATTGTGGAGTTCCGACGTTGGAATAAATTGCCCCCGTTGATATTAGATAGCGATACACCATAGGATCGTCAAAATCTGAGTAGCCCGCCAAATTTCTTGTTGATAACCAATAATCTATTTTAGGCACGGTGTAAAGGTTTGTAAATGAAGAAGCTTTGGTTTCTTCCCAGGTAAATTCTCGAACTATTATTTCACCGCTATACGAGTGTTTATCGGTCTGCCCGTATACTGGGGCGTATACGCCACCCCACGATCCAAACATCGTAATTGGCATAAGAGTACCGTACATATCGTCAAACCAGAATTTTCCTGATAATGTGGTCTCTCCTTCGTAGCTGTCTAGCTGGAAGGTGCGATGAGCAAAGTAATTTTCTTTCTCAGCTATTTTAACCATTTGGAAGGGTATCGAAACGGCTAGGTATCCTAACATGAAACCTAAACTAGAGGCAGTCCCTCCAGTGAAGTATCCAGCTACGGCACCGGATATTAATCCTACTATTCCTGCTAGAACTTGTTGGAAGACGTCGGCTACTAAGTTAGTCCAAGCGACTTCCTCTTCGAATTGATTGGTGGCCATTTCTGAAGCGATTTTAATGAGTTCACTTTTTTCTGATTCGAAAGCCATCGTATTTACATCGAAAAGCACATCGGTGAAGGTAGGCTCGTTAAACGTTCCAACCTCTTTGTCGGTTTCTCTAAAGTGGATGTAATCATCTACGATTGAATCACCGGCATAACCTTGGCTCCACATAATGTCTTTTTTGACGGGTAAAGTCTTTCCAGGTTGGAATTTTCCGTTTAAGTCGTAATCAAAGCCTATACCAACTACGTTATCGTCCTTATCCATAACTAAAACCGTTTCATATATGGAATCGTTGGAGGTATCTAGGTATAGATAATAACCGCTTTTGTCTCTATTTGAGAGCGAAGACGATTTTATGTTGTTGAGCCAGAATGTACCTTCGCTAGGTGTTGATTTTATAGCGTCAACGATGTAAGAATCAAATCCTTGTCCGTTATAGGAATACGTTCCAGGAATTGAGATAGCTTGAGTGGTGGAGAGTATATTCTCAGTTATGACCTCGCCGTTTTCAATCGTAGTAAGTTGATCTAATTCGGCAGGAACGTTGTCAGATGAGTGACTTAAAGCAAAAATTGCGTCTAAATCGGTAGTTTGTGAGGATATTTGGTCATTAATTGCGGTGATTAAATAATTTTCTATGTTAGCAACTTCTGAAAGCTCGTTTGGAAATGCATCTCCGTAAATTCTTGTACTAGTCGCTTCTCCCGCTTCTAAATCGCTAAATATCATAGTCTGAGATACTGTTGAGCTAACAAAAGAAGAAATTCTAAGCTCTTCGTTAAACTTATTATTAAAAGTCGATGGATTGAAAATATTGTCATCTTCGTCAATTTCGGTAATTTCTTTAGTGTAAGTAGTAACTTCTATGTTTTGGTATATCGCTTCGAAACTCGTCTCTACATCCATAAAGCCGTCAAGATCTATGTCTCTTTGAACCGAATAGAAATTAATCTCCTTAATATTGTCTGTAATTGTGGTCGCGAACATAGATCTTTTGGCGTCTCCTTTTGATTCTTGTTCGAGTTCAAACCACTCGGTGCTTGAGGCTTCGAAATCTTTGTCTGTTATAATTTGAGTAGGACTTGCTTCGTATATTATAGTGTGGAAGGCTATTTCCCCGGCGGGATTGACGCTTCCGTACTTAAACACATTGAACTCTCCATCTCCCGTGATATCGAGTTTTTCTACAACTGATTCGTGGGTGCCGTCCTCGTCGAAATCGGTCATTAAAAGCACGTTTTTTAGGTCGTTTTGGGCTTCGAAATTTTCAAAATCAATAAATTGATTATTAATGCCAAAAGTAAAACTATCCTGCTCAATTTGGACAAATTTGGTGTTTCTCGTGTATTCTAAAAGTTCAAACAAAGAGTCTTCTGAACCCACTTCGTAGTCTTCCATCAGTAAAAAGTAGTCCAAGTCGGTGTATTCGTAGTCTAAATAGAGACTATCGTTTTTAGTCCACGCAGGCGCTTCTGGATGGTTTGTAAAAGCGTCGCTTGACAACTTAAATTGGGAGTAATCTGAAAATACATCCGAACCCGATGTGAAATTTAATAAGACAACAATTCTATCAAAATTAGACAACTCAACTCCAGTTTCGGATTCAATGTAGATCGATTCTTCACCTGACTCTACGTAACAATTTTGAGTGTCGAATTCGTACTCAGATTCGTCGAAATAAAAACCAGTAATTGAATAAATATCTAAGTCTTGAGCAGAAGTATAGTCTTGGGATAGATCGAATTCTCCAGAAATGGCTTCTGTGTCGTATGGATAAATGTCTTCTATTGCAATGTGTCGAGTCTCAAACTCGCTGAGCGATTGGTTATAGAGTACGGAGCTGTAATCTTCTGCTACTTCGTCGTACCACTCAAATGTAATTTCTAAAGTTGATGTATTAATGTTAGGCTGGTCAATCAAGCGCCATTCTCTCCAAGCGTTCACGTCGGCCCAAGAGAGATATAAGTATCTGAACTTTTCAATGTGAGGGTTGTAATCTTCCCTTAAATCTGATAGTTCTTGTTCAGTAGTTTGTGGATCGTAATACCACGCGTTGTAATGTTCGCTATACATATCGTTCCAGTAAATGTCGTATACTCCTTGGGAAACGGTCTCTCCGAATAAATGGTCATCAAAATAATAGTAATTGCCTGCGATATCAAAAGCGTCGAAATAAAAGGTCTCGTTGATAGTTCCATCATCGTAATATAGAGGTAGATTAGCCCCGGAGTCAAATATTATGTGTTCGCTGTATATATCGGCGTAATCTCCGAAATAGAACTTTTCCATTTGATTATTTTCGTAAACCTCAACTATGTCTGAATCAAATAAAGTAGCGTTTTCGTCGAATTCAAATATGAAAAAAGAATCAACAATAATTTGATATCGAGGATCGTGAGAGGATATTAATATATCGGTAATGTAACAACTTTCAACTCCTTCGCTATCTAAAACTTTGAAAGCCGAAAAAATGTCTTCAAAACTTACGTTAAACACTTTTTGTTGATATGTGTCTAAAAATTCGTTTTCAAATGGAGTTAAGTCTAATGGGCTCTCCCAAGCTACTAATTTATCTCTGCTGTCAAACAAGTCGAGCTCAGCGGAATATTCTTCTCCGTCGTTGTTAACGCCTAACAAGCTCACTTCAGCAAATGGGACGTAATAAGGCTCTCCCGGCTCGCCGTACCTATAATTTTCGAGATAGGGAGCTTTTTGAAGAACCATCTCCCCTACAGATAGGCTTATAGTCTTAGGAAGGGTTGAATTATATTTTAGGAATAAAATGTCGTTGTTGTACATTACTATCGTGTTTTCTAAGCCATCCAAGTAAGTATCTGGAAGGGATATGTTATTAACTGTGATATCGTACGCGTTTTGCACGCCATTATAGTCAAAACTATCAGTTCTACTTCCGATATCTGAAATATTGTAAGCGTATTCGAACTCTCCGTTAAGTATTAAAACTTCTTCGGTTGTAGAGAACATATTTCGTTCCAAGTCTATCGGTAAATAACCATCTGAAACATCTTCTTCGATCCATTGAACCATTTGTAGATATGGAAATCCTTCTTCGTAATAATAGGCGTAAAAGTCGGTTTCGTCCAAAAATTGAGGCGAAAATACGATACTTGCGTTATTATCGGTAGTAAATTCGTTCCAATTACCGGCTTCAGGCAAAGTAACATAAACCGATCCTGTTTCTGCGTCTATCATATCGAGCGTTATATCGGTCTCTCCAATCCAGTTAGCGCCATAATAAAACTCTGCTTTGAGGCTGGAAAGAACTTTGGGGTTCATAATTCCTAGTCGCATAATTAAAGTGTCGAAGCTTGTCCAACCGTTTGGATCGTTTAGCTCTTCTGACAAATAGTAGGTTAACGAGTTAGTTTCGTTTAATATTGCCGTCACTTCTTGGACCATCCCCTTCCCAACGGGCGATTCAGAATCGTAGTCAAAAATAAAGTAATTCGATTCAAAATTTGGGGCAAGGTTTGTTTCAGAATCTTGAGCAACGTCCCAATTTTGTAGGGTATATTCTTCGTTTACAAGATTAATTTCTAAATTGTGGAAATATTGATATTTATTATGGAAGTCTGCTCCAATTTCGAGGAAAACGACGTCTCCTAGACCGATTGAACCAGTTTGCGCGAGCGAATCGAAGTAATAATTTGGATTTCCATTGGAATCTTTTAAATCGAGGGTAATTTTTCTCCCTATTGAATCGTAGTTGATATCAACATCTCTGAAGTAATATTTCTCTCCGGTAGCGTTATAGAAATAGGCAAAAATTATCGGAGTGGAATCGTAATCTAGCTGAGGAACGTTGTAATTTATTGGAAGTTTTGCGTCGTCGTTTGAGTCCAAAGTGAATTCTAAAGTTAGAGTATTTTTCTCTACTAACCTGTAATTAAGCGCCATCTGATATTGATAATTAGCGGATAAATTGTAATAAAGCGGGGACATAATGGACGACCCGCTAAATGGGTAGTAATCGTTGTAAAACTGCATTTCCCACGGCTGAACTTCTATAAACATGTGTTTGGTCTCTAAAAGCCCACCACGAGTTTTTGCGTAATATTCAACCGTAAATTGTTCTCCGATGGTTAACTCGGTTTTCATGTTTTCTGTAAAAGTAATATTGTTTCCTTCGATAGATGAAAGGTTTCCAAGTAAATCGATCTTTATTCCTAATTCGTTTTTTATCACAAAACTATTACTGGTGTCGAATAAAATATCGTCTTGGGAAGCTATGTAACTTAAACTTTCTTTTGGATAATAGTAAGTCAATAATACTTCAGAATCTTCTATAATGTCGATCTCTCTGAAATCGTACTTGCTTAGTACGAAGGAAAATATTTCGGAACCTTGGTGGCCCCAACTCCAGATGTATTTTGCGTCTACGTATCGCTCGCCGGAAGAAGTTTGAACTACCATTCCAAACGGTTCTACATCTCCGTATCTTCCTTGGAATTCCCCTCCGTTAGATAAATCGACTTCTCCTTCAAATAGCTCTCCACCTAATGCCTCGAATCCTGTAAATGTAAATTCGGTAAAGTTATATTCGTTTGGATAGAATTGAAATTCGCCTACTATGAAGGATCTGAAATCTTCTACTTGAGCGTATTCAGCTATTCGGTTGAACGAAGCCCAAAAAGTGGCACTACTCGTTAAATCGGGATGATAAGCAAAATTTGACCATTCAACCGCTTCTGAAACGGGGAATTGCCAGTGAAGTTGTGAGTTGTAAGTGTTTTGGTCTTCAGCTATGTAATAATCGGAAGAACTAAACTCGTGATATGAGTGGAAATCTATCTGAATCACATCGCTCCCTAATTTGCTTACTATTTCGCTTACTGGTTTGAAGAAGTTAATTTGGGTTAAACCTACCTCAAAATCAATGTTTGGAGTTAATTTAACGAAACTGGTTGGAATAGATTGAGCGTCGATGGGGTTGTAACCAATATAATCAGCTTGTGTTAAAGCAAACCCTTGCCACGATTCGCACCAATCCCAAGGTCTCGCAATTCTATCGATACTAGAAAGTTCGATAAATTCAATTCTTTCCGAAGACTCAGGGATCGCTATTGCAAATTCTACTCTTGAAGGTAAATCAGAAGTAATTATATTTAGTCCGTTTGTGATGTCAATTCTGTGATGTAAGTATAATTCCCCTTCAACAAATAAATCGTCGCTTGTAAGCGGAAGATCTGAAAGGGAAAAGTTTTGGTTAAACGTATCTTCGTCAAAATTATCCACGTCAACAATATAGTCTTGCTGCCAATCTATGTTAAATTCTAAATCGCTCACGTATTCGTCTCCGTAAGTGTTGATTCCTTTACCCGCGTATAAGTTGACTTCTCCTTCGATATATTCTGGAAGCTCTAAATCGTAAGCGTTTAAGTGGAACCCGAGCGATTCGACTAATCTATTATCGTTCTCTGCTAAAGCTTGGAAATTAAACTGGTCGTTTTCTTGGGTTTCGAAGGCTAAATCTTCGTTTTCGTCTCGATAAAGCTTTACTAAGTCGCCGTATCCATTAAATCCTTCTACTGCTATGGTGAACCACGCGTTGTCTACTACGTCATACGCGTCTGTTAGGCGGTCGGTGAATATTTGGGCGTAATTTGGGGTGTTGATGATTGTTGACACTTTTAAATTACCTTCGGAATCAATGCGAGGTTTGGAAACGGTTTCTAAAATTCTATCGTCTGCAGTAAGTGTAAAATTCTTGATAATGATATATGGGGCTATGTTTGGTTTGGTTCCGTAGCTTAGGAAATCTATCTGAACATCGAAGGTAGTGTATCCTACCGCTGCGTATATGGATTGGAGCGAAATTTCGAAATCAATTTCGTTTTCTCCTGAAGTTGGTATAATATCCACGTAATCAAAATAGGATTCTCCATCTTCGGTGGTTATGGTAAAAGTAGCCAATATTGGTTTTAAGTTAGCTGCGTTTTCTAAAGCGCAATCGTCCAAGTAAAAGGTCCCGCTAAGAGTTGTGCCGTATAATAGCGAAAGATACTCGAACGAGACGATAGTTTTGTTATCTCTCAAGAACGGAACGATAATTATTGGAGAATTCGATTCCATAGGATTTTCAGGCTCTGCCGGAACTTCGATCAAATCTACATCTACTTGACCAGATTCGTAATCGTAAATTTTATTACTGGAATGAAGTTCAGAAAGTTTTCTTACGCCGTCATACATGTTCATGTCAATTCTCTGATAGCCTCTGTCTAACTTGTAAGTGGCTATTCCGTAAGAAACATATACCGTTTGGCTAGTGGTATCTTGAAAATCTACTTCGATTTGTTTTGAATTAACAACATTGATATTTTCGAGGGTATCAATAATCTCTTGCCCTCCAAGAGTCGATATATTATAGAATTCAAAATCGCTGGTAGTGATCCCATCGAACCCTTTATGGAGAGTAGCATTTCCGTTTGCGTCCAAACTATAGGATTCGTTGAATGTGGAATAAAACACGCCTAAATTGGAGTCGTGATCGCACACGATTGGGTTAAAGATTAATTGTGAGTCTTTAAATCCCTCTTGTTCTGAGAAAGTAAAAGACAACACTTCTCCAGAATCTATT
>SDBT01013473.1_pt1 | contig 13099 bp, 9 predicted proteins | sample 2277101 | NCBI WGS metagenome assembly SDBT01 (sample SAMN10404973, study PRJNA504765) | marine sediment metagenome | isolation source: marine sediment core GS10_PC15, 103 cmbsf | place: Arctic Ocean: Southern Knipovich Ridge | collected 2010 | reverse complement strand
GTGTTTCCTAAAGATTGAATAAAAGTAGTGATATCTTCATTTTTATCAATCTTAATTTGCTCTACCTCTTTTAATTTCTTTTTCAATTCGTCATCTGGCATTTTTTTCAACTCATTTGTTGTTCACAATAAAATACATTAATTCTATTATTATTTTTGCTGCCACATTTAATGTTATATTGTTGGGTAAATCTAAGGAAGGTGAAACTTCAACGATATCAAAACCAATTACATTAACTTTTTTTGTGACTTCTCTGAGGATTTTCCATACTTCTCGATAAGTAAAACCTCCAGGAATAGCATAACCTGTTCCCGGCGCTATAGATGGATCTAATACATCGATATCAATAGAAATGTATATGTCAGTTATATCAGATTTTTCAAAAAATTCAATAATTTTTTCTGTGAATAAATTAACTCCAATATCGTGAAGTATGTAAGAGTTGAAAAAGGTAATATCGTTAGTTTTTGCTACTTTTAGCTCACGAATATCAATATCCCTCGTCCCAATAATTAATAAGTTTTTATTTGAGATAGACTCCAGACTATGGATGAGGTAGGAAACAGTTGCATGAGAATAGACGCTCTCCTGATATTTTTCGTACAAATCGAGATGAGCATCTAAGATTAGAACGCCAAACTTCTTTGGTTTTCTAATAGAGTCTTCTATTGCCTTTATAACGGGATAAGTACAAAAGTGGTCGCCTCCAACCATTACTGGAATTATATCCTTTTTTTGGTCAAAAATCGATTTTACAAAATCACCGATTTCTAAGATGTTTTGTTCTGTGTTATTGGGATCAATCAAAACATTCCCAGCGTCTACAAACTTTAATTTTGATATTTCAAATCCCATTTCTGTTGTTAAAGCTAAATTTTCTGTAATTTTTCGTATTTTTTGAGGTGATTTGGAAGAATTCATTCTTTCAATTGATGTTAAATCGTCCCAAGGAATTCCAAAAAATACAAAGTTCGTATCATTTTCAATTATCTCTCCAGAATCAAAAAAAGTCAAGTTTGAATCCCTTTTTTTCTATATAACTCACATTTTATTTAATGTATCAATTTCTAATATGTCTAAACCAATTTTAATTACGATTTGAACACATCTTATCAGCAACAATCTTACTTTTTCTAACTCTTTATCATTTGATATAACTTTGCAGGTTGAATAAAACGAATTGAATGCTTGGCATAATGTAAGGAGATATTGAGGTATTAAATTTATGTTATATGTTTTTGCAGCTGATTCCACAATTTCGGGGAAATAAACTAGTTGTTTTATTAAAATCAATTCCTTTTCATGATTTAATAATTCCCAGTTTACATCTGTATCTATTTTTAAAACTGATTTTGAAATTATTGAAGCTATCCTTGCATAACAATATTGAATATACGGACCAGTCTCACCTTCAAAAGATATACTTTCATCTGGTTTAAAAACAAAGCCTTTAGAAGGATTATACTTTAAAATATAAAATTTAAGTGCTGATAAACCAATTATTTTTGCTCTCTTTGATTTTTCAGATCTACTTAAATCAGGGTATCTCTTATCAACTTCATCAAAAGCAAGTTTTTCCACTTCTTCAATGGCATTATCAGCATCGACAACTGTTCCTTCCCTGCTTTTCATTTTACCGCTCGGTAAACTAATCATTCCATAGGATAAATGATAATTATCCTCCTTGAAACCTAACATATCTAATATTGCAAATAACCATTTGAAATGTTGAATTTGGGGATCTCCAACCACATAAATTGAACGATCATAATTAAAATCTGCTTTTTTCTTATAAGCTAAATAGATATCCTGAGTTATATAGATTGAAGTACCATCATTTCTAACTAATATTTTATCTTCAAGATTATATTTTTCCTTTAATCTCGCAATTATAGCACCATCCTCTGTTTTCTCGAAAAGACCCTTCTTCAAAGCTTCATTAATTTTTTCTTTTCCTTTGATATACAAGTCAGACTCATAATATTCCTTATCAAATTCGATTCCTAACTTACTAAAAGTTGTTTTAAATCCATTTAAAGCCCAATTATTCATTTTTTTCCATAAATCTAAAGTTTTTTTATCTCCTGCTTCCCATGCTCTTAATAAACCTTGGGTTTCTACAACCAGATTTTCATTTTTCTTAGCTTTATTATTATATAATACATAAAAATCCCCAACAAAATGATCACTCTTTTTATCTGGTTCTCTATTATTTCCCCATTTTTCATACGCAAGCATGCTTTTACAAATATGGATTCCTCTGTCATTATTCAGATTCACTTGAAAAACAATATGATTTTTAAATTTCAATAAATTAGATAATGATTTGCCTAGTAACATATTTCTTACATGACCAAAATGGAGTGGTTTATTAGTATTTGGAGATGGATATTCTATAACAATTCTATGTCTTTTGAAATCCTTATTATCATTTATCTCCGTAATACTACCATATTGATCTTTCAAGAAAAATATATTTTTCAAAATTACCGACGGTTCTATTAAAAAGTTTAGATATGGACCAATTGCTTTGATTTCTCTCAAATAATATGGTTTTACAAGGGATTTTTCTAATGAGAGTGCAATTTTAGACGGGGTTTTTTTAGTTCTCTTGGATAATGTAAAACATGGAAAAGCGTAATGATATTTTAAATCTTGGGGAGCAATCTCTAAAAGCTCATCTGCTTTATAATCTACAGATTCAAGTTCTTCATTTAAATAGTTACTAATAATAGTTGTATCATTTGGAACAAATTCAATAAGTTCTTTAATAATATTCTCTGGAATATTACTTATATTTTTCGATAAATAATTTGCGATTCTTGTTTTATTTACAAATGTGATTTTTTCTTTTCTCAATTCTCGAAAATCTAATTGTCCAAAAGAACCTAGTAGCAGAAATATTTCATCTAATTTTTTATTTATAAATTCATTATTTAAAGATTTAGCTTTAAGAAAGATCAACTTATATTTTTCAGTATAAATTAAATATTTGTGCTTTTCAATTTCATTGCTAATTATTAACTGAATACAATCTATTATCTCTTCGGGATATTTATTGATATATTTTAAAAATTCATCTAATACACTATAATAAACATCAATAGATCCATCAATTAATTTTAATGTGTTTTTATACTTATCAACAACCCATTCATCGTCAAATATAGAATTTGTAAACCATAATGAAAAACTTGTTAATTCTTTCATAAATAAATTTTTATTTTTAATTCTCCTTGCTTCTGATAATCTAAATATCCATAAACTCTTTAATTTGGGTAAAATTTCTTTGAAGTTATCTAGTTTTCTAATCTCTTTCAGATTATGTCCAATAAATAAAATTGGGATTGAAAATAATCTTGGATTAGCTTTATTATAAAATTTTAATAAAAGAGAATCATTAGATTTTAAATCTTCTAAACCATTCAAATAAGCAATTATTAAATGGTTAGCTAAATTTTGAGCTGAAAATTTTACATTTTTAATCCAAATTCTTGTCTCATCAAGCAGATCTAAAGCTCTTGTATATTCTTTTCTTATAATTTTATATGTCTCTATAACAAAATTATTATAAGAGATATAAGCAGACCAAGCTGCTTCCCAATATTCCTGTAAAGCAAGATCTTTAGGGAAAATAAGTTTCAAGTTATCAATAGTCCAAGATTTGTCTAAATATAATAATCTATTTAAATAATTCCCATAAACAGATCTGATTGTAAGAGTCCTTTCGAATTTAATATCCAAAAACTTTTCTAGAACATTTTTAACCTGATTTTCCAACTGAGCTTGATTAATTTGATTTCTCTTAATCCATAAAGCATAATTAATTACCAATATCACAGCTATGCCCCTAACAGTATTAAGGGCCATTGTGCTAGGATTAGAATTCAATTTCAAGTTTTGAAGTTCTTCCGCGTAGGTGGGATTTTTATCTTTTAACAAGATTTCAATTATCGACCAAATCCTTTTTTTTTTAGAAAATGGTACTTCATTTTGAATATCCCACAATCCATTCTGGAAAAGCCAGCCAATATATAATTTGAGATTATTAAAATCATTATCATTGAAAATTTTATGAAATTTAAATTCCTTTTTATTTAATATAATCTCACATAAATGTATTATAGGTTCCCAATCAAAAATTTTATTTTTTTTTAAAGAATCATTATATCCTATTATAACATAGGGAATATATCTCACTAATTTCTCAGATGTTGTAAATCTGCTCATTAATTGTGATATTTTTTGAGGATTATCTTCGATTATTCTACTAATATTCCTTCCTAAACCTTCAACAGATGATTCAAAAAAATTAGAAGAATCTTCAAAATTCTCAAGGAATGAAATAATATCCTCATCTGATTTTTTTTTTAATTCTTCGATTTTTATTGGACTTTTAAATCCAAATTGAACTTGTGGGAAAATATACTGTAGTGGGTTGTATCTCTCTAATGTTTCTTCTGTTAGATCATATTCTACTCGTAATTTATTAGGCAAATATTCAAAGATAGGATAAAATTTTTCTATTTTCCATCTTTTAACATAAGCCCTAAGTTCTTCTTTATTTGGTTCCTTTTTATATATTTCATTGAATGATTTCTTAAAGATTTCAAGATTAGGACCATCAATTATCATTCTTATAAAGAATTTTTGTACTTCTAAATCAAATTTAAAAAATTTTGATTGGAGTAGTTCAATATATTCAACTACTTTATTCGAATTTTCAAATAAAATTTCATTCAATATCAATCCATTTATGTAAATTCGTGAGATCTCAAAGAATTCATTATAAATATATAATTCTAAACGACGAAAGATTAAATATTGAAATTTCTTAATGATTTGAATTGCACTGTTATAAGTATCGATATCTTCTTTCTTTGCAATGTATATTAAAATATCATTTACAGAGTTGACTAATATCTTCTTAATGTCATAAATTTCGCTTAAATTACCTCTACTTATGGATTTATACCAGTAAATTGAGAGATCATCATTGTGTTTATTAACATTTTCTTCAAGATATAATGAAATAGCTAAATTCAATTTATTACAAAAAAACTCTAGAATTCTAATCGAATAGTCTATTTTGAAGAAATTTTTAAGTTCTATACAAATTTCTTTATATATGTAATCATCAAAATTAGATATAACTTTGGGAGGTAAATTTACTTTTAAGTTATCAATTCCTCGTTTTTCTTTTTTGAAATATAAGATTTTATCCATTAGATCAAAAGATTCACTAATGCAACCCTCACTCGCTAATTTTATTATAAATTTCATCAATTTTCTTGGCAATATTGAAAATATCTTATAAGGATTCTCGAGCCAAGCTTTTATATCAATTATTAGCTTCTTCGATAACTCTACTGGCATTTTCAACGCAGCATCTATGAAATCAATATGAATTTTAAAGTTGTTAGTACTTGACAGTGCTTTAATGATATTTAAAACATCAAGTGGTCTTTTTTCAGATATTGCTATGAGATATTTTGATTCTACCCAGTTTGGTATGATAATTGAACCATTCTCTTCTATAGGTTCTTGCGTGTTATTGAAAAAACCTTTTTCCTTTAATGGATCTAGCCAAAGAGGATACTTTAAGTTTCTGAAGAAGTAGTTATATTGTGCTTCTTTTTTAATTAAAGATATGGCTATTTCTACATCTAGATTTGTAGGGTTTTTAATTGTTAGAATTTTATCTAACTCATCGATAGAATCATAAAAAGGACCGAATAAGGCTAAGATTACGTTTTCTAAGAGATCTAACTTATTTCTAAATTCTTCTTCGGAGGGTTTTAATCTATGGTGACATAGTTTTACAAAATAATTATGTAAATTATACCATTCTTTATCAATTGAACCTTCCGGAGGGCCACCAAGTTTATCTTCTTTTTTCATTAAAAATTTCATCAATTCTCTATGTATTTCATTTTTTTCATCTGATTTTGCTATACTCTTTACCTCATCTGTTAGATAATATCCTAATTCTCTTAAAGAATGAGCGCTTTGATAAATTCTTTCAGGATTCTTTTCATTATCTAATGTTATTATAGCTCCTACATACATTTTTAATAATTTATCAGAATATCTTTTCAATGCCTTAATAATTTTAATCTGTTTCTCAGACCAATTCAATTCCTTAAGCAATTTATTTAAATCATTCATAATTTAGACATTAATGCTTACTTTCAAACTTAAAAAAGGATATTATTTAATTATTTTATCAATATTCTATTTTTTAACAAATTTTATCTAGCTTGATTTAATATATCTAAATTATCTCATAAAATTTATGATAGTGAATTATTAAGACGGTTGATTTGTTAATGTCATTCAAACAAGAAGCTAGAAAATTTTATCCTAAATGGCCTATCTACAATGAAAAAGAGATAAACGCATTGTCTGAAGTTATAAAATCTGGAGAGTGGTGGTGTGGGGCTCCCGGTGCTCACCAAGGTAAAAATGTTTGGGCGTTCCAAGAAGAATTTGCTCAGCTTCAAGGATCTGAATATTGTGTTGCAGTGTGTAATGGAACTGTTGCAATAGAAGCCGCTCTCATGGCATTAGAGGTAGGATTAGGAGATGAAGTAATTGTTTCTGATTACACTTTTGTAGCATCGGCATCGGCAGTTATTGCAACAAACGCAGTTCCCATATTTTGTGACATAAATCCCAATACTCTCGTAATGGATGTATATAAAGTAGAAGAACTTATAACTGAAAGAACTAAAGCAATTATTCCAGTACATTTAGGGGGTAACCCGGTTAATATGGAACATCTTATGGAGTTGGCATTAAATCACGATTTAAAAGTTGTCGAAGATTGTGCCCACGCTCATGGTTCAGATTTTAAAGGAAAAAAAATTGGAAATTGGGGGGATGCCGGCACGTTTAGCTTTCAAGCTTCAAAAGTTATAACAAGTGGAGAAGGAGGAGCTATTATATGTAATAATGGTGAACTTGCGGATAACATTTATTCTTACATAGATTGTGGTAGGAAGAAAAACGAGTATTTCTATAAACACTTCTCTTACGGTACTAATTATAGGATGACAGAATATCAAGCAGCAATATTAAGAACTCAAATCCAAAAATTTTCAGAGCAACATAAACTTAGAAATCAGAATGCGGAATATCTTATGAGCGAACTTAATAAAATAGATGGGATAAAAACTATGGAGCCTACATTGGGTACGACTAGCCTTGGCTGGTATGTTTTTCCCATAGTTTTTGATCCTGCGAAGTTCGGGGATCTCACTAAATCAAAATTTTATGATAAGTTGAATGATAATGGCATCCCTACTGACGATTGCTATCCCCCATTACATAGCTTAGATTGTTTTAAATATAATAATTTAAAGAAAGGTATAGATTATTCTAGAGCTAATTGGGGAGGAGAAAAAAGCAATGATGTACATTTCCCAATTGTTTCTGATGTTTATTCAAGAAGTATAGAATTCCCTCAAGAAATGCTACTAGCTTCTAGGGGAAAACTGGATATTGTAATAGAATTTATAAAATCATTAAAAAATACTACTCTGAGTCAAGATTAAACTATTTCTTCTAGTTTTTTAGTCTTAGCACTTTTATACATCGTCTCAACAATATTCAATATTTTATAACCATATAAACCATCGGTAAGTGGTTTCTTGTTTCTTAGAATGCAATCAATAAAGTGAGCAATTTCTTGGGGATAACCAAATGAATGTGCTTCTGAAGGAACAGGAAATGTCCATCCTTTCGTAGTATCCGCTTTTTCTACAGCATATCCATACCCGTTTTTGCTATACACGCTCACTAAATCAGAAAAAGTTGGAGCGACTTTAATTTGACCTTCGGTGCCAAATAGTTCAAAACGCATGTCGTAACCACCTGGTGCCGTCCAAGATTCTTCGATTACTATTTGAGCATCGTTTTCAAAATAAAGAATTCCTACTGCGTTGTCTTCCACTTCACAAGTTCCAAAAATCCCTCGATCGTGTTGAATTGTCCTCGTTTGGCAATACACTTCACTAACTTCACATCCAAGATACCAAACTAAACAAGCAATATCGTGAATTCCTAAATCTAATAACGCACCACCTCCAGATTCCTCTAGCTTGTAAAACCATCGAGAATGCGGTCCCGAATGTTGCTCTTTACCACGCCCCATATATATTACTCCTAAAGCGCCTTCCTTAATAATTTCTTTAACCTTGCTAAAGGAAGGAGCGTACATGTTGTTTTCGCAATAAAAAATCTTCCGGTTTGAAGCTTTTTCTACATCTAACATTTCTTTTGCTTCCTTAATGTTTTTAGCTAGAGGTTTCTCTACGAGTGCATGCTTTCCTGAGTTCAAGATATTACAAGTTACTTCTTTATGCAAATTGTTTGGAACACATACAGAAACAGCATCGCATTCTACTTTTAGTAAGTCATTATAATCCCTAAAGTAGGTATCTGCGATATTGTATTTATTCATTAAACTTTTGGCTTCATTTTTATTATTTGACGCAATTCCCACAATTTCTACATTTGACAGTAAGGAATATGAATAACAATGATGATCAGCAATAAAACCCGACCCAATAATGCCTACTTTAATCTTACTCATTTTAATCCTCGCTTAATAATTCTGATTAATAATAATTTAGGTTTTCAACTTTATAATTGTAGTAGGATTTTATTTCCAGAATTCAGAAGAAGAACTGAACTTCTTAATTTTGGAGAAAGGACAAGCAGCAATACAATTCCCACAATCACCTGAATTTTCGATCCAAAATTCGAAGCATTTTTCTACATCGACGTAGTATTTTTTAACACATGAATTGTTAGAAATCGTAGCCGGTTCAAAAGTAGGGTCTTTTTCTTTTGTAATCGCCTCGTTTTCACAAGCCTCAGCGCATTTATAGCAAGTTTTACAGAATTTCTCAACTTTTTTAATAAAACTTAAGTTCAATTCATCAGCTATTAAAGGCATATCCGTAAACACTTTACAAATTCTTACTCTTGAGCCATATTCTGGTGTGAGCAACAATCCATTTCTACCTAAAGCTCCTAAACCGGCGTCAATTGCTAGCGGTATGCTGAGTGCAGTATCGTTGCCACACTGGATCGCTCGATATCCCAAATTTCTGATAAATTCGCCTAAACAGGCAATTGCAAAAGCCATTTTTGAATAACCTACGGCCGATGCAGCTGAAGCTGGTTGAGCAGGAGCAGTAGAAATTGCCATTTGATCCATTTCGATAGCCATAACAATAACTTTGGTTATCCCTTCAGGTAAATTAATTGGGTTCTCTAATATAGAATTAGACGCACCTCCCTTTCTTATTTTTTTTTTTGAATCTGCTTCGCTAGTGGATGCTGGTCTTACAAAACCAGTTTTATAAATCCATCTTTCGTTAACATCTGCAATACCAACTAACGATGCTCCATAAAATTTAGCTGCTTTTTTCGTCTTTTCAGTAAAACTTTTTAAATCTCTAACCTGATATTTTTCTCTCATCCAATCCACACCGTATCCTATTTCTATTAATTCATCTCTATTCCAATTGAAAGCAAAAGGGAATTTTTCGTAAACAGTCCATCCTGCTGCAACCAACGCAAAATCAATCCGAGAATAACCATCTTCTCCCGAGTTAATATGATTGTCTATATTACACTCGAACATTTTTCCATAAGTAGGTAGCGATTTATCCCATAATCTCCTATATAACATGTTATTCTTCTGCTCGAAGCGACGGTAGGATTTCTGGTCAATTTCGTAGGGAAAATCTTTTTCTGTTTGCATCTTAATCCTTTTTCTCTATTAATTTCTTTTTTACTACTTCTTTAAAAGAGTTTAGTCTATTAAATATTATTTTAAGGCATGAAATATATCTTCAAGAAGAAATTTATAAGTAAATGTATTATTATTTTCTCTATGCCAATATATATTCTTGCGACTAAGTTAGTAGCTACAAATTTAGTGAAAGATCGTAAAAAACATGGGGAAAAATTCTTAAGATTAGTCAAAGAAAAAGTTCCGAACGTTAAATGGATAGCACATTACGCAATATTAGGACCATATGATTTTATAGATATTTTCGAAGCTGATAACGAACACGAAGCAGCGAAAGTTTCTTTACTTTCTCGAACGGCAGGGGCTACTTTTGCTGAAAGCTGGACTGCTATTAAATACGCAGAATTTCTTAAATTAGTGGAAGATTTAGAGTAAAAGAGACTGCGTTTACTTATGAAGAGGTTTATAGTGCAAATAGGATCAGGTGTAGATCAACACGGACATAATGATGATTGCACTAATGCCGCAATAAAGGCGGTTAAAAACGCAATCTCAAATAACTGTCTTACTGGTCTATTGGAGATTTGTGGTTTAAAAGAACCAAAAGATCTTCAAAAAATGATCGTACATGTGAAGATTGGAGCACCCTATCCCGAAAATGTTAAAAGAGAAAAAGTTTTACAAGCAATTCCATTTGGTTCCAAATCAATTGAGATAGAAAAAGGAGGATTAGTTGCGGCAGGGATAATGATTAAAGAATTAGGGGATTCAACTGATAAAATAATTGTCTGTAATGCGGCTGTAACTGTATCGATCCTATAAAAAGAAGAGAAAGTATAGTAGAGAGAGTAACAATAGCATGGTAAAAAGATGCAAATGGGCAGATTACAATGACTTGATGAAGGAATATCATGACAAAGAATGGGGGACACCTCTACACGATGATAAAATGCTCTACGAGCTATTGATTTTGGAAGGAATGCAAGCTGGCTTAAGCTGGAACACAGTGCTGCAAAAACGAGATAATTTTAGAAAAGCTTTTGATAATTTTGATTACAATAAAATTACAAGATATAAAGAAAATAAAATCGAAGAATTGATGCGAAACGAAGGAATAATTCGAAATCGATTAAAAATTCAATCCGTAATAACAAATGCCAAATCATTCATTAAAGTTCACGAAGAATTTGGTTCATTTAATCAATATATATGGGATTTTGTGAATAATAAATCAGTTCAAAATGCTTGGAAAAAGTTAGAAGATTTACCTCCAAACACTGAACTTTCTAACAGAATTAGCAAAGATATGAAAAAAAGAGGATTTAAATTTATCGGAACGACAATTATATACTCCTTTTTGCAAGCTATAGGAGTTGTAAACGATCATACGACTGAATGCTTTCGATTCAACGAATTGATTAATTCATCCTGATGCTAATTTAAATTCTCTAAACCAATTTCTTTTTCTGCATATTCCTTTAATGCAATCCATTGAGCATCCGTTGTTCCAAAATATTTAAAAACAGAAATTCCTAAACCAAAATCAAAACCTCTCATTTGTTTTAGCATTTCCTCTGAATTACACTCAACCGAATTTGTTACTGCTAACACAGGGCTTTTGAATTCGTGTATTCGTTTTTTCATATTCCTTATAAAATACCAATAGAAAAGATTGCCAACTTTCTCCCAATACCACCCATCATCTCGCGTTCCCATTAAATATGGATATTCCATAGGAGATGCGATATCTAAGATTGAAGATAATTTAGACCAGTCTTGCCCTAATCTTCTTTGAGAAAACATTTTCTTAGGTCCAGGAAGACAAAACCATCCTGAAGTACATTTCTTATTTGTCTCCTTTATAACTGTTTGTAATTTTTGGGCGTATTCTGCTATCGTGTCTGATTTAAAATCATACCACTCGTGGCTTTTTAATATTTTAGCTTTAAACCCATAATTTTTCCTAAACTTCTCGATACATCGATCACAACAACACAAATCAGTAAAAGCTCCATCATATCTAATGTAATCGGCGAAGAAACCGCTAACCGAATAGTTTTTTACGACTTCTTTTGTTAGGTCTAGAAGATAATCAACATGTTTGCTATTAGGGCACATAAAACTAGTAGTAGGAATATAACCTTTTCCTCTAGCTCCCCTTGCTTTTCCCTTCTTTTCATCAATTTTTTCAGTAAGGAAGGGTACTTTCTTTTTGTAATCTTTGAATGACACACCTTCAGGCAAATCGATTCTCATTTCACCCTCGTTGTGGGTCGATATTTCCCCTTTTTTGTAGTGAACTCCAGATTTTTTGCCCGTTGTCCCATGTATACTAACACGCTCAGGATGGATAACACCTTGGTAAGCATCGTTCATACTTGTGAACGAGACCATTATCCTTATATTTCTATCTTTACCCACATCACAGAATTCACCTAAAATATCTCTATTGATGGGATTCCATCCGGATTTCGTACTCCACATGCAGGCTCCATCAGTGTCTTTAATAACAAGTCCTAAGACATTAAAATGGCTTTCCTCTAATTTATCCATAATTTCTAGAACATTCAATTTTTTTTCGGCAAACTCATAATCTAGCTTTCTAAATCCTTGATCTCCCCTTACTAACATTAAACCTAAAGCGAAAATTTTATTGGCTTTAAATGAGGATTTTAATGCGATAATTTTTTCTGGATCGGTTTTATAATAATCTGACCAATTAACTGCGCCTTTCATCTTATCTCTAAACTAATTTGTTTTCTATTTTTAAGTAATATCATAAAGAGCTATGTGAAAAAGGTAGTTTTACTCTTCAAATTCGATAATTATTTAAAACAATTCTTTTAGTAAATTTTTAAGATTATTAGAATTTTTAATAATACAATCATTTAAACATTTATATATAATAGAACGATTATTTATATTTGAAATCAAATTAAAATATATACCTATAACATCAATTTAATAGAAAAGACAAAACAATCAAGAATGATACTTTTATTTGGAGAAAAATGAACAAAAATGTACGATGCCACTTTTAAAATAATAATCTTTGGAGATGCAGGTTGCGGGAAAACTACCTTAACTCAAAGATTTTTAACGAATTTATTCGTATCGGATCAAACGATGACGATCGGAGTAGATTTTGAAGTAAAAAGCCTAACAGTTGACGAACAAAAAGTAAAATTACAAATTTGGGATTTTGGAGGGGAAGAAAGATTTAGGTTTTTACTCCCTACATATGTGAGAGGTGCTCGTGGTGGTCTATTCTTATACGATATAACTAATTTTTCCTCAATTGCTCACATTGATGATTGGCTTAGCGTTATACGA
>SDBT01013472.1_pt1 | contig 13100 bp, 7 predicted proteins | sample 2277101 | NCBI WGS metagenome assembly SDBT01 (sample SAMN10404973, study PRJNA504765) | marine sediment metagenome | isolation source: marine sediment core GS10_PC15, 103 cmbsf | place: Arctic Ocean: Southern Knipovich Ridge | collected 2010 | reverse complement strand
CCCCCCGGCCTTATCTTTTACAAAGAACATTACTTCATATTCTTTCTTTTCATGAACAAAACGGACTCCAACCATATCATCAGTCTTTAAAGGTGTTGAATTAGCCATTGATTGGAGCGAGGAGTCTCCAACCTGTAAAAGATGAAGAAAAATATCATCAGTATTTGACTTACCCGGAGTCACTTCAATTCGCCATTGTCCAAATAAATCATGATTATTATCCAACCAACGCATACTATTATAATTCCAATCATCAGGTGTTAATTCCGGCAGTGCCCAATTTCTTCCATCTGACCAGAATTGTTTTCCCGGACCACCAATTTTTTTAAGTTCAGCATTCTCGGGGAACAGTGTTTTGCAAAACAGCCGACCTCCCCGGTGGTCAGTGTAAAATTCACTGGTATTAACCATGGGTTCTGCAGCAGTATGGAGAAGCCATCTTTTTTTATATTCGGGTTTAGTTGAAGATACCCTGTCAAGTATTACGAAGTGATCAGGCGGCAGGAATACAAACTGACGGAGAACAAGTTTAGCTTTATCCTGGTGATACGATTCTGTAGCATCACTTGCAATATAAACATATTCCTCTTTCTCATCAAAAGCGATAACTTCTGATCCCATCATATTATTCTGCCCGCCATCATTTGGAAAAACCGGGACTTCCTTTTCACTGAGCGCAGGTCCGGAATCCCAATAATCCGGCATTATTTCTCCGGGCATTTTAATGGTTATGCAGTTGTGAGCGACTGTTCGGGCATAATAATGGGACAGATGGAGCCCGGGTTGAGGCCGGGTTCCTGCATCTAATGTCAAAAATCCATTTTTGAAAATTACAAAATTGTTATTGTCATAATGTCTGTGCTGAGTTAAAATTCCGCCCGCGGTGAATAAAGCATATGTATCATCAGGTCCTGACCCGGACCTCATAAACAGTTGTCCCATGTTCTCAAAGTGATTTGCCCTGGGCAGATTTTCAGAAGGACCCTCAGGCTTTATTTCATCACAAGTATTCGTCAATAAAAAACGGGTAAATGGAAAAGTATTCTGTGCTTGTCTTTGAACCTTTGTTTGCATCCATTTTGCCAGAGAAATTAACTCCGGCTGAGTTTTACCATAAAAATGGATCATTTGAGATAAATGTATATGTAAATACCTCAAGGGGAGATTATTATCACGGTGATTCGCATCTCCATAACCAAATAGCTTATCCCCGGGTAACCAGTTCCAAAATATATAATTAATGAATTTGGGAATATATGGCCATTCTTGCGATAGATCAAGTCCTGTGGCTGAACTAAATGTGTGGAAAAAATTATACTCAGCCCATGGATATGCACCCATGCAATATCCTAAGACAGCAGAAGCAGCTCCTCCATCATCTCCGGAAATATTGCTCCTGTATTTAAGAAGTGCAGTATGATCATCATATCCCGTTTGTAATAATTTTGTCGACAGGCTATCATCAATACCTGTTTTGTGGAAAACAATCCCAGCATACCATGGCAGACAGGGAGGACCATAAAAGCCGGTTTTTATATCTCCGTAATTTTTTCTGAAAACGGATCCTCTATCTGTAGTAAGCATTTCATTAATGGCATGGAGAAGAGGGTTACCAATTCCAGTCCTTTCTTTTTCTGTAAGGTCGTTGTATATCCAATCATACGCAGCCAATGCGTTAATTCTGGAAAAAGCGTACCATTGAATATTTAAGTTATTTTCATTTCTAAGAGTGTAATAATCAACTAAATTGATCAGGATTGCTTTGCTTAAATCAAGGTATTTTTCATCTTCTGAAACAAGGTACACAAAAGCTGCTTCTGCTGCCCTGGTTCCGTACATGTGGTCAGCATTCTGTGTTCCGTCTGGTTCCAGTGGATCCGAAAATTCGATTTTTTGCCCAATCATTAAATCAACCCTGCTTTTCATTTCCCTGAATAATTCGTGCTCATCATTTAAAGCTCTGTTTTTGATTTGTTTAAATGACTTTTTATTGAAGAACAACCTCGGATGATCATCACGGATTTCGCTTATCCAGGAATAATTTTCATAAATGTTTTCTTTCGGTTTTTTGCAGCATGTTAATATCCCAATTAAAAAGAGAAACAGAAAAAAGTGAATTGTTATTAAGTATTTCATTTTCATAGTTTTTTCAGCATTTCCGATACTTTTTTCTCATAAATCTCCTGCCATTCTGGTGCTAAAAGGCAATTGGTATCCTCATACGCTTCACCCTCAAATTGCTCAGCTGTTGGTGCATAATGGATATAACCATTCGTATAACCTGCAGCAAAAGTGAATTCATAGGGTGATATCTTCTTAATGTTGAGGCCAACCTGAACAGAAACTTCTGCCGGAAAAGTAATAAGTACAAAATTCCCGATTCTCATAGCCTGGATTTCAACATCGATTGTTTCTTCCCCTGCGGCCATATTGAGTTCGTAAAACTTCTCTAAAAAATACATATTCTCCTGTATCCTTGCCAGCCTTTCCATTGCATAAATGTTCCTCAGATATTTATCTATGTTTCTCCTGTTCTCGGTATCCAGGTTTTCCAGATCATTCCTTCCCATCATTTCATCATGTAAATACCTGTGAGAATAATACGATGGATATTCATCACTTAAATTGTATTTAATGAACAGAGGAATAAATGTCTTCAGGTTGAGACTTGTTGACCGTAAGGATTGAAGCAGCCTTGCTTCTTCGGCTTTCAGAGAATCAATGCGCTCAGGCAGATCTGTTCTTCTGGGCAGTTTGATAATTTCAGTAATAACATTCAAATCCCCGCCCTTTCCTGCGGGTATCTCATTTAATGCCTTCAGGGTACTGATACCCAGCATATTTCCCAGCAATTCCGCATCCCTCGGACTATTCACATCCTTATACAAAACGGTAGAAATGTCCCCGGAAAATCCCTGAATAAAAATCGCTGTTGCACCATCACCCATATTTTCTTCTATCATTTTTGAGGCAAACCCGGGAAAATCTGCTGTTATTGTTCTGCCTGGAACACCCTGGTAAGGATGACATGCGAAATTAAATACCACAGCTAAGGTTTTCCCGTTTTTCCTGTCCAGCCGCAGTATCCCTATTTCCGGATCTACCGGTCCAATGCCAACCACTTCTTCTTCAGGGGGCAGTGGATTGGCATGGCGTATGGTCCATTCTTTGCCGTTTTTCAGCTTAAGCCTGCGGTTCTCCATGATCCTGTCTTCATATCCTGTACCTACTCCGATATTAACCGGGACCATATTTTGCCAGGCTTTTTTCACTGCCTGTATGGTCCTTGTTTCAACATCTGCACATACAATAAATCCTGCTCCGTGAACATGTGTGGTATTGATCAGGATATTTGCCGCTTCGATGTTCAGTTCTTCTTGTATTTGCGTACGGACATTAGAAAGATAGTCCATGCCAACCGATCCTATTCCATCAATAGCTATAGCGTCAAGGGAAATAATTACTGCGGTTTTGGCACCACTCAGAACCAGGGCTTTGACATACAATGAATCATTAACCAGTCGTCCGGATCCAATATTGGTTATGTTTACTTTTGCTACTCCTGCCCGGAGCTTAGGTCCGGATGCAGCACCAACCTGGAATAATCCGATAACCATAATTACTGAAATTGTAAATGCACTTTTTATTGCAATCATCGTTGCATCTTTAGTATTCATTTTTCGTTTTTCATTTATCGATTTGATAATTGATTCTGGTTATTATACAGTATCGGGGATTTTCCAGGGGGCACGACCACCATCCGGACGCGCCAAAAGCTCGTTTGCTTTATCATTTTCAATAAATCTTTCTGTTGTGCCATCTATTTTCAAAAGTTGATTTCCAGTCCGGTAGGATATATACGCCATATGTGAAATTGCCTGAGAAATATGTGCCTTTTCAATGTCTCCATTAGGCATTTGGCGGTTGCGCATGCAATCAAGGAAATTCGTAACATGCTCTTTAGCCGGCATAATTCCCCCTAAGGATGGTCCCGGTTCACCTGATGAGTCAAATGTCTGCCATCCACCACCATGTCTTCCCAGGTACATCATGCCCTCGGTTCCATAGATTTCTATCCTTGTACCTGTGAACTGCCAATCGGGGAAAAGTTCATTACTCAATCTGGTTTCTTGCGGAACTTTGATCATATAAGGTGTCCACCAATTCACCTCAAACGAGAGTGTAATGTCTCCATAATCAAAAATAGTTTTCATAGTATCCGGGATGTCGGCAACCCGTTCGGGGAATCGTACTGAACCACTGGAATATACGGACAGGGGGTATTCCCGTCCACTCAGGGATGATATTACCCAGCGTGCAACATCAAGCTGATGAATTGATTCGGAATCCCCGCCGGAGTAATCCCAGAAATACCGCCATACCCTGGGGGCTGTCTTGTTTGTATTATAGGGCCTTTTTGGAGCCGGACCGCACCACATATCATAGTCAACTTCTTTGGGAATTGGCATGCCGGGGTAGGGACCCGGTTTACCCAACACACCGTCCAACATATTGAAAACACGAACATAATGTACCTTGCCAAGTACACCAGAACGGAGAAGTTCGATGGCTTCTACATGGTATTGTCCACTCCTGTTCTGGCACCCCACCTGAACAATCTTATTGTATTTTCGGGCAGCTTCAACCGTCTTACGTCCTTCATAGACGTTATGTGAAAGAGGCTTCTCGACATAAACATCCTTTCCAGCCTGGCAGGACATGATAGTTCCCAGCGGAGCCCAGTGTGTGCCCGGTGCAATGACCATTGCCATAACGTTTTTGTCATCCAGCACATGCCTGAAATCCTGTACGGCCTTGGGTGGTTTTTTTTGAGCTTTGCAGGCAATTAGTCCATCCTCATAACGTCTTGTATCAACATCGCAAACATAAGCAATCTCCGCACCCTGATTAATAAACTCTTCAATCAGGAATAAGTTCCTTGGTCCCAGTCCCATTACACCCAGGATAATTTTATCGTTGGCCGCGATTTTCCTGGCTGGAGCAGTTTGGGCCATAAGCCCGGCTGTTCCCGCAATTATACCTGCGCTTCCCATAAGGCTTTTTTCGACAAATTGACGTCTCGTGAAATTTGGTCTGATCGGAATGTGGTTTTTTAAATCTGTTTTCATGAGTAATATTTTCTTTTATTTAAACTGATTCATGTTTTTTGGCTACAACTGCGCCATAATATGCGATTATCACAAATGCAATGGTTGGCACCCAGTAAGCATATTTAATGCTGCCGGACTGGTCTGAAACGATGCCCTGGATTTGTGTCAGAAATGCTGCCCCGGCAATGGCCATGATCATTCCTGCACCTCCAATCTTTGTGTCATCCTTCAACCCGGCTATTCCCAAACCATAAATGGTCGGGAACATCAGGGACATGCAGCCCGATACAGCTACTAAGGTATACACACCAATGAATCCCTGTCCGTAGATGGCTGTCAAACAACACACTACAGCAATCAACGCAAGGGCTGTCAATAAATTCCGGGGTTTAATAAATTTCATCAGTCCCGTACATATAAACCGGCCAAGTACGAAGGCAATCAGTGACATAATATAATAGGTAGCCCCGGCCTGTTCAGCTGTCCTTGGCAAGAGTACATCGAGTCCGATCCACTCACAAATGTTGTAAAATCCTGCTGCTATGGGTTCAACTTTTCGCAATTCCGAGATAATATCAGCGGTAGTTACATGATCACCGAGTTGTGCAATAATGGCATCAAAATGAAGCTGTTGCATGGTGTATCTGATAATGAATGACCAGACTGCAATCTGTGCTCCGACATAGAAGAATTGTGCGGTCACAGCCCATACATAGTTCCTGTTCTTTTTTAACCTGCGAAATGTCCCTGCAAAATCCAGCTTTTTGTCATCTTCCTTCAGCTTGGGCATTCTGGTAAACAAAATGGCAAGTAACAGGACAACCATCACCAATCCCAGTACCACATAAGTCATCGTGACAGCACTCAATTCAGTCCCCTGAATTTTGGATAATTCTTCAGCTGGAATAACAGCCCTTTCCCCAGCTGTCATCGTATTCAGCTGAGAAAGGACAAAAACCTGACTGATGACTACTCCCGCAATAGCACCAAAAGGATTAAAGGACTGTGACAGGTTTAGCCGCTGAGTGGCCGTCTGCTCATGGCCGATTGCACAAACATACGAGTTGGCTGAAGTTTCCAGGATTGAAAGTCCCGCGAAAAGAATCAATATCGCAGCCAGGTACATCATGAAACTGAGGTTGATACTCCCCTCAGAAGTCAACATGGCCGGATAAAACAGAAATGCTCCCAGGGCATACAGTCCCAGGCCAAGCATCACCCCTGATTTATATGTATACCTCTTAATGAATAAAGCACCCGGAATGGCAAAACACCCATACCCGAGCAGGTAACAGGAAACTTGTATCCAGGCTGTTTTTGTGTCGGTCAGGCTCATGATCCTTTTAAATGCCGCGAGCATGGTATCAGTAAGGTTGTTGGGTATGGCCCAGGCAAAAAACAATGCTGTAAGCAGGATAAAGGGGAGTGCTATTCCTTTGGGAACCAGGGGATGTTTGTCCATTTGATATCTAATTGAGAATAGTTTATTGAAACTTATTAATTATGTCGTCAAGGTCAAGATTGAACAGCTGCCGGACAATCGTTGCCAGTTCTTCCTCATCCCCCTGAAAATGCATGATTCTCTGTGTATGCTTCAGTGTTTCCGATGGCTGTAGTGCAGCCCCCGGAGAGGAGGTTTCAATCTCATAAAATGGGCCCATGATAGAACCGTCCTCAACAGGACCATCATTGTATGAATTAATAACATCTCCATTATAGGGATCCTCCTGTTCACCCCATTTGGAATTCACATAAGGTTCAGGTTCTGCAGGAATCGAACACCACAACAATGTTAAAACCATTTTTTCGGAATCATAGCTTCCGCATAATGAAGTTGCCCTGTGATAAGGTAATCCGATTTTACTGCGGAACTTACCATCAATTTTAAAATAGATCACTCCATTGTCGATAATAAGCCTGTCGGAAGGAACCTTGCCAAAATAATCATCATTCACGATTATACCCTCCCCCTCTTTTTGATAGGGAATGAAAACCGTCGTTGCCGGTGTTGGATTGAACATGCACAGCATCCATATGGAAAGTAAGCCGTCTTCTTTTGTCCATGCAGCATCCCCTGTATTTTTAATGATATTATCTGTCTGATAGGCCACAGCCTGAAGCTCTGCTGGTATATCGACACCAAGCAATGCTGATACGGAATTCATTGGCAAAAGGGACACAATTCTCCGGATGCCGACATGGAATTCAGTCCCCGATGCATTGGTAAGCACTGCGCTTTTAGCAAATTCCACGTGCCGGGAGTCACTTTGTACCACTTCAAAACTTTCGGTATCAATTACCGGGGGAACCACCCAATTCTCAAATACCTGTGCATCACCTGCCTCAAAGTAAATGGAATTGGGTCCACCTTCAGGGCCCAGCCAGAAACGCTCTTCTCCGCCATATACATTAATCTGGGGGTCCCGCTTCCCTGCTTCGATAAATGCATGATTGATCCAGCCAAAACTCATTCCATCATCACCTCCCGCAGTTGAGGTCATCACCCTGCCCTGATAGGCAGGCACAACCAGCAGTCTTGCGAAATCATTATTTTCTCTCAATTCTATGAATTCAATATTTTGATCTTCGAAGAATGTTTTATCGTATCCATATGTACCCATCAGCTTAGTATTATCTTTTTGACAACCCGAATCGACTATTAGCACCGAGGCTACGATCATTAGGTATTTGATATAGTGTTTCATATTTTAAATGGATATTAATCGATTAATTTATTAATTATTAATGATAATAGCTACAGGAATCGTATGTAGATTTGGATTGTACAAGGGTGAATATCAATTCGGCAAATTTTTTATTCACTACAGGCGCAGTAATACCAAGAAATGCTTAATTTACCTACGAACTTAACCTAAATCAATAGCTATGAACAAAGTCATTATTGCAGTGGGCTTAATATTTTTAATATTTTCATGTACTCCTGAACCGCAATCAAAGAATGATAAGGATATGACAGATCTGGATAAACGCATGGAATGGTGGCGTGATGCACGATTCGGATTATTCATCCATTGGGGATTGTATGCCGCTCCTGCAGGTGAATGGCAGGGTGAACAAATTGCGGGGATCAGTGAGTGGATAATGGCTAGGGCCCAGATCCCTGTAAAAGAATACGAAAAACTGGCCGAAACTTTCAATCCTGTAAAGTACAATGCTGAAGAATGGGTGAAACTGGCAAAAGATGCCGGAATGAAATATATCGTAATCACTTCCAAACACCATGATGGATTTGCCATGTTCCATTCAAAAGCCAGCAAATACAACATTGTTGATGCTACACCATTCGATCGCGATCCATTGAAAGAGCTTGCAGCGGCCTGTGAAAAATATGATATGCGGCTGGGATTTTATTATTCCCAGGCACAGGACTGGCATGAACCAGGAGGCACATATTACAATATAGAACAGGGAGAACCACATTGGGATCCGGACCTGCTGCGAGAACCATTGATGGATTATATTGAAGGTAAAGCCGTACCCCAGGTAAGGGAGATCCTGGAGAATTACGGGGGACTGGATATCTTATGGTGGGATACACCTCGTGGTATGACCGAAGAGGCTGCACAAGTGCTTAAGAATGTGGCTGACCAATACCCTCAGATGATCACCAACAACCGGCTTTACCGGCCATGGCCCGGGGATTTTACCACGCCCGAGCAGCATGTACCACCCACCGGTCTTGATTACGACTGGGAAGTGTGCATGACCATGAACACCAGCTGGGGCTACAAGCACTATGATGACAATTGGAAATCATCCCAAACACTGATCAGGATGCTTGTGGATATTGCAAGTAAAGGAGGCAATCTGCTGCTTAATGTCGGACCAACAGCTGAGGGATTGATCCCGGAACCCAGTGTTGAACGTCTGAAAAAAATCGGGGAATGGATGGATGTAAATCAGGAGTCCATTTACGGAACGGATGCCAGTCCCTTTTTCAAGCTACCCTGGGGCAGGTGTACCCAGCAAGAAACAAAAAACGGAACAACGCTCTACCTCCATGTTTTTGACTGGCCGGAGAATCATGTGTTAAGGGTACCGGGACTGCAAACAAGTATCAGGAAGGCGTACCTGCTGACGGATAAGAAGCAAAAATTATCATACAAATTTGATAAGGGAGATCTTCTGATTGATCTCCCGGGTGAAGAACCCGATGCCATTAACACCGTGATTGCCGTTGAGACACGGGGGATACCCGAGGTTACCAGTAACATGCCGGCACTCAAGGATGGGCGAATTTTGCTTCCCGCCGATTTTGCCGATATCCACAACCGGGGATATGGGAAGCATGCCATACTTAGTGGGACCGGAGACAAGTCAGTGATCGCAAATTGGATAGACCCCCGCACCAGGCTGGAGTGGATGTTCAATACGACAGTTCCCGGAGCCTATGATATTGAAGCCCTGGTCAAATCGGATAAAGCAGCCAGTATGACCGTCAAAATTGGGGAGAATACACTCGAAGCCGAAATCCAGCCAACCCAGGGTCAATTCATAAAGGTAATCCTTGGCGGAATGGAAATTTCAGATACCGGTGATTTGATCCTCGAAATTCATCCCGTCCCTGATCATTGGCAAAATGTTGAATTGGCAAAAATAGAACTGGTTTTAAAGTAAATCTGCCTTTAATTCGGCAGATCATATTCATGCTGTCTAAATTACTGCTTGCTTAATACTTCATTGGAATCCTTTGCATTATAACTTAACGAGATTCAATTTTACCTTGTTTTCTTAAAGTTTTTTTTATATATTTACCTTGTATTTTAAAAGTCATGAATCGAAATATTACACAGGAACTCATTAAATGGAAAGATCAGTCAGGCCGGAAACCATTGATGATCAGGGGAGCCCGACAAGTAGGAAAATCATTCTCTGTTATGGAATTTGGACAAAAATACTTTCAAGGGAAAGTCCATCTTCTCGACTTTGAAAAACATCCGGAATGGATTCAGGTATTTGATAGGAATTTAGATGCTAAAAGGATTCTTTCAGATCTGGAAGTCATGTTTGGCAGTGTTATAAACGCTGGTAAGGATTTACTTTTTTTTGATGAGATACAAGCCAGTCCGCGCGCAATCATGTCTCTTCGTTATTTTTACGAGCAAATTCCAGATCTTCATGTAATAGCAGCAGGATCACTGCTTGAGTTTGCATTAAAGGATATCAGTTTCCCGGTGGGACGAATTCAGATGTTAAACATGTATCCGATGACATTCGCAGAATTTCTGGAAGCATCCGGAAATAAACAAGCATCGGACATAATCCTCTCTCAGGCAGAAGAACTAACAGGAGCGGTACACCAATTTCTCCTGGATCAATTAAGAAATTTTTTTTTTATCGGAGGAATGCCTGAATGTGTTCTAAAATACGTTCAAACTGGTAGTATGCACCGGGTGTTTGAGACTCAAACCAACCTTATCAATACCTTCCGGCTTGATTTTCCAAAATATGCTAAGTTTTCAGATAAACAATGCATAAATGCTGTCGTGGTTTCCGTCGCTAAATCGGTGGGACAAAAGATAAAATATGCCAGGCTTACAGAAGACTTTTCTAATCCAACCATAAAAAAAGCATTCGATCTGCTTTGCCAGGCTAGGTTCCTAAGTAAGGTACGTTCAGCATCTCCAGCAGGGCTCCCTCTTGTTGCGACAGCTTCAGAACGAACATTTAAAGCCCTCTTGATTGATATAGGTTTAATGCAAAATCTTTGTGGCCTGGCTATAAATACTGAGTATTCTCAATCTGATCTCCTCTCTATTTACAGGGGGGCATTAGCAGAACAATTTGTCGGACAGGAACTAATTGCAGCACTTGACAGGGAGGTTTATTTCTGGTCTAGAGAAGCAAAGAGCAGCACGGCAGAAGTAGACTATATCATAGCTTCGAATACCCAGATCCTTCCTGTGGAGGTTAAAAGCGGGGTTTCCGGAAGATTAAAAAGTCTCCATTTATTGTTAAAAACCTACCCCAATTGTTCTCAGGGCTTTGTTTTCTCAGGAGCAAACTATGCCAAGCTTCCAGACCAAAAACTGGTATTTTTGCCTTTGTATTATGTTTCAAGTCTTGTACGACTTACATTATAATAGACGATTTAGATTGTTTCTGCTATCTTGTAGTAAATATATATGACACCAAGGGAAAGATTAATAGCTACGTTAAAAGGCGATAAAGTTGACAGACCTGCTGTGAGTTTTTACGAGATTGGAGGCTTCAATATTGATCCTGATGATCCGGATAAATATAATGTCTACAACTCCCCATCGTGGAAGCCTTTATTGCAGCTTGCAGACAATCATACCGATATCATCCGTATGGCAAGTCCTGTTAGAGCAGACTCACACTCTTCATGGGGCGGAAATCCGATGACAGATATTCGAGAGCAGATCGTAGAGCAACGCGTATGGGAAGAAGGTGACGACCGTTTTACCCGTTTAACTTATAATATCAGTAAAAGGAAATTAACAAGTCTTTCCATGCGCAATAAGTACACTGATACGGTTTGGACTATTGAGCCTCTGCTTAAAAACACTGATGATGTTAAGACTTTTCTTGACCTTCCGGATGAGGTGTTTGAGGAACAGATTGATGTAAAATCTTTGCTTAAACAGGAAACAGAACTTGGTGACAAAGGTATATTAATGGTAGACACGGAAGATCCTCTTTGTGCAGTGGCAACATTATTCAGTATGGATAACTTCACCATTTTTGCTTTTACAGAACAGGAGTTATGCCACCAGCTTCTTGAAAAACACGCGCTCTATATACATAAACGTACGGAGAAGGTAGCCAGGGAATTTCCTGGAAGGTTATGGCGTATATATGGTCCGGAGTTTGCTACTGAACCATTTTTACCACCTCATTTATTTAACGAATACGTTGTTGGATATGTTAATCCCATGGTAGAGATGATACATCGTTACAATGGATATGCGCGAATACATGCCCATGGAAATATAAAGGGTATACTCGATTACATAGCTGAGATGAAGGCCGATGCAATCGATCCGATTGAACCGCCACCACAGGGAGATGTGGAACTCAAATATGTGAGGCAAAAGTATGGAAACGAGATGGTATTGTTTGGCAACCTTGAAATTTCTGATATAGAAACTATGCCTTCAGATAAGTTCCGGCTGATTGTAAGGAGTTCAATTAAAGCAGGAACCGGAGGAGCAGGCCGGGGTTTTGTATTAATGCCTACTGCAGCTCCCTGCAGCAGGGAAATATCAGAACTAACCCTGCGTAATTATCAAATCATGATAGAGGAGATACATAACATTTCTTAGAAAAAGCATGCACCTTTTGTAAAAAACCTATCTCAATTGTCAGCAGGGTTATGTGTTATCGGCAGCAAATTTCGGGAACTACCTGAACAAAAGTTGACTTTTCTGCCATTATATTACGCCAATAGCCTGGTGTCAGAAGGATACCAACAGGAAGAAGGATTTGTAAATGAATTTGCGTTCTCGTCGTCACCGCCTTAGACAAGAAGGTTTCTCCGGCAATCAATCTCACCATCCAATCAAACTTCCTGATGAATTAGTTCGATATTAGCGATTATCGATCATAAAGCTATGGCAGAATATCTGCTAATTGTTTGTATTTACAAAGTTACTTATGCAAAATGGGAGAAGAAAAACTTAATGCTTTATATCGGACGAACTCATAATGAGCAAAATTTATCTTATTCGGGGAAAGAAAGTGATGCTCGATATGGATTTAGCCGAACTATATTCTGTTGAAACAAAACAACTGAAAAGAGCCGTTCGTAGAAAAATAGAACGTTTCCTGGAAGATTTTATGTATGAACTTACTTTGCATGAATTTGAATACTTGAGGTGCCAATTTGGCACCTCAAGCTGGGAATCAATAAGATACGCGCCTATGGCATTCACCGAACATGGGGTTATAATGATTGCCAGTATTTTAAACAGTGAAAGAGCTATAGCAGTTAATATCCAGATAATC